>Ga0116171_10001811_pt1 | contig 20812 bp, 16 predicted proteins | sample AD_JPNHW2_MetaG_FD_89798 | JGI IMG/M metagenome (GOLD analysis project Ga0116171, IMG submission 89798) | Active sludge microbial communities of municipal wastewater-treating anaerobic digesters from Japan - AD_JPNHW2_MetaG | ecosystem: Engineered > Bioreactor > Anaerobic > Digestate | place... | reverse complement strand
CTCTCCCAACTGAGCTACTTGGGCTCAAGTGGGCCCGACGCGATTCGAACGCATGACCTCCGCCATGTCAAGGCGACGTCATAACCAGCTAGACCACGGGCCCGCAAGCACCTTCCCTATCGCCTTCTCGCAGATAAAGGCTTCGGTCTGACGCCGGGCAGGATGGATTCGATATAGCCACTGCATCCGGACGCGAATCAAAGCCTCCTTTGTGCGTTTTTTGTGCTTTTCTGTTCTTTTTGGTTATTCTATGGAGCTGATTGGATTGTAATAAGCTGATTGTATCACCACAACGTGGCATAATTAAACCACAGAGGCGCAGAGGCACAGAGAAAATCTTACGTCTTCCGTCACCAGCTAACTTAAAACTCCTTTCCTTTGTGCGCCTTTGTGCCTTCGTGGCGGCAGCCGTTAGCAGCCAGCAGCAGCCCCAGGCTAACGACTCTCAACATAGGATGCCCTACTTCCCCTGCCAAAACAAATGGATCCGCAGTTCTCTGTGCGTCCTCTGTGCGCTCTGTGTCTCTGTGGTGGCCCGTCAGCAGCCAGCCGCCATTGGCATCGACACAAAAGCCCCGGAAGACGCAAAGAATCCAAAGAAACATGCCAGAAGAGCCCGTCCGCTCAAAAAAAAAGCCGCGCCCGGCAGGCCAGGCCCACCTGCCCGGCCCGCCCCCTGACTCTAACTGTAGTACACCTCTTTGTGGTACTCATCCAGCGCCTTGATGGTCACCTGGTCCTTCTTGGCCTTGCGGATGGCATCCGCCGCCGCCTGCGCCGCCTGGATGGTGGTGATGTAGGGCACATGGTAGTCCACCGCCGCCCTTCTGATCTGGTAGCCGTCCCTGACCGACTGCTTGGTGGTGGGTGTATTGATGATCAGTTTCACCTCACCGATCTTGATATAGTCCAGCACATTGGGGCTGCCGTTGAATATCTTGTTGACCCGCACCACCGGCAGTCCGGATTTGCGCAGGTACTCGGCAGTCGAGTCCGTGGCTATGATGGACAGCCCCGCCTCGTGCACTTTCTTGGCAGCGACCGCCGCCGCCGCCTTATCGTCGTCCCGGACCGATATGAATACCATGCCCTCCAGGGGCAGGGGATTGTCTGCCGACAGCTCCGCCTTGAAGAACGCCAGGCCAAGGTTATAGTCTATGCCCATGACCTCTCCCGTGCTCCTCATCTCCGGCCCGAGCAGCACATCCGCGCCGGGCAGCTTGTCAAAGGGCAGGAGGACCTCTTTCACCGAAACATAGGGCGTCTTGGGCTCCCTGGTGTAGCCCTGCTCGCGCAGGGACTTGCCGATCATGACGTTGGCCGCGATCTTGGCCAGGGGCAGTCCCACCGCCTTGGACACAAAGGGAATGGTGCGGCTGGACCGGGGATTGGCCTCCAGCACATAGACCGTCCCGTCCTTGTAAGCCATCTGCAAATTGACAATGCCCTTGACCCCCAGCCCCAGGGCGATCTTTCTCACATAATCCCGCACGATCTCCATAACCACGCCGGGCAGGGTCTGGGGCGGAATCATGCAGGCGCTGTCGCCCGAATGGATTCCCGCCTCCTCGATGTGCTCCATGATGGCCCCGATGAGCACGTCCTTGCCGTCGCAGACCGCATCCACGTCGATCTCCACGGCATTCTGCAGGAAATCGTCGATGAGCACGGGATGCTCGTGAGACACCCGCACCGCCTCCCTCATGTAGACCTCCAGGCCCGCTTCATCGTAGACGATCTCCATGGCCCGCCCGCCCAGGACATAGCTGGGCCGCACCAGCACTGGATAGCCGATCCTGGCAGCCACGGCCTTGGCCTCGTCCGGCGAATAGGCGATTCCCGCCTTGGGCTGGGGGATGTTCAGCCTGTCCATGAGGGCATTGAACCTCTCCCTGTCCTCCGCCAGGTCGATGCTGTCCGGGCTGGTGCCCAATATCTTCGTAGGCAGTCCCCGCCGGGCGATCTCCCTCTCCAGGGGAATGGCCAGGTTGATGGCCGTCTGGCCGCCGAACTGCACCAAAACTCCATAAGGCCGCTCCTTCTCGAGGATGTTCATGACGTCCTCCAGGGTCACAGGCTCAAAGAAGAGCTTGTCGGAGGTATCGTAATCGGTGGAGACGGTCTCCGGATTGTTGTTGACTATGTGGGCTTCAATTCCCTGCTCCCGCAGGGCCATCACGGCATGAACTGTGCAGTAGTCAAACTCAATTCCCTGGCCGATCCTGATGGGCCCCGATCCCAAGATCAAGACCTTCTGCCTGTCCGACGGCACCAGCTCGCACTGTGTGTCATAGCTGGAGTAGTAGTAGGGCGTCTTGGCCTCAAACTCCGCGGCACAGGTGTCCACCATCTTGTAGGTGGGAATGATGCCCAGGGCAGTGCGCAGGTCACAGACCTCCTCACGGCTCCTGCCGATGAGTGCGGCTATCTGCTCATCGGTAAATCCGGTCCGTTTGGCCTTCCGGAGGGTCTCGCCATCGATAAATGAATCGTGGGATTTGGCAGCTTGCCCTGCCGCCTTCCCCGCCGCCACGATCTCCTTTTCCATGGCGATGATGTTTTCAATCCTGTAGAGGAAGTAGGGATGAATTCCCGTGACCCTTGAGATCTCATCGCTTGCCATGCCCCTCTTTAAGGCCTGGTAGATGGCAAAGAGCCGGTCGTCTGTGGGCTCGGCCAGCAGGGCTCTGACCTCCTCGTCCGTCCAGGTGCTGTACTTTCCGGCGTATCCCAGGTCCTTGTCGATGTCCAGCGACCGGATGGCCTTCATGAGCGACTCCTCGTAGCTCCGCCCGATGGCCATCACCTCTCCGGTGGACTTCATGGCCGTGGTCAGGGTCTTGTTGGCCTTCACGAACTTGTCGAATGGCCAGCGGGGAATCTTGGTAACCACATAATCCACCGTCGGCTCGAAGGAGGCAGGCGTCTCCTTGGTGACATCATTTCTGATCTCATCCAGAGTCATGCCGATGGCGATCTTGGCCGTAACCCTGGCAATGGGATAGCCGGTGGCCTTGGAAGCCAGGGCCGAGGAGCGGGAGACGCGGGGATTGACCTCAATCACTCGATACTCTCCGTCCTTGACGGCAAACTGAATGTTGCAGCCGCCCTCGATGCCCAGCGTCCTGATGATGTTGATGGCCGCGCTCCTCAGCATCTGAATATCCTTATCGGAGAGGGTCTGAATGGGAGTGACCACAATGGACTCGCCGGTATGGATGCCCATGGGGTCCATGTTCTCCATGTTGCAGATAGTGATGCAGGTATTGTTGGAGTCCCTCATCACCTCGTATTCCAGCTCCGTCCATCCCCCCACGCTCTCCTCCAGGAGAACCTGGCTGATCCGAGACCTCTTCAGCCCCAGCTCGCATATTGATAGGAGTTCTTCGCGGGTCTTGGCAATGCCTCCACCTGACCCGCCCAGAGTGTAGGCTGGCCGGACCACCAGGGGCAGGCCCAGCTCCTCCACCACGGCCAGGGCTTGCTCCAGGGTGTTTACCGCCTTGCTCCTCGGCACCGGCTCGCCCACCCTCTGCATGGCCTTCTTGAAGAGGTCACGGTCCTCTGCCTCCCGAATGGACTTGACCGATGTGCCCAGCACCTCGACATTAAACTTTTCCAGGATGCCCATCTCCGCCAGCTCTGAAGTGATGTTCAATCCCGTCTGGCCGCCGATGCCGGCGATGATGCCGTCCGGCCTCTCTTTTTCAATGATCTTGGCCACGATCTCCGGGACGAGCGGCTCGATGTAGACCTTATCGGCTGTATCGGGATCGGTCATGATGGTCGCCGGATTGGAGTTGACCAGCACCACTTCGATCCCCTCCTCGCGCAGGGATTTGCAGGCCTGCGATCCGGAGAAGTCAAACTCCGCCGCCTGGCCGATCTGAATGGGCCCGGAGCCGATGAGCAGGACCTTATGAATATCGTTTCTCTTGGGCATCTTTACTGCCTCCCGGATGTTGCTTTTTCGCCGAAATTCTTGTTCATCATCCTCAGAACCGTCCCGAAGAAGGGATCTTCTGTGCAGAGTGGTCCGGGATTGGCTTCCGGGTGGTACTGCACCGCCAGGATATTGAGCTTCTCGCTCCTCACGCCCTCCACCGTCCCGTCATTGGCATTGAGCTGGGTGACCTCCAGGTCAGTTCCCTCCACAGATCCGGGGCGCACGGCGAAGTTGTGGTTTTGGGATGTGATGTAGACTATCTTCTTCTCCAGGTCTTTGACCGGCTGGTTGCCGCCGTGGTGGCCGAACTTGAGCTTGAATGTCTCCGCCCCCAGGGCCAGGGAGATGATCTGATGGCCCAGGCATATTCCGAAGACCGGGATCTCTCCGGCAAAATGCTTGACTGCGGATATGGCTTCGTGCGCCCTCTCCGGATCTCCCGGGCCGTTGGAGACGAAGAGGGCCTGAGGCTCTGTGGCCTGTATTTCAGGTATGGAGGCATGGGCGGGAAGGACGGTGATGTCGAAGCCCCGGCAGGAGAGGCTCTTTAAGATATTTCTCTTCATGCCCAGGTCGAGCATGGTCAGCCGCGGCCCCGATCCGGCCATGTGGTAGGCTGACTTGCAGGTGACGTCACCCAAAAGGTCGATGGTGGAGATGTCCGGCTGGGAGCGTGCCATGCCCACCACATCCAGCTCCTGCACATCCTTCTTCTCTCCGACCGCAATGGCAGCCCTCATCACTCCCTGATTTCTGGCCTTAAGTGTGAGCATGCGGGTGTCCACTCCGCAAAGGCCCGGCCTGCCCTCATCTTTCAGGAACTGATCGAGCGTTTTTATCTGGCGGTGATGGGCCGGCCTCGGCCAGTACTCCCGGCTGACCATAGCTTTGGGCCACATCCTCTCCGATTGAAAATCCTCGCCGTTTATTCCGTAATTGCCCTGCAGAGGATATGTGAACATGAGCATCTGTCCGTGATAGGAGGGATCGGTCAATGCCTCCTCATATCCGGACATAACAGTGGTGAAGACCAGTTCGCCCGAGACCACGCCAGGCGCACCAAAACCGGTACCTTCCACCCTAGTACCGTCTTCCAGCCCTAAGACCCCAATCATAGTATCGGCAAGACAAGTAGCTAAGTCACCTAAATACATTTCGATGGCTAAGAATCACGGCTGAATCATCATCTTTTTTAAGCGGGAGCAATAAATGGAATTGATATGGAAATAAAAGTAGAGAGCACCAAAAGTCCCGATTTCAAGCAGGTCTATGCCATCGGCGCTATTGGCGGCCACAGCCCTTACGACTTTCGCATAGCCTTTTACAACGACTCACCCAGATCAAGTCAGGAAGGCGGCAAGAGCGTCACAGTCATGGAACGAAAGATCGAGACGGAGATCATCCTCTCGCCTCTGGCGGCCAAGGAGCTATACAACTGGCTGGGCGAGCATATCAGGGACTATGAGAAGGTCTTCGGAGAGGTCAAGAGGCCGGGACAGCCGGTCCAGTCGGCCCAGCAAGGCCCCGCCAATCCCGGAAAGGAAGGTCAGTCTGCCGCTGCGTCCGCGCCCATTCAGGGCTATATGTGAAGAGCTCGAACGGGTGAGGCAAACATGAACAGCAAGGAGAAGGTAATGCTCCATCGCGGCATGGACCGGGTGAGACAGAAGAAGTATGAAGAGGCAGTTGTCGTCTTCGATCAGTTGCTGGCGGAAAATCCCCAGATCTCCGATGCCTGGAACAACCGGGGTGTGGCGCTCTTCGCCCTGGGGAGGCTGGAGGAGGCTATGGACAGCTACGACCGCTGCCTGGCCCTCGATCCGGAGAGCATGGATGCCATGCGCAACAAGGCCTTCTTGCTGAGGAACAGCAGAAAGCTGGAGGAGGCGCTGTCTCTCTACGACAGGGTGCTGGAGAAGGGAGGCGACGGATACGATTTGGAAGCGGCTGCCGCCGTTCTCACCGGCCTGGGCAGGCTGGAGGAGGCTTTGAACTGCCTGATGCTGGCCAAGAATACCCTGCCGCTGGAGCGCCTGGAGGACGAAATCGGCATGGTAAAGGACTTGATGGAAAAGAGAAGAGGTGATGTTTCTTGAAGGGCTTCATCATGATAAATGTGGAACCTGGAACGGAGAAAGCAGTGCACGACGGCCTGGAGCGCATCAAGGGAATCCGTGAGGTCGTGCCCGTCTATGGGGAGAGGGACTTCATCGCCATAGCCGATGTGGAGAGCATATCTGATCTCAACCGGGCGGTCCTCAGCGTGAGGGAGATCAACGGGGTGACATACACTCAGACCATTCTGGGCATGGAGTTGAAGTTTTAGGCGGCAATGCCCTCCTCCCCCTCCGGATCCCTGAATAGTCCCCATTCTTCCCGCTTTGCCTCCGAGCTTTACCCCCTCTACCTGGCCGTATTCGTAGCCGTCCTGGGATTCTCACTGGTTGCCCCCATCTTCCCAGATTACGTCATGGACCTGGGCGCTTCCTATACCCTGCTGGGCATAATCGTATCCATCTACGGGGCGGTTCAGCTCATCACCCAGATTCCCGTGGGCCGGCTTTCAGATCGATCCGGCAGGAAGAGGATCATGCTGCTCGGCCTGGCCACATTCACCCTGCTCCCGCCGCTCTACATCTACGCCGATAATGCCTGGTTTCTTCTGGCCGTACGATCCCTGGGCGGCCTCGGTGCTTCAGCCGTCTGGCCCATTGCCATGGCCCTGATCGTCGACCAGGCGGACAGCAAAAGCCGGGGGGCGGCGATGGGCTGGTACAACGCCTCATTCTTTTCGGCTCTGGCCTTAGGCCCTCTCATCGGGGGCGCTCTCTATGACCGGCTGGGGCTGTATGCGCCCTTCTATCTCTGGGCAGCTCTCGGAGCAGCATCCCTTCTCATAGTGCACTGGCGAGTGGTCGAGCCGGAAAGAATCGTGGTGCAGGCAGGCATGAGTCCGCCGGAAAAGAAGGATGGCCTGATTTCGCCCGGCTACACCCTCACCTTCCTGGCCTGCTGCTCGGTGGTCCTCTGGGCGGGCGTGGTCGGAGGATTCAACTTCACCATGCTCCCCAGCTTTGCGTCTGATCTGGGATTTTCGGCTACGGACGTGGGCCTGATCTATCTGGTCTACGGGGGGAGCACGGCTATATTCAATATCTACTTCGGTCGCCGGGCGGACCGGGGTTCGAGGAGGCTGCTCATCTTCGCCGGCTGCCTGGCGGGGGCAGTGAGCTTTGCATTCCTGAACGCCGCCACGAGCCTGCTGCATGTGTCCCTGCTCTTCGCCGGCCTGGGAATGGGCCTGGGCATGGCGGGTCCCGCCGCGGCAGCTCTCATTGCCGATACCACCAGCGAAAAGCGCCGGGGAGAGATCTATGGGATATTCAACACCTCCCGCATGGCCGGAGTTGTGGCCGGGCCGCTTTTGGCCGGAGTGGCAGCGGACACATATGGCGTGGGCGGAGCAGTGATGGCTTTCGCCCTTTTGGCAGCGGCAATAACCCTGGCAACCCTCTTTGTGAGAGAATCTTGTTAATTAAAACCCTAAAAAATAAAGGATTTAAAGAGCGCCGGGAGCGCTCACTGCGCTCCAGGAGCCCTGCTGGCCGATCCGGAGAGAAGACTTACTCCCTGCGTACCTCATGTTGTCTTCCAGGTGGCCGCCGAAGGTTACGGGCAGCGGCGAGAGAGAGCTGGCACCTCTGCTTCCTATCTGCACTGTATTGGTGCTATTGGTGAGCTTTACCGGTATGGCATTGGAGTAGAAGCTCTGGCCCAGGAGGGGGAAGTAGGGTGCATCAAGGATCGCAAGGATCGATATGTCCGCAGTTTTGACGGAGGCTGACTGAGAGGGAGTGTTTATGGGGAAGAACAGTGGATCGTCATAAAGCCACATCGTCGCTGCACCGCATCCGGCCAGCATAACAAGCATAGCTACTGCAGTTATGTATTTCATCATATTTTCCCCCCATTCGCACGTTGCATTTAAACCTGTTGTTACAGAGCCCCCTGTGGCTACCCTTGTGGCTAGCTACCCTTATGGCTAACCCTGTGGCCATCCATATGGCTGCCTCTATGGCGTCCTCCAGAAGCCCCCTGAAAATACCCGCATGGATGAGCCGGAGCGGGCCCTCTCTATCACCTTTTCCATGTCTTTATGCTCCCCAACCCACCAGGTTTGGGCGTAAGTCGGTTTGTAGTAGTAATAGGGTCCCGAATATGCCGTTCCGGCGTAGGGCTGGACGGCGGGCCCGGAAGGCAGGGTGGCCGGATAGTACGAAAGGTACGGATTAAAGAGGCTCCCATAGGAGAATATCGGCCCCACACCCAGCCAGTCCCAGTAAGGTGCTGGTTTGCTCTCCTCCCCGGCGGCTATGGAGAGGGAGCAGAGCACTATCAATAGCAATGCTGCTGTAAATCTATTTATCAATTCCAATCCCCATCAATTAGAAGCGTCGTAATAATATAAAACTTCCGGCATGGCAATCAATGCCGATTCCATATAAAAAGGAGGCAGTGAGCTACATCTCGCTCACTGCTTCAATACCTCACCTCTTCTTCTCTGATATTTTCATCTCACCCGGCCTATGTTCACCACCGTCCTGGTTATGGTGAAGCTGCTTGTCAGGGTGAAGTCCTGGCCCAGGGCGCTGTCGTAGCCTGTGGCGGGATTATGCTTGCCGTCCCGGACATAGACATAGACCCTGTAGCTTCCGGCGTTGATAGGTGTATTGACCCACGTCCACTGGTTCTTGGTAGACCAGTCCTGCACCTTCAGCCAGACGTTTCCGGTGGACGGGCCCCTCAGCCAGAACTGGTAGCTAACCGGATCCTTGTTGGCGTCTGTGGCCGTGGCCGTCCATTTTATGGTTGTTCCTGCTCTCTGCGGGCTGGCCTTATCGGACTTCAGAGCCGTCAGGACCGGCGGCTGATTTTCTGTGAGCTGATACTGCGCTCCCAGGGCGCTGTCGTAGCTGTTTGCGGCAGAGTGCTTTCCATCCCGGACATAGACATAGACGCTGTAGGCTCCGCTGTCGCTTCCGGCGCTCGTCCAGGTCCATTGATTGCTGACAGACCAGTCCTGCACCACCTTCCAGGCATTGCCTGTGGAGGGGCCTTTCAGCCAGAAACGATAGCTTATGGGATCTTTATTGGCATCTGTGGCCGTTGCCGTCCATTTTATGAAGCTTCCCGCGCTCTGCGGGCTCTTCTTGTCCGGTGTCAATGCCTTGAGCCTGGGTGCCTGGTTGGGCGTTAGCTGATACGGAGCTCCCAGAGCGCTGTCGTAACCTGTGGCGGGATTATGCTTGCCGTCCCGGGCGTAGACGTACACCGTGTAAGCCCCGGCATCGTTTCCTGATGTAGCCATTGTCCACTGATTCTTGGTGGACCAGTCCTGCACCGCCTTCCAGGCGTTCTTGGTGGAAGGTCCCTTCAGCCAGAACTTGTAGTACACCGGCTCCCTGTCAGAATCGGAGGCCACTGCCGTCCATTTTATGGTCGCGCCTGCCGCCTGAGAGCTGGGCCTGTCCGGCATGAGGGAGACGAGAGCTGGAGGCTGATTAGCTCTGAGCACAGTAAACAGTGCTCCTGCATCGTCGTCCCATCCGGCAGCGGAGGAGTGCAGGCCGTCTCTGACCTGTACCTGGATCTCACTGGATCCTGCGTCTGCCGAAGAGGTCATCCACATCCAGTTCGGATCGGTTGACCAGTCGCGGACCAGCCTCCAGGCGTATCCCGTGGCCGGGCCCTTTATCCAGTAGCGATAGAATACGGCGTTACCCTCCGGGTCCATGGAGGTCGCTTTCCACCAGACGGTAGCGCCCACTGCCTGGGGGCTGCTCAAGCTGCTGGCCAGGCTGGTCACCACGGGCGGCTGGTTGAGGCTGACTATGGTGTATGCGGAGAGATCATAGTCGTCCGAACCCGACGGTCCGGCGTGCTTTCCGTCCCTCACAGCCACCAGGATCTCGCTGTAGCCTACATCCCATCCGTCGGTCCTCCAGGTCCAGCGGTTGTTCTTGCTCCAGCCGGTCTGGTCCACCCAAAATCCGCTGGTGGAAGGCCCGCGCAAAAAGAACCTGTACTGCAGAGGATCGCCCTCGGCATCCGATGCCAGTGCCGTCCACCTGATCCAGCTTCCGGAGTACTGCGGTGCCGGACGGTCCGAGAACAGGACATCGACCCTGGGCGGCTGGTTGGGGCTGCTCAATGTGAAGGACACTGCCTTCTTGGCGTCAAATCCGTCCGGTCCGGCGTGCTTTCCGTCCCTGATCCTGACCTCTACCTGATAGCTTCCCGAAGTAAAGACGCCTGTGCTCCAGGTCCAGACGCTGGAGGCCGTCCAGTCGGTTTGAGGCTGCAATACGCCTCCGGTGGACGGGCCTTTCACATAGAACTTGAAGAGCAGGGGGTCGGACTCGGGATCGGTCGCCCCGGCAGTCCAGACCACGGGGACTCCCGCCTTCTGGGGGCTGGGTTTGTCGGAGACCAGGGTGGGATTCTTGGGCGGCTGATTATTGTTGTAGTTGCCGAAGTCCTTTCCTCCGGCGCTTGAGGTCGAGCCGGTCAGGGTCACTGTGTGCTTGCCGCCGGGCGGAGCCTTCTGGGTCCAGCCGGGCTGCAAGGCCTCGCTGATCACATATGTGCCGGCAGACAGCCCCGTGAAGCTGTAGGAGCCGTCTGCCGCAGTCACTGCCGTCTGGACGACGGTGCCCGCCGGCTGCTCCAGGTTAATGGTCCAGCCGTTCAGGCCCGTCTCTCCAGCGTCTCTGTTGCCGTTGCCGTTGGCATCATTGTACTTGACGCCGGAGATCGACTGGGCCAGCACCCTGTTTCCGAAGTCGTTGTTCTTCGATTCGGTCGGCGGCGATTTGAAGGGGAAGGTTATGCTGTAGCTTCCGCTCGCCGGGGCGATCTGGGTCCAGCCGGTCCTGGATGTCTCGCTGATCTTGTATGTGCCTGGGATCAGCTTATCGAACTTGTAGGAGCCGTCTGCTGCCGTGGTTGTGGTGCGGGGCTGCAGAGGCTTGCCGAACCAGGTGGTTCCGGTCAGGACGATATCCCAGCCTCCCTCGCCTTCACCGGCATCCTTGGCTCCGTTTACATTCTTATCGTTGTACTTCATGCCGGAGATGGCATACATTCCGGCGATTCCGAAGTTGGCCTTGACCACAGTGTTGCCGCTGACAGTCACTATGACGCTTGAGGATGTGGTCAGGACCAGGCCGCTGGGGAGCGGGTCGTTGATGGTGTAGGTCCCCGGCAGGACGTTCTTGAAGCTGTACATTCCGTTGTCGTCGGTGGTGGTGTTGGCCACAACCTTGCCGTCCAGCAGTAGGCCCACATCGCCTCCGGGAATGCCCGGCTCATCTGCGTCCTGCGCTCCATTGCCGTTGATGTCGTAATATTTCTGGCCGGAAACCGTCAGGTCTCCCCTGATTGCAAAGTCCTTTCCGGTCACGTCGGCGTTGGAGAGGTCGATTGAATAGGAGCCCTCCGCCGGCAGGCTGACCGCCCATCCTTCCTGGGCGACGCCGCTTACGGTATACTTTCCTGGTGCTAGATTCTTGAAGGCGTATGAGCCGTCCGCAGCAGAGGAGGTGGCATTGACCACGCCTCCGTCTTTGGCGAGCTGAATGCTCCAGCCTGCCTGAGCGGATTCGCCTGCATCTTTAGCGCCGTTTCCGTTGCTGTCAAAGAATACGCTTCCGGAGATGGACCAGGAGCCGTGGTTGCCGAAGTCCTTGCCGGTTACATCGGCATCGGCGATGGCCACGCTGTGCGAGCCTTCCTGGGGCGCGGTTTTAGCCCAGCCGGACTGCTCGACCTCGGCTATGGTGTAGGTGCCGGGGGCCAGGCCTTCAAAGCGGTAGGACCCGTCCTGAGCGGTTGTAGCCTCCTTTTGGGCCGGGCCGGACAGTGTGATCTTCCAGCCCTCCAATCCCGGCTCGCCGTCGTTGGCTCCGTTTCCGTCCAGGTCGTTATACTTCATTCCTGATATGCTGAATGAGGACAGCTTATTGGCAAAGTCCTTGCCGGCAGCATCCTCGCCGGCCAGTTCAACTGAAATGGAGCCGCTCACTGGAGTCACGGCCTTCCAGCCGGAGGCCAGGTCTTCGCTCACTGTGTAGGAGCCGGCGTCCAGTTGCTCGAATCTGTAGGAGCCGTCATCACCGGTCAGGGCGGCGACCTCGCCACCTGCTCCGGCCAGCCGGACCGTCCAGCCGGCCAGGCCTTCGCCGCTATCGGGAAGGCTGTTGGCGTTCCTGTCCTCGTAAACCGTGCCTGAGATGTTCTTCTTGGGCACACTGATGGTGAAGTAGGCGGACAGTTCGCCGTCAAAGCCATCTTCGGCGGCGTGCTTGCCGTCTCTGACCTGCACTTTGAACTGGTTCTCGCCGCTATCGGCGGCTGTGCTGCTCCAGGTCCAGGTGGCTGTGCTGCTCCATTCGGAGACAGGCTGCCATTGCCCACCCGTTGTCGGTCCGCTCTTGAAGAAGCGGAATAGCAGGGGATCTGCCTCGGCGTCAGTGGCGCTTGCCGTCCAGGTTATGCTGCTTCCTGGCGGCATGGGGCTGGCGGCATCCGGCTCAAAGGAGTTCATGACCGGCGTCAGGTTGAATGCTGCCGGTGCCTCCTGAGTCTCATTGGCGGCCGGCTGCTCCTCTGCCTCTGCTGCTGCCTCCTGCTCGGTTATGTTTTCGGCTGCCTCCGGAGCGGTGATGGGCTTGGTGATGTTCTCCGCGGGCGGAATCAATGTATCCGGGCTTGGAGTCACAGCTTCAGCCGCTGCTGGCTCTACGGTCGCATTGGCGGTGGCGTTTTCTGTGGCATTCTGCACAGGAGTCAGGGGTGCCGTGGCGTTCTCAGAAGCAACGACAGGCTCGGCTCCCGGCATCGTCTCCGGAAGAGGTGTTTGTATCATAAACTCCCGGCTGATGTTGCCGGCCTCTCCCTGGGGGCCGTCGTGGCTGCCGTCCTTGACCTGGGCAGTGATAATGCTGGTTCCTGCAACCGAAGGAGTCCAGGACCAGGTGGCCTCTGCCTGCCAGTCTGCGACGGGCGTGCCGTTGACCAGGAAGCGGTAGGAGAGAGTGTCACCCTCTGCATCCTGGGCCTGAGCCGTCCAGCCGACCGATGCTCCCAGGAGCTGGGGGCTTTCCATATCGGCAGTCAGGCCGGTCAGGGTGGGTGGCTCGTTGGGCTTTGCAGGCTCCTCAGCTTTGGCTTCAGGTGCGACTGCTTCTTCGGCAGCAGTTGTCACTGCAGCAGTTGCCTCTGCTACTGGTGCTGTGGTTGTCTCTTCCTCTGCCGGCTTCTGCTCCTCGGCGGCCGGCTGAGCCCTGGCAGCGATCTCGAAGGCTGCATCCAGGCTGCCGTCGCCTTCAGGATTGTGCTTTCCGTCTCTGACTTTGACGGATACGGTGTGCTGGCCGACCTGCTGCTCCGTGGTCGTCCATGCCCAGACTGAACTCTCAGACCAGTCCTGCATGATCTGTCCGTCCAGCAGGAACTGGTAGGCCAGTGGATCGCTCTCAGCGTCTGCCGCGGCAGCCGTCCAGGCTATGGTCTCGCCTGCTATCTGCGGGCTCTGCTTGTCGGGCACAAGGCCCTGCAAGGCCGGAGGATTGTTGGGCGGCAGGATGATCTCAAAGCCTGCCTGCTTGCTGTCGTCGCCCTCAGGATTGTGCTTTCCATCTCTGACCTTGACTGTTACGCCATGCTGGCCGACCTGCTGCTCAGTGGCCGTCCAGGCCCAGACGGGGCTGTTCGACCAGTCCTGCACCACCTGTCCGTCCAGCAGGAACTGCAATTGCAGCCCATCGGATTCCAGGTCCATGGTCTCTGCGGTCCAGGTTATGGTCGATCCGGTTTGCTGGGGGCTGTCCTTGTCGGCAGCAAAGTTGATTATTCTGGGAATCTGGTTAGGAGCATTTATGACAAACGACATGCTCCTGCTGTCGTCAAATCCATTCTGGTCGGCGTGCTTGCCGTCGATAATTTGAACCTCAACCTGGGATTCTCCTTCATTTGCCTGCCAGGACCACTGGCCATTGTTCTGCCAGTCGGTTACAGGCATGCCGTTTAAGAAGAATTTGTAGAGGATCGGGTCGCCTTCGGGGTCAGATGCCTGGGCCGTCCAGACAATGACGGCTCCTGCCTCCTGGGGAGAGGCCCTGTCCGGGGCAAAATTCTGAATTGCGGGCTTTTCATCGGGCTTATTTATTACAAAGGGCGACTCTTTGGATGAGTCTCCCTGAATGTTATGGGAGCCGTCTCTGACCAGGGCCGTTATGCTGTGCCGGCCGGCATCTGAGGCGCTGGTGTACCAGGTCCAGTAGCTCTCCGACTGCCAGTTGATTGCCGGCTGGCCGTCCAGCAGGAACTGGTATTGAAGGATGTCGCCCTCCGGATCGATGGCCTCCGCCGTCCAGGTCATGGCGGCGCCTGCTTCCTGGGGGCTGGCGGGGGTCGCCGTAAGGCCGGTCATGGTGGGGGGCTGATTGGCCGGCTGCTGCACCTGCTCGACCTGCTGCAATTGCTGCTGCTCCTGTACAGGCGGCTCATAGGTCTGCTCATATCCGCCGGCCTGGCCTGCCTGCTCGAAGGGTGAAATGGGCGGCACGGCAACAGTCTCAGCAGTCTGAGGCTGGCTCTCCGCCACAGGCGGAGCCTGAACCGGGGCGCTCAGCCGGAAGTCGACTATCTTCTCGCCGGGGGTCTTCTCGACTGTGGCGTGGTAATCGTCTTTGACCCAGACGCCCACCTTGTAGTCTCCGGCATCAGTTGAAGATGTCACCCAGCTCCAGGTGTTTTCCGTTAACCAGCCTGTGGCTGGCTTCCACTCAAATCCCGTGGACGGGCCATTCAGCCGGAACATGAAGTACATCGAATCGCTCTCCGGGTCCTCGGCCTTGGCCGTCCATTTTATGGTGGAGCCGGCGTCCTGCGGACTGGTCTTATCGCTCTCCAGGGCCTTTATCGTCGGCGGCATGTTCGAGGCCTCTTCCGCCTGGCCCAACTGAGAGGCGTCCTGACCGAATCCCTGGTCGAATCCCTGATTGTTGAATTCGCCCATCGGTCCCTCCTGGTAGGGCTGTGATGCTGCTGTTACTGCCAGGAAAGCTCCTGCCATAAGCAGAATTGCAATAACGTGAATAATATCTCTGTACTTATGAGTATTCTTGAAACCTAAATGCATGTCCTCACTCTCCATTTGCATTCCGTTTTCCCCACACAATGCAATTATGTATGATCTTAATCAGGCCCATTTGTTGCCCGGCCAATTTATGAACCTATTTTTCACATTGAAGGCATTGGGCTTCATATGAGCTTCTTATGAGCCGATCTCCTCAGGCAAAGGGATGCTTGGCACTCTCCCTGGCAGCCAGAATCTCTGCGACGGTCGGCTTTTTGGCCACAGCTCTTTGTATGGCCAGCCTGGTTGCCTGATAATTGTATTCGTAAATCTTCTTCTTGTCCTTCGCGTCCCATTCAAGGAACACGGATACGATTATCAGGAGGTCGTCAGCCAGTTGTTCGGGCAGGGTGCCCTCGGCCACGCAGTCCATCACTGCCTTCGCCACTGCCGCCTGGGCCGGGCCGAACATGAGGATCGCCTGGCCTGCGCCTTTGATGGTAACCTTGTTTACCAGGAGTGTGGAGGGCCTGGCGGGGAGGTTGGGGGCCAGGACCGCTAGCAAGGGGGTGTGCCCCACCGCAGGCGACGCCAGGGCATTGACGAATGCCTGCTCCACAGAGCTTGCGCGCGGCCCTATCACCAGATCGATATGGGCGATCTCTGGGCCTTCTCCAACCAGTGCCTCTCCAATCAGTACGCTATCGAAAGGTTTCATCATGGACTAGACCTTAGTTCTTTTTTCATATAAATCTGTGCGCTATGTCCGCCAAAAAATATATCATCATAACCGCCTCTCCGAAAAGAGCAATGCGAATACTTGTGGTCAACAACTACGGCCAGTTCAATCATCTCATCCGCCGCGCCATTCGGGAGAAGGTGGAGACGGACCTGATCTCCAACCAGACGCCTCCGGAGAAGATCGATGCGGACGGCCTGATACTGGGCGGCGGGCCGGCCCTGGATCGCGCCGGGCGATGCAGCGACTACCTGCGGGACCTGGAGATTCCGGTGCTGGGAATATGCCTGGGGATGCAATTGATGGGCACGACCTTCGGGGGAAAGGTTGTGCCGGGCAGCCTGGGGGGATACGCGGAGGTCGATGTCGAGGTGATAGAGCCGGATGATATCCTCAGGGGGCTGCCTTCAAAGTTCAAGACCTGGGCCTCGCACATGGACCAGGTGGTGGAGCTACCCCAGGGCTTTGAGGTGCTGGCCCGCTCGAAAATTTGCGATATCGAGGCCATGCGCCACACCAGCCGACCGCTGTATGGAGTGCAGTGGCATCCGGAGGTTGTGCATACCGATTATGGGGGAGAGTTGCTGGACAACTTCATAGCAGTGTGCAGGCGGTGAAGTCGCCCTCAGGCCACTCTGTGCCTCTGTGTCTCTGTGGTTTTGTTCAGCAACAGTAGGCTTGGTTATCGCTCACTGACAGACTAAACCACAGAGGCACAGAGACACAGAGGCATTTAGCGATAATTATAAAATGAACGATCAAAAAGACCGGATTGGTGAACTTGAGCAGTCCCTTGTCAGGGCCGGCAGGATCTCGGCGGCAACGCTTGCCTCCCGCATTCAGGAGATCGGCTTTTGCTGCCTGGGCTGCGGGGAGTGCTGCCGGGGAGAGGACAATAGCGTGGTAGTCTTTCCCCGGGAGGTCAGGCGCATCATGGAAGCCACGGGCCTGGCATGGTTGGAGGTCGCAGGGCCGCCGGATGAGGGGGAGTGGGACGGCGAAGGATGCTATCACACTCTGGAGTGGCGGCTGAGCAAAGACGGCCTGTCCTGCCGCTTCCTGGAGGGCGGGCGCTGTCGGATCTACCAGGACCGGCCACTTCTGTGCCGCACCTATCCCTTCTACCTGGATGATGGTATCTTGCGTGTCTCCGAATGCCGTGGCCTGGGGGGCAGAATCGACCGCGAAGAGGCGGAGAGGCTGGCGGCGGAACTGCTTCGCCGATATACGACCGAGATCGAAGAGGCCATATCCCTGCTAAAGATGTACAGGGATTTTGCCAGGGGGCCGGCGGCGGAGGGCGGGGCGACGATTGTGCACGACAGCGAGGGCGAGCACAGGATTGAATCAGTTGATGCGTGCAGCCGGCAATCCGGCGCATTATCAGACGAAGACGCAATTGGTGATAGCCTGGTGCACAGTCTGCCCTCCTGGCTGGACGAAATTCCCATCCAGTATCGACCTGATGTATCTCCGCTCCTTTACATGAACGACGATGATTTGCAGCGGGAGATGAACCGCACTTTTCCGTCCGAGTCATGGATGGAATACGAGTCGTTGCTGGAGCGAAAGAAAAGCGGAGAATTGACGAGTTCGGAGAAGGTGCGCCTCGACATGCTGCGAAGAGAAGCGGATGTGCTTACATTTCGCAGAGGCTATGCAACGGTCCTCCTCAAGAGACGGGGCTGTCGTTTGCCCTCTCTTAAGGAATTGGAGCGCTCCAATTGACTATTTCTCAGTCAGGGATAATCGTTCCGTCATTTTATCTTTAGAAAGTCATCCAGCGTCGTCTCCCTTCGCCCCTGCACCAGCCGCAGCCCGGCGCTCTCCTGGTCCCGCCGGGGCATGTACCTCTTGAAGGCCTCGACGTTCTTTCTCTCCCGGCAGTACTGGCTGTCGTAGTAGACCTGCCACAGCTCCTCCACATTGCTCTCCTGCTCTCCCACTTCGCCGCAGTCCGGCAGAACCTTCTTCAGCCGCTGCACAGTCTCCGTGAGCCCCGGCCCCCGGTCCCGATAGACCCCTCCCCGCCGGCACAGGGCGACCCAGCTCTCGCTGCCGCTGCCCAGCACCACAATCGTCCCCTCATTTCGGCGGGCGAAGTGGTCGCAGATGTGCTCCTCTATCCTGTGCCTGGGCTGCAGAAAGCCATAGAGCACGTGCTCACCCAGGGGAGACAGCCGGACGAAGGCCTTCATGCGGTGCACCTCTCCCATGACCTCAAAGACCATCTTACTGATGCGGGCCTGTTTGGGCTGAAAAGCCAGCTCAATCTCCCTCGCCGGATAGTCCCGCGCCAGGGACAGCAGCCTCTCATTGGCCTGCCGGTGCAGGGAGAGGTAGTAGAGGAAGTTTTCCGGAACCCTCAATCCGACCACATCTCCAGGGTGGTGTCCCTCCATCCGTTGATCTTCAGGAAGGGAGTGGCCCTCCTGATGCGGACGCCCAGGGCCGCCAGCTCCGCCCGGCTGGCGATGGGCCGGGTCTTTCTCAGAGCTACGATCCGCTGCGCGCTTTTGGGGCCGATGCCGGGGATTCTCAGCAGCTCTGTGTAGGCGGCGGTGTTGGGGTCCACCGGCCCCTCCAGGAGCTGCCGGGCGATGGAGGCTTTGGGGTCGGAGTTGGGCAGAAAGCCGGCCTCGTCAAACGCTCGTCCTATCTCCTCCGGGCGGAAGCGATAGACCCGATAGAGCCAGTCCATCTGGTACAGCCTCCTCTCCCTCCAGAGCGGCTGGGGGATGCTCCCCTCCAGAACTGTGCCGGCCTGCGGGGAGAAGGCGCTGTAGTAGGCCCGGCGAAGGCCGATCTCCCGATACTCGTAGACGATCCTCTCCAGGATCTCCCGATCGCTCTCCCCGGCGGCCCCCACCACAAGCTGGGTGGTCTGGCCTGCGGGCAAGAGCCGCCCCATTCCCGGCAAAGCCGAATCCTCCGACCTCTTTTCGGCAGCAAAGTCGCGGATGTACCTCTGCCTCTGCACAATGTCTCTCTCGTAGTCCTTGGTGGCGCAGATCTCGCTCATGTGCGAGGCCGACGCGGCTTCCAGGTTGATGCTCACCCGGTCGGCGAGCATCATAGCCTCCCGGATGTGCTGCTCCGAGGCCCCCGGCAGGATCTTGAGGTGGATGTATCCTGCAAAGGCCCAACGCTCCCGCAGCAGCCGCGCCGCCTCAATCATATTCTCCATGATGCTCTCCTCGTCCCGGCCCGATCCGGAGCTGAGAAAGAGCCCCTCGATGTAGTTGCCCCGATAGAGGGAGGTGGTGATCCTGGCCAGCTCCTCCGGGGTGTAGGAGAAGGCCTTGGCCTTGCGGCTGCATCCGCTGGCATTGGTGCAGTAGGAGCAACTGTGGGTGCAGTGGTTGGTGTAGAGGGTCTTGAAGAGGGAGACGCACCTGCCGTCCTGGGTGAAGGCATGGCAGATGCCGGGCAGGGGACGCTCCCGCGGCGAGAAGGTGGAGGCGCAGACGTCATGCCTGGTCCCCTCGCCCAAACGGCGCAGCTTCTCCGGATCTATGGCTGAGGCTAGGAGAGGGCCGGTGGAGTCAAAGCGGCAGTCGTCCGCCAGGTGGGCGATCTTCTCAAGGCTCACCATCGGGATGAATATTGCATGCTCTTCGGTTATAACCTGTATGCCTGCGGGGCGAAAGTGTTTGGTGAAGGTAGGCGACGTGTATCACTACAGAGAAACGATAACGACTTTGAGTCTGCCAGTGCATGAAAATGAGGGGCTCTTCGCTATTTCTTGTGGTTAAACTGAGTTACTCTGTCTTTCAGGTTTTATTCTCATCTCTGTGCCTCTGTGCCTCTGTGGTTTTGTTCAGTAGCAGTGATCCTTTGTGCATACTTTGTGATCTTTGTGGTGAAGGCGTTTTGCCCCAGGTCCAGCCCAATTGTCTACGGACGTTCACCACAAAGAGCACAAAGCGCACAAAGAACTCACAAAGGTTGCTTTTTTGTGCCACACAAAGTACAAAGAGAAAAGACACGCAAGAGACGAGCTAACAACTGAATGGATAAAATAGGCTCTTCGCTATTTTCTTTGGATTATGGACACGTTCGTCTCTGTGAGTCCTCTGTGCGCTCTGTGTCTCTGTGGTGGCAGTCCGTGGGCATTTGGCTGTAACCAGTGGCTAACGACGTTTTTCACCACAGAGACACAGAGGACACAGAGCACGCACAGAGCGAGCTAACAACCGAACGAACTGAAGATGGCCCCACAAAATAGCGAGGAGCCTGATATAGGCAGATGCAAAGAATTGTATAGTCAGAAAGACTATTATCGATGGATTTGGCGCAAGCTGAGGGCATCATGGACCGGGAATCAATTGAGGAGAGGGTCGGGCAGATCGTAGGCAGCTATCCGCAGGTGGAGGCGGCCTACATCTACGGCTCGTTTCTCAAAGGTGAGGATTACAGGGACATCGACGTTGCCCTGCTCTTCTCACAGGGCCTGTCTCCCTATCAGTGCCTGAAGCTGTCCCTTCGCATCGGCAGCGATCTGGATTTGCAGATCATGCCGGGCAGGGACTTCGATGTCAGGGTCCTTAACAATGCCCATCCGGAATTTCAGTATGAAGTGATCAAAACTGGAAAGGCCGTATTTTCCAGGAGCAAAGAGGAGCGGTGCGACTATGAGGCAGAGGTGATATCGACCTATCTGGACCTCAAAGAAATGTACGACTATTACGATCGGAGATATTTGGCGAGATGATTATGCCCGAAGATATATTCAAGATGCCCCGCATGGGAAAGGAGGAGTACGACCGGCTGGTCGAGGAGCAGTACGTCTGCCGCATCGCCTTCCAGGGAGACAGCCACCCCTACATTGCTCCCTTCATCTATGTCTTCGACGGCAGGTACATGTATTTCCTATCCACAAAATACGGCAAGAAGGTGCAGCACTTCCGGAACAATCCCCTGGTATCTGTGGAGATCGAGCACTACTCTCCCGACCTCTCCACCTTCAGCTTCGTCTCCCTGCCGG
>Ga0116171_10001809_pt1 | contig 20830 bp, 22 predicted proteins | sample AD_JPNHW2_MetaG_FD_89798 | JGI IMG/M metagenome (GOLD analysis project Ga0116171, IMG submission 89798) | Active sludge microbial communities of municipal wastewater-treating anaerobic digesters from Japan - AD_JPNHW2_MetaG | ecosystem: Engineered > Bioreactor > Anaerobic > Digestate | place... | reverse complement strand
GGAACTTCGGAAGAGAAAGAAGGATATAAGCAGATGAATTTGCTGGATTTCGATTAGCTCAGCGGCGGCGCTTTTTCATGCTCCGCAGCTCTGCTGCGGGGTGCGCCGCCGAAATTTGACTAAAGACATTTTCATTGAATAGTAAAAATCGATAGCTTCAAAAATACTAAATCTGAGATCCAAAGTGCGGAATGTGGGGTCCATCATTTGTAGTGTCACTTCAACTGTATTAGCCGTAGTCAATGTGACACTACTATTTCACAAACGCTTATCGATGCGGGCCGCCTCAGGGCCTGGCTATCCTCCCATCCGCTGTGCTTATCCAGCCACTCGGGATCCCAACGCCCTGGTCCAGGAGCACTCCTGCCTCAATCGGCTTCGACACCGCAGCCGTCCGCTCGACCGCAAAGAGGCCATCGTCCTTGATCAGCTTTCCATCGACCACAATCTGGCCGCATTCGCAGACCAGCCCCTCGCTGCTCTGCCTGGAGATCTCTGCCTTGGCAGGAAGCCCGATATCTGCAAGCCGGACGGTGCACAGATCGACAGGAAAATGGACGAGCCTGTCCAGGTCGAAGCTGACCTCCTCCTTTCTGCTCATGCCGTTGCCCCCAGCTGGAGCTCTGATAAAATAGCATTGGCCCGCTCGATTATCCTGCCATTCTCTGCCAGCTCCCGTCTCAGCCCGGCAATCTTCTCCTTGGCTCTCTGCTACAGCACTATGAACTCATCGCCCTTCAGAACCATCGATACCGTTTCCCCGGTTAGCCTGGAGGAAGAGGAGATCACCTATGGTCAGATTGTCTCTGTTGATGCCAATCTCTTTTGCTGCCAGGATCTTCAGATCATAGTCAAGCAGGGCCTTTATCCCTACTATGTGGTTCTCAGTCATGAGGGCCTGGAGCTCCGCAACCGTCAGGTCACCCAGAACAGAGCACTGCCTGGCGGTGATCTCGACCTTGCCAGCAATTGCGTTAGCCAAGGCTCGATCTTGCAGCCAACATTCTCCAGATTCTCCGGCTCCGAGATATTCGCCTTTCTATCAAGTACCCATCAAGTACACTAAATCGCCAGAGCCATACGATTTCTTTCGATTCTTCTCCGTCTTGCCACGCGAATTGATTCATTCTATCAAGTACCCATCAATTTATCATGTCCCTTTTTAGGTCCGCCTATAATGGGTCGACCAGCTTGCCTCCGCAGCCAGATAGTCTAATCAATGCTCATAAACTTTAAGAAAATGCGCTCTCCAGTCATAAATCTCCTCAATTAACTAAATATATCCTCGCGAGATAGCTCTTATCAGGAGGTTGATACCATATGCCCTATTGAAGTCTATACCACAGTTGCCTTGAATGTGTCTATTATCCTCCAAAAGCGAAACCGCATATCTGCCAAGTCGTAGAACACCCGGCAAATGCGCCTGTCCTACAATAGCTCTCAAAGGCCGGCAGATGTCTCCGGTGACATCTCCTCGCACCGCAAAGGTGCAGGTGCAGTCGGCCTTTGCTGCAGCTATTCATTGCGGTCTCCTACTTACTACTATCCCGTTCAGAATTCTTTCCGATCTCAGAAGCGAGCGCGACGAACTCCTGGATCTATGATCTCGCTCTTCAGGTTGCTGATGGCGGCAATCTTCCGGCTCTTGATGATTTCCGGGAACACGGTCTCACTTTCAAGCTCGCTATCGTCGTACCAGGCGACCTCGATTATTCCTTCATCCTTCGCCAGAGCCGTGCAGGATGCTGCGCCATCAATATAGTCGCACAGGTACCAGACCTTCACCATCTGGTATCGGCTGGCCAGCAGGTTCTCAATCATTACCGGCCATCTGGTAGTGCATTTCACACCCGTTTCCTCTGCTATCTCCCTCTCCGCTGCGGTTGCCAGCGACTCGCAGTCTTTGATAGCCCCTCCAGGGGCAACAAGGTAGGTGCCTTTTTCGTCTCGATACCTGACCAGCAGCACCCTGCCATCCCTGATTACGATTCCACCGGCGGCAATTCTGTGCGCAATTGTCATCTCATGCTTCTCCCCATATGCACACGTACTCCGATGTCATGGCCACCGGTCCTTTGCGCAGGTCCTCCTCAAGAAGCCGAAGACCCTTTTCGAACTGAAGATCATCAATTAGCTGAAGGCACGAAAAAGCCCTCTCCTTAAAGGGCGTGGCATCGGTGGTAAGCGATGTCTTCTTGATCTCGTGAGCAGTTACGTTGACATAGCCCGCTTGATTCATGGCATCGAGCAGCGCGGTGACTGTTGGGTATCGTGCGATGTCTGCCTCAGCGGACATTGGCCAGTACCGCGAGAGTGGCTCCCTTCTGCGAATCATCTCTGTCGAATCTGTGAATGTGCATATCCTTCTCCCAGGACGGAGGACTCGAATGCTCTCCTCGAAATATCTTCCAGGGCTGGGCAGATGGTGGATGACATTGACCGAGAACAGCAGATCGAAGAAGCCATCCTCAAATGGGATGCAATCGGCGGACCCCAGGCAGACGCTCAGCCGGCAATGAACCGGCGCATGACGCCGCATTCCTTCGGACGGCTCGACGCCCCAACCAGTACAGCCAGTGCAATCAACAAGAGCATGGATGTGGTTTGCAGTGCCACAGCCAACCTCCAGAACCCGTGATGCTGGTGTGATGGAACAGAACGATTGCAGCTCGGTGATCACATGCTCGCTTACCTGTCGGGTGCGGGAGTATGCATCGGCTATGGCATTGTAATCCGTCTTGGTCATCTTCATCATCTAACGGGAGCAGGTCTTCTGCCTCAATTTTTATTACTTTTTGAATAAAGAGATTGGCAAAAGCCACCAGGCATGGGAGGGAAAATTCGCGGTCGACTTTCGCCAGTCTGTAGAACGTCAATTGCCGTATTTAAGGTTTTCTATTGACAGCATGAGCCAGTGATTCATGTCTCTGCCACCAGCCAGGCTGTTTGATGTTGATGGCATCTCAAGAAATGATTTTATATACGAACATACCACATTTTATCTCTCAGTAGTGCAATTTGGAATTGAGCAGAAGGACTCGGGCTCATGACAATTATTGAAAAGTTTCAGAATGCGATATTGACCATCCTGGCATGGATAATGACCCTTGTAACTCTTTTGGTCACGCTGGATTTGATCTATACCCTGGCTAAGTACCTGCTGTTGCCTCCCATAAACCTGCAAATCAATGAGCTTCTCAGCTTTTTCGGAAGCATATTGCTGGTGCTGATCGGAGTAGAGCTTCTCGAGACCTTCAAGACCTTCAAACAGGATAAGACCTTCAATGTGCTCATCGCCCTGCTGGTGGCCCTGATCGCAATTTCCAGGAAGGTCATAGTAATGGAGATCGAGGGCGACCCGAGTGAGACTGAGCTGATCGGGATCTCGGCGTTGATAATAGCGCTATCACTGGGATACTATTTGGTCAATAAAAGCGGATCTATAAAAAAATAATGATCAGCGCAGCATCACCCGGCTGAGCGTCACCAGAAAGAGGGCCATGAGCAGCCATCCCAGCAGCGTCTCAATCACCGTCAGCACCTCATAGCCTTCAATGATGCTGAAATTCTGGGGAGTCTTGCCCAAGAACTCCATGCTGCTGAAATAGAAGGCATCGCTCTGCGATACGCTCACCTTCGTCAGCGAATGCACATTCGCGGAATCCGGCTGGAGGGCGCCACCAGTCCAGAAGATGCCCGCGAAGAGGAGGATAATGGCCAGGCTGAGCAGAATAGTGTGCGACGGACGCACTCCATAGCCGCAGGAGATCCAGGCCAGGTAATCGAACAGTTTTGGAAAGAACTTGTGCGAAAGAGCTTGCTTTTCCTTCCGGTATTGGTAGTAGCAGTTATCCTGGTCCTCGAACTGCTCCAGATTCCTGAAGTTTCTGGTGAGCGTCAGATACACCGATCCGTTGAAGGGAATATGTTCTTTGATGATATTCCAGCGGACGACTATGCGGCTAAAATTGAAGTCCTTGAGGTGGATGCTCGATCCTTCCGGGAAGACCGCATCGGACAGATTCAATGTGTACACCTTGGCGTTGGTCAGATAAAAAAATTTATCGAACCTTGCCCGGCCAAAGTCGGCGTCGTTGAACTTGGCCCGCGAGAAGTTGGCATCGACTGCGAAGTGGGTGCGGGTGAAGTTGGCCTCTCTTTGAAATTGCGCATCGGAAAAGCCGGCATCCTCATGAAAGTGAGAGCCTGAGAAGATGGCTGCCTGGGTAAAGGATGTGCCGTCAAAGTCCACTAGGCCGGAGAAGGATGCATGATCGAAGAACACGTCGCCCTTGATGACTGAGTATTCGATTTTTATTATCGATTTTACTATCTTCTCCTTGGCCTTATTGAATGGCAGATCCAGCCGGTGCAGATCCAGGTCGCCATAAATGATAACGTTTTCGTACTCTACCGGCTTGCCCTTCTCGATCTTTTCCAGGATCTCCTCGGCCTTGATCATCAGCAGGGTATCGACCATAAGCGAAGTATGAATTCGACCAAAGCAGATATCGTTTGCGGTACGTTAGTTGCAGGCAGCACCTTCAGGGCCGCATCAGACGCCATCGGACCCTGCTTCCAGCAGCATCTTCTCTACAAAGTCCCAGTCATGCTCGTAGATATGCGCCGAAGAGCTGGTGGTGGAGATCGATCCCGGTTCTGCTCCTATCTCGCGGCTGACATATTGCAGCAGCCTCGCCAGGCCGTAGAGATTGGCAGGATAAGCTCCGGCAAAGTCGTGGCTGCGAAAGAAGATGGACAGGTTCAGGCGGCCATCGCGCAGTTTGAAGTCGTCCACGATCATGCAGGGAACCTCATCCTTGTTCATATCCACAGGCACTATCCAGGTTACGGCTGTCGCCCGGCGGGTATTGGCTGAAGATCTGAGCCGCAGGATCGCCTGCTCGATCTGATCCTGTGCGGGCATGCCAGGCAGATGCCAGGCGCGCAGCCGCTCTCCGTAGGTGTACTCAAAACCGGGATTACTGCCGGACAAAAGCTGTTCAGCATACTCCTCAAGCCGCTCCTCATTCCAGGAGTACTGGGCGGGAATCATCTCCCGGTAAGGTTCCTCCACCACTACCTGCAAGGATAGAAGCTCCCGTATCCTGGTGCCTCTCTCATCAGTGATCTCTGCTCCCTGCCGCCAGATGAGGCCCAGGCCCCTCTGCCAGGCATCGGTGATGGTTTTCGCCCGAATAAATCTCCCCAGTGTTGCCATGAGGAGACATTTTTCGCATGATACATTAAGATTCTTTTCCGTCTTCCTGCCCATCGATTCGAGGATCTGCCTCATGCCAGAAGGGCGGCGAACTGGCCCAGTTCCAGACCAATTCCTCCATAGCTGAATTTGAGGTCTAAGATGCCATTATGTGCGAGCAGTAGCATCAGAATCAATGTGATCTCAAATAATAAAAGCAGAGCTATGAGAATGATCGCCACGCCCGGCATGGAAAGTGCCTCGATAGCAAAGTCCCACAGAGTTCTACCCACTACCATTGCTTCTCCCACCAAAACGCACCGCACTGGATTTCTTTGCCGGTTATTAAATGAGTGCAGTGAGCGCGGAGCGAAAGTAATTTAAGGAAAAGATATTTTTAGAGATCCGCGGATAACAATGGGCAATGCCTGACTTTGAGTGGGCCCTGGTGAGCGCCCTCAACTTATTCTTCGAGGAGGATGGCATCGCAGCCATTGCCTACCGGCTAAAGCAATCTCGCTTCTCATCTCAGTTCATCGACATCCTGGTGGACTCCAAGATTCCTGAGTATTATCTGGCCATCGAATGCAAGAGCCTGGATGCTCGCAAGACCGGTTCCCTCTACTTCAAGCAGCACTTCAGCCTTGCTGCCGGGGCGCATCAGGTGGTGCGTGAGACCGATTTTATCGCCCGTTCCGGCAGACAGGGAATTCTCGCAGTGGAGCTGCGCCACGGGGTCGGAAAAGCGCGTACGGCACACCTGGTCTCCTGGGGGGAGATCGTAGAGAGATACAACTCTGGAGTGGCGGGCATCTCCCTGGAAGAGATACAGAGCAATCCGCCCCTGGAGAGGAAGAACGGAGCTTATCGGATCTCCCGGCTGGACATCATACGCATCTCCGGATACTTTGGTTTAGCAGGCGAGGGCGACATCCGGGAGGAAGATCCAGATACAGATAAATAAAAAAATCCGGACGGAAGTCCTTTAAAAATCCCTCTTAAGCAATTTTTTCTATATTACCTCCGGTTATAAGAATTTTGGAATTTATGGGATTTGGCACCAGCATAATGGCCGAAATAATTACATTCTTTTGTATCTATGAATTGCATGATATATTATGTTTTCGCGAAAGGAATATCTTTACGCAGTTGCATATTTGTATCATAATCTTAGGCCTGTAACGATGGCTGTCGAGAAAAAAACTATTTATATCATTGAGTATTTCTTATATCCAAATATAGAATGAGGTTATTATGAGGCAATTCTCCGTAAAAGTTCTTGATGACTCCGACCGGGAGTTCGTAGAAGTTCTCCGAGAACTTGACATTCCAAGAAATGTGGCCAGTATGATCACCTATCTGGCCAATGTGGAGGAGGCTACCTCCCGGGAGATCGAGATAGGATCGAATCTGCGCCAGCCAGAGGTGAGCATTGCCATGCGGACGCTGCGCAACAACAACTGGGTGGAAGAGAGAGAAATCAAGAAGGATGGAAAGGGCCGACCAATGAAGGTTTACAGGCTCACCATATCTCTGGACGAGATCATAAAGCACTTTGAGGATGAGAAACGAAAAGAGTCCGCCAAGACGCAGGAGAGCATCGAAAAGCTCAAGGAACTGAGCCGGGGCTTGAGCGTAACGCCTTCTTAGTGGATGATGAGATTGCAATTATTCATAAAAAATGACTGAATATAAGGCACCTTGCCAGAGTTCGTCTCTGGCATCGGTCCCCGATTTGATCCTCTTATCAAAAGGATTTATTTCAGTTCTTCTCCCCTACCCCGGAGGTCATCGAGGTTATCTTCCATGAGCTTCTTGCTTTTTATCTCTTCCTTTTTGCCGCCCTTTCTCTCGGTATTTCTCTTCTTAAAATCAGCCAAGAATCTCACCTTACTCTATTTATTCCGGGAACTGTAATTAACCTTTTCCTTCATTGCTGTTTCACTGCTACACAGGCCCACTGATCATAAATTCCCTTTGAATCACGATTGTCGATTACCTTTCCCTGCCAGCCGATGTCTCCCAGCGCCTTCGCGATGAGCTCTGCTTCTTTTTGGGTGTACACGGTAAACAGAACCTTATTTTTCGCCAGGCGGGAGGCGGCAAGGAGGATCTCCCTCCAGAGCGGCCAGTTGAAGTCGTCAATCAGCCCTACCATGAATCCCAGGACGGTATGAAAGGAGCCATCCGGAAAGATCTGAGCCAGCAGCCTGGCGTCGAGGAGAAAGCATCTTTTGGGGTCCATAAGTCCGCTCTTCAGGCCCATGCACAGATCGCAGCGATCATAATCCATAGAAATGGGGCGGCATCCATTGCGAATGAGCGCCTGTGTGGCCATGCCGCTTCCGCAACATATCTCCAGCATGCTCTCGTCATCGGAAAGAATCGGCTGCAAGAGAGTAACCAGCCTGTCTATCCTCTCTTCCACATAATGGGGCGATCCTTTCTCCAGGCATCTCTCGCAGAAGAGTTCTGCTGCCAGGGAGGTGGAGAGATATTCCGTGAGCGCATAGAAAAAATCCGCCTCGCTTGCCTGCACCGTCTTTATGATCTTCGTGTGCCATCTTTCGGCATGCTTTGATAGAATCTTTGAGGATGAGTAGTGATCTGTGAGAAGAAGCCACAATTCGGCTGGCTGGGATAGATGCAGGGCAAATCCCAGGTCTTTGATCTCAATGCAGGCATCAGCATCCAGGTCTTCCTGCAGTATCTGCCTGGTGACGGGCAGCTCCAGCAGATCTTGCCAGGACTCTTCTGCGAGAAAGACGTCCTCATCCTCACTAGTGTCCAATAGTTGATTTAGCAGCAAACTCTCCACCACACACTTCGCCACATACTTCGCTACGCTCTTCACCACTCTTTCTCCACATTATCAATCTTATCGCATCCATTCCGGCAGGACGGCTGGCGGAACAATTATATTATAATCCCTGCAAAATGGGGTTGTTTGAAGCTTGTGGATCTGCCCGGTGTAGGCTCTCGCATCAGAGAGCGCCTCATAGAGCAATATGGAGATGAAGAAAAGGCCCTGCAAGCGATTTTGGACGCTGATGTAGCAGGATTGTGCAGGGCCCTGAGCGAACGCCAGGCTCTCCTCCTGGTTTCGCATGCCCGTGGCATGACGTTTTCAGTTGCACCGGATCAGTTTCTGGCTACGGACGAAGCGGCCAGGATTCAGCAGGCGATCATCTCCCGCCTGGCAAGCTATGCCCATACCGAATATGCCCGGCTCAAGATCGGCACCCTTTTTGCCAGCTCTTCTGCAGGGCTTCTGGCAGAGAATCGCAAGGCTGCTCTGGAGGCATTGCAGGCTGCGCAGAAGGCGCAGGGGCTGGGCCTCGATGAGCTGCTGAAAAGGGTCCGGCCATTGAGGGAGAAGGCAGCGGCGCGAGTCAGAGAGAGGGCGGTGGCCGCAACCACTGCCGGGGAATTTCAGAAGCTGAAGTCAAGGGGGCTGGACAGGCTGATCGACCTGCATCTGGCAGAGAGCGCTGCAGAGCTCTCGGACCTGGCCAGAAGCTACAGCCATATCTGCATGGTCGGCGAAGAGATGGGCGGTCAGGCGGCGGAGTCTCTGGAGCGGGCGGAGTCTCTGGAGGAGTGGTATCTGGTGCCTGAGGCGGTCCTGGGATTTTATGGGGAGAATCTGGAGCCTCTGCTGGCAGCAGCCAGGGCGGCCCAGAAGCTTGAGGCGGCGGGAATTGCCGGATTTTCAAGATGGCAGGAACTTCATAAGCTGCTCGCCAGGCTGGAGGAGGGCGGGGACCGGGAAGCAGAGCGGCTGGATAGGCTGGCCGCGAGCCTGTGCAGATGCGCGGAGGAGGCGGCGGCCTGGGCCAATGAGCTGCTGAAGGGCAAAATCGAGAAAAGCTCTCTGACCCTGGGCGGCTCTGACCTGCTTCTGGTCATGAGCCGGGGGGAAGGAGTGCGGGAGATCCTGGAGTCGCAGATGAAGGGTGTCTTTATGCAGGTTCTCAAAGATGCTAAGGCGCGGGCTGCGAGCCAGCTGGAGCTGGCAGGATCGGAGACAGTATGGCTTGACGAGGTCTTCTCGGAGCAGGTCAGCTATCCTCTGGAGCTGGACCGGCATGCGCTGCGCTCCTTTGAGCTGGAGCTAAAGAGCCGCAGGGAGGGCCGGGGGCTCACGAAAAAGAGGGAGATCGCCCGGAGCCTGGCGGACAGAAAGGATGAAGCTGCGGCTCTCGTTCATGCCCTGATGGAGTTTGACTATTCTTATGCGTTGGGGCGGTTTGCCCTGGAGGAGGGCCTAACCTTCCCTGAGATCGCAGAGGTGCCATGCCTCTTCTTTTCAGAAGGACGTCACCTTTTCCTGGATAGGCCTGAGGCGGTGAGCTACTCCCTGGGTGGCGAGGGTCACCCGGAGAAGGTGGCCCTGCTCAGCGGGGTGAACTCGGGCGGCAAGACTACTCTCCTGGACCTGATCTCCCAGATTGTCATCCTGGCGCACATGGGCCTGCCAGTGCCTGCTAAATCCTGCCGGCTCTCCCTCTTTGAGGAGTTTTACTACTTCAGCAAGAGCCGGGGAACTCTCACCGCCGGGGCCTTTGAGACCGCCATGAGAAAGTTCTCGGTGGTTGAGAATGAAAAGAGAAAGCTGGTACTGGCGGACGAGCTGGAGGCCATCACCGAGCCTGGTGCCTCGGCGCGCATCATCGCCTGCATGCTCGATGAGCTGGACCGGCGGGGGTGCGTGGCGGTCTTTGTGAGTCACCTGGCTGAGGACGTGCGCCGCTACGTAGAGACGCCGGTGCGGGTGGACGGGATTGAGGCGGAGGGTCTGGATGAGAACAACAATCTGCGCGTCAGCAGAAGCCCCCGCTACAACTACCTGGCCAAGAGCACTCCTGAGCTGATACTGGACAGGCTGGTGCGATCCACTAAGGGACCGGAGCGGGAGTTTTATGCCAGGCTGCTCGCGAAGTTTAAATGATGAGACAGGATTAAAAATAGAAAATTTTCGTTTGGACCGGACAATAACGATTACTGCCATTGCAGGGTCCGGTGATATTCAATGGTGTTGCTTGCAATGCGCGACAAACCTCGGTAGGGGCATACTGACAATGCTTATCATATGAAATACAACCTGCGCGACCATCTGGACGGTGGCCAGCCTCGGCCCGGGAATTGACGGGCCGCGTTGCTGCGGGAGTAGTCGCCGAGATGCTGCTGCTGGCCGTGGTTATGGTGGTCGTGGCCCATGCGTCAGAGCTAAGGGGCGTCAACTACCACGGCCGAAAGTAATCATTCAAGGGGCACGATTCATCCGCACCCTGAAGGATGCGGTCTTCTCGGCCCCTTGACCCCAGCGAGATAAAACCATTAGTTGAAGTCAAGCTACCGAAATGCTATATATTATGGGCGCAACTTTTTTAGAAATAAGAGGAACCTATTATGAGACTGATAGCTTCTGCGTCACTGATATTTTTGGCTATTCTGCTTGCCCTGTCCCTGTCTGGCCCGGCCATTGCCAGCGAGGCCCAGGCAGACGATAACACGGGCATGATGTACGGCCTGGTCCTGGGAAACAGGATACCCTACGAGTATTTCGTCACCATGGGTCATAACGACACCGATTTGGGTCCGGGCGATGATCCCTGGGAGACGGGATCTTACGATCTGGCTCTGATGAATGCGAGCATTGAGAACTTCAATGTGCTCAAATACACCTCGGTGCTGCCTCCCGAATCGAAAGAGATCAACTTGAGCGAGGCCCGGGAGTACTTCCATCATGGAGCGGCCATTGAAACCATCATGTCCGATCTCAATGGGGTGCAGGGCGATACTCTGTGCACCGGGGTGGGCAGGATATGGGTGAGGACCCAGGATGGATCTCTGGTCGGGGGATTTGCCGCGGAGTACAAGAAGCGGTACGAGAACCAGACGGTACCTGAAAAAGAAGCCAGAGGGGCGGCAGAAGAGGCTTTGCATACCTCCCTGATGGGTGAGGTGAACAGAAGGTACAATTCCAGTGAGTATCAGTTCTCTAAGCCAACCTATGCCATCGACTATCTACCGGTGCAGAAGAAGTATGGGACATCGCTTGTGGCCCTCTGCTGGGTGAATTACATCTTTCCCCAGTCAGGGACCGCCGGCGACAAATCGATGGATGTGTGATCCGAAGATCGATGGACAGAGAATGGTCGACAATTGAGCGCGTACAATCTTCTCGTCGATATCTTTTTTCTTAATCATGATCTGGATATAAGCATGAGCACTGGAGCTATTTTGCTGCCAACTGCCCTGCGTGCTGGAAGAGCTTATTAACGAGCAGGCTACAAAATTATGCTAATGAAGCTTAAGGCGATCGTTAAGGGCAAAAGGGTTCATGAGGTAGGCTACAGGTTTTTCCTCTTCACCAGGGCTATGGAATTAGGCTGCGAGAGGTTCTTTGCCAAAAATCAGTCAGATGGCGGAAATCAGGTTCTATTGGCATTTATCGAAGGCGACGAACAGCAACTGGCAGAATTTAAGATGTTCGCCCAGAACGAAAGTCCCGATGGCGCAGATGTCGCAGATATTGCTTTTGAGGATTACAGTGGGCCGATTATGTCCTTGGATGCGTTTATGCATTATTTTTCGGCAGACCAGCTTAACAAAGGCATTCCTGCCCTCCTGCGCATTGATCGCAAACAAGATAAAATGCTGGAAAAGCAGGACATGATGCTGGAAAAGCAGGATAGGATGCTGGAAAAGCAGGATAGGATGCTGGAAAAGCAGGACGCTACAATTGCCAAGCTGGAGGAAACTCGAGCCGATCTCGTCCAGGAGATAAAAACCTCCCGTGATGAGGTGATTTCCAAGCTAGACGAGAATCGCGAGGCGATTATTGATGAGATTTCCGAGAAGAAAGAGTCTCTGGATGATCGGCTAACGCGGATAGAAAGCGACATCTCGAAGCTTAAGGCGAAAGTTGGCATTTGAGGCCCAGTTATGTCCGGGAACACCTTCGGCACACTATTTCGCATCACCACCTGGGGCGAGTCGCATGGCAGAGCGGTGGGCGTGGTCGTGGACGGCTGCCCGGCGGACCTGGCCCTTGATGCAGCAGACATTCAGAAGGAACTGGACCGGAGAAAGCCCGGCCAGAGCCGGGCCTCCACTGCTCGCAAGGAAGAGGACCGGGTGGAGATTCTCTCCGGCATCTTCGAGGGTCGGACCACAGGAACGCCGGTTTCCCTGCTCGTCTGGAACAAGGATGCCAACTCGTCCGCTTATGATCTTCTCAGGGACAGACCAAGGCCCGGGCACGCCGACTACGCCTACCAGATGAAATACGGGCTGCGTGACCACCGGGGTGGTGGCCGGGCCTCGGCGCGGGAGACTGTGGGCCGGGTCGCCGCCGGGGCTGTAGCCAAGAAGCTGCTGAGCGAAGCGGGGATTACAGTTGCAGCTTACGTATCTGAGCTGGGCGGGATCGTGGCGGAGATTGACCTCTCAACGGATTTGCCCTCGCTTCAGGCCCAGGCGGAGACGAATGCTGTTCGCTGTCCGGATGCCGGGGCAGCAGAGCGGATGCTGGAGCGGCTGGATCAGGTGCGGGCGGAGGGCGACAGCCTGGGCGGAGTGGTGGTGATAGCCGCCACAGGTGTGCCCGCGGGCCTGGGCGAGCCTGTCTTCGACAAGCTGGATGCGGACCTTGCCAGGGCGCTGATGAGCATCGGGGCGGTCAAAGCGGTGGAGATCGGAGCGGGCCGGCAGTGCGCCGCCCTCCGGGGGAGCGAGATGAACGATCCGCTCCTTCTGCGGGATGGAAAGGTCGAGTTTGAGAGCAACAATGCGGGCGGCATCCTGGGCGGAATCTCCACCGGAGCGCCCATTGTCTGCACCATATCGGTCAAGCCCACGCCCTCCATCGCTAGGCGGCAGCGCACGGTGGACATCGTCCGGGGCGAAGAGACGGAGATCGAGATCAAGGGCAGGCACGACCCGGCGATTCCTCCCAGAATTGTGCCCGTGGCCGAGGCGATGGTCGCCCTGGTGCTGGCCGATCACCTGCTGCGGCAGAGGGCGGCGAGGGTGTAGTTTCCTGGCCGCCGCTATCAGGTCTTTTCTACAGCGTTGAGCTGTCTCGGATCATCAAAACAGGCCTGGACCTCTGGAGAATACAAACCATGCAGAAAGAAAGCTTTTCTGAACTCTCGCCGGTATTCCGGGTCCTTTCTGCGCTCGTGGCTGTCGCTGAATATCGCCAGCCTGGCGTGAGGATATGACTGGCGCATCCACTGCCCCATCTGCTCAGAGAATACCTGATCAAATGCGGCAGACCAGATCATCACCTCTCCGTCGTAGCCGGAACGGTTTAGCTGAATTTTCGTTACAGGGATCTCGCCGTTCTCGTGGGCTTTGAGAAAATCGGCCAGGATGACCCTGATCCATTCGTAGCCCAGACAGACCTTTTGAGCGGAGGCGGGATGGTAGCGTTCAAGATCATCTCCGACAAGCTCGTATATTCTCACCTTGACCTCCAGCTCCCTGGGAGCATCAAGCATACAACGCACGAGAGGAAAATTATTGGCGGGCGTGAGCCAGCCTGTAATATAGGCCTGCTCTCCTTCAAGCGAAGATGTGCCGCTTCTGCTGTTTGCGATCCGATTTTGAAGCCGCACATCTCCTGCGAGGCCTATTTTGTAGAGCGTCAACTACCACGGCCTGAAGGCCGTGGTTTGTAGCTAGTGGTTAGCCCGCTACGATTGGCTGGTTGACAGGCAGCCTGCTACGATCAGATCTACTGAAGGTAGCGATATTTCTGGACGCATTCAAATCAGCATCGATCTGGAAGCCGCAGCTTTTGCACTTGAAGATTCTACCGTTGCGGTTCTCCTTCTTCTGAAATCCACACCGAGAACAGGTACGAGAAGTATATTTTGGATCTATGGCTACTGCTTTCTTTCCGATAGCTGTCGCTTTGTATTCCACGATACTTCTTAGTTCCGCGAAACTCCATTTACCAAGCTTCTTATTCATCTTACCGTTCCTGATGTTGGTTAGATCTTCCAAAACGATTACGTCATACGTTTTTGATACTATCCAGTTAGCGATGTTATGATTCACATCCCTTTGAAACCGTCTCTCTCGACCTGAAAGCTTTTGCAGCTTTCTTTTAGCTGATCGAGTGCCTATGGACTGAAGTTTTGATCGCAAATACTGATACTTACCCTTGACAGCCTTTACGGGACCCGACTCCCAAAAAGTGTTATCACTGCAAACCGCTATATTATTGATTCCAAGATCTACCCCTAGCCGTCTATCGCCCGTCATTGGTTCTGGATCAGGATGTTCTACCTGAATATTGAGATAGCACGCATTTTTGGCTATCTTAAGTTGAGCGTTCATGACTTTCCATGTAGCGTATTTCTGGTAGTATTCTGGTAAGCTGAAGTCATATCTCAGCCTTCCAAAAACGGTCGTGAGTTTACAATATCCTGATTCCAAGAACACTTTCATAGTTCTGATATCGAATCTGACAGCTCCCAGAGAATGCTTGAACGGCTTCTTCTCAAATCGGAGTCTTTTGAGCATATCGCTTGCTTGGTCTCTGGCGGTCTGGATCAGGGCAGAGGGTAGGGTAGGATACTTATCTCGGAGATCTTTGTATGTAGCTTTGTTGAGTCTGGTCTTGTTGTAATCATGTGCCGCAAAACCGTAGTCTATGACATCTTGACAGGCAGCATTCCAAATCTTTGCTGTTTGAACGAGTTCATTAGACTTATCGAGCTTTATCTTCAAAGTGCGGTACATGTTATTAAGCATGTAGTAACTTTATCAGATTTATATTTTTTGATATTAGGGCAAAGGGCTCCGCTTTCATCCCCACCGTGAACGATGGGGTCTTCCCGCTCTGCCCTTCGCAATCCCGCGAGATAAAGGTGAGAGACGCAGTATCACTTTCATTCTGCATCAGGGAAAAATAGGAATTGGCCAGGCTCTCGTCGGAGAGATACGTCTCTTTCATGAATGTTGTGTTGTGCATTGCCGCCAGATCGGGGGCGCCGCTGCACTCAATCAGGGCTCTGGATACATGCTCGCCGTATCTGTCCAGGTACTGCTGAACCAGAACTCCGCCTCCGGACCCGCCATAGAGCATGATTCTGCCGTCTTCAGGCAAAAGCCCCTTTCTTTGCATATCCTGTCGAACTGCCTCGATGTCCTCCACCTGTTGCCGGGAGCTATAACGCCTCAATGCAAGCGAATAATTTGCTGAGCCATCTTTGTTGAAGACCTCGGGAAAGAGAGTGGGACTCACGCCGCGGTTTCCCATGAGGACATAAGACTGCCCTCTCAGGATCTCTTCGAAGTTCTCAAAGTCTGCGGTGCTGTTAATCATTCCCACGGCTTCCTGCTGGTTATCAAAGAGCCAGAAGATCACATCCCCTCCGGCGGAAAATTCCGGCGAGAGGAGGTAAAAGGCGGTGAAGTTTCCCTGTGAAGGATTGCCATGATCCCGAGGGATTTGCAGATAGTAATGGTGGTCGTCCGGAGGCATCTCCGGGTAGAAGCCGCCGGCCTCCAGGCGGCTGGTCGGGACGGAGAAGAAATCGTCATACTCATGCCAGGCATACGCTACCCCGGCTGCAAGAATTACCAGGAGCAGCAGGGTCCCGATGCGGGACGGATTCCCCTTCCCAGGCCGTCCAATGCCGATCTTCACAGAGAGATCGGTGTGAGGAGACGATATAAGGGTTGCGGATTTTTGGGCGATTCGGGAGACTGCGGCGCGATGAAGAAGAGCTTCTTGAAGGCCTCAGCCGGGGGCGTCCCTGCCATGACTACCTCGCGCTCTTTTCGTTCCGCTAATCCCATCTTCACCAGGTGAGTTATGAGCCTGGAGACGGTCTCCCTGCGAAGCCCCAGTTCCGCCTGAAGGGAGCCGGAGTTTACCGGCTCTTTCGATCCGGTGATGAGGACGAGCGCCCGGATGTCGTTCTGACTTAAAGGCATTCTATTTAAATTAGATCAAATGCATATATAAATGTGATCCTATATCAAGAGCATATTGTATATTATGCAGCTACGGGGCAGAGAGCAGGAAGCTGCTGCGATGGCAAAACATTTTCCGTTAATAGACCATAAATATCTGCTGGAGGATCGATATTGAAAAGGAAGATGATGGCAACCGTCTCCTGAGAGATGAAGCTGCCCTCAATCCAGCTCCCGGGAATGTGCGAGGATACGGCAGAGATGATTGGCAATGATGAACATCGCTCAGCTCGGGGATCTGAAGAGGGCCTGATGCTCAGGCCCTCTTTCATGGTTTCCTAGAAAAGAAAAACAATCCCAGCTAAATCGACTGAATCTCTTCTTTCGTGGCGATCTTGACCTTCTTTTCTCCCAGCACCTGCTTGGCCCTGGCGATATCATCGACTCTCAGGATGAGCATGGCTCTCTGTGCCTTGGCGGTGACAAAGGCATAAGCATAATCGACGTTAATCTCATTCTGCCCCAGAGTGTTCACAATCTCATAAAGCCCGCCGGGAGTATCCTTCATCTCCACAGCCAGTACATCTGTCATCGATACCGTGAAGGCACTCTCCTTCAGGACTTTGTATCCCTTATCCGGATCATCCAGAACCATGCGAATGACCCCGAAATCACCTGCCTCGGCGATGGTCAGCGCCCTGATATTAACGCCCGCATCGGATAGCGTCTTGGCGACCTTGGCGGTTCTGCCCGGCCTGTTCTCCACAAAAAGGGAAATTTGTTTGATCTCAGACATCTCATAAGCCTCCTACACCTTTCGGTTATCTGTTACTCTCTTGGCTTTGCCCATAGAACGGGGAATGGTGCCCGGCTCAACCAGGTCCACCTCTGCGGCAATGTTCAGTACGCCCTTCAATTGCTTGGAGATTTTCTTCTTGAGCTTCATCAGGTCCCCGATCTTATCAGAGAAGCCTGCCTGCGTCAGTTCGACGCGCACGGTCATTATATCCAGTGGCCCCTGCCGATCAACAAGAATCTCCCAGTGATCTCCAACCTCCGGGATATTCATCAGGACCGACTCCACCTGGCTCGGGAAGACGTTTATGCCGCGAATGATCAGCATGTCGTCCGTTCTGCCCAGAATTCTCATGATCCGGGGGTGAGTCCGCCCGCACTCGCATGGCTCGCTGTCCATGATTGTAAGATCTCCTATGCGGTAGCGGATGAGCGGCAGAGCGAACTTGTGCAATGTGGTGAAGACCAGCTCTCCGGTCTCGCCATCCTCCACCGGCTCGCCGGTCTTGGGATCGAGCACCTCAATGAGGAACATGTCCGCCCAGACGTGAATGCCCTTCTTGACATGGCACTCTGTGAACAGCGGTCCGGAAATCTCGCTGGTGCCGTAGATGTCAATAGCGCTGATGCCTGTTGCATCCTCAATCCTCTTCCGAGTCTCCAGTGACCAGGGTTCCGCCCCGAAGATGCCCACCTTGAGTTTAGTATCGTTCCTGATGGACACGCCCATCTTCTCCGCTACCTCCATGATATGCAGGAAGTAGGATGGCGTGCTGGCGATGGCGGTTGTTCCCAGGTCCTGCATCAGCTCGATCTGGCGCTCAGTGTTGCCCGTGCCGATCGGAAGAACTGCCGCTCCGATGCGTTCCGCACCATAGTGAAGGCCCAGCCCTCCCGTAAAAAGGCCATAGCCGTAAGCCACCTGCACCACATCGTCCCTTCCCAGGCCGACGGAGGTAAGGGCTCGGGCCAGCGACTCAGACCAGGTCTCGATGTCGCCCTTGGTGTAGCCGACCACGGTGGGCTTTCCGGTGGTTCCGCTCGATACATGATAGCGCACCACCTGGCTTTTAGGAGCGCTGAACATGCCTGTGGGGTAGTTGTCCCTCAGGTCCACCTTCCTGGTGAACGGCAGCTTGGTGACATCGGCCAGAGTGCGGATGTCGCTTGGATGCACACCGGCCTCTTTGAACCTCTGCCGGTAGAATGCAGAATGGTCATAGACATATCTAACTACGGATTTGAGCCGATCTTCCTGAAGAGCATGCAGGTCTTCAAGAGGCATGCGCTCAATATGCGGATCCCAGTAACCGGACATTGATGATCAACCTCTTACCATGACGACCAAGATGGATAAAAAGCAATCGATCATCGCCCTCACTTTTTTTCAGATTCACAGGATGCCGCAATCAGCTTTTTCAGCTTGTGAAGCAATCTCTCGCCATCGGGCGTGGTCTTGTAGACGCCTTTCTTAGCTTCCAGGACGAGGTTATGAAATTTCAGCCATTCCACGAACTCGCTGGCCTTCTGAAAATTCAGGTTCGATTTGTAAGTTATCTGCGTCTTTCTCATATCCTGACCCAGGCACAGGGAGAGAATGTCCTTCATGATATCCAGCTTGTCCCGTCTCTGCAATCTCATCGCCTCAGGTAATCCTGGCCACCGCCGAGACCTCGTCTCCCGGCTTGACATTCATGATGCGCACACCCTGCGTGGAACGGCCCTGCACCCTTATCTCGCCCGCAGGAATTCGGATCACAACGCCCTCTTTGGTGGTGATTAGCAGCTCGTCGTCTTCCGATACCGTGGTTGTGCAGCAGACAAAGCCCTTCTTGGCATCGATGTTCTTGACGCCCTTGCCTCCCCGCCTCTGAGGGGGATACTCCTCCAGCTCAGTCCTTTTTCCATAGCCCTGACTGGTAATGGTGAGCAATGTGAAATTGGCATTGGGCCGGATCACATCCATGCTGATCAGCTCGTCGCCCATGTTCAGGTTTATGGCCTTCACGCCCATGGTGCCGCGATTGGAGGCCCGGACATCATCCTCCTTGAAACGAATGGCTTTGCCGAACTTCGTTGCCACGAGCAGCTCTTTGCTGCCGTCCGTGAGTTTGGCTGAGACCAGGCTGTCGCCCTTCAGGTTCACGGCCTTGATGCCGCCCTTCCGTGGATTGGAAAACGCCTGCAAAGGCATCTTGACGATGCTTCCGCTCCGGGTTACCAGGACTATGAATCCGGACTCAAAGCTCTTTACCGGTATCGCACCGGTGATCTTCTCATCCGGCTCCAGCTGCAAAAGATTGACTATCGATTTGCCCCTGGTTGCTCTTCCCAGGGAAGGAACCTCATAGACCTTTAGCCAGTGGGCCTTGCCCTTGTCTGTGAAGAAGAGCAGATAGTCCTTGGTGGAGGCGGTAAAGACGTCGGTTACAAATTCCTCGCTCTTGGTCTCAGCGCCGATGACTCCCCGCCCGCCGCGCCTCTGGCTGCGGTAAGCGGTGAGCGGCTGGCGTTTGATGTAGCCGGATGAGGTGATGGTCACTGCCACCTCCTCCTCCTGTATTAGATCTTCCCTCGATACCTCACCCTCCGCCTCGATTATTTGGGTGCGCCGCTCATCCCCGTAGGTCTTGATGAGATATTCCAGTTCGTCCTTGATTATGCCCAGAATCTCCAGGTTGCTGGAGAGTATCTTTCTCAATTTGGCTATGAGCTTTTCCAGCTCCGCGGCCTCTGAGACGATCTTCTCCTGCTCGAGGCCGGTGAGCCTCTGTAGCCGCATATCCAGAATGGCTTTGGCCTGCTCCTCGCTGAGAGTGAAGGCGGAAATCAGGCTGTCTTTGGCCTCCACCGGAGAATGCGCCGATTTGATTATTCTTATTACCTCATCGATGTTGTGCAAAGCGATGAGCAAACCTGCCAGGATATGGGCTCTTTTTTCAGCAGCATCAAGCTCGAACCTGGTGCGCCTTTCAATGACAATGGAACGGTAGTGGATATACTGCTCGAGGGTCTCCTTCAAGGTGGCGATCTTGGGCTGGCCGTCGATCAGGACCATATTGTTGATACCGTAGCTGGTCTGAAGGGCGGTGTGCTTGTACAGCTGATTCAGTACCACATGGACATTAAATCCGCTCTTGACCTCCACCACCATGCGAATGCCGTCTCTGTCCGACTCGTCTCTCAGATCGGATATGCCCTCCAGATGGCCGCCTTTGACCATCTCCGCCATATCCTCGATGAGCTTGGCCTTATTCACCTGGTAGGGCAACTGGGTGAATATGATCCGGGTGCTTCTCGTCCCTTCTTCGATCTCCGACACAGCTTTTATAAGGATGCTGCCCTTGCCGGTTTGATAGGCGGCTTCAATACCCGCCCTGCCCACAATGTAGGCTCCGGTGGGAAAATCGGGCCCCGGCATGATGTGCATCAGATCCAAGAGAGTCGACTGGGGCTCGTCGATAAGGAGAATAATTGCCCTGCACAGCTCCGTCAGGTTATGAGGCGGGATATTGGTCGCCATGCCGACGGCAATTCCGGTCGAGCCGTTGAGCAGAAGGGCGGGAAGCTTTGCCGGAAGAACCACAGGCTCCTTCAGGGAGCCGTCGTAATTGGGAACGAAATCCACAGTGTTCTTCTCGATGTCCGCCAGCAGCTCCCCGGCGATCTTGGAGAGGCGAACCTCGGTGTAACGCATGGCTGCAGCCGGGTCTCCGTCTATGGAACCGAAGTTGCCCTGGCCGTCGATAAGGGGATACCTCATGGAAAATGTCTGGGCCATGCGCACAATGGTCTCATAGATAGCCACGTCTCCGTGGGGATGGTACTTACCCATGACATCTCCCACCACGCGGGCGGACTTCTTGTAAGGCTGATCGTGGGTCATGCCCTGCTCAT
>Ga0116171_10001808_pt1 | contig 20837 bp, 16 predicted proteins | sample AD_JPNHW2_MetaG_FD_89798 | JGI IMG/M metagenome (GOLD analysis project Ga0116171, IMG submission 89798) | Active sludge microbial communities of municipal wastewater-treating anaerobic digesters from Japan - AD_JPNHW2_MetaG | ecosystem: Engineered > Bioreactor > Anaerobic > Digestate | place... | reverse complement strand
TAGTTTTCTGCGCCATTCTATCGACGGAGAAATCATGTTTTCCTTTCCCTGAGTAACTCGCGCAAGAAACAGACAACGGATCCAATCTTCTTCCGACGGACTGCGTAAAATCTGAATTTCCATGATGAATCTCCTTAATATTAAGGTTGGCTAATTATAACGCTTCAAAATCCTTCCCGATTCGATTTCATTGAATCGATTATTCTGAAGATGAAGGATGAAAACGGATAACAAAATACGCTGAAATGTCTGACAAAAGGCATATACCAAAATCCGACGAATGTGCTAAAATATAATCGCTTAAAATGTTCTGAAAAATAGCCTTCTTTTTCGTTTCCCGGGGGAAAAAGAATATTTTTCGAACATTTTTACTGTAGCATAGCGGAAACCCCTTTTCCGCATCCGTATACAACATCATTTTTTAGGAGCGTTTGAATGAGTAATACAACAGGGTGGTTAATCTTTAGTCTTATTTGTGGTATTGCGTCACTCATTCTCGGCTTATACCTATTCTTCTGGGTGAAGAAGCAGGATGCCGGAGATGAAAAAGCGCAGGAAATTGCCGGCTGGATTCATGGCGGAGCAAGAGCTTATCTCAAAAAACTTTATACAGCTTTGATTATCGTTGCCGCGATCATGGCTGTGATTCTGGCTGTCGTCTACACTTTAGATGGCAGCGGCAGAGGGATTCAAACTGCTATCTGCTATATCATCGGTGCAGTATGCTCTTCATTAGCTGGTTATCTCGGAATGGAAGTTGCTGTTCGGGCGAACGTTCGTTCTGCGACAGCAGCATCTCGAGATTTACCTGCCGCTTTCAATGTTGCATTCCGCGGAGGAGCAGTGATGGGATTCGCCGTAGTCGGAATCGCAACAATCGGTATGAGTGCCATCTATCTGATTACGAATGAATCACAATTGGTTCTGGCATTCTCTTTAGGCGCTTCTTCGTTGGCGTTGCTGGCTAAAGCCGGCGGCGGTATTTATACGAAGACAGCGGATATCGCCGCTGACCTGGTCGGAAAAGTCGAAGTCGGTATTCCGGAAGATGATCCGCGAAACCCGGCTGTTGTAGCGGATAATGTCGGTGACAATGTTGGTGATGTTGCTGGAATGGGAGCGGATATTTTTGACAGTTATGTCGCCTCCGCTGTCGCCGCAATGTTGTTGGGTGCAGCAATGGGAGAGCCGCATTATACGATTCTTCCGTTATTACTTTGCGCACTCGGAATTGTTGCTTCGATTATTGGCGTTTCTATGGTAAAAGTCGGGAAGGAAGGGAAACCCGGTAAATCCCTTAATATGGGAACTTTTATTACCTGCGGTGCTTTCGCGGTGTTAATGGCTGTCGCGATTTTACTTGTCCCGCAAATCGATAACAGCTTTATTTGGGCGATTTTGGTTGGTACCGCAGTCGGTGTCATTATCGGACAGACAAGCGAATTCTTTACCTCCGATGAATACAGCCCCGTAAAACTGACCGCTGAATATTCAGGCTCAGGCGCTGCGATTACTATTATCAGCGGTATGAGCTATGGACTTATTTCTATTGTTCCATCCATCATCGGTATTGTAATAGCGATGTTAGTTTCCTTTTTTGTCTGCGGCGGTATGGGTAATTTCCCGATGGGGATTTATGGCGTCGGTATTTCGGCAGTGGGTATGCTTGCCGTTTCCGGCATGATCGTTTCGGCAGATGCTTACGGCCCGATTGTCGATAATGCTCGCGGTATTGCTGAAATGGCTGGGATGGATGAAGAAGTGATTGATCGTTCGGATATTCTCGATTCAGCCGGTAATACGGCAAAAGCGATTACCAAGGGATTTGCGATTGCTGCGGCTGCATTGACCGTATTGGCGTTGTTTGCCGCATTTGTCAGTGAAGTGAATCTTGCACTTGCACCGGTTGGAAAATCTTTCAATTTTGAAGATGCCTCATTGATTAATCCGTTGATTCTGGCTGGAATTTTCCTGGGTGCGATGTGCCCGCCTCTCTTCAGTGCGCTGACAATGAATTCTGTAACGAAAAATGCATTTGCCATGATTGAGGAAATCAGAAGACAATTCCGCGAAGAGCCGGGTATTATGGAAGGAAAAGTAAGACCCGATTATAATCGCTGCATCAGCATGGCTGCGAGTGGTGCGTTGACCTCCTTGATTGTTCCCGCAATTATTGCGATTATTTTCCCGTTGATAGTCGGATTCGTTATGGGTCCGAAAGGACTAACTGGATTTTTGGGTGGCTCGATTATTACGGGTGTGATTTTTGCACTGTTCATGTCGAACGCGGGTGGCTTATGGGACAATTCTAAAAAATTTATCGAATCTGGTCATTTTGGCGGTAAAGGATCAGAAGCGCATAAAGCGGCTGTGATCGGTGATACAGTCGGTGATCCGTTTAAGGATACAGCCGGCCCTTCATTGAATACACTGATCACGGTGATGTCCTTGGTGGCTTCTACATTTGCTCCGGTAATTGCGCTTTATCATTTGATTCCGTAATCAATTTTATTCTTGTTTTGATCGAAAAGCCTGCTTGATTCAAGCAGGCTTTTTTGATGAGAAAGAGTCATTTTTTCGATTGTTCTTGTATAATACCCATTGCTGCGCGGTAATCCGTGTAAATTATGGGACAGGATGAACTATTTTGATAACGCCGATTATTGATTTTGACTTGACGAAAATAAAAACAAAGAATCGTATGGCAGGTATCTGGCAAATGATGTCCGGTTATCGATTAAAGTATTTTTTGGCTATCTTTTCGCAATTGTTTTCCACTATTTTTAAATCAAGCGTCTACATCTTGCTTTCCTGGTTTATCGATACATGGCTCATCTCGAATGAACGATCGATCCCCGCTTACGGGATCGGTTTGGGTTTTGTTTTATTAGCTCTCTGTGAGGGTTTGTTCACGTTTTATTCCAACAGCACGGCAAACTACATTGCCGAAAAAATGGCTTTGCGGATTAGAAATAACCTGTACGATCAAATTCAACGATTGAGCTTTACCTATCATTCCACCGTCGATACTGGTGATTTAATTCAAAGGGCAACTTCCGATGTGGATGCCGTCAGGCGGTTTTTCTCCGAACAGGCGATCGGAATCGGTCGGATATGCTTTTTGTATGCAGTCAATTTCATAGCAATCTATCGGATGGACAGCTCGTTGGCTCTTTCAACTTTGATGATCGTTCCGTTGGTCTTTCTTATGGCTCTGTTTTTCTTTCGAAAAATCGGCAAACGCTATGAAGCCTATCAGAATCAAGATGCTCTATTATCCACGATGCTGCAGGAAAACTTGACCGGTGTACGGGTTGTGAAAGCGTTTGCCCGGCAGGATTATGAAATTGAAAAATATCGAAAAGAGAACTGGAAAAAGTTTTTACTGGGGAAAAAACTGGTCTTTACTGAAGCGTTATTTTGGCCTTCGACCGATTTGTTATGCGGGTTCCAGATGGTTATTAGCTATATGTTGGGGGCATATGCGACGATTTCCGGAAGGATCTCCGTCGGAGATTTTGTCGCTTTTCAGGCACTGATTGTATGGATTATTTGGCCAATCCGAAATATGGGCCGGCTGATTGTCCAGATGTCTCGCGCATTTATCAGTTTTCAACGGATCATGGAGATTTTTGCGAACGAACAGGAACCGTTGGATGAGGGGACGGTAATGCCTCGAAAGACACCGGAAGGTGAGATCATTTTTGATCAGGTAAGCTTTGCATATCAACCGGAGAACGAGACCCTGCATGATCTCTCATTTCATGTTTTTCCTGGTCAATCGGTAGCCATCATTGGGCCGACCGGCAGCGGGAAAACATCACTAATTAATTTGCTTCCTCGGTTTTATGAATATAATTCCGGAAGTATCACTTTGGACGGACTGGAATTGAACCAGATCCCGCGTGCCTATTTACGGAAACATATCGGAATCGTTGAACAGGAACCTTTTCTTTTTTCGCGTTCCATTGCTGAGAACATTACTTACGGTGCAGGCCGAGAAGTATCGCCGGATGAGATCATTCGGGTGGCAAAAGCTGCCGCGATTCATGAAAGCATCCTTACCTTTGAAAAGGGTTATGATACTTTGGTTGGCGAACGGGGGGTAACCTTATCCGGCGGTCAGAAGCAACGGATCGCCATAGCCAGAACTTTGTTGAAAAATCCGAAAATTCTCTTGTTAGATGATGCCACCTCTTCCGTCGATATGGATACAGAAGTGGAAATAAGGGCGGCGTTGAATGAATTAATGAAAGACCGGACGACTTTCATTATTGCTCATCGAATTCAAAGCATTATACAAGCCGATTTGATTCTGGTAATGGACCAGGGAAAAATTGTTCAGTTAGGAACGCATGAAGAATTGATTCAGCAAGAAGGATTTTATCAACAAATATTTAACCTTCAATCTCAAATTGAAGAAGCCCTCGAAAAGGAGCTGTCACATGGCGGATAACCAATTTGAAGAAGAAGATTTTCAATCAAAATTCAACGGGAACGTAATTAAACGTATTTTTGAATTTGTGATTCCTCATAAGCGATGGTTCTTCCTGTTCTTGTTTTGTACTCTGATTACCAGTGTCATGGATTCTCTGCAGGTTTATTTGAATAAACTGTTGCTCGATAATGCCATCGTACCCGGCTTAAAAAGTCAGGTGTTACCTTATTTGAAATATTACGGACTGACTGTAATTGTTCAAGCGATTGGAGTTTTCACTTTTGTGTATCTGGCTGGGATGCTTTCAGAACGGATCTGGTATGACTTACGACAAAAAATGTTCGAACATCTACAAAAGCTATCGCTTTCTTACTTTTCAGTTACACCGGTCGGTTGGATCATGTCGAGAGTGAATTCGGATAGTTTTAAAATCGCGGATTTGGTAACTTGGGGAATGGTTGACTCTTCTTTTGCGATTGTCAATATTTTGATTTCCGGTGGATTTATGCTAGCAATTAATTGGAGGATGGCATTAATTGTCTTTGCAGTTTTCCCGATCATGCTATATGTTTCTTGGCAGTTTCGTAAAAGAATCTTAAGGGAGTTTCGATTGGTTCGAAAATTGAATTCCAAAGTGACCGGTGCGTTTAATGAGAATATCATGGGTGTAAGGGTGGTAAAAGCGTTTCAACGCGAAGATCAAAATCTGAAAGAATTCAATGATCTGACTTATCCCATGTTTCAATCGGCTTATAAAGCGGCACGGATGAATGCACTTTTTCTACCATGTATCCAACTTATCTCGTCCATCGCATTGGGATTAATCATCTGGTCAGCCGATTGGCAAATCCGCTCAGGATTGATGACGATCGGTGGAATTCAGGCCTTTGTAAACTATGTCACCTCAATGATGTGGCCGGTTCAAGACTTAGCAAGAGTTTATGGGGAAATGCAGCAATCCATCGCTTCTGGAGAAAGGATATTTTCTTTGTTAGATACCCGACCTGCGATTATCGATAAGCCAGACGCTTTTGAACCGCAGACCCTATGCGGCGAAATTGAATTTGACAACGTCAGCTTTTGGTATGACGATGGTGACGGTAAACCGGTTCTCGAAGATTTTTCTCTCAAAGTAAATCAGGGAGAGACCATCGCATTGGTTGGGTCGACCGGGGGAGGAAAGACAACGATTGTAAATCTATTGGCTCGGTTTTATGAACCCAAAAAAGGTGTCATTCGCATCTGCGGCAGAGATTATCGGGATTTCAAGATGGAAAGTATTCAATCTCGAATCGGAATGGTTTTGCAGACCCCTCATCTGTTTTCGGGAACGATTCGGGAAAATATCCGATACGGAAAATTGGATGCGACGGATGAGGAAATTGAAGCGGCTGCTCAAAAGGCAGGTGCGGATACTTTTATTCGCTCGTTCCCGCACCAATATGAAGAACAGGTGGGAGAAGGCGGTAATCTGCTATCTTTCGGACAAAAGCAATTGATCAGTTTGGCGCGGGCGATATTAGCCGATCCGGAGATTTTCATCATGGACGAAGCGACCAGCTCAGTCGATACTTTGACCGAAAATTTGATTCAGCAGGGGATGGACCATATGATGAAAGGGCGGACCAGTTTTATTATCGCTCATCGCCTTTCCACAATAAAACGCGCAGACCGTATCCTGGTTATCGAAGACGGTAAAATTATCGAAGAAGGTACCCATTTTCAACTGTTGGCAAAAAAAGGAAAATATTACCATTTATATACGCAACAGTATCGCGAAGAAAAAGAACGGGATCTGAAACTGAATCCGTTATCCGCATAAATTCCTTCAAAGATTCGATTCGAACGGGTATCGATGGTTTTTTTACAGAAGACAATCTTGGCAAATGTCTTAACAATTATGATATTAATAAGTATATTTTCATGAATCGCCCGCGAATTTTTGAGGAAAAATGAAGGCGAAAAGTCATTTGATTGAAAATGTTAGAAAAAAAAGATGACAAAATAATTAAGAATATGTTGTTAGACAATAGCCAAAAAAGTTGCAAATTCCGACCGGAAATGATAAACTGAAATTGATGAAAAGATTTTCATCCAATAAATTCCGTAACAGCATGGATCATCATTTAATTTATAAAGGAAATGAAAACCGGAAGAAAATGATGGAATTTAGCGGGAAGATCAATGAACTTTTATCTTATTAAGATTACGAATTCCCGTTAGCAATTATCAAATATTTATTTTATCAATAACGAGTCATTGAAAAGGAGAAAAACGATGAGCGATAGAATGACCTGCATACCCTTTTCCCAATTATTAAATTGGGTCTTTGATGAATATCAATCACAGGGGACTGTCTTTGGGGTCCATCAACCGTATAAGGCCAAAGAAGGGAAGACGCTGGAATTATTCGGTCGAAAGCTTGAGACTCCGATTGGACCGGCAGCGGGTCCCCATACCCAGTTGGCGCAGAACATTATTGCCGCATATTTTGCCGGAAGCCGCTTTTTCGAAGTAAAGACCGTTCAAATTATCGACGGTGAAGATTTACCCGTATCAAAACCCTGTATTGATGCTGCCGATGAAGGTTATAACATTGAATGGTCGACAGAGCTTACGGTCCCCGATGCGATGGGAGAATACATTAAGGCTTGGGTAATATTGCATTTGATGGCGAAGGAGATGGGGCTGGGCGCGCAGGATGGGTTCCAATTTAATATGAGCGTCGGGTATGATCTCGCCGGCATCCGATCAGAAAAAATCAATACTTTTATCGATTCAATGATTGAAGCAAAAGATACCGAAGTTTTCAAGAATGCCATTCGAACCGCTAAAGCAAATTTATCCAAATTTAAGCATGTGACCGAAGCGGATATCGATGCGATTCCGTCCGCTATTTGTAATTCGGCGACGATATCCACTCTTCATGGGTGTCCGCCTAAGGAAATTGAAAGTATCGCAACCTATTTGATCACCGAAAAGCATCTAAACACTTTTGTAAAATGCAACCCCACACTTTTGGGATATGACTTTGCCCGGAAGACTTTAGATGAAATGGGATATGATTATGTATCCTTCGGTCGATTCCATTTTGAAGATGATCTCCAATATCAGGATGCCGTTCCCATGTTTGAACGATTGATTGATTTAGCCGCCAGTCACCATCTTCAGTTCGGTGTCAAACTGACCAATACTTTTCCGGTTGATATTAAGCGGCATGAATTGGCCGGTAAAGAAATGTACATGTCCGGTAAACCGCTTTTTGCATTGACAAGTGCGCTGGCAGCGAAACTTTCCAGAGATTTTGACGGAAAATTACGGATTTCTTATTCTGGCGGTGCGGATGCTTTCAATATCGAAAAAATTGTAGGCGCCGGAATATGGCCGGTGACGATGGCAACGACAATTTTAAAACCGGGCGGATATCAACGATTTCGACAACTAGCGGAGAAACTGGAAAAGCAAGGGTACCGTTCGTTTGAAGGGGTAAATGTTGCCGCTATCTCTAAAATCGCCGAGGATGCGAAGAAAGATAAACACTATCTGAAGCCGGCGAAGATGCCGCCTTCTCGAAAGAATAACCGTAAAGTGCCGCTTTTGGATTGTTTTATTGCCGGATGTGAAGAAGGATGTCCGATTCATCAGGATATTCCAACCTACATTCGCCTGACGGGAGAAGGAAAATACAAAGAGGCTTTGCAGGTCATTTTGGATAAAAATCCTCTTCCCTTTATTACGGGGACTTTATGCGCACATCCTTGTATGACAAATTGTGTAAGGAATCATTATGAATCACCGGTAAATATTCGCGGCGTGAAGCTTGAGGCTGCCAAGCAAGGATATGAAAGCGTTATGCGCGAATTAAAACCGACCGGACATTCGGAGAAAAATGTTGCAATTGTGGGCGGCGGTCCGGCCGGTATCGCAGCAGCTTTTTATCTTTTGCGCGCTGGAGCGAAGGTCACAATATTTGAAAAGCGACCACGACTCGGCGGAATTGTACGATATGTCATTCCGCGATTCCGGATCGATCCTGCAACGGTCATCAACAAGGACTTGGATTTCATTCGGCAATTAGGAGTCGAAATTCATTTGAACACAGAAGTATCTTCGGTGGAAGATTTGAAAACCGGGCTCTTTGATGCCGCGATTATAGCTATCGGAGCTCATGTTCCGGCTCAAATCACTATCGAAGGATGTACGCCTCTGCATGCGCTTTCATTCTTGGAAGAGTTCAACAATACTAAGGGCAAGATGAATATCGGAAAAAATGTTGTGGTGATCGGAGGCGGGAATACTGCCATGGATGTAGCCCGATCGGCCAAACGAACCGAGGGTGTGGAAAATGTTTATTTGGTTTATCGCAGAACAAAACGATATATGCCTGCCGATGAAGAGGAACTGCAATTGGCATTGAACGACGGAGTGATTTTTAAGGAATTGCTTGCGCCGGAAAAATGGGAAAACGGAGAATTGATTTGCCGGGTCATGGAACTGGGCGAATACGATGAATCGGGGCGGCGCTCGGTTGCAGAAACCGATCAATATGTAAAGGTAGCCGCCGATACCGTCATCAGTGCAACGGGTGAAAATGTTTCTACAGATTTCTATCAAGCAAATGGAATTGTCGTAGATACAAAAGGAAAGCCGGTTGTGAATCCGAAGACTTTGGAATCCAGTAAAGAAAATATCTATATCGTCGGGGACGGGTTATATGGTCCTTCAACGATTGTTCAGGCGATTGCCAACAGTATGAAGGCTGCTTCTGCGATTGTCGGATTTGATGTTACTTCCAATGTATTCCAACCTACGCCGAAAGAAAGTATTTATCCGAAGCGCGGCGTTTTGATAAAAGAAGAAGATGCTACTCATGAAAGCGAGCGATGTCTTTCATGTTCCACTGTTTGTGAAAACTGCGTCGAAGTCTGTCCGAATCGTGCGAATATTTCGATTCATGTTCCTGGGAGACCAGAAGCACAAATTATTCATGTCGACTATATGTGTAACGAATGCGGAAACTGTGAGACATTTTGTCCGTATAACAGCGGACCATACAAAGATAAATTTACTCTTTTCGCCAATGAAAAAGATATGGAAAACAGCAAGAATGCCGGTTTTGTCGTTCTGGATTCAAAAGCGAAGAAATTTAAAGTTCGTCTGTTTGGCGAAGAATCTATCATTACGCCCGAAAGCAGCGATTTTCCGGAAGGGATTATGGATTTGATGAATTCAGTCTGTGATAATTATCCCTATTTGATTTTTGAAAAATAAGCATACTTGCTGATGGGTGCAATAAAGCGGGAAGGAAATTTTCTTCCCGCTTTATTTTTCCAAAGGAAAGATTCCGAAAAAACTCATCTGTAATAATGCAAAAATTGCCCCTTGCAAAATCAAGAAGATGTTCTTATAATTTGTTTATTCATCATCAAACGGGACGCTGTCCCGTAAAACAGGACAAAATGCAATGGCTGAAAAGGAAAGTTATTTACATCGAGTATTTGCTTTATTGGATTGTTTTACGGCAGAACGTCCCGAATTGGGAGTGCGGGAAGCTTCCCGTATGTTAGGAATTTCACGGAGTGCCACCGGCAGGCTGATGAGTGAATTACGGAATGAAGGTGTATTAACACAGGATTTGGACACTTCTTTATACAGTCTGGGCGGAAGAGTAATCCGCTGGGCAGGGGTCTATGAAGCGGCATCGGATTTGAGTGTAAAAGCACTGCCTTATATCCGTCAATTATTAAATAAAACCAATGAAACGGTAAGCCTATATGTGGTGGAAGGCAATGAACGAGTCTGTATCGAACGCTTAGAAAGTCGCCAAAACGTTCGAATTGTGGAACCGATCGGACAACGGTTAAAACTATATGCCGGTTCGGGAGGACGTGCGATTTTGGCTTTTATGCCTCCGGAAGAAATTAACCGCATTTTGAAATTGGCTGAGCAGGAAATTACGGAAGGAGATGTTCAGGAACAAATTCGGGAAATCCGGGAACATCTTGAAGAAGTAAGAAAGACCGGTGTCGCAATCAGTCATGGGCAGTGGGTGGACGGCGCATCGGGGATCGCAGCCCCGATATTTGATGAAAGCGGATTACCGATCGGTTCGGTATCTGTTTCGGGGCCGACAAACCGATTTAGGGATCAAAAAACATTGGATGCTTATCGAGAACTGCTTTTATCAACAATGGAAAAGTTATCCAATGAAATGGGATATCGAAGTGATCGGATCATTGCGAATCCATAAAACAGAAAAAAGAGGAATTCAAATCCAATTACAGGAGGAATGAAATGATATTAGAGGACAGAATTCAAGCAGATGTCAGTACATGGCGAGAAAGGGTTAATCGGCTGACAAAAGAACATGGCGATTTTGTGATATCCAATGTAACCGTTTCGCAAATTTTCTCGGGAATTCGGGGCGTACCGATTCAAGTGAGCGATATATCTTATGTGGATCCCGAAAAGGGAATTCGATATCGGGGATATACGATTAACGAAATTCTCTCACTGCTTCCGAAACTGCCGGACACGAATTATCCGTTGGTAGGTGGAGTCTATCATTTGTTGATGGGGAATGAACTACCGACTATGGAAAAAGCACTGGCAATTGAGAATGAATGGAAGAACCGTTCAGAAGTGCCTGATTATGTTTTCCGAATCATTGATTCTTTTCCTGAAAATGCTTCAACGATGGCGATGTATTCAGCTGCGATTCTGTCCATGTCCTCCGATTCCAAATTCTCGAAAGGCTATCATGACTCCCTGCGCAAGGAAGATTATTGGAAAGCAATGTTGGATGATAGTTTGGATTTGACCGCAAGATCTCCTCAAATCGCAGCATACATTTACAACAAAAAATATCGTAACAACGAACAGATCGGTCCCGATAAGTCGTTGGATTATGCCGCAAACTTTGCGCATATGATTGGAAAAGGCGATGACCCGCTTTATGCCGATTTGATGAGGCTTTTCATTTTGCTGCATGCCGATCACGAAAACGCCAACGTCAGTGCTCATACCGCCCACCTGGTCGGTTCGGCTTTATCTGATATTTATTTATCCTGTTCTGCGGGTTTAAACGGCTTGGCGGGTCCACTTCATGGCCTTGCAAATCAGGAGTGCTTTAACTGGCTGCTTGCCCTTTACAATACCTATCAGGGGGTTCCTACCAAACAACAAGTCACCGAGTATATTCAGAAAACATTGGATGAGGGGAAAGTTATTCCGGGTTACGGGCATGCCGTATTGCGTTGTATCGATCCTCGTTTTGAAGCCGAAAGACAATTTGCGGAAAAATATTTCCCCGATGATGAGTATTTCCGGACCGCGATGGTGGTATTTGAAACAGCGCCCGATATGCTGAAAGCAACCGGCAAGGTGAAAAATCCGTGGCCGAATGTGGATGCGTTGAACGGTACATTGCAGTATCATTTCGGTGTGACTCAGTCCGATTACTATACGGTGCTGTTCGGTTTGAGCCGTATGCTCGGATTTACCTGCCACATTGTCTGGGCGAGGGCTTTAGGAAAGCCAATCGAGCGACCGAAAGCATTGACCACACGCTTGTTGGAATCAATGATTGCCGAAGAGAAGAAGCAGGAAGCCGTTAAATAAGCAAAAGCAGAAAGAAAAAGCAGATATATTGAAAAATGTATCTGCTTTTTTGTTTATAGATTGATCGAGAAATACGCTATTTGCGGCGATAAAAATATCTGCCGGAAAAGAAGAAGACCGTCGTCAATAGAATAATAGAAGCAGTTCCGATAAAATACGTTTTCATGCTTGCTTTCGGTAAATGATTCGCAGCGATCAGAGTGGGAGTCGGAGTCATACTGGGCAGAGGTGTCATCGTCAAAGTTTGCGTCGGAGAAGGGGTTTCTGACGGAAGAGGTGTTAAAGTCGGCGGAACCGTTACAGTCGGAGTAACCGGAATAAATAACTTCCATCCGACTCCAAGCGTTGTGCTTTCATCGATACCGTTCCAGCGCATCAATTCCTGAATCGTAGTCCCCCATAATTTGGCGATTGAAGAAAGCGTTTCTCCTTCCGCAATAACATGTCGATATTTTCCCTCACTGTCGGCGGTCGGTAAAACCGTCGGTAAAACGGTGGAAGTAGGCGCTTGCCCGGCTGATCCTCTTTCGGGTATTAATAGTTTTTGCCCGAGGCTGATGGATTCGATGTCGACAATGTTGTTCCAAGTGGCAATATCTTCGATTGTGACACGATACGCGGTAGCGATCGACCATAGGCTTTGACCGTTCTCAACTACATGGTAGGTTTTCCCGTCGGGACCCGGAGTAGCGATTTTTATACTGGCGATAATCTGAGACATGTCAATAACGGTTGTCGAGTTTCCGGTTCCTGTCGATGAGCTGCCGGATGAAGAAGATGCCGCCGAATAACCGCACCCGTTTTTGTCGGCGGGATAAGCGGCTTGGACAACATAATAAACCTTTCCGTTGACTTCGGCAACACCGGCTCCGATGTGGCAGTAAGACGGATTGGAAGCCGGAATCATGTGATCATAATCTGACCAAGCAGCCTGAATTGCTGATAAAGTCGTCGGACCGACCATGAAATTTTCAGTAGCAAAGGCTTTATTTCCGTTATTGTAGCCAAATTGGGAAACTCTGCCGCTGACATCTCCGATATGCCAAGACATATTATTCTGTGCCATGACCAAGGCGGTGTTTTGGGCGCATGCCATCAATGCGGAATCGACGGAAAGGGCTCCCAAACCGTTTGCGGCTCTCATTCCGTTGATTAAAGAGATTAAATCAGATGCCGTCACAGAATTTTCGACGGCATAAACGGGCTGAATCGAATTCAGTCGCAAAAAATCAGCCCGATCTTTGCAGTTCAGGCTGAAAAAAAGGAGAAAAACCAAAAAAAAGAAAAAACTTTTCCGCATTCAGAATTGTTGAAAAATACTCTTCACCTATTGAACCGGAGCAATATCGGTTAGACGTGGCATTTGAATAATAATTAAATCATCTGCGTCGCTGCCGCCGTTTGCCTGTACTTCAAAGGTGTAGGTTAAACTTTGATCATGATATCCGTAATCGCTTAATTGGATATTCCATTCGGTAATATAACCATCGTTATTCTCTTGGGTTTCGGTAACGCGCTGTTCGGTACTTCCTTCCGCTTGAACAAATAAACGGACAAAGTTGTCACAATGCGGTGCATTGGGGGGACAGGATACAGCAGCCCGTAACCATGTGCCACGAGGAACCCGAATCGGTCCGAATGTGACTCTGGTCTTGCCGTTTTCTTTTAAGGGCGGTCCGATAATAATAGATGGTTGCCCTGCATAATTACTTTCAACTGTCGGAGAAGCGGAATAGTATGCAACTCCTCTGCCCAATGAGCGATCCGATGATCCGCAAAAGAACAAACCGCTGTCATCCGAACAAATGGCACCAGCCAGATTTTCATAAAAGTTATATTGAGATCCCACCTTGAACTTTGACGATAACGGATACCCTTCCGCCGAATCTCCGCCTTTAAATATCTGTCCGTCGGGCGATTTCAATGCCCAATAGGTGCTGTATTCTCCCTGTTTCTCGGGAGCGGTAATCATCACGGATATGATCGCAGATTCCCCGTTTTTAAGAAGTTTATCCGATGTAAACAGCGGAAATTCCTTTGCTGTTCCGACATTATCTCCGGACAAATAAACAATACTGTAATATTTGGTCCATTCACAAGTACCGGTGTTTTGGACATACCATGATTTGGTAAAAGTGGTCAAAGGCAATGTCATTGTTCCATCCGGGAATGTAACATCCGATAAAAATTCGAATTTATTGGTGCAGGCCGCGGAACTGCTTCCGGAACCGACGGAAAGAGTCGGGGTGCCGCCGATTTCGGGAAGGACGTTTTCCTGCATATCGAGATACACTTCGGTTGCCAGACTGCTTACTTTCTGATCCACCTCGGCTGCGATTTGGGTATTTTGTGTCTGTTGAGATTGATCCAATTTCGCTTGATCCAAAAGATCCTTTTCTTCCAAAGCAGAGGCAATACCAGACTGAATTGTGGCATCCAAATTGATCGGTTCCGGTGAATGATAAGTACATCCCGATACCAAAGAAAGGAATATTAATCCACTTAAGAGCGCAAATTTTTTCATTTAACCTCCACTTTCACCCAAATTGGCTTATCCCGGTTTGAACCGGCTCCAAAACGGATTCCGGAAGGGCTTTCAAATAACCAATATCCGGCATAGGATCCGCTTTGTTCAGGGGCAATCATATAAACAGATACTTCAATTGTATCATTAGGCTTAACGGAAGTACCGACCGGTAAACCCGTCCGATCCAATGCGGACATTTTATCACCGTCGCTGAATACAACAGAATAGGCTTCGGTCCAGGTACAGGTACCGGTATTTTGAATTTTCCAAGTCTTTGTAAAGGGTTTACCGGCTTTAACTACGGTTTTGTCGGGGATTGTGATATCTTCGACGAATTTTAAGGAATCGATGCAGGAAGGGGGTGTATTTTCAATCACGCTGTTTTCTTTTTTTCGTAAAGCCTCCGGTACCGAAGTTCCCCGAAACGGCGCTGTGACAACGGATACCGCCGGAGTCGCAGTTTCGATCGTATTTTCAATCGGGCTCGGTTGTTTTGCTTCCATTGTTGCAAATTTTTGGTCAACATCAAACATGATCTGAGTGGAAGCTTTAGAGACCGCTTCATCCACTAACCAATAGACTGTTTTCTCGAAATCCGGCGTGGCAGAAGGGGTCGAAAGCACAATTGAATCACATCCGCAAATCAAGAAAGTGAAAAGAATAAAGGCATTGATTTTAAACGTCAGCGGATTGACTTTCATTTTAAATTATATTTTATCTCTTTCGATTTCCACTCCTGCCGATTTGGCAAATCGGACAGCGGCGGTTTTTTCCACGAGCACTTTTACCGATCGGACCAACGGATGTTGAAGACAATAATCAGCAATGTCGGTGGTCAGGGCTTCTAATGTTTTTCGTGTATTATTTTCGACTAAAGACAATATAGCTTTGGCGATTTCACTATAATCCACACAATCCAGTAGATTATCCGATAATCCGGCTTGGTGTATATCGGTTCGCATCTCGATATTGATTAGGATATCCTGCGGACGTTCTCTTTCTTTATCAGTAATTCCGATCCGGCCGCGTGCCAGTAAATCTTTTAGAATAATTCGATCCAATTTATTCCTCGATATTTTTTTCCAAGGTTATTTCTGGAGTTGTCATCCGACAATAATCCAATTCGTAAGTGTCGTAACGTTCGGATGTAATTTCATTGTCTTCCAGCGAAGCGACCGGTTCGTAATCATTTCTGCATTTCACCTCAAAGTGATAACCTTCCGCGATAGCCAAAATCTTTAGATCGGTAGTCTTCAAAACAATGTCGGTACCAGGTTGAACATAATCGAGTTTCGGATTAATGCTGTTGACATGAACGGAGACTAACCCCTTTCCATCTTGCCATAAGCGCATATTCCCATAGCCGTAGATATCACTGTATTGTTTGGCTGTTCCTTCGGCACTTAAATCCTTAATACTTGTAACCGGTCCGAGCATTGTTACATCCAGTATATAAATATTACTGTCAATTTTTTTCCCGACTGTCTTCAAACTATATCCGCTGTCGCTGATGCGGGTTTGACAAGCGACAACGAAAAAAGAGAAAACGATAACTCCGATCAGAATAAAGAGTAGTATTTTTTTCTTTGGCATTTTTTGCTCCCCTGTTTGATTCTATTCTATTAGTTTCCGCTCGATTCAAGCGAAAAAGTGATACAAATCTCAAGATAAGTTTAGCTGATTTTTTAAAAAGATTGCAAACTTTTTCAACCGAAAAATAAGACGTGGACTTTTGTCCGGAAGGAGAAGATGTTTTCGATTTATCGGAGTTGATTGTATGCAAATAAGAAATTTTGATTCGATATAATTAAGGTTGACTATGAATGAAGAAAATCAAATCGGGAACGACTATAGCATTTTGACGGTTATTATCCTACTGGTCTATGTGTTGAGCACTTTTATAACCAGCTATATTGTGACGATCCCCATTCATATTGGTAATTTTTCTCTGATTCTAAATTGGAAAATGATTGATTTAATCACACCCGGCGCAGGGTTGCTGGCAGGGATCGGTGTATTCGGTTTAGTCGATGAACGGTCGTCGAAAAGCAAAGCAGAAAAAATGCTCCATTCCGTTATCCCGTTTGCGACAACGGTTTCATTGGGAATCATCCTGAGAAATGTTGCTATGTCTGCGGGTTGGGTCATGATTTTGATCCTCGGTGGTGTCCTTCTTTATTTAGTGTTTATGTCTGAGTGTATTATTTGCAATCCGGCTGACCCGAGAATTTCGGTTGTTTCGATCCTGTTAACCGGTCTGGCTTATGCGACATTTGTAATTACTGCCATCGGTGTACGATCCAATATTTCCAGGCTGGTTTTGGAATTCCCGTTGATTCTGCTGTCTTCATTTATTTTGGCTATGAGGATCTTATCTTTGTATGAGTCCGTTAAAGATATCGAAATAAAAGCCGCGATCATTTCGTTAATTACCGCGGAAGCGGCGGCCGCCTTCCATTATTGGCCGATTCAACCCCTTTCTTACAGCCTTTTATTGTTTTTAGGTTTTTATATTTTAACCAATATCGTTATAATACTTCCACAGAGGGGTTCCTTGCGAAATGCTTTTAAAAGTCAGCTTTGGATCCTTGTGATATCTGTCATATTAATGGTATTTATTGAAATTCAAAAATAGTTACTAAGGAATTGAAATGAATTGGGAAATCCTCATATCTTTAATCATGAGCTATTTGATTGGTTCAATCCCATTTGGTTGGATCATTGTTTGGATTAAGAAGCATCAGGATATTCGGTATCATGCATCAGGGAAAATGGGCACTTCGAATGTCATCCGGATGACGGACGTGCCTACCGGAATCATAACCTTTTTCCTTGATCTTTTTAAGGGGTATGCCGGTGTTTGGGTGGTAAGGTTGATTATGGATCCGGCTCCCGCATGGATGGAAGCGGTCGGGGGCTTTTTAGCTGTGCTTGGTCATGTTTATTCGATATTTATTGTCGAAAAAAGGCGTGATGGAAAATATTATTTCCGCGGAGGTGCCGGTGGGATGACATCGATGGGCGCAGCGATTGCTTTGTGGCCTCCTGTCATCTTTTATAGCGGAATTCCGAGCCTTTTGATTTATTTTATTTTAGGATATGCCTCTGTCGCCACTATGTCGATTAATGTGGTCACATTAATTTGTTTTATCGTGCGAGCGGCATTAGGGTTGGATCCAACTTGGTGGTACCCGGTTTACGCATTTTTGACACTTTTGCTGGTTTTGAAAGCTCTTCGGCCGAATATCAGACGATTACGACGCGGGGAAGAGCGCGTGATGGGTTTCAGTATTCGGGGAAAAATAAAAGCGAAAAAAGAAGCCGAAAGAGCAAAATCTTTGTCTGATGATATTACAGCATCACCGGATGAGAAGAAAACGGATCAAGTTAAGACCAGATCTTAATTAAGAATAAAATAACCAGAATGATACCGATTGAATAGCAAGCAATGATCCATAAACTTGCTTTCAGGACATATTTCGACATTAGAAAAGACTCTTTCCATCCTATTTGATGATGGGAGTCGATTTGATTATCTGTAGAAGGAACTTGGTTGATTTCCGTATTTTGATCTCGAAACCAAGGCATTCCATCAACATTCATATTAATAACGGTTCTGCCGTCATCTTGATCTATTTCGTCACGATTTTGTGTTCGATTTTTCACATCAACTCCATCAAAACAAATGACAAGACACCATATGTCCGTTGCCCAAATCTCTTAAGATCGGTTCAACCGTTTCACATTTTTTCATGGCATATGCGCAACGTGTATGAAATTTGCACCCCTTTGGGGGATTTGCCGGAGATGGAATACTCCCTTGAAGAATGATACGATTCCGTCTGATAGTCGGATCCGGAATCGGGATGGCACTGAATAATGCTTTCGTATAGGGATGCAACGGATTTGAAAATATTTCATCTCGATCGGAGAATTCCACAATATTTCCCAAATACATTACCGCAACCGTATCGGAAATATGTTGTACGACAGATAAGTCATGAGAAATGAACAAATATGCCAAATTAAATTGATGTTGTAAATCCTCGAGCAGGTTGATAATCTGAGCTTGAATAGATACATCCAAAGCCGATACCGGTTCATCACAAACAACAAATTCCGGGTTTAGCGCTAAGGCACGGGCAATGCAAATACGCTGGCGCTGACCGCCGGAAAATTCATGCGGGTAACGATCTTTATGATATTCCTGTAAACCGCAAGCAATCATTATCCTTGTAATATAATCGTCAAATTCATCTTCCGGAACGATTTTGTGCTCTCTGACCGCTTCTCCGATAATTTCTCCGACAGGAAGGCGTGGAGAAAGGCTTGAATATGGATCTTGAAAAATAATTTGCATTTTGGGTCGCAGTTTTCTCATTTCTTTCGCATCCAGTTCAAATAATTCCCGTCCTTTATAAAGGACGTCTCCCGCGGTTTTACTGTTTAAGCGCAAAATAGTTTTCCCGACCGTGGTTTTTCCGCACCCTGATTCTCCGACCAAACCCATTGTCTTCCCTTTTTCAATTGTGAAACTAATCCCGTCAACTGCTTTTACAAAACCGCTTACCTTGTTAAAAAAACCGGATTTGATGGGGTAATATTTTTTTAAATTTTTTACTTCGAAAAAAGCGGCATTGTTCATAGAAGTTGATTTCCTTCTCTTTCTGATTGATATTTTGAACAAAATGAAGAAATATGAAAAAAAGGAAATTCGCGGTTCGAAAAAATTATTTGAATTATCAAAAGATCATTCATAAAGATAACAATTCGTCCTATGTGTTTCGGAAAGGCAGAATTCGGGAGGATAATCGTCGTTACAACGACCGAATCGCTTATCGCATCGATCTCTGAAATAACAGTAATTCGGCATATGAATCGGACTGGGGACCGAACCCGGAATACTGTAAAGGCGGTCTACTTTTCTATTAACAACCGGTTTGGAAGCCATTAACCCGACGGTATAAGGATGAGCGGGATTTAAGAAAATATCGTGAGCACTCCCTTTCTCCACAATTCTACCTGCGTACATCACTACGACAAAATCTGCCATTTCGGCAATGACCCCGAGATCGTGAGTGATTAACATAATCGAACTGTTGATCTTCTCTTTTAAATTCCGAAACAGATCTAAAATTTGTGCCTGAATGGTTACATCTAAAGCAGTAGTCGGTTCATCCGCAATAATTAATCTCGGATCACAAGCGACAGCCATCGCAATCATAATTCTTTGTCTCATCCCGCCGGAAAGTTCGTGCGGATACATTTTGTAAACACCTTCCTCATTTGCTATACCGACTAAGTCCAACATTTTTAGCGATCGATTCTTGATCTCGTCATTCTGCATATGCGGATAATGTAATTTAATTACCTCATCTATTTGTTCGCCGACCCGAAAAACCGGATTCAGACTGGTCATCGGTTCTTGAAAAATCATTGACACCTGATTGCCGCGAATTTTTTGCATTGCTTCGGTTGGCATTTTTGCGATGTCATAAGATTTTTCGCCTAAATTAAAGCGAATTTCACCCTGAACGATTTGCCCCTGCGGGCGTTGCACCAATTGCATCAACGAAAGGCTGGTGATTGATTTTCCGCACCCCGACTCTCCGACGATTCCGACTGTTTTCCCTTTCGGAACTTCAAAAGAAACCCCGTCAACTGCTTTTACCGTTCCGATATCAGTGAAGAAATAAGTATGAAGATTGTCATACTCCACAACATTTTGGGGATTGTGCATTACGGTTAAATATTCTGATTCCGGCACATTTTTCCGATTTCTCTCTCTTTCAATCGCATTTGTAATTCGCTTGTTTTCTTTTGAGATATTGTAGGATTCTCTTGCGGAAATGTAGTTCCCGCTCTCTTTTTTCAAGGGTTTTTCAGGAAATTGTTTCATTACCGTCACCTTTTCATTTTTGGATCATACGCGTCACGTAATCCGTCACCCACAAAATTAAACCCGAGCACAGTCAAAACTATCAGAATACCGGCCGGAATCCATATAAACCAGTAATTTGTCATGATGTGAATATTTGTGGCGGCATTAATAATGCTCCCCCATGATGCGATAGGGTATTTAACTCCCAGTCCTAAAAAGGATAAAGTCGCTTCGGTTATAATAATGTTTCCCAAACTCAGAGTTGCCTGAACAATTAATAGAGGCATTACGTTGGGAACCAAATGTTTAAAAATACGCCTGGAAACACGAATGCCCGCAGCTTCTGTGGCGACCATAAAATCTTGCTCACG
>Ga0116171_10001805_pt1 | contig 20852 bp, 16 predicted proteins | sample AD_JPNHW2_MetaG_FD_89798 | JGI IMG/M metagenome (GOLD analysis project Ga0116171, IMG submission 89798) | Active sludge microbial communities of municipal wastewater-treating anaerobic digesters from Japan - AD_JPNHW2_MetaG | ecosystem: Engineered > Bioreactor > Anaerobic > Digestate | place... | reverse complement strand
TTCAACTAATCAGAAAAATTGCCGGTCTTGAATAAACGAGTGACAAGTAACAAATTATTTTTAATATCATATTATAAAAAAATATCTCGATAAAAAATCGGGATATTTTTTACTCTCCCTTAGTCCCTCCCTTGAGGAAGGGAGGGAAAATTCCCCCTCCTCTTTTTTAAGAGGAGGGCGGGGGTGGAGTCGATTATTTTTTTAACGGTGGTAGTAATCTTTTTAGCCAACTGCTTTTATTATTATTCATCGCTTCTTTTATTTTTGATTTTGCGCTATTGGTTTTTGCAAATTCTAGCCAGTCAACATTTGGAGTTTTACGTGACCTATCTACGATTATTTCTACTACATCGCCATTTTTGAGTGGGGTATCCAAACTAACCATTTGATCGTTTACTTTTGCGCCTGTGCATTTATTTCCAACTTCAGTATGAATCTGATAAGCAAAATCTATAGGAGTAGAATTTTCTGGTAAATCAATAACATCGCCAACAGGAGTAAAAACAAAAATTCTATTTTGGAAAAAATCCAATTTTACATTTTCCAAATCAGACATATTGTTGAGGACTTCTTTTTGAATTTTTGCTAATTCTTTGGCCCAAGGAATATCACGAGCAGGAATTTTTGCTTTTCCTTTTTCATCATAATGCCAATGAGCGGCAATACCGTATTCTGATTCCGCGTGCATTTCTTGCGTACGTATTTGGAATTCTACAATTTTACCATCATCACAAAAAACTGTAGTATGCAAAGATTGATAACCATTTGGTTTTGGTTGAGCGATATAATCCTTGATACGTCCTTTGAGTGGTCGCCAAAGTTTATGAATAATTCCAAGTGTAGCGTAACAGTCACCTAAATCTTTGACTACAACCCGTAGAGCTACAATATCGTAAATTTGTTCTACTTCCCAATTTTTATCCAAACATTTTTGATATAAACTGTATAGTTGTTTTTTACGGCCATGAATATCCACAACTGCAATTTTATTATTTTCCAATTCTTTTCTAGCTTTGTCCATGGTATTTTCCAAATAGTCTTCTGCTTCAGCAATAAAATTATTACGAATAGTTTTTACTTTTTCATAATCTTCTGGATAAACATAAGGGAAGGCCAGATCTTCCAAAGCTCCACGAAATTCACCCATTCCAAGACGATTGGCGATAGGAGCATAAATTTCCAAACTTTCTTTGGCAATACGGAATTGTTTGGCTGGAGTATGAAATTCTAGAGTTTTGAGATTATGAATTCTATCAGCAAATTTGATAATCATTACGCGCATATCTTCGGCCATAGCCAAAAACATTTTACGAAGATTTTCAATATATCTTTCCATCCCGCGATATTTCAATTTTCCTAATTTGGTAATTCCTCGCAACATTCCAGCAATATCTTCGCCAAAGTTTTTTTCAATTTCTTCGATTGTTACTTCAGTGTCTTCAGGTACATCATGTAAAATACCGGCAATGACGATATTAATATCAATATGCATTTTGGCCAAAAAGTAAGCGGTGGTCAAAGGGTGGATAATGTAAGGCTCACCAGAATTTCTAGTTTTACCTTTGTGTGCTTCGGCTGCAAAATCGTATGCTAAAATAGCTCGTTCTACATCAGAAGAGGAACAATAAGTTTTTAACTCTTTAAAGAGTAAATTAGCATCTAAATTTGGCGGAATTTCGAAAAACCAAGCTCGTTTCATATTATTTTTATCTATAATGTATAATATCTCTATTTTAGACTCTTGACAAGATGGCAAAAATGTGCTATAGTATTAGCGGTAATGTCAAATAGCCTTTAAAGCTGGCTTAACTCCGTGTACAATTTATTGGACACGGAGTTTTGCTATTTATCTTGCTTTTTTTGTTGAATTTTGTTATTATTATTTTGCATTGCGTCAGAACCTTGGCATTACCAAAGGCATTAAGGCGTCTAGGCGTGATGCAATCTTAGAGACACTTCCCCCATGGGGAGGTGTTTCGCTTTAGAAAACACGAATTTTTGCACGAATCAACACTAATAAAAAATTCTCCAGATTAAGGAGAATTTTTTATTTGAAGAGTTTAGGAATTTCTTTTAACCACCGCCACAGAGCTTTACGATAATAGATGTTTGTCAAAACAAGAGTGATAATAATTATGGCATCATAACTTTGACGTACCCAATAATTATCTTCCATTCGTATCCACATACCAAATTCATCAAAAGTCAAACCCAATCCAACACCATAAAGAATGGTTATAATACGGAAAGTTTTGGAGTCGCTTTGGGGATGATAAATAATCAAGTAATAACCAAGTAATGCTAAAATAAATACACCATAAGTAAAATGGTGTATATGAACGCCTCGGATAGTGAGAAAAAAATTTGGTAATAAATGACCTAAAACTAAATAAACAAAAGCTCTAGCTACCACAAAAGTTATGAGAAAAGAAGAAACGATTATAGCAATAGTTTTTTCTTTTGATGGTATTTTATTAAAAATTCCCTCCATATGTTTATTAGCTGGCTTTATTTTGCATTAGTTGGACATTCTTTACTGCTACATTTTTCTACACCTTTTCTATCTGTGATTATCGGAGCTTTACATTCTTCACAAAATTTTCCAGTTGGTTTTTCCCAAAGTGCGAAATCGCAATCAGGATATTTGTTGCAACCAAAAAATATTTTTCCACGTTTACTACGTTTTTGGACAATATCACCCACATTACATTTTGGACATTTCATATCCATTTTTACATCAATGCTTTTGATATTTTTACATTTAGGATAATTGGCACAAGCCAAGAATGGTCCAAAGCGTCCAACTTTACGAACCATGTCACCATCACATTTTTCACATTTTTCGCCCGTTGGTTCATCATTGGCTTTTTCTTCTATTTTTCCATCTTTACCAATATTTTTTGTGTGTCTGCATTCTGGATATCCAGTACAAGCCAAGAATTTTCCATAACGAGAAGTTTTGATTACCATTGGTTTACCGCATTTTTCACAAACTTCATTTGTTTCTTCTTCTACAATATCTTTTTTAACTAATTCTTTATCTTTTTTGACTAAATTTTCTTTGAAAGGAATATAAAAAGCGGAAATTACCGGGGCCCATTTTTTTGTGCCTTCAGCGATATCGTCCAGTGACTCTTCCATTTCAGCGGTAAATTTATAATCTACGATTTGAGAAAAATGTTCTACTAAAACATCATTCACCAAAAAGGCAATGTCAGTTGGAGCAAGACGTTTTTTTTCATCACGATCTACATAACCACGACTTTCAATCGTAGCAATAGTTGGAGCATAAGTACTAGGACGACCAATACCAAATTCTTCCATGGCTTTGACTAGAGTTGCATCAGAATATCTAGCCGGTGGTTCAGTAAAATGTTGTTCTGGTTTTAATTCCAAACAATTTACCTTATCGTTTATTTTTAATTCCGGTAAAGTATTTTCTTTTGTTTTTTCCGGAAAAAGTTTCAAGAAACCTTCAAAAAGAATAGTTTGTCCATTGGCACGGAAAAGATAATCGTTGTCAGAAACGATGTCCATACTTACAGAATTCATTTCTGCTTCCGCCATTTGAGTGGCTACAGCTCGACGCCAAATCAAATCATAAAGTCGGGCTTGGTTTTTATCCAAGTATGGTTCTACAGATTGTGGAGTGCGGAAAACATCGGTTGGACGAATAGCTTCGTGAGCTTCTTGAGCATTTTTATTTTTATTTTTATAAAATCTCGGTTCAGACAAAGAATATTTTTTTCCAAATTCTTTTTCAATCGCTTCTTTGGCTTCAGTCAAAAATTTTTCTGATAAATTTACGGCATCGGTTCTCATATAAGTGATGAGACCAACGTGTCCTTCAGTACCGATTTCCACACCTTCGTATAATTTTTGTGCCAACATCATTGTTTGTTTGGCAGAAAAGCCTAAATAATTGTTAGCATCTTGTTGTAATGTAGAAGTGGTGTAAGGAGGTAGAGGATTGCGTTTAGTTTGTTTTTTCTCTAAATCTTTTATGGTGTATTTTCTATTTTCCAAATCTTTTACGATTTTATCAACCGAAGTTGTATCTTTGAGATCCATCTTATCCAATTTTTTGTCCGCAATAGAATGAAGTTTTGCTTCAAATGATTCACTTTTATCTTTGGCAAAAAATCCACTCAAGCTCCAATATTCTTCAATATTAAAGGCTTTGATTTCGCGTTCACGTTCAACAACCAAACGTACAGCCACAGACTGAACACGGCCGGCGGATAATCCTTTGGCTACTTTGCGCCAGAGAAAAGGGGATAGTTCATAACCTACCAATCTATCAAGTACACGACGAGCTTGTTGGGCATCAACCAAATTCATATCTAGTTTGCGTGGATTTTTGAGAGCTTCTTCAATTGCATGTTTGGTAATTTCGTGAAAAGTAATACGTTTGATTTCTTTGTTTTTCAAATCCAAAATTTCTGCCAAATGCCAAGAAATAGCTTCTCCTTCACGGTCCTCATCGCTTGCGAGTATTATTTCGTCAGCTTTTTTAGCTGCGTCTTTCAATTCTTTGACGACTTTGGTTTTGTCTTTGGAAACCACATATTGAGGTTTGAAATCATGTTCAATATCAATCCCGATTTTGCTTTTTGGCAAATCTCGGACATGACCAAAAGAGGATTTAACGGTATATTTAGATCCCAAAAATTTTGAAATTGTCTTGGCTTTTGTAGGAGATTCTACGATTACAAGTGTTTTCATAGTATATTTTAGACCCTATTCTACTATATATGTATAAAATAGTCAATCTAAACGATATTTTTGTAAAAATTCATATTCCCGGCGTTTTTGATAATCCCTCGCATTTCCAAAAGTACCATAATTGTACTGACTTGAGGACTGGGAAGGCCTGATTCACGGATAATAAAATCAATATTTTTTGGCTCAGTTGACATGATATTTAAGATATTTTCTTCATCTGACGTGAAATTCATCACTGTTTGTTTTGTGGTTTGTTTTACAGCCAAATTTAGATTGAGAATTTCCAAGATATCCTCTGATTTTAGCACAATTTTGGCATCTTGCTTTAGCAATAAATTACCTCCAGCGCCAAAAATTGAATTTATGGGGTGTGGAATGCACATTACTACTCGGCTGTATTCTTTGGCGTTTTCTGCTGTAATTAGAGATCCTGAGCCCATTGGGGCCTCAATAACCAGTGTTCCAGGAGTAGAACCGGCAATCAGGCGATTTCGCATGGGAAAAGAGTAAAGTGTGGGTAAAAATCCAGGTGGATATTCGGAAATTACCGCTCCACCAGAAGCTACTATTTCATCAGCTAGTTTTTGATTGTTAACTGGATAAATTTCGCGGGATGCTACACTACTACCCAAAAAAGCTACAGTTTTCCCGCCGGCTTTTAGAGCGTATTCATGAGCTAAAGCATCTATTCCGAGAGCCAATCCAGAAACTATCACAAAACCGCGTTTTGCCAAATCTGTAACAATTTTTTCAGTAGCTATTTTGGCATAAATACTATGTTTGCGTGTACCAACCACACTCAAACTTCTAGGTGTGAAGCTAGGAATTTTTCCGCGCACAAATAAAACAAAAGGAGGGTCTTTGATTTCTTTGAGTAAAGCTGGGTATTCTACATCGTCTATTTTTATCGCACGAATATTTTCTTTATCCAAAATTTCTTGCAGTTTTTCTTTTGTTTGTTTATCTTTCCAAACAATAAATTCCGAAGCAATATTTTCTTCCCAACCCGCGGTAATAAAATCACTGACTTCAGCATTCCAAATATCTTCAGGGTTTAAAAAATAATTCACCGCCTTTTTGAAGCGGGAATAGGTGATTTTTGGGAAGAAAGGGAGGAGTAAATACATGAGGTGAAATGTCAAATTTCCAATTTCCAATGTCAAATCAATTTCAAAATTCAAATATCCAATTCGTCATTCTGAGAGTAGTGAAGAATCCCTTATAGTTAAATTTATTTCCTAAAGTATTATTTAAGGGATCCTTCGTTTTACTCAGGATGACGTGCATTTAAAATTTATTAATTGGTCATTGATTGGAAATTGGAAATTTGATATTGGAAATTTAATTTTGTAATAGCTTTTCTACTATTTCCTTAACAATTTCATCCAAACTTTCCATTTCCGTTTTACTAAAATTTTTCAACACAAAATTAGCTATGTCTCCCATCTTTTCCTTATCTTCCAACGCTACCCCAACTCTTATGCGAGAAAAATTTTGAGTATTCAAATGTTCAATAATAGATTTGATACCATTGTGTCCAGCGGCACTGCGGTCAGTTTGATATTTTACTTGTCCGAAGAGTATATCTTTGTCATCGTGAATAACAATGATATTTTCTGGTTTGATTTTATAAAAATCCAATATGGCGCGAGTACTAATTCCTGATAGATTCATGAAAGTTTGCGGTTTCGCCAAAACGATTTCTTCTTTTCCATTTTTTATTACTGCAACCTCAGCTTGAAATTTTTTGTTTAATTTAAAATCAGCCCCCAAATTTTTTGCGAGTTCATCAATAACCATAAAACCGACATTATGACGGGTTTTAGTATATTCTTTTCCTGGATTGCCCAAGCCGATTATAAGCTTCATACAATTTGTAATGTTATTAGGTTGGTTATAGTATAGCGTATTTGAGGGTTTTGTAGCAAGTATTATGTATAAAAAAACCGGTCACGAAGACCGGTGGTTGAAGAAAACTATGATTGCGAATATATTCGCAGTTCCTCCTTTTTTGCAAGAATATTTTTTTTAACAGCTTTCCAGACTATTTTAAGAATAGCCTCTTCTGTTATTTCGTTGCTTCCTTCTTTTTTTAGAAGATCGTCGGTGATACTCTTGTCGAGGTTTTCTAATAATAAATTTGAAAGAGTAATAATTCCCTCAGGATTTGCTATACAAGCAAAACCTATCTCGGTTTTGGAAATGATAATTTTTTTTGCCAACATTATCCAAAACTCAAGATTTTTCAAATTATTAGCTTCCCATTTGCAAAAGTCTGCATATTTTTCCCTTCTGCTGGGAATAGCCATTTGTTTATCCAACGACGAAGGAAAAGGATAATTGGGAATAGGTTTTTTACTTGCTCTTGGAAAGTAAATTTTTTGCACTTCAGCTCTTCTTTCTGCGGTTGTTTTTTCCATTTATACCCCTTCACATATTAGGCTTGTGAATAGCACTTGTTTTAATTTAAAGAACTCAACAACTAAATCTATCATTTTTATTGAATATTGTCAATCCATTTTTAAATGATTTTATATATAACACAAAACCGCCTTTCGGCGGCTTTTCTTTATGGACTTTACAGACTTTAAAGACTTTATGGACTATTTATTGTTTAAACTTTGCCAGCTTGATAATAATCGGTGTAGCGAAGAAACCAAATTCTTCACGTAATCTATTTCTCAAAAATTTTACATAAGAGAAGCTCAAGGAAGTTTTTTGTTTGATCATCAATTCAAATACTGGGGGATTGGCGTTGATTTGTTTTAAACTCAAAATTTTTGGATGGCGAACACCGATACCTTTGGAAGGTAAATGTTTACGAGTAACTTTTTTCAAAAATATATTTAAAGTTTGTTCATCAACAGCTATTTGTCTACCAGCCCAAACTTCTTGAAGTAATGGGAAAATTTGATGAATGCGATATTCAGTTTTTGCGGAAACAAAAAGTATTGGTGCATAATCCAAGTGAGGGAAACAAGCGTAGATAGATTTTTTGACATCATTACGAAATTCATCAGTATTTTCTTCAGCCAAATCCCATTTGTTTACGATGATGATTGTACTTTTGATATGTTCTTTCAAAAAACCAGCGAGTTGTTGATCTTGATCAGTAATAGGTTGAGTAGCATCAAGGACGAGTAACACAATATCGGATTTATTGATAACTTCCAAACTTTTGCCGATGCCGACGCGTTCTAATAATCCAGAAACTTTGGTTTTGCGACGAATACCAGCTGTGTCAATAAATAGAAAATGGTCTTTTTCGTATTTTACCAAGAGGTCATGTGGTTCGCGAGTGGTATGAGCCATCGGAGAAACGATAACTCTGTCTTCGCCAATAATTTTATTAAACAAAGAAGATTTTCCAACATTCGGTTTGCCGATAAAAGCTACCTTGATTGGGTTTAAATCTTTTTCTACTTTTGGACGAAGTTTTATTTTACTTAAATCTTTATAAAAAATATCCAACAAATCTCCTAGATTACTACCGTTAATAGCAGAGACTGGGACTGGTGTACCTAAACCAAGAGATAGCCATTCTTTTTCATAAACACGCAAACGTAAAGGTGCGGTATCAGCTTTGTTGGCAACCAAAATAACTTTTTTCTTTTTTAATTGTTGACGTAAATGTCTGGCTAATTCTTTTTCTTGCGGTAAAAGATCATCTTGGATATCAGTCACAAAAACTATCAAATCAGCTTCTTTTAAAGCAATTTCTGTTTGAATAATAATTTCTTTTTCCAAAGGAACGCTTTCATCAAAAGTCAAACCTCCAGTATCAATCAAACGAAAGTTTTTTCCGCGCCAAGTAGCCACCCCAATATTACGAGTACGAGTAGTACCAGGAATATCAGAAACTAGAGCATGAGCGGTTTCAGTAATGCGATTAAAAAGAGTAGATTTGCCAACATTAACTCTCCCGACTAAAGCGATAGTAGGTAATTTTGTTTCAATAATTTTAGCAGGAGTAGACATATGACCAATTTTCAATTTTTAATTTTCAATTTTTAATTTCGCGGGTTCGTAATTTCGTAGTATTTTCGTAGTTCGTATGTAATTCTATTCTTTCGCGTCCGTGCCTAGAACGATAAGAATATCAGAGATTAGCGGATTTGTCAAGGTCGAAGTGGTATTTTCTTCTTCTTCCAAACCTTCATAATTATTAGGGACAGTACTAGTTTGAGTAGAGAATTTTGCCAAGTACCAATCTGGAGCGGAATTTACTATTTTTCCTGTGATATCTTTTGCTAGAGCTATCAAAACTTCGTTTTGAATTTCTTTGTTTACGAGATAAATAGTTGTTTGATCCACCGGTCTTTTATCAGCATTGCCAACGGAAAAAACATTGAAGCCATTATCTTCTAGTTTACTTTGATAACGAGAAGCTAAACCAGCGCGCCAGGTGCCATTGAGAACTTCTATTTTTATATTCGGCCAAACAGGAATAGTATTTCGTTGATTAGTGGAAGAAGAATTATTTTTTTCTTCACTAAATTTATAAATTGATTCATCATTTTTTACCATAGTCCAATTTGGAGTAGTGGTTACGTTGTCAAAAATTCTAGAAATTGCATAGTTGATATAATCCAATTTTCCGCCACGTGGAGCGAGTAAAAATGCGCCATTGTCTCCAATATAAGGTGTAGTAAAACCGTTCACCCCACTATCCAAAACTAAATTTTTAATATCATCTGATTCAGTATTTTTCACTAAATTTCCCAAATAAATAATTTGTCCGATATTGAGATTGGTGCTGATATTTTTGGAAAGAGAATCCAAAATTTCTTTTATTTTTACCGGATTACTATAAGTTTCAAAAGACATTAATTTGTCTTTGAGTAATGACATAATTTGTTGTTGACGACGAGAGCGAGCGAAATCAGAGTTTTCGCCATTGTTTCCATGACGAGAGCGTGCATATGTCAGAGCTCGTGTGCCATCCATCAATTCTACACCTTGATCAAATTTGACTGTTTGATAAGAATAATTTTCTCCAGGGAATGATTGATCAACAAAAGAATTAGTAACTTCTACTTCTAATCCATTTACAGAATTTATAATTTCTTCGAAAGCTTTAAAATCAACACGAACATAATAGGGGATGGTCATGTTGAAAGTTTCTTCAAAAATTTTACGAGCATATTCGCCACCTTGCCCAGGATTTTCAGCTTCGCCAATAGCATCTGCAAAATTTATTTTATTGATACCTTTATTTCCAATTTTTACTCCTAAATCACGCGGTACGGAAATCATAGCTACTTCATGTGTGCTTGGCTTTATACTTACTATAATGTTCGTATCAGAAAGATAAGGTCCATCATGTCCAGGGCCACCAATACCAAGTAATAAAATATTTATACGGTCATCTTTTTGACCATCAACCATATTGTCGGAATTGAAAAGTAGATTTTTTACAGAGTTAAAAATACTAAATGTTTTTGGTTCGAGTAATTGTAAACCACCATTTTTTGCACTTTGGATATTGTGATAAGCCAAAAAGGAAAGTAAAACTAAAATCACCCCAGTAACAAAATACCAGAGTAAAGAGATTTTTTTTGGTTTTTTTAAGTCAAAATCACCGATTTCTTCTTTTTCAATCGGCTTTTCTGTGTTGTTTTCCATACAAAAAAGATTATATCATAGCAAAATTTAAAATTCAATATTTGTTAATTTGAGCCAAAATAGCCTATTGTGAAGTTTTTTGGTTTATGATAAAATTAAGTTATAAGAGGGGGATTAAAACAAAGGGTTCATAGCTCAGTTGGTTAGAGCGTACGGTTCACATCCGTAAGGTCAGAGGTTCGAGCCCCCTTGGACCCACCATTTTTTATATGCCACAAGATTTAATAAAAGAACAAGTTAATTTTGGAGAAGTCCTATATTCCTGGTCTTTTAAGGAATATGAAAAACATGAGAGATCTTCGCGTTGGTATTGGATTGCCAGCGTAGTTGGTTTGGCGTTTGTGGTTTTTGCTGTTTTGACGCAGGATTATTCATTTGCGATTATTATAGTTTTATTTGGAATCGTGATTTTTTTACAAGATAGAAATGAACCAATAGAAATTCCTTTTGCTGTTGTACAAACAGGGATTATTGTGGGGAATAAATATTATCGTTTTAGTGAATTAAAAGATTTTTGGATTATTTATAACCCACCAGAAGTCAAAGTTTTGTATTTTGGATTAAACAATGTTTTCAAACACCGTATTAGCATCCCACTTTTTGATGTTGACCCTCGTCCAATTCATGAATTTATTAGTCGTTTTGTAACAGAGAATTTGGAAGAGGAAGACGAGCCTTTTAGTGATAAAATGGGTAGACTCTTGAAATTACATTAAAAGTGTGCTAAGATAATATCGCTTTAATAAGCCGACGCGCTAAAGCGCCGGTTTTTAAACAAAAAACAATTTATGATCTCGTCGTTTAACGGATAGGACGCAAGCCTGCGAAGTTTGCAATCTAGGTTCAATTCCTAGCGAGATCACATATCCCGCCCTTCTAGAAGGGCGGGATTGTTTTTATATTGCTAGGAATTGAACAAAGGGGTGGTGGGGAAAGTATTTAGATTTTAAATATCTTTTTCCAAAGTTAAATCGTAATCATTAAAACCATTTTTTCTATAAAAATTGATGCCAGCTAGATTTCTACTCGAGGCGACCACTCGTAATTTGCCAACACTTTTTGATTTGCTCCATTCAACAAAAGATTGATAAAGTTTTGATCCAACACCTTTACTTCTGTATTTCTCCAATACAAACATATTTTCAAGTTCAGCGGAAATAGGTAGTTTTCGATAACCTTTTTTAGTTTCTATAATACCACCAGCTAAATAACCAACGATTTCGTTGTCTATAAGTGCTACCAAAAGGCATCCATCATTTTTTGTAATACGGTTTGAAAAATATTTTTTGCCAGCATTGCTAAATGTCCAAGTGCAATCAAGAGTATTATCAAATTCTGTATATTCTTTTTCAAATAACATTTGATTTAGTTCTTGAGCCCTTTTTAAATCTTCAATTTTAGCTGATTTAATTATAATTTTCATATTAAAAGATTCGATTGTTAATTTATAAATTTTACCTTTTTTGCTTGTAAAATGCAAGAAATTAAATAAAATATAAAATTCCATTAACCTCTTTATTTTTTCCCCCAAACCTGATAAAATAATATCGTTAATTTATACAAGCTTATCATCTTTTTAGTATGGGTATTTTTGAAATCCTCGCAGTCGTCGTCGGTTTGATGCTTTTTGAAATCATCAGCAGTATTGATAATGCTGTGGTCAATGCTGATGTGTTGGTCACCATGTCCGAACGGGCGAGAAAATGGTTTCTTTTTTATGGTATTTTAATTGCGGTTTTTGTTATCCGCGGTTTATTGCCCCTTGTTATCGTTTATTTTGCCAATCCATCTCTCGGGTTAGTCGGTTCTTTTTGGGCGACTTTTAGTTCTGATCCGGCAGTGAAAGAAAGTGTTGAAAAAAGCACGCCGATACTTTTGGCCGGCGGTGGTATATATTTGATATTTTTATTTTTTCATTGGTTATTTTTGGAAACCAAAGAATATGCTTTTTTTGTGGAAAAATATGTTCATCACAAATTGAATTTTTGGTTTTATTCTATTGTATCTTTGATTTTGCTTTACGTTGTTTGGACCACTTTGAAAATCAATCCACTTATTGCGCTTGGTGCAGTTGTTGGTTCTACGGCTTTCTTTATCACCACTGGTTTCAAAAACAATGCTGAAGCTGCGGAAAAAGAATTGGTTCATAGCAAAGGAATGTCAGATTTTGCCAAGATTTTGTATTTGGAACTCATTGATACTACCTTTTCCATTGACGGCGTACTCGGTGCTTTTGCTTTTACCATGTCCGTTCCACTTATTATTTTGGGCAATGGTTTAGGTGCATTTGTGGTGCGTTATTTTACTATTCACGGTTTGAAAACTATCAAAAAATATCGTTATCTTAAAAATGGTGCCATGTATTCTATCTTGGCTCTAGGTGCAATCATGCTTGGCGAAAGCTACAGTTTACACATTTCATCTTTCACCGCTCCAGCAATTACTTTCGTGGTAGTAGGTATTTTCTTTTGGTTATCGGTTAAGGAATTGGAAAAAGAAAAAGTATTGAAATAAATTATAAACAAAAAAACACTCCCAAAATTCGGGGGTGTTTTTTTATTTTGTAGGGACTGAGGGGATTGCACCCCCAACCGCCGATATATAAGACCGGTGCTCTAACTATTGAGCTAAGCCCCTGTAAAAGCAAGGGCATTAACATTGTAGGGGGGGGAGAGTTGAACTCCCATAGCGCTTGCGCGCTCTTGAATACAAGTATCCAAGTATGTTTACCGTTTCATCACCCCCCTAAACTTGGGTGATCTAAAATAATAATCATCCAGCGACTAATGCGGTCGCTTTGTTGGTAATTTTCATAAATAACAGTTGGTGGTTTCAAGATAAACCAAGTGAATTAAACCACTTTCATTTTTATCAAACATTTTTGTTGCGTTCAAATAATTTTCATGCGAACATTTTGGCAATAACCACAAAGAAATTGTTGCGCCTTGTTTTTTAATATCTTGCAAATATCCGACAATGGCTTCTACACAATAATTTTCCATTTCTTTTTCATTGTAATTTTTTAGTTTATCTGTTTTGCGTAACAACCAGTCTATGCGGTTAGATAATCGTTTTTCTGCATAAATACAATTTTTATTGGCAGAGTCGAAGATAATACGATCTTTGCCTAGATTATATTTTTTCATAATTTCCGCGTATTGTGGTGGAATTCCGTAACTCATGTGTTTTCTATCTTCCGTATTTAGAGGTAAATCATTTATCAAAACAGTTAAATAACAATTATCAAACTTGGCCGCTATTTGGCAGGCAATATCCCAAAGTTTGAGTGGATTTTTTCCCATGTAATTTGGATCGGAAACATCCGGAATAAAATGTCCAGAGTTGATAACGATTTTTTCTTTTTTCAATTTTTTTACGGTCGCCAAAAGATCGTCAAAAGAGACGGTCGTTTCTTTCTTTTTTCGACTGTCAAAAAAATTATAATCTATTTTGGAGCTTTCAATCCACTTGGTGCAGATGTTTGGGTCAAGCATAAAGTTGTAAAAATATGCCGTAATTATAGCAGATTTTGCGTTTTTTGTCTAATCTATAGTAAAATGTTTTTTAAGGCGAATTTGTTATATTTATGTTATAATATCAACATCAAATATGTTTTTATCCACCCCTGTCTCACAACTCAACAAAGTTGGTAAAACCACGGCTACGCACCTCAAGCGCCTTAATATTAAAAATATTAGAGATTTGTTGTCGTATTTTCCTTTTCGCTATGAAGACTATCGTCAGGTTTATAAAATATCCGAATTGAAGTCAGGGATGACGGCTACGGTTTTGGCCAGAGTGGAATTTATCAATAGCAAAAGAAGCAGACGACGTGGTAAAAATATTACCGAAGCCATGCTGAGCGATGATAGTGGATCGCTCCGAGCGGTTTGGTTTAACCAACCTTTTATTGCCAAGAATTTACAAACCGGTGATCAGATTTATTTATCCGGAAAAATCAGTGATGATATGTTTGGGGTGAAAATGAATAGTCCTTATTATGAAAAAAACAAAAATATCCAAACCCACACTGCGCGGATGGTGCCGATGTATCCGTTGACTCACGGAATAACGCAAAAACAAATGCGGTTTTTGGTAGAGCAAGCATTGCCTGTCACGGAAAAAATGAAAGATTGGATACCGGAAAAAGTTTTGGAAAAATTTGATTTAGTTCCGCTCAAAGATTCTTTACAAGGAATTCATTTTCCCAAAGATGATGTTGATCTCAAACAAAGTACGGACAGATTAAAATTTGATGAATTATTTTTGTTGCAATTGAAATCAGAAATCACACGGGCTAAACGAACACAAGAAAAAGCACCAAAAATTAATTTTTTTGAATCAGAGATAAAAAGTTTTGTTGCTAGTTTGCCTTATAAATTGACGGATACCCAAAGAGTTTCTACTTGGGAGATTTTACAAGATTTACAAAAAGGAATTCCGATGAATAGGTTGTTATCAGGGGATGTAGGATCTGGTAAAACTATAGTAGCCGGTATATGTCTTTTAGATGTTGTTTTAAACGGCTATCAGGGAGTTTTGATGGCACCGACGGAGATATTAGCCACTCAACACTATGACACTTTATGTAAGCTATTAGGTGATAAAGTAAGAATTGCTATTTTAACCAACTCACAATCTAAAATCATAAATCATAAATCTAAAATTGAATCCAAATCTGGTCAGAAGAAAGAAATGCTTAATAAGATTGAACACGGAGAGGTGGATATCGTGATTGGTACTCATGCATTGTTGGGCGATAAGGTTAATTTTTCAAAATTAGGAATGGTGGTGGTGGATGAACAACATCGTTTTGGTGTTGAGCAAAGAAAAACTATTAAAAATAAAATGAAAGACCACCCCTCGCCCCTCCTTGGTAAGGAGGGGATAACAGGGACACATTTTTTGAGTATGACAGCTTCACCGACACGACGATCGTTTGCTTTGATGGTTTATGGTGATTTGGATATTTCTATCATTTCACAAATGCCGTTGGGGAGAAAAAAAATCATGACGCGTTTGGTGGAAGAACACAATCGTCAAAAAGCTTATGAATTTATTCATGCGCAAGTTAAACAGGGGAGACAAGTGTTTGTAATCTGCCCTCTTATTGAAGAAAAAAAGGCAGAAGAAGAAAACGGCATTGAAATAACCGGCTATCAACCGAATTGGAACGTATCTTTGGAAAAGAAAAGTGTAATGAGTGAATATGAAAAACTTAGTAAAACTATTTTTCCTGATTTGCGCGTTGGATATTTACATGGCAAAATGAAAGGTGAAGAAAAAGACTCGATAATGAAAAAATTTAAAAATAAAGAAATTGATATTTTGGTTTCTACTTCTGTAGTTGAAGTCGGAGTAGATATTCCAAATGCCACAGTGATGATGATTGAAGGTGCGGAAAGATTTGGTTTGGCACAATTACATCAATTTCGCGGTCGAGTAGGCAGAAGCGAATATCAGTCATATTGTTTTTTGTTTCCACAAAAACAGGCGCAAAAATCATCTGAGCGTTTGAAATATTTTGAAAAAGAAAATAATGGTTTTAAATTAGCGGAAAAAGATTTGGAAATTAGAGGGCCTGGCGATGTTTACGGCAAAGTTCAAAGTGGAGAAGAAAATTTACGTTTAGCAAAATTGACTGATCAAGTTTTGATAAAAAAAGCCCGGGAAGCGGCGAAAGAAATCGCTGTTGAATTTTCAAAATACTCTACAATCAAAGCAAAATTTGGGGCTTGGGAGAAAAGTGTACATTTTGAATAATATGATCCGGATCTACAAATTTTATCCGAATACTACAAATAAAAAGGAATTATCCGAACATTAAAAAATAAACCAGATAAATTAATTTATCTGGTTTATTTTAATTGAAAGCAAAGTTTTAACTTATTAATTCGGATATTGTGGTAATTTGGGGAATTCGGATAAAATTTGTAGATTCGGATTTTTACGTGTGTTTAATTATTTCTTTAATATTTTTTATTTCAAACAATTTTATTTTTTCTGAAGTTTTTATTTTATCTTTTGCACCTAAATTTGTAATTACCATTTTCATTCCCAGTTGTTCACATTCTTTAATTCTTTTTTCCGTGTAGGGGACTGGGCGAATTTCTCCGTTGAGTCCGACTTCGCCAAATGAAGCTAGACGAAAATCTAGAGGTTTATCTTTGAAAGCACTAGCAATAGCCAGAGCGGCAGCGAGATCGGCAGCAGGTTCATCAGCTTTTAATCCGCCAACGACATTGAGATGAATATCATATTGTTCCAAATTTAATCCTGCGCGTTTTTGTAATACTGCTACTAGTACATGCAATCTATTTAAATCAAAACCACTGGCTTTGCGAACCGGAAAACCAAAAGCTGTTTTTGTAACAAGAGCTTGAATTTCTACCAGTATTGGGCGAGTACCTTCCATGAGACAGGTAATGACATTGCCGGATAAATTTTCTTGACGATCGGAAAGAAAAGAAGCAGAAGGATTTTTGACTTCTTCTAAACCGTTTTGCGCCATATTGAAAACACCGACTTCATCTGTGCTGCCGAAACGATTTTTTACTGTGCGTAAAATGCGATAAAAATGATGACGGTCACCTTCAAGATAGAGTACTGTATCAACTAAGTGTTCTAGAGTTTTTGGTCCGGCTACTTCACCATCTTTGGTAACATGACCAACTAAAACAATAGCTGTATTAGTAGTTTTGGCCACTTCCATGATTTTGGTAGCACACACACGAATTTGAGATAAGCCACCGGCTTCACCATCGGACTCAGCTGAGTAAACTGTTTGAGCAGAATCAATGATTGCGAGGGTTGGTTTTTTTTCTTTGAGCGTGGCAATAATTTTTTCTACATGTGTTTCGTTGGCCAACATTAATTCATCGTTTTTTATTCCCAATCTTTCGGCGCGCATTTTTATTTGTTCTATAGATTCTTCGCCAGAAATATAAATAGTATTTTTTATTGAGTTAGCTAATTGCAAGGCAATAGTACTTTTACCAATTCCAGGTTCACCGCCAAGTAAAATAAAACTCCCTGGTACCAATCCACCACCAAGCACTCTATCCATCTCACCAATTCCAGTTTGTAATCTCTGAGTTTCTTGTCCCTTGATTTCGTTAAGAGAATAGGTCTTTATAGTAGGATATTCAGTTTCAGGTTTTTGGTCATTGGTCATTGGGTCTTGGGATTTTTCGATTGTGCCCCATTTTCCACATTCTAAACACCGCCCAACCCATTTTTGGAATTGTGCGTTACAATTGGAACAGATAAAGAGAGTTTGATTTTTGGACATAATTATTATTGGCAGGGGTAGGAAGAGACTTCACCATCGCAATAAGTTCCTTTGTCGATTTTGCTTCCGGTGATACCAGATTTAGTAACACAACATTCATACAGAGAATTTGATTGTTCCATATTCTCAGAAGACCCATCATCAGCACAACTACTTCCTGCTGCAACGGTTCCTCGCAAAGCAGTATTTTTAAGAGGACAGTTAGCATCGTCCATTTTTCCGGCAGAAGTAACACCGAGTTCTGCTATAGCACTTAATAATCTTTTTGCACCAGAGTCTGCTTCGTTTGCTATTTCTGAAGCACTGCGATTGGTAGGGTGCGCAGTATAATAATCTTGTATTGATTGTTTTGCATTTTTATAATCACAAGATTTTTGTAAAGCAATTTTTAAAACACCCGTGCCACTTTGATGGCCTACATATAAGAAATAATGTTTTGATTCATTTTCTATATTTGGACAAGATTGTCGTATTAAAGATTCCGAATCTCTAACAATTGCTGCGCCAACCTGTGTATTTTTTTCTGGATTTTGAAGTGCTGGATTAGGTACTGGAGGTTTTTTACTTTCCCCGAAATTAGCAGGATCTCCATAAGTAATGCCAAATTTTTGGACATAAGAATTGGCATATTTTGTTTTTGTTTGAAATAAACCAGTAAAACCTATACTGTTTACAACAGTTGCGTCTAAAGAAGATTCAACATAAGCGATTGCTTTTAGCACTCTCCAATCAACATTCGTACAGTTAGCGTAAGTTTTAAAAATATTATCGTACATAGCACAATTTAGTGCTTTAGGGCTGATAGGGGTAGGAGCGGTTTCTTTGTCATATGTTTCTAAAGCAATTGGTTCTATTAATTTTACCCCTAAACTTTTTAAATTTAATAAATTTGGATTAATAATAAATAAAATAGTATAAGACCCCCAAGCTAAAAGTAAACCAATAATAGATTGAGTGATTCTTTTGTAAGCTTCTTTTCTATCTCCGCCCAAACCAGAAAAAATTATTTTTATTCCAGATACGATTATCATCAAAACAGCTAATATGCTTATAGCAGTTAATCCGAAATTATAAATAGCCCGAATGTATTCTCCTAACCAAGGGAAATAAGCTATTCCTGATTCATTCATAACTGTTGGAGGTTCGGAAAATTTATCAAATCCCGGAATGCGAACTTTTAGAGTAGGGGCTTGAAGTTTAATGTCATCAAAAATTTTGGTTGTTTGTATTTGTTCAATTTCACAATACCAAGTTAAATCATTTTTTTCTTTTTTTAATCCTTCTGCTTTTCTGTTACAAGCTTGAGATAGTGTTTCGTTGCCTAATAATGCATAATTTTTAAAATCAATTTTTTCTTTTTCCGAAGAGCAATAACATGTTGTGTAACCAGTAATAGCTTGTCCAGAGAGAGAACCCCCTGATTGTTCGCTTTCATTGCCACCTACAGCCAAAACAAAACAGGGTCCAAATAACCAATATCCAACAAATAACAATAAAAATGTTTTTTTCATATTATTCGGCGATAACACCGTTTAAAATTTCTGCAATTTTAACACCCTCGGTCAAATTTATTTGTTTATTGTTTATAAAAACAAGTGGGGTTTTGGAAAATCCAGAAGATTGCAAAACAGTTTGTTTGTTTTGAACTTTATTTTGGATAGTTTCATCTAACAAACATTTGTTAAACCCAGCTTCATCCAATTTCAATTCTTGAATCAGAGATTTTGAAATTTCTTCGTTAAATTTGGAAAGTTTGAGTATTTTATTTAAAAATGGCCAATATTTTTCTTGTTGTTCAGCACAAGCCAAAGACAATAGAGGTAAAGAATCTTTTTGTTGCCCAAACCAGTTTATTTTTAAAATTCCAGTAGAACGTAAACGCACTTTACCTTGATGAGAATCAGCATAAGCAATTAATTGTTCATGAAGATCGTTACATTCTTTACAATCAAAACTAAAAAATTCGTCTATTGTCACAGGGGAACCAGGATTGCCGTAAAATGAATCATATTCACTCACAGGTAATTCTATAGTACCAGATTGAATCAGAGGTAATTCAGTCGGAGTAACAGAAATTTTAAAACTTTGTTTGACCACAGAAAGGGTTATAAAAAATAAACTGATTAAAATTATAGCTACCCCAAAAAATATTTTTTTTTGCATATTTTTCAATTTATTGCTTGGCTTCAAAAATGCCGTTTTGATTATAATCGGAAAACAAAATTTTATTAGCGGTTTTGTCGTAATAAATGTTTTGGATAGAATAATTTCCTTCTAAATCAATTTCGGATTTAAAACCGGTATTCAAATCTATTTTATAAAGTGTGTCCGGAGTTCCATTGGCAATATCCGGCGAGATTCCAGCTCCTTGTGGTAACGTTTGTGGTACTGCGCAATAAAGAGTGTTATCATCAACAAAAGTACATTTGTTCGTCCATGTATTTATTTTTAATAATTGGCGTCCAGAACCAATAGCATCTCCAGATGATTTTGTGATCCAAATTTCTGGTTTATAATCACTGTTTGGGCTGTAAACACTATAAATTAATTTTTCTCCAGTTGGTGACCATTTTGACTCAAAACCTGTTCCTTCAACAACAATAGATTTGAAATTTTCACTATTTTGTCCAACAAAAAGTATCTCTTTACGATAAGCCCCAAGATCATTAGCACCAGTTTTACTGAGAGCCACAACTTGACGGTTTGGTGACCAAGTTACCATGACTTTATCAGCATTATCTCCCATTGGTTCAATCAAGTTTGTTCCTGTACCATCATCTCCAGTAGTAACTAACCAGCGATTTTCTGCTGAGTAGCCAATACTTTTAGCGGCGATTTTATTATCATCAGGAGAAAAAGAAAATTCTTCCCAATGAGAAGGTAAAGTATATTGTTTATCTTTTTCAAAATTGTAAATAATTTTATTGTTATCTGGAAATTCTAAAACTGCTTTATCTGTTCCATTGGCCCAAGTAGTCTTGGAAACATTGTAGAAAACTTTGTCAGATAATTTCTCTACTGTACCGTCATTTTTGATATGATAAAATTTTCCATCGTTTTCATTATAAAAACGTAAATCACCACTTTTGTTATTGATAGCAGTATAAGAAACAGATTGGTCAGTTAATTTGGTAACAGCACTAGGGGTAAAATATGTTGGACCTGTAGTTGGAAGATTGCCTGCTGTAGGTAAAGTAGTAGTAATGATTTC
>Ga0116171_10001802_pt1 | contig 20874 bp, 10 predicted proteins | sample AD_JPNHW2_MetaG_FD_89798 | JGI IMG/M metagenome (GOLD analysis project Ga0116171, IMG submission 89798) | Active sludge microbial communities of municipal wastewater-treating anaerobic digesters from Japan - AD_JPNHW2_MetaG | ecosystem: Engineered > Bioreactor > Anaerobic > Digestate | place... | reverse complement strand
TAACAGATTTACGTATTTGTAACTGCAGTATTGAACTCCACGGTCAGAATGATGAATGAGACCTATTCGTTCCTGCCAGGTTACTTGTGATAAAGCCATTTTTAAAGCTTCTATACCTCCATCACATTCCAATGTTTGTGAAAGGTCGTATCCTACTATTTTTCTTGAATAGGCATCGGTTATTAGAAATAAATAAACAAACCCATTATCTGTGATAATATAAGTTATATCTGCAACCCAAAGTTTGTTGGCCCTGGTGACCACCAGCCCTTCAATAAGATTTGAATACTTTGTCAGCCAGTGTTTGGATTGTGTAGTAAAGACCTTGCACTTTCTTTTTTTTACAAGCAGATTTTCATGTCGTAAAATGTCAAATAGTTTATCCCTGCCTACATGAATCCCATCCTTTTTAAGCAGGTACAGTAATTTACGTCCACCTATCCGGGGCATTTCTTTTCGTTTATCTACCACCTTATCTATGATAACATCCTCCTTTATCGCCTGATAAACATTACGTGTTCTTTGTTGATAATACGACTGGCGTGTGTAGCCAAACAGTCCGCAAAGGCAACCAAGTCCCACCCTTGCATATTTTTGTTTTATTCGCTCGACTGTTTGGCACCAGAGTTTTTTCGTAACGGTATGCCATAGTGCTCCTCGGCAAGCTCAATCATCGTTGTTAATGCTTCTGCCTTTAGATTCGAATCAAGTAGCTTTTGACGAAGCTGACGATTTTCTTCCTCAAGCATTTGCAGTCGCTTTTCCGCATCCGTCTCTTTTTTATTCGGTTTTGTATCTCTCATAGTAGGCAAAGTTAAAGCTTCCTGAGTTTGCCTTTGTATTACCTCAGATTTGTATCGCTTTACCCAATGAAATACATTGCTTTGGCTAACGTTATAATCCCGTGCTGCTTCAATAGATCCTTTAATGCCTGTTATGACCTCCATGGCAACCTGGATCATCATTTGCCTCGGATAATGTTGTCGTGTTTTTTTCATTTGTCCTTCCATACGTTTACACTTTTTGACTGTCAACCTATTTCAGGACAAGACAATCATTGTATTGTACATGACGTAGTCTTAGACCAGACTTAGACAAGTCTTAGGCCGCTCTTAGATAAGAAAAGGTTTTAATGGGAATCATGAACCCGACGAATCTCTCTTCGCACTCTTTTCTTCATGATGTACAAATTTACGAATTTTATTTTGGTTTTTAATCTCTGGAAGTCGTAATAAATTACTATTCCTCGTATGTAATTTTCTGTATGAATTGAAAATATTCCATTTTTCAGGAATATGTATTGATTTATTTTTCCTAATTTTATTCCAGATAATGAATTTTTAGGAAAAAATCAACATAAAAACATTATTTTCAAATTGTTACAAATCTATTTAAAACCAAAACCAATGAGGATGAAAAAGTACATTTACATTTTAATGCTGGTAATCGGGATCAGTCAGATCACGTTTGGCCAGCTTTCCGGGATCAAGACCATCCCCGGGAATTACCCGTCGATAGCAGCCGCTATCGCTGCATTGAACGCCAGTGGCGTCGGATCGGGCGGAGTAACTTTTAATGTGGCCGCAGGCCATACGGAGACCTTCACATCCCCGACGGATGGGTATATCAACACCAATACCGGGACTTCTGCCAACCAGATCATTTTCCAGAAATCGGGCTCGGGCGCCAATCCAAAAATTACTGCCGCCACGGGCACCGGCTCCATGGATGCGATCATCTGTTTTAACGGGGTTCAATACATCACATTCGACGGGATCGATGTTTATGAGAACCCGGCCAATACCACAGCAACCACCCAGATGGAGTGGGGCTATGCCCTCCTGAAGGTTTCGGCGACCCAGGGCTCGCAGAATATCACCATCAAGAATGCCACGATTTCACTGGCAAAATCCAATACTTCGACGTACGGAATTTACTCGAATAACCATACTACGGCCGCAACCACGCAACTGACCGTCACGGCAGCATCGGGCCAGAACTCCACCAACAAATTCTACGGCAATGCGATCATGAATACTTACGGAGGTATTTATCTGTCGGGTTTTGCCGACGGTACGGCTCCCTATACCTATTATGACCAGAACAACGATATCGGTTCGGTAGCGGGCAACACCTTTACCAACTTCGCCGGCGGATCCGCCACCGCGTATGTGATCAATGCAGCTTACCAGAACGGGTTGATCATCGCCAACAATAACATTACAGGGGGCGCCGGAACGACCGCTGCACTGTACGGCATTTACGGCGGTACGGCTAACAATGCCGATCTGACTTTATCCGGTAATACCGTCACACTCGAAAGCGCAGGGACTACAACCTATTTGTACGCGATTTATAATTCGGGTATCGGCACATCGGGTACTTCCAACACCATCAATATCTTCAACAATACCGTGCAGAACTGTACCTATCCCACCGCTACCACAGCCTACTTCTATGGTATTTATAACGGCGCCTCCGGGTTTAATACCAACATGTACGGTAACCTTGTGAACAACAATGTCGTCGGCGGCAGCGCCTATAACTACCTGTGTTATACCACATCGGGCACAGGCGGCACGATAAATTACTACAACAACACCGTTACCAACAACCTAAGAACAGGCGGTGCAGCCACAGCTTATATGTACTGTATGTCGATTCTGGGAACAGCCACCACATCGATCCATGATAACGTGGTATCGGGAAATGCCTTTACCGCGCAGGGAGCATACACCTGTTACCTCTATGGTATTTATGCCTCAAACTCTGCACCCTCACAAACAGTTTACAACAATACGGTACATGATCAGTCGATCACGACCGCTCATACCTCTTCAGCAGCCGTTTATGGTGTTTATTCCAATCCGGCAACTACCAATATGGGATCTGTACACGATAACACCGCTTACAACCTGAGCATCACGAATACCTCATCAGGCTACGGGTATATTTACGGGATCTATAGTTATTACAACAACCTGTTTTATAACAACACGGTTTACAATGTCACGGTCAACGCCGCTACCGGGTACGGTTACAGCTATGGATTATATACCTATGGAGCATCAACAGGTTCTTACGTATATAAAAATAAATTCTATAATGCCACGATGGCCGGAACCTCCGGATATTGCTATGGTCTTTATGTTTCGGGGGCCGGTAATGCTTACGCCTACAACAATTATATCAGTGATTTGAAATCTCCCGCATCCACCAGTACAACCGGACTCAATGGTATCTATGTCGGAGGCGGTACCAACGTGGGACTCTATTACAACACGGTGTTCCTGAACGCAACCAGCACGAGCACGGCAGCATGGAATTCCAGCGCCGTCTATATTTCAACTACCCCGACGGTTGATTTGCGCAATAATAATTTTGTCAACCTGTGCACAGCGCCGGGAAGCACGACTTATCATGCCTCGGCGTATCGCAGGAGCTCGACTACGCTTACCTCTTACGCCAATACCTCCGATTACAATAATTTCTACGCCGGAACGCCCACTGCGACCAATGTGATCCACTATGATGGCACCAATTCCTATCAAACCCTGGCTGATTTCCAAACGTTGGTTTCACCGCGTGATGCCGCCAGTGTCAGCGTGATGCCCGTGTTCATGAATTCCGTAACACCGCCTTATGACCTGCACATCAATCCGGCCACGGCGACTTACCTTGAAAGCGGTGGTATAAGGATAACAGCGCCCGTTGCGGTTACTGACGACTTTGACGGGAATATCCGTCAGGGTGAACCCGGCTACACGGGCACCGGCGTCGCTCCCGATATCGGAGCAGACGAATTCAACGGAACTCCGATATTTACCTGCACAACGCCCAATCCCGGAAATACGATGACCACGGCGAACAACTTATGCTCGGGCCAATCCGTAACACTGTCGTTACAGAATGCCACATCAGGCACCGGAGTGAGTTACCAATGGAAAAGTTCACCCGATAACATAACTTATACGGATATCACCGGGGCGAACATGTCGACCCTGACGCTCACTCCGAACGCTCCCTTATATTACAAGTGTACGGTGACCTGTCAGAATGGTCCGGTTTCGGCTACGTCGAATCCCGTTCAAATTACTTTTCAATACACGATTACCTCTACCACTCCTGCAACACGCTGCGGTCCCGGAACACTGACTCTTGGCGCAACGGCATCCTCCGGTACCATCAATTGGTACACCCTGCCGTCGGGCGGAACATCGGTTGGAACAGGTAGCACCTTCGTTACGCCCCTGTTACCAGCTACCACGACCTATTATGTTGCAACACAGGGTCCTGAAACAACAGCATCAGTGGGAGCCCCCAACACCGGTATTTCGACCTCCCTGTCGTCTCAAACAACCACCACTTCCGGTATCAACTTCGATGTGATCGCTGCGACGGTAACGATCCTAAGCCTGGATATTTACCCGACTCCGGCAATCGGATCAGCTTTCACCTTCACCGTGGTACAGGGCTCAAACACGATTGCCACCTATTCCGGAGTAACCACTGTTCAGGGTTCTACCTCAGCGCCTGTTGTTCAGACCGTTCCGGTAAACTGGGTGATCCCTGCCGGTACCGGATATAAGATCACTGCAACGACCAACCCGGGTATAATCCGGAATTCAGGCGGCGATGCCTTCCCCTATACTGTTCCGGGTGTAATCTCATTGACATCGAGTACCGGTTCATCCTATTATTATAACTTCTATAACTGGCAGGTCTCTGCGGCATGCTCTTCACCGCGTGTACCGGTTGTGGCCACCATCAACGTTCCACCCGCTGTTACAGCCAATGCAACTCCCGGAACCATCTGCAGCGGACAAAGCACCACCCTCACCGCCAGCAGCACCAATCCGGGTTACACCTATTCCTGGTCACCCACCACCACTCCTCCGACGGGAGCCACCGTGAGCGCTTCACCGGCAGTGACCACCACCTACACGGTTACGGCAACCGACAATTCGAGTGGGCCTTTTTCCGGTTGTTCCAACACAGCCTCACAGATTGTTACCGTAAATCCCTCACCTTCAGCGCTGAATGTGACGCCCGCCACCTCATCGCTCTACATCGGATCGATACAGCAGTTGACTGCAAGCGGCGGAACCATCCCCACCCAGGTTTTGCTTCAGGAAAATTTCAACACCTCGGCGCCCTCGTGGGTGATAACCAATGGTCCGTCATCTCCTTTGGGCGGTGCATGGCATTATGAAGACTGCCCGTTCAACATTTCATCGCATGCATTTACCAACTTCAGCACGCAGGATGGCGGAAAATTCGCCTTTACCAATGCCGACGCAGGTGGTTCAGGCTCTACAACCGTAACCATGCTGACATCACCTTCGTTCAGTACTGTAGGATATTCAACCCTGTCGCTTGCCTTTGAACAGATCTACCTGCAATACAGCGCCGATATCACTGCCGCTGTCGAGATCTCTACGAATGGCGGATCATCGTGGACCACCCTGGCCGACTATTTCCTCATCGGCTCGCAGGGAACCACCACCAATAACGCACAGGCCACCACCATTTCGACCATCGACCTGACAGCTTACATCAACCATCCAAATGTTATGATCCGGTACAATTACCAGAGCGCCTGGGGTTATTACTGGATCATCGATAACGTAGTAATCACCGGGAATTACCAGGCTCCCATCACCTGGAATCCTGTGACAGGACTTTATACCGACGCCGGTGCAACGGTAGCATATGTTGCCGGAACCAATTATCCGGTCGTTTACGCCAAACCGACCGTGACCACCACCTATACGGCAACAGCAACTTCACCATTGAACTGCACCTCCACTGCCAACGCGCTGGTTACCATCAAGCAACCGGTTGCCACTACCGATCCGGCCATGCCCATCGGGATGACCTCTGCTACGCTGAATGGCACCATTGATCCGGCTACCTATTCGATAGCAGTATCTTTCGAATATGGACAGACTCCTGCCTATGGATCAACTGTTGCGGGATCGCCTTCACCTGTTACCGGAACCGCAATTGTTCCGGTCAACGCTTCGCTGTCCGGACTTCTGAACAATACCACCTACCATTTCAGGGTTAAGGGTGTCTACTCCGGGGGAACCATTTATGGCACAGACATGACCTTCATGACAGGGTGTCCGATGCCTTCTCCGGCAGGACCAATCACCGGGCCTGCGACCATTTGCGCCAATTCAGCCGGAGTCGTTTATTCGGTTGGAACAATCCCCAATGCAACGAGTTATCAATGGACACTACCTGCCGGCGCATCGATAACAGCCGGATCGGGCACCAACGTCATCACGGTGACCTTCGGCAGTACATCAGGACCGGTTACGGTAGCAGGTACAGGAACCTGTGGCGCCGGACCCTCCTCCTCGCTTGCCGTGACGGTCAATCCGTTGCCGGTACCCACGATCAGCGGTCCTGCCTCATCCTGTGTTAATTCGACCAATAACATTTACACGACTGAAACCGGTATGACAGGTTATACCTGGACCTTATCGGCAGGAGGTACGATCACCTCGGGCGCCGGTACCAACGCCATCACTGTAACCTGGGCCACTACAGGCGCGAAGACCGTGTCGGTAAACTATACGAATGCCTCTAATTGTACGGCAATCGCACCGACATCCTATGCCGTGAATGTTAACGCCCTGCCAACACCGACCATCACGGGGAATGCCTCTGTTTGTCAATACACAACGGGCGTTGTTTATACAACTCAGAGCGGGATGACCAATTATGTGTGGTCGGTTTCCGCAGGAGGCGTAGTGACCGCGGGAGGCACCCCGACAAGTAATTCGATAACCATAAACTGGAATGGATCAGGCGCACAGGCAGTCACCGTAAACTATACCAATGTTAACGGATGCGCTGCAGTGGTGCCCGTTAGTTACACGGTGACCGTAAATCCTGCTCCGGTTCCGACGATTGGCAGCGGGAACAATCCGTGTGTCGGAACGACCAACAACGTCTATTACACCGAATCGGGCATGACGAACTACGTTTGGACGATTTCTTCGGGAGGTGTAATCACTTCCGGACTCGGTACAAACAATATACACGTTACCTGGAACACTGCAGGCACCCAGTGGCTGACCCTGACCTATACCAGCGCCAGCGGTTGTAATCCTGTTACGCCTACCCAGTTATCTGTGTTCGTTAACCCGATGCCAAATGCGGCGGGTCAGATCACAGGGACAGGCTCAGTTTGCGCCGGCCAGAACAATATAGCCTACTCAACCACCGAAATCCTCAACGCCACCAGTTATACCTGGACCTTGCCGGCAGGCGCCACCATTGCGACGGGCGCCGGAACGCGCTTTATCACTGTAAATTACGGAACATCTGCAACTTCGGGCAACATCACCGTTGCCGGAACCAACGGCTGTGGGAATGGTCCGGTATCACCCAATTTCCCGGTAACTGTGAACCCGTTGCCGGCAGCAGCAGGACCCATTACCGGTCCGGCCAGCGTGTGTGTGAATGTTACCGGCGTTGCTTACAGCGTGCAGACCATTACCGGAGCAACAGCTTATGTCTGGACGGTTCCGACCGGAGCAACCATCACCAGTGGAAGCGGGACAAAGAACATCGTGGTTTCGTTCGGACCGAATCCGGGATCCGGAGCAATCACCGTGAAAGGCTCGAACAGTTGCGGCGAAGGAGCTGCTTCAACGCTTAACGTAACCATGAATGCCATACCCGATGCACCTACGGTAACAATCAACGGCAACGTGCTGACCAGCAGCGTGGCCACCGGAAACCAGTGGTATTACGAGGGGACGGCAATTCCGGGAGCTACAGGCCAGACCTACACGGTCATTAACAACACGGGATATTACTGGTGTGTGGTGACCGTGAACGGATGTTCCTCGCCGATCTCGAATAAAGAATGGGTAGTTGTTACAGGTCAGGCGGAGACCAACGAAGCCAATTTCAGCATCTATCCGGTGCCGAACGACGGGCGATTCGCGGTTACCATGACGAGCCCGGTAAGTGATATTTACACCATCACCGTTTACAACCAGATCGGAGAGAAAATCTATGAACTTGGAGATGTCAGGGTTAACGGCACCTTTGAGAAAGTGATCGACCTCCGGCCGGTTGCAACGGGAATTTACTCTGTTGTATTCCTTAACGGCGAACACAAAGTCGTTAAGAAGATTCTGGTTAACCGGTAATCATGACCTAAAGCAGTCCGGAGGAATCACCCTCCGGATTGTTTTAATTGGGCGCGTAGGTGGAGCCATGACGGGAATTTCAATCCTGTCGTGGCTCTACCTGTTTTCAGCCCCTTCCTGCATGAAAAAATATTTCGGTCATAACTGATACTTCATCAAACGGGCCCACAGGATATTCAGATCATGTTCCATTGCGAGCATTTCGTCGACACCCTGGTAATATAACGACCGTTCTGATAAAAAGGTGATCAGCGAAATCTCCCCCTGATCAAGCGCTTTCCGAAGGAGGGCAGGATCGTTGAGGAGGGCGAATTTTTGCTGATACTCGGAAAGTCCTGTTTTCAATGCGTTCGCTTTATTGAACAGGGTTTTCATCTCATTGAAAAACCTGGATTTTTCATCGGCTTCCATGCTTTGTACAGCCATCGACCTGGCCTTTGCAAACCTGACTTTGTTCCGGTTTTCCCATAAGGGGACCGTGATCCCTGCCGTGATCCCCTGGTACCGGATCCCGACTGTTTTTTCGCTCATGTAGCCGATTTGGAAACCTGGTAAACTCTGGCTGAAATTTAACTGCTCCTGTTTCCAGGCTATCGACAGTTCCTGCCTGAACCATTGAAATAACGGATTTTTTAACTCGGAACGGGCGTACCATTGTTCGAAATCGACCGCCGTTTGCGGTCCGGTATAGATGCTGTCGTTAATTGAGATGATCTGGCCTCCGTTCAGTCCGGCCAGTTCCGATTGAAGCGCTTCCAACTCAATGTCGGTATTTTTCAGCTTCTGCGCATAACTCAAAACGGTCAACCGAATCTTGTTAAGTTCGAGGATCCCGGCCTCTCCCCGCTCCAGTTTTGCTTCATAACCTGCCTGCAACAGTTGCGCGTCGCGGTATCTTTTCGAATATTCCGTTTTTTCTGCGTTTCGGAAAATAAGGTCAATACAGATTAAATGAGCCCGGTGCAGGATCCCGGTACGTTGTTCCCGGTATACCAGTTCAGCCTGTTCATTTTTCATCGATGCAATTTGAGATTTAAAAGCATAAACCGTGGGAAAGTCGAACGACTGGTTGATGTAAATATCCGTGCGGTTGCCGATCTCCTGCGGACTTCCCCACAAAAAATCGAAAGCCGCTCCGGGATTCTGCAGTGCCAGTCCCGTTCTGTTTCCGATTTTTTCGGCATCGGTCATTTTCCGAAGGGCGGCCAGGGTGGTGTTATTCTGTTCGACCCGAAGTAAAACGTTTTCCACGGTTGATTGCGCCCGGCTCAACAGGGGGCACGCGATCAAAATGACAGGGAGGAGCGCAACTGATATCTTTATTGCAAATCTTATCATCTTACAGGATTTTAGCATTATTACGACGGTACAGCAAATTGTACATGATGGGAACGATGTAGATATTGAGCATCGTGGAGGTCAGCAACCCGCCCAGGATCACCCGGGCCATCGGGCTTTGTATTTCATTTCCCGGTAGGTCGCCGCGCATAGCCAGCGGTATCAGCGCCAGGGCCGCGGTAAGGGCAGTCATGAGGATAGCGTTCAAACGGTCGGACGATCCCCGGATCACAGTTTCATAAACCGAGGTTCCCCGTTCCCGCAGCCGCTGATAGTTCGATACCAGTAAAATCCCGTTTCGGGTTGCAATGCCAAAAAGGGTGATGAAACCGATGATTGCAGGAATGCTCAGGATTCCCGAGGTAGCCCAGATGGAAAAGACGCCTCCGATCAGAGCTAACGGCAAGTTCAGAAGGATCACACCGGATAGCCGGAAATCCCTGAATTCCTGATACAGTAACAGGAAGATGACGATCAGGGCAATGAGTGAGGTTATCAGCAGGGTTCTCGAGGCCCGGGCCTCGCTTTCAAACTGTCCGCCATATTCAATGCGATACCCTTCGGGCAGGGTGACTTTTTCACCGATATTTTTCTGAATGTCGCCGACCACGCTCCTCAGGTCGCGACCGGTCACATTGGCCGAGACCACCATTTTGCGTTGTACATTTTCCCTGCTGATGTTACTGGGCCCGGTGGTTGAAATGATCTCCGCTACCTGTTCAAGCGGCACTTTCTGTCCGTTTTCCGCGTCAATCAGTGCAGTCCGCATTCCTTCGAGGGATTCGGTATAATTTTTATTCAACCGCAGGATCAGGTCAAAACTTCGGGGACCTTCGTAAATATCGGTCATCTTCTCCCCACCAAAGGCGACTTCCACGAATTCGTTGAATTGATCCATGGTGATGCCATATTGCGCAAGCATGTTCCGGTCAGCTCTTATCTGAACCTGTGGGGTTTCTATCTGCTGGTCAACATTTACATCCACCAGTCCTTCAACCCCGCTGATTGCATTTTTGATGGCATTCCCCGTCAGGAACATGCGGTTCAGATCGGTTCCGAACACTTTGATGGCAATGTTAGCCCGGGTTCCCGACAACATGTGATCGATGCGATGACCCAGAGGTTGCCCTACCGTAAACGCAATGCCCGGAATCGCGGAGAGGGTCTTCCTGACATCGGCCATAAATTCCTGCTGTTTCCGCTTTTCGAGTTTGAAATTTACATCGATCTCATCGCTGTTGGTGGTCTGGGAGTGTTCATCCAGTTCGCCCCTCCCGGTTCGCCGGGCGGTGCTCCAGACCTCCGGGATTGTTAGCATTTCTGTTTCGACCAGGTTTCCAAGTCGGTTGCTTTCATCGAGTGAGGTGCCGGGTTTGGTTATGACTGAAAGGGTCAGGGCTCCTTCGTTGAATTCAGGAAGGAAACTGCGTCCGAAGGTGGAGAAAAGGATCAGGGAGAGTGTGAAGAGCGCAAGGACTGAAAGCACCACCGCTTTTTTATGGCGCAATGCCCATTCGAGTGACTTTTCGTAATAAAATATCAGGTGCCGGACCAGCCATTTTTCTTTTTCATTTTTTGAAAGATAACGGTCATCGGTCAACAGCATTTTCGACAGAAGGGGTGTCAGTGTCATGGCAACAACCAGCGAAACGAAAAGGGAGACGATGAATGCGATGCCGAGTGGCCGCAGCATTCTGCCTTCCATTCCTGAGAGGAAGAACAGGGGAAGAAATGCTACCATAATGATAAAAGTTGCATTCAGGATGGAGGCCCGGATCTCGACGGACGCCTCGAACACTACCGTGAACGACGACTGTCGCCCGGTTTCGGGTTTCATCCTGTTCTGCCGCAGGCGTTTGTACACATTTTCCACATCGATGATGGCATCGTCGACCAGTGAACCGATCGCGATGGCCATTCCGCCGAGGCTCATTGTGTTGATGTTCATACCCAGCGCTTTCAGCACCAGAATGGCTCCCAATAATGAAAGCGGGATGGCAAGCAGCGAGATCAGGGTTGTACGGAAACTGCCCAGGAACAGGAAAAGGATGATGATCACGAAAATTCCGCCCTCGATCAGGGCACGCTGAACGTTGTTTACGGAGGTCTCGATAAAATCGGCCTGTCTGAAAATCCGGGTATTCAATACCACATCGGGAGGCAGGGATTTCTGGACTTCATGGAGGTTTTTTTCAATTTCCCGGGTCACTTCAAGAGTATTTGCATTGGGTTGTTTGGAGATGGAGATGATGATGGCCGGTTTGCCGTTTCCAGAGGCATATCCCATCCTGGGAGCTGCTCCGATCCGAACATCGGCAACATCGCCGACCCGCACCGGTTTGCCATTCACCGATTTCACGAAGGTGTTTGCCAGCGCCTCCGGATCAGCGGTACGTGCCATTCCCCGCACGACGTATTCGTTCCCGAACTCCCGAAGTACACCCCCGGTCGTATTGGCGCTGATGGATTGGCAAACCCGTGCAAGTTCCGACATTGTCACCTTGAAATAATTCATCTTCACCGGGTCGGCCAATACCTGGTACTGCTTGTAATCGCCCCCGATGATAGTCACCTGCGAAACGCCGCCTGTTGCCAGGATCAAAGGTTTCACGTTCCATTCGGCAAGGGTTCGCAAATCCATCATGCTGGTGCTATCGGATTGGATCCCGACGAAAAATATTTCACCCATCACGCTCGACTGCGGGGCCAGAACCGGGTCGCTCACACCGAGCGGCATTTTCGATGCAACGCTGATCAGTTTTTCCGAAACGATCTGGCGGGCCTTGAAAATATCGGTACCCCAGTCGAATTCGACCCAAACGAAAGAATAGCCCTGCATCGAGGCAGAACGTACGCGCCTGACGCCGGTTGCCCCGTTCACGACCGATTCGATGGGAAAGGTGACAAGCCGTTCCACCTCTTCCGAAGCCATTCCATGGGCATCGGTCATCACAACCACCGTGGGGGCAGTCAGATCGGGAAATACATCCACATCCATGTTCATGGCGGTTCTCATCCCGAAAACCACTAGTACCACCGAACCCAACAGGATCAGGTACCTGTTGTTCAGGGAGAATTTAATGATGTTGTTCAACATGGCCGGAGATATTAATGTACATGACCCGAGTGGGCATCGAGGGAGCCTGTTGCCTGAGCCAATTTGACCATGACGGCTCCCCGGGTCACAATACGTTCGTTGGGGGTGATCCCATTGCCGATCCGGGTATAGATCCCGTCGGTTCCGTCTACCCGGACTTCACGCTTTTCGAACAATTCCGGATTGATCTGCACCCACACGAAATAGTTACCCTGTTCCTCGAGCAACGCGGTATTCGGCACGGCCAATGCATGGGTATCGGTGACTGTTTTCAGGTACAGGTCGACAAAACTTCCGCTGACAAAATCACCGGCATTGTCGATCTGCAGGTTCAACGGGATCAAATAATTATCGGTGCCCGACATCTGGCCGACCGACAAAATCTTTCCATTGAGTTCTTCGAGTGTATAGATCTTGTCATTGCTACAATTCCGGATGTTGGCCGATTGAATGGCCCCCAGTACCGATGCATACCGCAAAGGGATATCAGCGGAAATGACCAGGAACTTATTTTGCGATATTGTTGCAATGGGTTGACCCGCTTCGACAAACATTCCGTTTTTAACCATTATCTGCCTGATGAAGCCGCTCATCGGACTGGTAACCGTCTGCCCTGTGCCAGTAAAATTAATCTTCAGGTTTTCGAACACAGCCCGGGTATTTTCATATTGGTTTTGTGCCGCCAGCAATTCCTTTCCGGCAACGATTTTATCTTTAGCCAGTTCACGGATTCTTTCGTAATCAGCCAGCGCTTTTTCATAATTGCTTTTCGCCTCAGCATATCTGACCGAGATGTTTTCATTGGCCAGGTTACCGCCCGTGATGGAACACAGTACCTGTCCCGCCGAAACCCTGCTCCCTTCGAGCAAACAGTTCGAGGTCAGCACGACCATTCCGTTCGTTTTGGCCGTGACCACCATTTCGCTTCCCGGTTGCGGCTGGATCCTTGCAGTGGTCCGGATCACCGGTCCGAAAGGACCGACAAGCGGTGATGCAGTGGCAAAGCCGATTTTCCACGACTGCTCTTTGGTAAAGACAGCGGTGTTGGTCTTGGAGACCACCGCTGCTTCAGCCGCTTTAAGCGCCTCCCCGTCGTTGGAGAAAACAGTAACATCGGGGATCTCCATCCGGAACGTGCCGTTGGTCCTTACGAGCTCGAACCGAATGGTACCGCGGCCTGCAATCAGGGGTTTCAGATCGAAACTGTAGATGCCCTTTCGGGTTGGCGCATTCAGCGTTGCCTTCGTCTCTTTTCCTTCGATGGCAAGGATGAGGGTGATCTTACCATCTTCGACCGGTTTAAAATCGGTCAGGTAAGTAAAATGGGCCAGGATATTTGCCGGTTCACCTGCGACAAAAGCATCGGCTTCGGCAAACACTTCGAAATGGTCGCTGTAGGCGGTGTACCGAAACTTAGCTGACGCGTGTTCGGCATGCGATGCTTCGGAATCGTGCCCGGATTCGCCATCAGGATGCTGTTTGCAGGCAAAAACAGCCATAGCCAGCAAGGCAAGAAATAATATCTTTCTTTTCATCAATAGGAATGTTTGATTTTTACTGATTTTATGACATACGAAGACAACCAATCGATTATGATTGATCATCAGTCACTTTGAAAAGGTTGTAAAATCAAACGGCCGGGGGGCCCCGTAAACCGACAGAGGAAGTATGAAGGAAAGCGTAATGGGGTGAGATTTCCGTACCGACGGAAATGATCAGGTCATTCAGGCATACAGGACAGGTCGGGTGATCGATCAGGATCGCGCTGCTGATGATGTCGTGATCCGGGGATGGTATGGAACCGTTATAATTCCTGCCATGGGCCGGCGGAAGCAGGATGGATTGCCGGAGCTGGCAGTCGCCGGAAGCGTCACCGTCATGATCGTGGTTGTGTTCAACGGGTTTATGAGGTCCGCTGACAGCGTTCTCCTGACAATGGTTGCTGTCGACACAAATCTCCTGATGGTGGTGGTGGTGCGGAATAACCGAGTGGGCCAGCAGAACCAGGTAAGTGAAGATCAGTAATCCGTTTCTGACAAGTTGATTGAACATTGACAACCGGCTTATTAAGCAGATGCAAAATTAACTAAAACTTTTTGATTTCAGGGATTTATCCAAAGTCGTTAACAGGATGGCAATCCTGAAAAATATCTTTAGCATCCACATTGTTTCGGGTACATCTGCTGCGCAGACTGATCATTCTTTTACCGTGGTTCCGTCTTCTTTGAATGCAAGGGACAGTTTTTTAGCGCCGTTCTTGAGATCGGCTTCATAAATGGTCCCGTTCTTCGCGGTTTCCGTTTTATCGGTTTCCATGATAGCCCAACCGGGATACTGCTTTTCAATGACGCTTAAAACGGCTTTGGGAAGTTCTTCCTTATTGATGGGCTCCTCAGTTTCTACCCAGGTTCCGTCAACCTGGAAGTTAGCCGATATCTTCTTCCCGTTCAGAGTAAATTCCGCCTCCCATTCCTGGGCATTTTCTTTTCCCCAACTCACAGAGGTTGCACCTGGGAATTTTTTTTCAAAAGCATTTTTCACCGCTGCAGGAGGATTACCTGCAAAGGAGCAACCGGCGATAAGCAGAATGCTCAGCATCGAAATGATCTTTGTCATAGGTCTCTTTTAATTAAAATTGTGAAAATTGATTAATTGAAATTCTACTCAAAAGTATCAGGCAATTCTCAAGGAAAACTAAAGTCACAGATCGGGATAATCCTTTTTGTTATTTTACATTACAGGCCCCCTCAAGGGATTTTATTTATGACCGGAACGGTGAAAATAGAACATTCTTAACAGAGAAGGGAATACGAATAGTAACAAGGGCATCGCGGCGAGGAATCCTCCAATTACTGCTACTGCAAGGGGTTGCTGCATCTGTGCCCCGACTCCGATTCCCATTGCCAAAGGCGTAAGCGCAAGAATTGCACCGATTGCCGTCATCAGCTTGGGTCTGATCCTGAGCGAGATTGCATAACGGATCGAAGCATCTACATCTCCTGAAGTAGATTTCATGGTAATCCTGAACTGGTTCACGGTAAATATGGCATTTTCGGCAATAATCCCGACAATCATGATAATACCTGTGTAACTTCCCACATTCAGTTGAATTCCCGTGATATATAGCGCAATGATGCACCCAGCCGTACCGAGTACTGATATAAAGATTACCAGCAAGGGTACCCTGAGATCGCGGAATAGAAACAGAAGAACAGTGAAAACCAATAGTATGGCTGCAATAAGGATCAGTGAGAGCTCGGCGAAAGAGGATTGCTGTTCGGCGTAACTACCTCCATAAACAATATAGTACCCTTGTGGCAGGAATAAATTCTGTGCAAAGGTGCTTTTAATCTCACGGATTGCGCTTCCCAAATCCTTTTTTTCAAGCCTTGCCGTAACTACAATGTTTGATTTGAGGTCCTCCCTGGTAATATCGGGAGTTCCTTTCGAAACATTCACCTTCGCAAAGTAGTCCAGAGGTCTGTAAGCGCCCCCCGGTGAAAATATGGGTTGTTTTCTGATTCGGTCAAGGTAATTCTCCTTGAAATCGGTAAAACGTAAAAGAATCCGGAGCATCTGTTCCCCGGATTGTACCTCTCCAACCTTCACACCCTCGTTATTGGCCTTTAATTGCTGCTGGAGATCAGCTGGAGTCAGGTTGAACAAGGCAAGTTTTGATTCATCCGGAATGATGCTGATCACTGGACCTTCAATCACAATACCATTTTTTACATCGGCCACTCCATTGACACTTTCGAGCAATGACTGAGCTTTCAGAGCCAGGGATTCCAAAACTACCCGGTCGTCTCCGAAAATTTTAATCTCAATCGGCTCAGGTCTGCCAATAAGATCACCCAACAGGTCGGCAATACGCTGACCGAATTCAATGGTCAGGGAAGGTTCCTGTTTTGCAACTTTAGCACGTAGTTCTGCAATTACATCTTCTGTCTTCTTCTTCAGTCCGGGCTTTAGCTGGATAAGATAATCCCCTTCATTTGGCGGGATCACTCCCGATGCAAGGCTTATACTTGAGCTCATATTGGTTCCGGTGCGCCTCATATACGTGGCAACATCTGGGTGATGCAGAATTATCGTATCTACCCGTTTCAGAATGGCATCCGACGCAGGAAGTGCGGTTCCGGGCGGGGTGAGGTAGTCAAAAACGATCGTCCCTTCATCGAGGATGGGCAGAAAACCGGAATGTAGGCGGGGAATCATTACTATTGCGAGTATTCCAAGTATTGCAGTAAACGCCAGGGCATATAGTGGTTTATCGAAAAACCAGATCAGCCACCCGAGCTTGTTTTCATGCGGATGAGCTTTGTTCCGAGCGTTATTACCTGGCCGGTACCCGAGGGCAAGGTGAAGCGCCGGCAACCCCAGCCATGTGGTAAAAAAGCTACAGATCAGTGTGATCTCCATTGTTGTGGTCAGCTCCCTGAAGAAACTGCCTGCCACACCGCTCATCATTACGAAAGGAAGGAAAATCACAATCGTACTGAGCGAAGAGCCAACCATGGCCGGGAAAAGCATTCTGATTGTCTCACTTACCACACTTTTCAGGTCTTTACCTGGATTCTCCTCGTGAACTCTGTGTATCTGTTCAATCACAACGATGGCATCGTCAATGATCAACCCGATGGAGGCGGCGATAGCTCCGAGAGACATGACATTCAGCGTAATGCCCCACAGGTACAACACCGTCAGGGTCAGGGCCAGTGTCACCGGTATAATGATGATCACATTCAGACTGGCTCTGAAAGATCGCAGAAAAAGGATCACCACGACAAGAGCCAGTATCAATCCTTCATAAATTGCATGGAGCACACTCCCAATGGATTCGGAGACAAAAGTGCTCTGGTCGTAATAGGTCTTCAGCTCCATGCCGGGGGGAATCTGTTTCCGGATCTCGGCTGCTTTCTGCTGGACCTGATCGTTGAAATCTATCAGGTTGGCGCCTTTTTGTTTAACGATGTCGATTACCACGGCATCATGTCCGTTGGCATTGATCCGGATAAACTCCTGCTGCTCATCAAAATTAACGGTCGCTAAATCGCCTAAACGAATAATTCTGCGGCCGTCGTTCCGGATCACCAGGTTTTTCAGTTCATCCAGCGTATGGATTCTCGAATCGGTGAGTGTGAGATACAGTCTGCGATAATCGGAAAGCAATCCGGTCGACTCAATGAAGTTCGTATTGTTCAGAACATCGATAAGATCCTTTGGTGTAATCCCAAGCTCCATCATCTTCCCCGGATCGGGTTTTACTACGAACTCCTTTGTTTTTCCTCCCCTGACAAACACATTCGAAATTCCGGGAACTTCTGAAAAACGAGGTCTTATAAAGTACATGGCGGTGTTCCTGAGTTCAACCTGTCCGTACGTCTTGCTTTCCAGGGTATAGCCGATTACCGGATAGATGTTCTGGCTCATCGTCTCGATTACGAGGTTCACACCTGCCGGCAGCGTGTTCTTGATCTCATTGATTCTGGCCTCAAGCTGCATCCGGGCAACATTAATATCAACCTTCCAGTTGAACCAGGCTTCGATATTGCATGTGCCACGGTTTGTGGAACTTCTTACGGTTTCGATTCCATTAACCCGTTTCACCGCAATCTCCAACGGACGGGTCACGGTAATCAGCATCTTGTCAACGGGCTGTTCACCGTTGTCAGCAATGATCCTGATTTTGGGAAAGACCACATCGGGGAACAACAATGTTTCCATGTGCCGGTATGAAAAGCCACCGAGGAGAAGCAGTACAAGAAGAACAAAAAGAATCGGTTTTGAATAACGGCTGTAATAATCCTTTTTCGGCATGGCAATGTTGAATTACTTAATGATCCTTACAACGGCTGTATCTCCTATTCCATAGTTTCCGCTGCTGAGAAAGCGATCCGATGGTGAAAACACCGGCGATAGAATCTGGGACGAGTCGGCATTCATGATCCCTAAGGTGACGGGGACTTTGACAGCCAGTGTGTCGTTGAGCAGTTTCATGACCCAGAATTCTTTCATGATCTCATCACTGAGGATGCACGCTTTCGGAAGAATGACCGCCGAGAGTCTGATTGATTTTGCGATTTTCACCCTGGCAATCAGATTTTCGGGAAGATTCGGTGTCCCCTTTGGTTGCAGGATCACTCTTTGAGTTTGCGAATTCTGGCTCATAGAAGGCAACACCTCCCGTACTTTTGCTTCAAGACTTTCTTTGTCAGGCAAAATCAGTTGTACCGAACTGCCATCCTTCACAAAGGATTTAAGTTCAAATGGAAGTTCAAGAAGGAATACCAGACTTTCAGGGAGAACCGAGGTGCAAAGAACATCGCCTTCCTGAACATAATCCCCGGCAGGATGATCAAGGGAGGCAATCACTCCATCAACAGTAGCTTTGACCCGGACAAGCCCGGTAATGATTCCATTATTCAGGCTGTCGGACTTAAGTGCCGTACCTTCTTTGGTCCTGAGCATAAATAGCAACGCTCCTTTGGTGATCTTGTCTCCGGGAGCCAATGCACATTTTTCCACGTAACCGGAGACAGGTGATTTCAGTGCTGATTTTACCAGAAATGAAGAAATCGCAGTGAGTTCTGAATATTCAGCCATGCTTCCGGTACGGATTCCGCAAACGGTTACCGGAGTGACAGGCCTGACCTCCTGGTCTGAATTTTCGCGATGACTTACACAGGATGTAAGTAAAAATGCGAGTAATCCGAGATATAATGGTGTTCTTACTATGAAATTGTTCATTGTTTCAGGAAATTGATTTCGTTTATAAGGTATTGCGCTCTGATTTGGTATAATATGCTGTTGTGTCGGGCTTCTATCATGCTTTTCAATGCAAGTATATAATCATTGATGCCCAGAGAACCAACATTCAGCAAAACCTTGTCCTGCCTTATCAGTTCTTCAATAGTCTCCACTTGCTTTTGAGTTTCCGCAGCAGAGGCTCTGACCTGATTTAATTCACCGGCCATCTGTTTCAACTGCGATTCATAAACAAACCTGCTATAGTCCCTGTAGTTTTTTCTGCTGTCTTCCTCGGTTTTGATTTTTGCATAAAGCTGTTTTCTCTGGTTCCCATCGTATATGGGTAAACCCATGGTAAGTCCGAAACTAATGCCAAAATTCTTATATATATCCGAAGGGAGATTGTTCACAATACCCCCGTCACTGAACCAATTCACGGTTGGCTTGTATCGTGAATCGACCATTTCTCTCTCATTCTGAATCCGCAGACTATCATAATAAAACTTTCGCAGCAGTGGTGATTTTTCACCGGAAATGGAAGGTATTTCGCTAATCGAAGGCAAGCTAAGCGGGTAGCGCGTGGTATCCGTGATTCCGCAAATGATTCTCAGATTGGAAAATTCCTTCCTGTACTGAATATCCAGATCCTTGATGCTCCGCTCCATGTTCATGATCTCCACTTTCAGAGTAAGCAGGTCGGTTTGCCTGTATGTCCCGGCCTCAACAAAGTGACCCATGATCTCTTCTTCCTCCTTCAGGGATTGAAGAATCTGTATGTGGTAGTTCTTTTGCGAAAATGCCGAAAAAGCGGCAAGATACTGCGCCGTTATGGCACTTTTCAACTCATTTATACTTATGTGCCTGGTATTGTCCAGGTTCATGCCCTGAATGCCGAATTTCCTGAGATTGGCTTCCCGTGTTTTTTTGTTCAGAAATTGCTGGTTCACATTCATTGTACCCAGCAGTTGCTGCCCGTTGGTGATCACCTCGCTGTAACCCCAGCCGTTGACGACCGGAGCATACATCAGCATGGCATTGAAGCTGACCTGCGGCAGATACCCTGCCCTGGCCACCAGGCTGTCGCACTTGTTCACCTGAATCTGGTTTGTCAAATCTTTAATTACCGGACTGCTGGTTATCCCCTTTTTTATGTAATAGTCCAGATCACCACTCTGGCAGCGACCATTTTCGGGATACAGCAGGAGGGCAGTTAACAGGAAAACGATCATTCGGAACATAAAATATAATCTGATTTTCATACTGTTACAGAGAAAATTTATTGATTCAGGATGATTGGTTTTAACAGGCAAATTCAAATACGGGGTAAAAATAGAATTCAATTTTAAAGATAAATTAAAGATCGTCAGGAATCAATCTTTATTTTTACTTTAGCCTGATTAATTCATTAGAAACTTTTTCTTCAATAAAAATTTCGACTTAGGGGTGATCTGATCAATTTTTTTGAACAATCCGTCAAAAAACGCCCTTCGTCGATCATTCACAGACATCACCAAC
>Ga0116171_10001801_pt1 | contig 20874 bp, 16 predicted proteins | sample AD_JPNHW2_MetaG_FD_89798 | JGI IMG/M metagenome (GOLD analysis project Ga0116171, IMG submission 89798) | Active sludge microbial communities of municipal wastewater-treating anaerobic digesters from Japan - AD_JPNHW2_MetaG | ecosystem: Engineered > Bioreactor > Anaerobic > Digestate | place... | reverse complement strand
CTTCTTGCCATTTCCGGGTCAACTGCTGTTACACATTTATCGAGAGAAGGCGTTTCATTTTTTTTATCAGAAATTTTTATAAATTTAATTTTCATAATCAATACCTCTAATAAATTTTATAGTTTTAATATATAAGATTTTAATAAAATAGTCAAATGATAAATTAAAAATTATGATTTTTTTTAATTAAATGTTTTTATTCTGGAAATTTAAATATCAATCTTCAATTTAATCTTATGGAAAACAGGGCAGTTTTTGATATTACAGTATCCCCAAAATCTTCACGAAGTGAAGTGATAATCGATACAGCGGGAAAGATAAAGGTTTACCTGAACTCCCCCCCTGTTGATGGGAAAGCGAATATGGAGTGTATTATTATTCTTTCAAAGAAATTGAAAACCGCCAAGTCGAATATTGCAATTGAGAAAGGGGATCATGGTAAAAATAAAAGAATTTCCGTAACAGGAATGACTCTAACGGAAGTGATGGTAAAAATTAAGGGTGATATTTTATGAAAAAAAGAATAGGTTTTCATTTATCAATATCCGGCGGAGTTCATATGGCTATAGACAGGGCTGGAGAGCTCGGTATTAATGCTTTACAGATTTTTCTGAAGAACTCCAACAGGTGGACCGCTCCCCCCTTTTCTGAAAAGGATATACAGTCATTTAAAGATAAATGGAAATTGTATCCTGATCTTACAATCTCGGCGCACACAGGTTATCTTATTAATCCCGCAGGCAGCGGGGAGAATCTCGAAAAATCTATGATACTGCTGAAGGATGAGATAAGACGCGCAGATCTGCTTGGTATAAAATACCTCGTGCTGCATCCCGGGAATCACAAGGATAAAGGGATAGAAGACGGGATCAAAATTATCAGCCGGACCCTTGATGAAATTTTTTCTGAAGACAATACGCCGGTTGAAGTGCTCCTCGAGACTACCGCCGGTCAGGGTTCGTCAGTCGGTCATAGATTTGAGCATATAAGGGATATTCTCGCAGGGAGTAGATATTCCGGCAGGCTCGGTGTCTGCCTCGACACATGTCATATATTTGCGGCAGGTTACGATATATCCACGGAACAGGGGTGCATCAACACTATGAACGAGTTTGACAGGATTATAGGAATTGATAAATTAAAGCTCTTTCATCTCAACGATTCAAAAAAAGGATGCGGAACACATGTTGACAGGCATGACCATATAGGCCTTGGGCTTATCGGAAACAACGGAATTTCTTTTTTTCTGAATGACAGGAGATTCAACGGGATTGATTTTATTATGGAGACCCCGGATGATGAGGTCAGGTCTGCCGGGGATAACCTTGAAAAAGCATTATCACTGGTAAAAAAATAAAAGAATACAGTATTATAAAATCAGTTCACATTGTTTGTGAATTCCTGTTTTTATTACGGCAGCACTGCTGGCGGTCTCAGGAATTCCGGTTATTGAATATTGCTTGATCTTTTAACCGCGGTAGCTATCATGTTTTAACAGCATCAGAATTTCAATTCCCGGAAATAAATGGAGAGACTCTTGTGAATAATGAAACAAAAAACAGGATACTGGAATATCAGAAAAATGAAATTACAGAACATGTTCTTTACGGTATTCTTGCAGAAAGAGCGAAGGGTAATAATGCAGCTATTCTTCAGAAGATTTCTGAAGATGAGCTTAAACATTATAAGTTTTTTAAAAAGATAACCGGCAGTGATATTAAACCCTCCGGTTTAAAAATTTTATTTCACAGAATAGTATCAAAAATATTCGGTTATACCTTTACGATAAAGATGATGGAAAATGGAGAAGAACAGGCGGAACAAAATTATGAAGATGTTGAAGATGTTGTTCCCGGCATAAAAAAAATTATCCAGGATGAGGTTAAACACGAAGAAGCGCTGATAGGGCAGATCGAGGAGGATGTGATCAAACATATGGGTTCAATGGTCCTTGCGATAAACAATTCTATACAGGAGATAACCGGAATAGTCGTTGGACTTACTTTCGCAATTGCCAATTCGAGGATGATAGGTAAAACTGCACTGATAAGCGGATTTGCAGCTACACTCGCTATGGTAGCATCCGAATATCTTTCACAAAAGGCGGATTGTGAAGATATCAGTGAACCCCGAAAAGCCGCGTTGTATACAGCCATTATATATACATCCGTGGTAATACTGCTGGTCTGTCCTTTTTTTATTTTTGCCAACCATTATTTGGCACTTGCAACGGCAGTACTTTCTGCTGCCGTTATTGTTTCAGTCTTTACTTTTTTTATGTCAGTGGTAAAGGGGCTCAGCTATACAAAAGCCCTGGCCGAGGTTTCAATGATAACAGCGGGTGTAGTTATCCTTTCTTTTCTGGCTGGTATCGGGATGAAAACCTTATTCAGCTGACAGCATCCGCCCGGTAGATAACTCCATATTCAACAGGGGGACCGGATTGGAAAATTTTAATGTAATAAATATCAGGAAAAAAAGTAACTTATACGGTTTAACGAGTATATATTAATCATAACATTTTTAATTATAATGACACGCCGTTTCCTTGTTTGCAGTGAAAGAGAAGGGGCGTGTTATTTTTTTGGAGGGAATTATGAACAAAAAAAGAATAATTGTTAACAGCAGGGATTACGTGAAACTCAGGCAGATTACTAATCGGTCAGGCTCGGAAAGCGGAAATCAATATATCAGGAATCTGGAAGCAGAGCTTTCAAATGCTGTTGTTGTTGATCCGGAAAAAATTCCGGCGGATGTGATTACAATGAATACGAAGGTCAGTTTCTGCAATGTCAGCGAATCTGAAGATTTTATTTATACCATAGTATATCCTGAGGATGCAGATATAGAACATGGTAAGCTGTCCGTGCTTGCCCCGATTGGGACCGCGCTGCTCGGTTACAGGGAGGGGGATGAAGTTGCATGGAAAGTACCTTCAGGTATAAAGACTTTCCGTATTGAAAAAATATTGTATCAGCCGGAGGCAAACGGAGATTATTATATTTGACCGGATGTAAATAGTGAAGCATCAATGCAGGAGTATCAAATCCGCTGCAGCTGCAGCGGATTTGATACATATAAATAATCAGCAGCACGGTGATTCAGCACCATATTTTTTTTAAGGGAAGAAATCTGGTTGATTTATCAGGATAACTTTATTAGACGATATTAAGGCTAAACAGCGGTGATCTATTTATGTTCTTTTCTGTAATCAGAAATGATATGACCGGAATCAGTTTTATTCTGAAAATTTCTGTTGTATGTTATGACAATTACCACAAAAGACAGTAAATCCTGTTTTTATAGAACCGTACAATTACAAAACTAAAAAAAGGGAGTGAATAAATGAGAAGACAGCTTTACGCCGATCTTTCACTTCTTGCTGTCGTGATAGTCTGGGGGTATACCTTTGTCGCGATCAAAAATGCACTCGAGGGAATAATGCCGTTTAATTTTATTGCTCTCCGGTTTATCATTGCATTTATAATTCTGCTTCTGGTTTTCTGGAAAAGACTCCACGGCCTGAACAGATATGTCATCCTTCGCGGAGGTATTGTAGGTTTATTCCTGTTTTTTGCGTATGGATTTCAGACCGTGGGATTAAAATATACTACCGCTTCAAACGCAGGTTTCATAACCGGTTTCAGCGTTGTTCTTGTCCCGGTTTTTTCCGCGATTATTCTGAAGGCAAGGCCTTCCATTGAAAGCACGGCAGGTGTAATCTGCGCTATAGCCGGGATTTTTTTGTTATCATACAACTCCGGTTATGTGATAAACAAAGGAGATATCCTGGTATTTTTCTGTGCGCTCGCTGTCGCGTTTCATATCCTCAGTGTGGGTTATTACACAAAAAGAGCGGATTCCGTTCTTCTGACTATTGTGCAGGTCGGTGTTGTAACACTTCTGTCAGTTACCGCCGCTTTAGTTTTTGAAAAACCTGTTATCCCTCACAGTGAGGTTGTGTGGGAAGCAATTATTGTCACATCTGTTTTCGCCACGGTGGGAGCGTATCTGGTGCAGAATATTATGCAGAGATTTACCAGCTCGACTCATACAGCTTTGATATTTTCCGGTGAACCTGTTTTTGCGGGAATTTTCGGTTTCTATTTTCTCGGAGAAAGATTAGGCGGCGGGTCTATCATCGGATGTTTTTTAATCCTGGCAGGAATGGTTATAAGTGAAGTAAAAATATCAGGGAAAGAGGAAATCGATTCCTGATTATTTTTTTTGAAAGTGGTCTGAAATAAATCTGCCGGCTTCTTCAGCGGGGAGAGGTTTAGCGAAGTAATACCCCTGGGCATAATCGCAACCGCAATTTTTCAAAATTTTTATATGAGATTCATCATCGGTTCCTTCCGCCACAACCTTCAGGTCGAGATTATGGGCAAGCGCAACGAGTGATCTCACCAGAGTTTCACTCTGTTCATCAATATGCATCCATTTTACAAAAGACTGGTCTATTTTAATCACGTTGACAGGGAAATGCATCAGGTAACTGAGGGATGAGTACCCTGTTCCGAAATCGTCCATGTAGAGAGCAAATTTCCTTGAACGCAGCTCAAGCAGGGCGATGTTTGCTGACTCCATATCCTCCATGAAAGCGCTTTCAGTGAGTTCAAAAGCGATATCCTGTTCATCTATATTATATTTTTCTGTAATCTCAAAAATATGCTTTGTCAGATCAGGGTGTATGAACTGCTTCGCGGAAAGGTTAACATTAATTCTTAACGGCGTATCGAGCAGAAAAAGATTTTTCCATATTTCTATCTGCCTGCATGCTTCCTCTATTATCCACAGGCCAAGCGGGAATATTATGGCCGAGCTTTCCGCCACGGAAATAAATGCATCAGGAGAGATTAATCCGTCTACAGGGTGAATGATCCTGATAAGCGCCTCGAATCCCGCGAGCTTACCTGATTCAATTAGTATAACAGGCTGGTAGTATAACCTGAAATAACCGTTTTCATATGCTTCCCATAATTTTTTTTCAACGGCTCTATGCTCGTTTATTTTTTTAGTATGTATTTCGTCAATCTTACCGGAGGCTTTAACCTTTTTAAGATGACCTTTAAACATCCGGTTTTGAACTACCAGATTTGAAATTAGGGAATTTTTTGCATCATTGTTTAATATATCAGAAGATGAATCATCCGGTTCTTCAATGCAGAGATATCTGCGGATATAATTCTGAAAATCATTTTTATTAATAGGAGAAGTAATTATTTTTGTGATTCCGGTATTGATCAGAAATAAATACGGGTCCTTTTCGCTCCGGTTCACTATTACAGCGAAGGGTTTTTTCGATGCCTCTGAAATAGCTTTCAACTGTGTTATCCGCGTTTTATAATCTGAAAGGGGGGAATCAATTGCTGTTATCAGTATATCGGGATGAAAGTTTATAATAAAATCTTCTGTATCTTTAAAATCACAGAATTCCGGGAGATACTCCGTATCATCCAGGTGCTTTTTAATTTCTTCTTCGTTTTTCCCGTTGATTTCACTAAAAAGAATTTTTATAATTTTATCATTCATATTTATATTATAACTGAATAATCATTTTCCAGGAATAATTTAAAAAATGAAAGTAATTTTTTTCTGAGCCGGTTCAGAAAAAGATTAATTAGTCATACTGCCGAAATTCGTTGTTCACAAAAGATAAAAGAAGATAAAAGAAGATAAAAGAGGGAGATAAAAAATTTTATGCTATTAAAGAATGTCAGCCGTCAGGGATATCTGCAATCCCGGAAAGATAAAAGCACTTGACTTAATATTTTAATAGCTTTATTCTAATTTCAGGGTTTACAGAATTCAAATAATCTGGAACAGGTGAAGATAATTTATCAAGTTCAGACTATATACAATATCTAATGTACGGGAAGTACTAACACTGCAAAAGACAGGAGTTTTCTTAAACGATCTGCCATTTTAGGCAAAGGGGTATTATATTATTAAACGATACTCAATCTTTCGACTGAAAAATGCAGCCACGGGATGTGCAGGAATAATGAAAAATAAAATATTCAAGACCATCGGTTTTAAAATAATAGCATTATACATTTTACTGTCATTTATCAACCTGTCTTTTGTAATATCGATAATTTTTGAAAATCAGACAGATCTTATAAGTAAAAACATGATGCTTGAATCGGAAAAACAGATTTCGCAGCTTATAGGTGCATTGAAAAAATTTAATATTGAGATGAAACAGGGAAATCTTTTTAAAGTAAAAGATGAAAAAGAAAACTTGTTACAGTTGATTAAAATTATCGGCATGCACTATAAGAACTTTCTTGTTGTTTCGGAAAAAAATTCCATTGTTTACAAATCCTCTTCGGCAGTTTCGTTATCTGAAGGATATAAAGAGGATATTCAGCGTTCATTAACAGCAAGTACATTTTCAGGAAAGGATTATTACCTGAGGATAGATGATAATGATAAAATTGTAAACTTTTATATCCCGCTTAACGAATTTTATTCGGGGAATTCTGTCCTTCTGGTCAAAAAAAATATAGGCAGCCTTGATGATTCTCTTACTGATCTTTACAAGCAGGCAATTTATATTATAATTGTAGTTTGCTCCTTTCATATAATTTTTGCAGCGTGTCTCTATAAGTATATTATACACCCTATAAGAATAATTGATGAAGCCGCACAAAGAATTTCAAGAGGCGATCTTGACACACGAGTACCTATAACCGGTAATAATTACGGATTTGATTCCCTCGTACGGACATTTAACAGCATGGCTGCATCGATCCATGAAAATATTAATTCAATCTCAGCAGAGATGGAGAGTGCAAAACAGATTAAAAAAGGTTTTGAAAAAAATTTTACGAGAGATGAACTTACAGGACTATTAAATAATTATTACCTGTCTGAAAGAATCGAAGAGGAACTTAAACTGGCAAAATTTACACAGAAAGGTTTTTCACTCTGCCTCATTGACATTGACGATTTCGATAAAGTAAATGAAATATACGGCAAACAGACCTGTGATATTATACTTCTTGAAACCGCGAAGAAAATAACAAATAACTGCGGCAGCAGCGATATTGTTGCCAGGTCCGGCGATGAAGAATTTGCAGTGCTGTCACCCGGTTCTGAGAAAGAAAATGCAACCGTTTTTGCCGAAAAGATAAGATCCATGATAGAAGAAAAAGAGATTATAACTCCTGATGGAAAATTTTCCATAACAGTCAGCATCGGCATTTCATATATTGATGCCCGGCTTTTGAACCTTATTGATAATAAAAATGATGTTATTGAACCGGCGAGGTCTGCTCTAAAGCAGGCAAAAGAGTCGGGGAAAAACAGGATTAAATTAAATCCATAGGGGATTATAACTCGTGAAAAAACATATAGCTTCAATCCTGCCGGTATCTATATCCCTGGTTTTAATCTGTTTCCTGATTTTTGCAAATGAAGTAATAATATCTGTCCGCCTTGAGGATTTTAAAACATACCTTCAGAACCTGGACCGCGATGAAGGTGGTGTTGATCATATTGTACTGGTAGCGACATATGAGATACATAAAAAAATTTATGAGGAGAGAATAACGCAGGATACCGCTGATTTAATTGAACAGAAATTGAATACATTGTCATTATCTGTGAATAATATAACGCCGCAGACACTTAATATATACGGCATATTTTCTTATCCTGCAGTCGAGATGATAAATTTTAACAGGAGAATTCTCGGTAAACCGCCGGTAAAGTACAACAGGAAAACCGGTTATGATTTTAAAGATCTGGATCTTGCTTATTATTATGAGAGAAATTTTCTTTATAAGGCCGCTGCATCACAATATGACAGGGCTCTCCGGAATAAAAATTTAAGCGTTACACTAAAAGCAAGTATTCTTTTACGGCAGGGTTATTGCTGCGCCCTTACCGGAAATACCGAAAAGGCGATGAATAATTATCAGGCTGTTATAACCGATTACAGCCAGGAAAGCAGTGCAATAACTGCATCGATACTGATAAGATATCTTGAAGGATTCAGGCTTGCCCGCGAAAGGGTTCTTGTAGACGAGAAAGACCCGGTTTTAAAAAGCCAGAAACTTGTATCTCTTCTGGCTTATAAAGATGCTCTTGACATTATAAACAGCACAGAATTGAAATCTGATCCGAAAGACTTTCCGCGAATAAATTATTTCAAAGCCAGATGCTATAGCGGACTGGGACAGCCTGAAAAAGCCGTGGAAAATTACCTCAGGGTCATTACATCAGCCCCCGAATCTCCTTATGCAAAGTATTCAAACAGAAAACTTTTCCTGATAGGCACTTCTGCCGGTGGAAATAATAGAATACTGGAGATGTCAAAACAGTTAAATAAAAAACTGGATGACCAGATTCTAACCGGGATGATAAACGTCCAGGATGAAAAAACTTTAACGCCTGCAGGAGCTGAAGATCTGATAAAATTTAATATACCGGTTCCCCTACAGGAAAAAGTGGCAAAAATGACTGCTGCGGGAAAACCGGGTAAGGATATTCATCTTGTTATACTTACAAGTGATGGAAATACATTCAGAGGAAAATTAATAGAAAAAAAGAGTGATATTATATCTTTACAAACCAGCATTGGAAAAATAGATGTAAAAAGGGATAAAATCACAAAGATAACTGAAAAGTGAAAACATGCACAGAAGAGCTCTATTAGTAATTTTATCTATAGTCATAGCAGCATCATATAATCGTTTATTTGCTGATATAGTTATCACAAAAGATAATATGATTTTAAACGGGAAAATTTTCGAAGATAAAAAAGCGGAATATGTAAAATTTGCCAACGGACACGGGGATTTCACCATTGATTATAAAGTGATAAAGGAGATTCATAAAACAGACAGTTTCGAGGATGACATAAAAATATACAGGACGATGGGAAAGGCTGTTAATGAAAAAGAAATAAAAAATAATTATCAGGCTGGAATTGAAAAGCTTGCAGAACGGAAAAAAGAGGTTTCAATATCTGCAGAAGAGGCTGAATCTCTGATCATTATGTTTGATTTATTTTTTAATAAAAATTTCGGGAAGATCGGGTCAGAACTCCCTTACAGCGAAGGATTAGCAATTTCAGGGGGAGTTCCGTTAGAAAAGACCGGGTTTTTAAAAAAACTTTTTATTTACGGTATTTACAGTGAAATCAGCTGTTTTTATTCCAGCAAAGATGATAAATCCATAAAAAGCCTGGTTGTTTCAGCCGGTCCTCTATGGCGTTTCCCTGTAAATATTTTTAATTATAGATTTAATTTTAACATTTCTGCAACAATCGGTGCAGGATGGTTTTTAATAAAAAATGAAGATATAGAAGAATCCGCAATAAAATCCAACCTGAAACTTAATGCGGGCCCGGCATTCGAGCTTTATCCTGTAGTTGTATCACCCAGGCTGAGGGTTGATTATTTTTATGACGGGTTCGCCCGGCTGGTTGATGCCGGATGCAGTATAGGTGCAGGGTACAGGTTTTAAAGGTGGAATAATATGGGTTTCATTTTAGTAATAATACTTTCATTATCAGCAGTTTCTGCTGCCGGATGCGGTTCGGAATTTGAAACTCTCTTTGATAAACCGGTAATAAATACGGCAGACAATCCCGGTACAGGAACAGGTACTACTGTTCTTTACTGGACGGAAAATAATGGGACTATTAATAGAATAAATATTGACGGCACAGGACGGAAAACAATAATCACTTCCTCTTATATTCCGCGTGATATCGCGATTGATACTTCAGCAGGAAGAATTTTCTGGGCAGAGTTTACCGGATCAGAATACCAGATCAGAAGGGTGGGATTTGACGGCAGCAGCCCCTGGAGTGTTTACTCAATTTCAATTTCCCAGACTCTCGACTGCGGCCCTGTATCAATAGCAATAGATAATACCGGCGGCAATATTTTCTGGAGTGTATACAGCAGCAGCAGCGGTAAAAATAATATATGGTTTTCGGCAATAAATACTGATACGCTGACCGGTACAAAGTGGTCAAATGAATTGGCATGTGCATATACATATTCTATCTGTATTGATTCTATACACGGAAAATTTTATTTTACTGATAATTCATATTATGATATCGGAGCGACGATCGGCAGTGGAAATGCAGGTGATGTCTACATAGGTGAACTCGGTATGGCAAAGATGGAGCAGCAGAAAACTTCGCTTACCGGCCCGTCGGATCCTTCAGTTCCATTTAAGGGTATTGCTGTAGACGGCAATGGAGGGCATGTTTATTACGTTAACAACGTTGTTCATGGGACATGGCCGAAAAATATAACACGAACGGATCTGTCTTTACAGAATGATAATAACGGTAATCCCTGGATATACCAGGGTGTTGCCGACATTCAAAAACTCGCTCTTGATCTTACAAACCGTAAAATTTACTGGACTTCGGAGACTGATAATAAAATTTACCGCGCAGATCTTGATCTGGCGGATTCTAACGTAGAAGTATTTCTTAATCTTGATTATACACCCACCGGCATAGCTATACCGCAGTAGGGCAGCCATAAAAATTCAAAAATAGGTTTTACCGGAAATGTATTTAATGCATGCAGAACGCTGAGTTCAGTTTAAGGGGATAATGGAGCCTGTATAATTTGGTTTATTCTGCTATTCCCGGGCTTTAATGCAGATTATGATTTGAGATATTTAGCTAAAAACTTATCAAGCGGGAGAGGATGGGAGAAGTAGAATCCCTGGAAATTGTCGCATCCGAGCTTTTTGAAAAATTCAAATTGTTCAAAAGTCTCAAAACCTTCAATAACGACTTTAAGATCAAGAGAATGTGCGAGTTTTATAATATGAGCGGCTATTGATTCCTTTTTCGGATCTCCCGGTACCGACGTTACGAAGGCCATGTCCATTTTGAGTATGTCAACAGGAAGTTCTGACAGATATGACAGAGAAGAGAATCCCTTGCCGAAATCGTCTATTGCAATTTTAAAACCTTTCTCTTTCAGTTTCAAAAGAGTTTCACGTCCGATTTTAAGATTTTCAATAAGGGTATCTTCAACAATCTCAAAAATAATCTGTCCCGGTTCAATCCCCTGCTGAGCGGCAAACAACGACAGAAAATAACTATAGGATGGATTGGTCAGCTGGCCGGAAGAAAGATTGATACTTATATTAAACCGCTTTTTAATACGCATTTCCATATCGTAAAAGGTTTTTCGTATAACCATGTCATCGATATCCTTCATAAGCCCTGCTTTTTCCATCAGAGGTATGAATTTATCGGGGCCCCCTATGGACGGATCAGGATTTGTACAGCGCAGCAGTGATTCTGCATACATCAGTTTTCCATCGGCATCCATCACAGGCTGATAAAAAAGCGTGAACTGGTCAGCGGATATGCATGTTCTCAGAAGATTAACAATGCTGATTCTTTTTGATGAAAAATCCACCATCTCCTTTGTAAATACTTTACATGTATTTTTCATCTGTTTTGCACTGTGTATAACACTGTAAGCGTTGCTTATGATAGAAGAAATATCTTCTCCGTCCCGCGGAATCTGAATAACTCCCAGGCTCGCTGTAACGAGATAGGAGATCCCGGAAATATTGAAAGGATTTCTAAGGGAAGAGATTATTTTATTCGCAATACTTAATGCTGTATTGTCTGAATGAAATCCTTTTAATATAAAAACAAAATCATCCCCGCCTATACGGTAAAGAGTACCCTCCTGCGGAAAATTAGTTAGAAGACGATTGGAAAGAGATTTTAAAATTTCATCTCCGACGTTCTCTCCGAAGGAGTCGTTAATTTTCTGGAAATCGTCAATATCGATAAATATCAGCGATATGTTTTCGCCGCTTATTTTTACATTGTCAAGTTTTATCTGCAGGTCTTTTATAAAACCGTTTCTGTTTGGTATATTCAGAAGTGAATCCAGGTAAAGTTTGCGGCGCATATTCGTTTTAACTTTTTTAAGTTGGGCCGCATTATCTATCAATATATCTGTTAAGGTAAAAATAATAAATAAAATAAAAATCGTAATTCCGATGCTGATATAGGGATAATAAAAAATGAAGTATCCGGAATTGTTGTTAAGAAGAGATATTGAATAAAAATAGCTGAGTACTGTATAGATCAGGATAATTAAGGCTATCAGAATTTTATTTACCGGGAAAACGATCTGATTATAAATATTCGAATACAGAAAAACGGCTACCGCATATATCATATAAACCAGTAATAAAACATTTTTTAGAATTACTATTGATCCGGCATCTTGTATTGTTAAAATCTGTCTGTAGCTGCCCGGAACCTGCGGTACCGGGGTTCCGGTCAGTAACTCCGGTTTTGATAAAGCGGTTATGGCAATTGCAAATGAAAACGCAATACCGCACCAGAGCATAATTCTGTTGAGTTTCTGCAGCCGTTCTTTCAAGATAAGAGTACCGTTTGCCAGTAAAGGTATAGCTGTTAAAAAGAGCAACGGAGCAAGTTCCCTGATCAGGATAAAAAAACGGGTTGTTTTATAGTCAGCAGTCAAGAGATAGTAAAGTAACGCGGTTCCATCGAATGTTATATAAAGGGAAGCGGATACTCCTAAAAAAAGAAGCGGCAATAAATCTTTACGCCGGGTAATAATATTTATATAAGTGAATTTTATCAGCGCGGAAACGGCAATTCCGGAAAGAAATATTGAAATGGATATATATAAAACAGGAATGCTATCAGGATTTATCATTATAAATAATAACCGCACTTTTAATTTACCCGGAATAAAATCATTAAACTGCCAGCCGGAATTATTTATTTTCCCGGCTGAGATTTTTTATGAAAATATTTTCAGGATGATGTCGAAAAAAACATGCTTTATGGCCGGATTCACATTTTATAATTGACTGTGTAAAAGTTTAAAAAAAGATTTTTAAATCCGGATGCGTATTTTTAATGCATCTATAAGCTTTATTTGTCAATATTTATTATTGTAATATATTTATTAAACAGGCGGAACTGTTTTTATCGATATAATGTTTCATAATGTTTCGCGGAATATTTACTCCGGACAGTTGAAAAGGTTCAAATGAAAAAATTTAAAGTAGTCTCCACATATAAATCATCACCGGACCAGGTAAAAGTAATCAATAGCCTTGTAGACGGAGTAATTTCAGGGAAAAGGCTTCAGACATTGATGGGCGTTACAGGTTCGGGGAAAACATACTCGATGGCGAAAATCATTGAATCCCTGAATAAACCGGCCCTTGTACTGACGCATAACAAGACCCTTGCCGCACAGCTGTTCAGGGAATTCAGTGAATTTTTCCCCGACAACGCGGTGGAGTATTTTGTTTCGTATTATGACTACTATCAGCCCGAGGCATATGTCGTTTCATCAGATCTCTATATAGAAAAGGATGCATCAATTAATGATGAGATAGACAGGCTCAGGCTTAAAGCGACATCTTCACTTCTTGAAAGAAGAGATGTTGTAGTTGTCTCTTCTGTTTCTTGCATATACGGCCTCGGGAGACCGGAAAATTTTGAGAAATCCCACATCGTTATCAGAAAAGAGCAGGAGGTCGGGAGAGATTCACTGATAAGAAAACTTATTGCTGTTCACTATGAAAGGAATGATATAGCTTTTACGCGGGGAATGTTCAGGGTAAAGGGGGATATCGTAGATATTTATCCGGCATACCTGAAACAGGAGGCGTTCAGGATAGAGTTTTTCGGAGACGAGATAGAGCGTATCACTTTTTTTAATCCGGTAAGCGGAGAGGTGATGAGCGAATCTGATACCTGTATTATATTCCCGGCGAAGCATTTCATAGCTGATTCTGAAGATATGAAGGAATCTGTAAAGATGATCGCGGCGGAACTCGAACAGAGACTTGAAGTATTCCGCAAAGAGGGTAAACTGCTTGAAGCGCAGCGTCTTGAAAGCCGCACAAAGTACGATATGGAAATGCTTCTTGAAACAGGCTACTGCAGCGGAATTGAAAACTATTCCCGGATAATGGACAGAAGAAAAGAGGGGGAGAGGCCGTCGTGCCTGATTGATTATTTTAAAGGAGATTACCTGCTTCTTGTTGACGAATCCCATGCGACACTCCCGCAGGTCCGCGGAATGTATGCGGGGGACAGGGCAAGAAAGGAGAACCTCGTGAATTACGGATTCCGGCTCCCCTCGGCCCTTGATAACAGGCCGCTGGTCTTTGAAGAGTTTGATGCGCTGATTAAGAACGCGGTATTTGTCTCGGCAACCCCGTCTGATTATGAACTGGAAAAATCTGAAAATATTGCCGAACAGGTTATAAGACCAACCGGTCTTCTCGATCCTGAAATTGAAATAAGGTCTGCAGTAAACCAGGTGGACAATCTTATCGGAGAGGTTAAAAAAAGAGCCGATGCGAATGAACGGGTTCTGGTGACAACTCTGACAAAAAAAATGGCGGAGGATCTTACGCTGTATTTCGAAGAGGTGGGAATAAATGCAAGATATCTCCATTCAGAGATCGAAACAATCGAACGGGTGGAGATAATACGCGATCTCCGGAAAGGGGAGTTTGACTGCCTGATCGGGATAAATCTTTTAAGGGAGGGACTTGATCTGCCCGAAGTATCTCTGGTAGCGATACTTGATGCCGATAAAGAAGGATTTCTCAGGTCCAGGCGGTCGCTGATACAGACTGCGGGGAGGGCTGCAAGAAACCTGCACGGGAAAGTAATCATGTATGCCGATAAAATTACAGATTCGATGCAGGGAGCTATTGATGAAACAAACAGAAGGAGAAAGATTCAGAAGGAATATAACAGGCTGAATAATATCGAACCTGAATCGATAAAGAAAGATATAATCGATATGCTGGAGAGAGAATATCTCAGGGAAAACTCGTTCATAAACTATGTTGCTGATAATACAAATGCTTACCGCAGTAATAATCTGAAGGAACTTGAAAATTTAAAAATAGTGCTGAAAGAGCAGATGCTTGAGGCTGCTGATAATCTTGAATTTGAAAAAGCGGCGGCAATCAGGGACCAGATGATTGATATTGAAAAGAAAGTAGAAGTATTGAGAAAAAATAAAAAGTAATTCAGACGGGTCATTCCGGTTATTATCAGGATGTTCCTGTAACAGATGTAATTATTCAGTCAATTCAGAGAAAGAAATAGATTATCAATAATCTGGTATTTCTGAATATCACAGCAGATATCAGACAATAAAAAAAGGGATGCTTTTATATGAAGGAGAAGCATCCCTTTTCCGTTTTAGCTGCCCGATTACATTGCAGTCTGCCTGTCAGCTATTTAAATTTTCCTGCAACTTTAGCGAGGAGACCTTTTGCGGCAGAATCTTTTTCACTTGCTGCATAATCATTAATCTGTTTTGCTACCTGTCCTTTGATAAGGTTTTCAGTAAAATTACTCCCTTTTTTAACACTAAGGTTGGCCAGAATTTTATACACACTCTGCCTTAATGCAGTATCCTTGTTATAGTGTGTGCCCGAGATAATATTAAGTATTGCAGACCACTGATCTCCGGGAACATTTATATTATTAAGGTAATTCTGAAGATCGCCATTTGTGTTTTCACTGTTAAACTTCGCTGCGTCAACGTAATTGAAATACTGTTTTGCCACATCACTGTTTTCAATGGCGTCTTTCAGTGTGTATTTGGTTGATACATTGTTTGCAGGTTTCTTTGCAAACATTTCAGGATTGTATTTATAGCCATCAGTGGAATTGATAATATACCATTCCATCCATGGGCCGTCATGGTCGTCCCAGGTGTGAACCGCTGTATCGTTCGCATGGCTTCTGTTAGCCAGGCATACAGCTTTACTGTTGAAAGCATAGATTTTCCATCTTGAATCACCCAGGTGTTTAAAACGGAACTTCTGGTTGTTCTGGTTATTGCTGTTATAGATGATAAGTTGAACGCCATTAGCGGTTTTACTTCCAGGAACATCAACACATCCGTTGCCGTTTAAGCTTTTAATATAGTACCACCCTTTTTCAGGAGCAGGAACAAAATAGTATATCTGGTCACGTCCGTTGTCATTTGCATAAACGGAAATCTTGTGGCCTGGTGTAAAGCTTAGTGTTGTGATTAAACCGGGCTGGTCCCAGTAGCCGAGATTCTGATCCCCTGCCTGGACAGACTTTATCCTCCAGTTACTGCCTCTTGGCGGTTCATCATAATCTACCTGTGAAAAAACAGATGTTGCTGAGAATGTGAACATTAAAGCCGGGATAATAAGTGTTCTGAAAATTTTTTCTTTCATGCTAACCTCTTTATCATAAAATATTTTTAAGCAATTTGAATTTATATTTAATCGAGCCTGATCCACGCGACATTATTTCCGATGTTCGCGCATCCATACTGTACCCATACGTAGCCATCCTCTCCCCACTGTTCGCTCCAGGAGTTCCGCATTAACCATGCGTTTTTGCTGTCATCCCATCCCACAATGACAATGGCGTGGTTTGTGTCCATCGGGCTGCTTACAGGTACCGTCTCGTCATAAATTCCGCCGCCGTAAGCCATGAAAAGCTGTGTAACCTTAAGGCTTGAGAATACAGGCCCGTATTTACATATTGCCTCTTTTATATCTTTTACTGTAGGGGGATTGTAACTGATATACCCATACTGTTTTATCCTGTATGGCATATCAGCGTTTTTCTTTGAGCAGAAGCTGTTTTGACCCAGGTAAGGGACCTGTGATTCAAGGGCAACACCGCTGGTCACCATTGATCTAAACATGAAGGGAGTATTGCCTCCGCCAATGCAGCTTCCGCAGTCTGCTGTCACTCCCGCAGGAGTGATCCCCTCGAGGCAGTCAACAACATACTGTTCGGAAAGATCCAGCTCGTTCCCGTGCATGATTTTATAGACCGCTTCGTAAACGCCAAGCCCGGAAAATGCCCAGCAGCTTCCGCAGGCTTTCTGGTTCTTAACAGGTGTCATCATATTTATATCACGCCAGTTGAACGCCTTCATGTCAGCAGAACGCTTAATTGATGCCGGGAGTGATGAAGGGGCTTTGTCGTCTTTCATATAAACGGAGTCTCGTGGATCAGGTTTGATGTCAAATGCACCGGTAATTTCTTTTATAGTTTTGTTTATTACCTCTGTGGCCCTGACTTTGAACTTGTATCCCTTCTTCTTTATCTCGGCATTAAAGTCATTGAGCTTTTTATTTACCTCTTCAGCACGCTTCTGTACAAGCTCTTCAGTACTTTTCTTCTCTTCACCCTTTGATATTATAATGAATTCCCATTCAGAGTTAGCGGTTTTTATCTGTGATGTGATCAGTGCAGATCCATTGTCTGAAGCTTTTCCGGAAGCCGTGATATATGATCCGTCCGCTTTCGAAGAGAAGGTGAAACGGTTTTTCGAAATAGTATCAATTTTCCAGTGATATGAAGGATCTGTATTTATTGAAGAAGTTTTATTTACTTCAACATTACCAGTTCCGGCAGGGATAAAAAACCACTCCATCCACTCACCCTGGTGGTCTCCCCATGTGTGGACATTTGAACCGTTTGTAAAGCTTCTTGGAGTACATACAACTCTTCCCCAGCTTGTGTATATCTTCCAGCGGCCGTTACCTGTATGCTGCAGCCTGAATTTCTGTGACGGAGAATTATTAGGGCTCCATATCTGCATCTTCACTCCGTCGCCGTTATCCCCCCCCTGAACATCGACGTATCCGCCATTTCCGGAAACAATATTGTACAATCCTCCCCCCGCGGATTTAAAACTAAACTGTTGATCTGTACCATAGTCAATTGAATAGAGCGAAATGCTCTCACCCTGTTTATATTTTTCCAGGTACCCCGGCTGGTCCCAGAAACCCTGCTCCCCTGAAAGTCCGGCCTGGACTGATTTTATATATACATAGCCGGATGGGATGGTCCCTTCTGGATTAACGCTTTTAATCGGGGCAGTATTGCGTACATGGTAACCGGTATTACATTCTATTATATAGTAACCGATATCTTCAACTTTGCCGGTTTTCTCCCGGAGAGGGATAAATTTGTACCTGCGGTCAATTTCCGGACTCTTCTGAAATTTATATTCCATCTCCCATAACTGAAGCTGTTTACCGGCTCCGCGGGTAAGTTCGCCGTTGCCTGGTATATCCCAGAAATTTCCCATATCATTATTGTCTTTCTTAAATGGAGTTCTAATTGCGGTCCATCGTTCAGTATCAGGTATATCGGATTCGGCCCAGTCATAGATGTACCTGTCCCAGCCGCCTGTTACTTCAACCTTGTCTTTAACCGTGGCGCCGGCGTTGTAGATAATACCGGCTCTCCCCGCTTCAATTAGTCTCCACTGGCATGCGGGAGTGTCGTGATCATCCCATGGAACAACAGGTGTTCCATCAGCATCGGATCTGCCTGACGCGCAAAGAATTTTTTTCCCGCCTCCACGGTTTACGTATATCTTGTATTTCCCATCGCCGATATCTACGAGTTTAAATTGCTGGTTGCTGTTATCTTTCAGTTTTATATCCCAGATGTGGACCTTTGAACCGTTTGATACATTGCCGTCTGAAACGTCCACATTCCCGCGGAATATCCTTCCGAATGAAGCGTTTTTAGGCGAGAGATAATTCCATCCGTTTCCTGCCGGAGTAATCATGAATTTACGGTCATCACCGTTGTCGAAAGACCATAACTGCAGCACTTTCCCTTTTTTGTAACCTTCGTTGCCGGGAAGATCCCAGTAGCCTCTGTCCTCATCGCCTGATAATACAGATTTGATGTGATAATACTTATCTTTTTCGATAGTCATTGCAGCGATGGAAAGGATAAACAAAAGCAATATTGGAAAAATAATCTTGACCCAGATACTTTTCATAAAATCAACCTCATACTCATCATCTGTTGAAATTTATATGAACAGGAGTGAAATATTGAAGTCTGAAAATAATCAGAAATATCCAATCCAGGGGGTTAAATAGCATAATTTTATTAATATAAATTTAATCAGATTTAATTTTGATAATTTTTTATTTAATTATAATAACAGAAAAACATTTTAGATTTATAATTACAATAATTTTTTAAAAAAAGTGCAAAATAACCGCTTCTGAATATATAATTTTATATAATAATATTATTATTTAATTAAAAAGAAAGTTGTTTTATTGATGAAAACCGGTTTTAAACCGGTTTATTTACTTTTTCTATCTGTAGTTTCCCTGTGATGCCCGCAGAGCCTGTAGAGTTTACCGGTTTTTAAATTTTTATCAGTTACTTTAACTCCGCATCTGATACAGAGTCCCTGTTCTCTTCTTGATTTATAAAGTCTCATATATCGTTCAGTTCCGGATGATTTATATTTACTGATCTGGATTCTGTATCCCTTGAACAGATAATTACCTATAGAGCTTTCAGATCCATCTTTAATATCTTCAAGAAGTTTTTCAAGAGACTTAGCGGTTATTTTTTTTGGTTCCATAAGATTTTCCCGTTTGCATAATTAATGATGTAAAATTGATAAAAATATTCAGTGTGATCATTAAAAATTGATACTGTATCTTTTCAATAAAAAAAGGGTAAAAACGTTTTAAAATTATTTAAACTTAAAAAAGTTCATATTTATTTAACTTGACTGTGAAAATAAAATATTAAGAAAGTGATTTCAAATAAAACAACAGCCTGCGTTTAAAGATATTTCCGTCTTTTTATCGATGGATGGTATTTTATCCAATAAGCATGCAGTATTTGCTGTTTTTTTATAAGATACAGGTTAGTAATAATGACCCGGTTTTTTACAATTAAAGAGGCGTTATCCTGTAAAAAGCTCCAGGTGGCTTTTACGGATTATAAATAGTCGCTTTTAAGAAAAAATTAAGTTTTTATCTCTTCCCTGCAATTTATTTTATTGGAGGTACAATTCTGTGGAATGGTGGGTATTGTATATAATATTAGCGATAGTAATCGGCGCACTGGTTGCAGGATATTTCTTTTTAAAGAAAAGAATGGAAACAAAAATGTCTGAACAGAAGGTTCTGGTAGACCAGCACAAGGTAACAACAACAATTCTTATTCTTGAAAAGAGGATGGACAAAATTAAAAATGCAAACATCCCGAAGGCGGTTATTGATCAGATCCCGAAAATTTACAAATTGAGAAAAGTGCCTATTGTTAAAGCAAAAATCGGACCACAGGTTATGGATCTTATGTGTGAAGAAGATGTTTTTGACAAGCTGCCGGAAAAGAAGAGTATAAAGGTGGAGATGGCAGGTATATTTATCGCGGGTATCAGCAAAGGCACAAATACAAATAAAGGTCGCAGATAGATAAAGGATATTTTTGATAAAACCGCTATAATATATACGGTATATACTGTGGCGGTGCTGCAGGAATATATTTTTATGAACATTAATGAAAAATTTTTTTAGTATAAAAAAAATAACATTGACAGAAGTATTGGTAAAAAACTATGGTCATTTTCGTTGCACAGGAATGGAATGTGCGGAGATGAGTACCTGATTGAAAAAAGTTAAAAAAAATAAAAATTTTTTAGCAAAAAGATTGACGGGAAAATGGTGGTTACATAATTTGAAAACAAGACGGGCGGATAGCCTGTCGGAGTAAGAATCTGAAAACTACTAAGCGATTAGTAAAGTGTCGGAATCTCCAGAGAGCCTGAGAGGGTAAGTGGAGATTTTTTTTGCTCATTTAGAACCATCGGGTTTGCTCTTTGAAAACTGAGTAGTATTAGACTTAAAGAATTAAAGAAGCTTATTATTAAGCTAGACGTTTAGTTTGAAACTAATTTTCTATGAGAAATAAATATCATGGAGAGTTTGATTCTGGCTCAGAACTAACGCTGGCGGCGCGTCTTAAACATGCAAGTCGAACGGTAGCCTTTGAGCTTGCTTAGAGGTGAGAGT
>Ga0116171_10001800_pt1 | contig 20877 bp, 10 predicted proteins | sample AD_JPNHW2_MetaG_FD_89798 | JGI IMG/M metagenome (GOLD analysis project Ga0116171, IMG submission 89798) | Active sludge microbial communities of municipal wastewater-treating anaerobic digesters from Japan - AD_JPNHW2_MetaG | ecosystem: Engineered > Bioreactor > Anaerobic > Digestate | place... | reverse complement strand
CTACCGAGCAGAAACAAGTAATTATCATTCTCTCAATGTTTTAATCTCTGTAAACGGAATCAAGGAGCAGGAATTAAAATACTTCCACTTATAACGCAGTTAATAAATATATAAACAAAGAAACAAAAATGAACAGGAAATATGTGTCTTTCACCTGTTACCATATTCCAAAATTCATTGACAATGAGATATTTTATTATGAATATACAATGGGAGGTGTCATTATGGATAAATTAATAGAAAAACTTGGAAAAGAAATGGTATCATCACCTTTTCTGTCCATCATGATCCTGAACACAAAAAATGAGATTGTCTGGCACAACAAGAGATTTGCGAAAGATTTCAAGCATGGTCCGAATCTAATCGGGATGAAATGCTTTAATGTCATAGGCAGTGACACTCCTCACGTGGATTGCCCTCTTGCCGAATCCCTCAATCATGATAAGCGTATGAAAGGTTTCCTCGATTTCGGTGAACAGAATTTCTTCTTCCTCACAGTCCCGTTGGATAAGGAACATGCAGCAAAGATCCATGTATTCCTGCCCAAGGAACCGGATAATATGATGGTGGGGGAATAGAAGAAAAATAGTTAAAAGTTAAAAATGGCAGAGCAGAAGGGAACAGGGAACAGGGAACAGGGAACAGAGAACAGGTTACTGGTGGCAGAGTAAGTTAAGAGTTAAGAGTTAAGAGTTAAGAAGTAAGAGTGGCAGATATCCTTCCCTTTGGATAAAGGGAAGGTGGCACTTCCCCCCTTCCCAAGGGGGGATTAAGGGAGGTCTTATGCCGGATGAGTTTGATTCGTAGGGGTCCGTGTCAGCAGACCCACCACCTTGGTTACCGGTGGCAGAGTAAGTTAAGAGTTAAAAATTAAAAGTTAAAAGTGGCATACAGACATGGATCCTCGCCTTCGCAAGGATGACATAATTGTATGGTTTTGCGTCAGTAAACCCGTTTTTTAACTCTCTGCCCTTCGGGCATCACTTCGACAAGCTCAGTACAGCGCTCCCTTACCATAAGGGAGAAATGGATCCTCGCTATTGCAAGGATGACAATTTAGTCCAAAAGATTTTTACTATTATTCTTGACATTTATTTCTTGCTTCCTAACTTGCTTTCTAAATAATCAATAACCAAACGGCAGAGTGAGGTGTCCATGAAAGCGATATTATCAATTGTTATCCTGCTTAGCGTAATTGTATGCTTCGCAGTTCCCAGAGGAATGACACAAGACAATTATCTGGATGGTGGTACAATCGTTGGGCGAGCTGAGCCTGTAACATCTCCTCACTTCCAGCAAGGATCAATTCAAACAAATCCGCAATCAAGAGATGAATGGGTCACGGTTGACAGTCTGCATTTTGATACACTCTTGCGTGCGGGCACATACATGGGACTGCAGTATAGTCCAATTAATCATACTGTGTCGAACTGCACAAATTATGGCGAGTTGATTCCTGCATCTGTAACAGCGATTCAGAAATCACCTTCCTGGGTAAGAGCAGATCTTGGGAACATTCTTTCCCAGCTTACATCTGCCAAGCAGGAGATATGGGCTCGATTGATCAATAGTACAGTTGACCCCTATATCGATGAAGTGGCATTTTGTGTTGCCCATTCATCCGTACAATATTTATCGACGAATTATGCGAATCCCCAATTGATGACAGAAAATGCTCAACTGATATATTCCATGGATGCTGATCTTCCATATGTAGAAGTCATCGATCATGGCTCTTCCACCACGGATGATGATTATTATACAACGACAAGATACAGAAGAATAAATGCTGACAGCACGGTGAGCTATGTGGATGTTCCACGTGATATCTATTATTGGTATATCGTACATCCCAAGATCACGGATGAGATACCTGCCTATATCAATCCGGCTGTCGTGGAAAGCAATTCGTCTCATACAAACAATATTGCAGCACCACCAACCGGAGTGTTCTGGAGATCATTTCTCTATACCTGCCAGGATGACACTTTGCCTATCCTGCGTGATGCCTTGATGAACTGCCAGACGGTTAGGAACTGGAACGGTGCACCCGGTGATGCGATCAATGCCATCACGAATTGGATCGACACGACCATAAGTTTCACATCGAATACAGAAAGACCGCACCAGCCTGTCCGTATTTATCGCAAACACTTTGGCAGATGCGGAGAACACGCTGATTATACCGCTGCTGCTGCCCGACTTGCCTTGATACCATGCACAAGCATTGGGGCATATTCTGTCGATCATACTTGGAATGAATTCTGGGATGAGGATTGGATTCATTGGGAGCCTGTCAATCACCAGATCAATACACCACTTGATTATGAAAATGGCTGGGGCTGGACTTTCGGTTCTGTCTTTGAAAACCGTAGTGATGGTTTCCTGACACCGGTCACACCAAGATACTCACAGGGAATTTCGACGATCAATATCGTTGTCACAGACAGCCTTCAAAATCCTGTTGACGGTGCACGTATCCTGCTCATGGCAGAGAAGGATGGGTCTCTTGTATTTGATAATGAAGGCGTGACGAAAAATGATGGCACATGCACATTCATCGTTGGTGAAGGAAGGCATTACGCTGTCAGAGCTGATTCTCCCATAGGTTCAATGCCTACGATGACGAGTCAGTATCTCGATATCACAACCAACAGCGTGAATGGTGAGGTTTACAATAACCAATTAACGATTCCCAACACAATGCCGATCGTGAATGTAACCCAGGTCACTCCTCCTTCAGTAGATCCGAATAGCCGTATCGTTGTTGATGTTGATGCCTCCCAGCAGGTATTATGTGTGCCGGTAATCTGGGATGATATCACAGGTGCTTTATCAAGACCGAATCTTTATAAGACGATCACTGAGACAGGGACTGCTAATTTCCAGTTGATGGATCCGGATAATTTCATGTTCTACCAGCTTGCTTTAACTGCTGATGCTTTCAATTATGTAGCAAATTCTATCGCAATATCATGTATGTACAATGTACCTTCGAACTCGGAATGGTATGCTTCAATCGATAACCTCAACCACGTGAGAAATTGTCAGTATATTACGGGATCACTGAAATTCCAGCAAAATAGCACTGCTGTATCTGATCCGGTGTCAGTGGTCAGGATTCCAAGCCTTGCACCCAATTATCCAAACCCGTTCAATCCGACAACCACGATTGAATACCAGATACCGCAGGCTATGGATACAGACCTTTCCATATATAACATTCGGGGACAGAAGGTCAGGACTCTGCAGCATGGTTATACAAATGCCGGAACCTTTAAGTTCGTATGGGATGGATTGAATGAAAATGGCGGAAAAGTAAGTTCCGGAGTTTACTTCTATCGTCTTGATACTGCAAAGGATCACTTGGTCAGAAAGATGGTCTTGATGAAGTAGTGGAAAATAGAAGGATCTTAACCAGGTATCAGTAACTCTGGAATCATTGGCATCTGGACATCAGATGTGCTGTGGAGAATAACGCTTGGGTCATTGTGCATCATTTTGGATCATAGAGACGCTCTCATTTGGTTCTTTACTCATTGTAATTGAATTTCTGGCAATGAAGCGCTACTGTTTCAGCTTTGTAACATTGTTTCTCGAATGATACGGTATTGAAATATAATATAACTAATTACAAAATATGTTAGTTACACTATTGAATCGGATCCCTGGTGTTACTACAGTGTAACACATATTGTTTCTGCTTCCTTCCGCAGTCAATTCATAACCTCCTTAAAAACAATAAGATACACTTTCTTGAAAATTGTGGCTCACCTTTTGCACATTCATATTTCCGTTAGCAAGGAGGTTAACATGAAACTGAGATTTTGGATCTTTCTTCTTATTGTAACTGTGGCTGCAATGCTCAATGCCGCCTCCATTAGTGGTAATATCACCGATGATCAGGGTATTGCCATTTCCCAATGTAAAGTTATTCTTCATTCCCAAAATGTATTACCCGGGAATCCACCACACGATCCTGGCGATCCTGGTGTACCTGAAAACGAAGCAGTTGTTTACACAAATGAACAGGGTAATTACGTGTTTAATAATGTAGCTGTTGGTTCGTACTCACTTCGTGCAGATAAACAAGGTTATCGGGATCAGTCCTTTATTGATCCGGTGACTGGCGATATCAGAGTGATCGAAATTGATGCTGACGAACAGGAAGTTGAAGGCGTCAATATTGTTATGATTCGTTGTGATGGTCCGCATGATAATTTCGGTTCGATCAGCGGTATTGTGAAAGGCACTGATAATCAGCCTCTAAGTGGTATTATGGTGGGTGTTGCCTATGCTTCTCAACCCGATTCACTGATTCCATTCCGTTATGCAGAATCCCGTTGGGATGGCTCATATCATATAGGTGGCTTGGCTACTGACCAGAGTTACGTGGCAAAGGCAATCAACAATTTTACGATGACATCGATTTCAGCCGATTATCCATTTACGCTTACAGCACAAGCCCCAATGTTATCCAATTTTGATATTTCTCTTCCCTATATGGGATATTCGATATCCGGTACAGCATACGATTCACAGGGACAACCCATTCCACATGCCTATATTGTTCTGTATAATATCGTACCCAATACAACCAACAGTATCTATCTGTGGACTGGAACATTCGCAGATCAGAATGGTCACTACACATTGAGACATATCGTTCCAGGTTCATACAACATGGCTCTTGTAGGTCATTCCTGGACTCCTGTCTTCTATCCTTCAACACCAGATTACAATTCTGCCGGTGTCGTTACAGTAGCAGATGCTAATGTGGAAGGCATAGACATTCATATTCCCGTTCCGCAGATGTACACAGTTGGCGGTTATGTGACAGACGCAGCAACCAGTCTTCCTTTATCCGGTATCGAAGTTAGAATCGACCGCCCGGGTATGGGACATCACGGACATGGTGATCCCTCAATCGGAGGATGTCCTGCTGATTCTACCAATGGTCCAGATTTCAATACCCATGCAACAACAGATGAAAGCGGTCACTGGTCACTTACGATTCCCCAAGGTGACTATGTATTTGTAGCCTTTGACCCGACTCATACATACCAAGCACAGTTCTATGCTGGTGCCAATACACCTTTTAATGCCACTCATGTGATCGTGAATGCAGATATGGATACGGTTAACTTTGCGCTGAACCTGATTGCTGATCCTGGTACCTATTCGCTGAGTGGCACAATTTCTGAAAATGGAACCATCCCGACTTATCCCGTCATGGTAGTAGCTGTTTCCAGTGATGAAGACTGGGAAGATGCAACCATGACAAATTCGGATGGTACATATATGTTCCATAATATTCATGCGGGAAATTATTATGTTCTCGCTTATTCACAAGCAGCACCTCCCACTTATTACCAGAATGTGATCAATTGGGAAAGTGCTAACTTGGTGGCTATTAACGGAAACGTCGTAGGCATAGATATACAGTTGAATTACACTCTACTCAGTGGTCCCAGCTCTCTCAGTGGCACTGTGGCAAGTTTGGGTGGAACCCCTCTCGCAAATGTAACGATTGCTCTTTCAGACAATCAGGGTAACATTGTGACTTTCGCGACAACGGATGCTAACGGTCAATACTCAATTCCCGATCTTGTCAATCAGAACTACACAGCGACAGTCACTGTCCTGAATGTCCCTAGTTTGGAGACAACGGTAACGGTAAATGGAAATGTATCTCATGACTTCGTACTGAATGCTCCCACTGCAACAGATGATGAAATCCAAACTACACCGGGCAAAGCTGTATCACTCACTAATTACCCCAATCCCTTCAATCCGGTCACAACGATAGCTTTTAACGTCCCAAAAGCTTCCACTGTGACAGCAGAAATTTATAATCTGAAAGGACAGAAAGTAAAAACCTTGGTCCATGGTTTCCTTTCAACCGGGTCACACCAATACTCTTGGAACGGTACAAATGATAACGGGAAAACGGTTGGTAGTGGTGTCTACTTCTGCACGATTAAAGGAGATAGCTTCCACAGCGTTCATAAGATGGTAATGCTGAAGTAATTCAACAAGTATCTGAAAGGGAAAAGCTGTGGCTTTTCCCTTTTTTTATTGACTCGATGTTACGTATCTGTTACAGGTGTAACATCTCAATATAGAGGTGATTTATGCCCAACAAGATCAGCAATACTGACATGACTGTCCTCGAGACACTGGGAGAGAGTATATTCTCCCGCACATTCCTTATTCAGAATTCATCCGGTACCTATGTCAGGAAAGAATATAAAAGCGGACTGGTCAGTGAAGCCCGACGCGAATACATGTTTCTCCAGATGGTCAAAGGCGATGGTATTGTATCCGCATTAACCTATGGTGAAGATCAGAATCCATGGCTTCTCATGGAGTATATAACCGGCGACCCACTTACACCCGGTCACTTTACCAATCCGAAGACGAAATACCGCTTTTATGCCCAGCTTGCATCGATTCTTGCCAAGATACATTCCTGCGGGATCGTATTAAATGATCTGAAGCCGACCAATCTCCTGATCATGAATGAGAAACCTGTTTTTCTCGATCTGGGTCTGGCTACGGTCAATCTTTATCAGGATGCGAATTTCAGGGGTACAAAGGCTTACGCAGCACCTGAAAAAATACTGAGGCATACGAATCACCAGGCTGGTGATATTTTCTCTCTCGGAATGATCATCTATTTTCTGGAGAAGGGTGCAACACTTGTCGATCAGGTGGGTATTGAATCCTATCAGAGTTACCTTAATTCAGAAGACCTATGGAGGCTGCTGCTGCAAAAGAACATCGAGGATGAGTTCCTGAAATCGATGTTGGGGTATCAGGCAAAGGACAGACCTGCGGCGTACCAGATTGCCAGGCACTATGCAGAACTTGGTTCTCTTGCCTGTAATGAATTACCCTTGTATGAGATCCAATCCATTTCCTTTAAGTCACAGCAGGCAGCTGTGGAGCGCTTATGGACGAAAAGGCAACTCAAATGCCAATTTGCAGATGAACCCTTTCATTTGGAACAATTACTTTCCTTATGGACTGAATCAAGCGGGAGAAAGCTTCTTGTTCTGGATGAACGTGTCTTCATTTCACAACCGGATTTGTTCTTTCAGTCTTTCCCAATAGGCTATCGTGACAAAAGTGTATTCAGGGATCTTTTCATTGACTGGATCAGTGAACAGCCGGTCTCACTTCTGCTCAAGAGAAGTAAGAGCAAGGGACTCAGCAGTTTCTTCGATGAATTAGCAGAATTTCCCAATTCCATGGTCTTGTGGGATTCTCAGGAGAGTGACGTGAAAGTGGTGAGTTCCCAGGAGATCAAATCCATTGTGGATAGCCTGAATCTTTCCGATACGATGAAACAGCAGATATTGAAGCAGATCAAATCATCCAGGGCTTTCCATCTTCGTCTTGCCTTAACAGAATTATTGCGGAAGAAAGCGGAGCATTTACCGGAAAATGAACTGATCGACTTCCTGAGCTGGCTCGAGACTCCCATACCTGTTTCTCTTGCTGAACGGGCATGGGATAATTGGTATCAACTAATACAGGATGGCATTATCAAGCATCGGCTTCGCATGGAAGGTGATCAGATCAGAGTCGAGAAAACCAGGAAATCCGAAACGGAACCTCCCCGTGAACTGCTGCAGAAGGTGGATGCGGCTACGCTCCAGGATGGGCAATATTACATTTCAGGTCTGATTCATTACAATCTTGGCGAATATGAACAGGCAATGCTGTCCTGGGTAAGGCATGTCGATGATCTGAGCCAAAAGCAGTTTTATTTCTCCGCATATGAATTCCTTCGCCATCTACACAGTATCGTACCGCATGACTCTTATCCTTTTGAACTGCGAAAGAAGGAAGCATTCATCGCCCGTATCGTGGGTCACTTCGATGAAGCCATGAATTTATACACACAACTGCGTAAGGAGACTGAAGGCGTATCGGAAGCAGTTCTGGCTGTTGACCAGGCAATCGTTCTTCAGTCATTGAACAGGTATGATGAAGCCATCACGATCTACCAGGAAGCGATTGACCTGTTTAAAAAGAACCAGGACTGGAAAGCGACCTTGCGTGCCATGAATAATCTTGGTGCTGTCTATTTCGGACTCCAGCGCTATTTCGATGCGGAACGCCTATTCAATGATGTTCTGCAACAGGCACGGGCAATCAACAATCTCCAGTTCGAAACAATATCATTCCTGAACCTTGCCGATATTTACCTCAAACGTGGCGATTGGAATAAAGCGTTATTCTTTACCGAAAAGGCAATTGCCATCACTGTCCAGAACCAAAAATGGAATCTTCAGGTCAATGGAACAATTCTCATGTGCCGTGCGCTTTTTGCCCAGGGAGAATCGGACAAGGCAATCCAGATTCTGAAAGAGATATTAAGTGATAACCGCTGTTCGGAAAACCCCATGCTGACATCGGAGATCAAAGCCTGGCTCCTTCATATCACAGAATTCTGCACGAAAGAAGAAACAGATAACCTCTATAATGAACTTCTCCATCAAAACGAGCCTGAACAGGAAATTCTAATTCGTGAGCTTTTCTTCTCTTCCTATTGCCGGAAACACTATTGGCAGGCAGTTCAAATGGCATCAAAGCTGGATAAGGTTCCGATGCTCAAATATGTTCTGGATGATAATATGGACGCCATCCGGGAAAGACTGCAGGAATTGAAGAAACAGCAGGAAATTGATTCCTATCTGTATTATGCGCTTCACCTGATGCGTACGGGTCTGATAACCGAGGATGACCCGATCTATGAGGAAATCTGGGAATCGGCTGAATTGTTCACATACGAACCGTTACGCAAATTCAAGAAGCAGAAGATAGACATTCATTATCGAAGTTCGGATGTACTCGAATACCTTTGGATGGATATTTCCAGAGCCTTCGAACTTCCTGTCGCAATCGAGAAATCACTCGAGCTGATCACGCGAATCACGCACATGGAACGTACGGTGTACCTGGAATATCAGAATGCGACCTTTAAGACGACTGCTGCCATGAATCACGAGTTGAAACCCATCGAATTGGATAGCCTTATTATCAGTCAGTCCATTTTGCAGAATTCGATCAAGATCAGGGGTGTGCAGTTCTTTTCCCACATGTATGAAACAACGCCGGTTGACCTGCACTCGAGTATTCTCGGTTTGGGGCTGCGTTATGCATTCTGCTGCCCGATCTATGCCAGAGACCAGATCATGGGGATATTCTATGGTGATTCGAGAGAAGAAATGACACAATCGGAAGAAGATAAGCAGGTCATACGCATCACGATGCTCCAGATCCAAAATGCCATGGAACGCCTGTTGTTCTATCATTCTCTGCAGGAAAGAAGTGAAGTCACCAGCCTCGAACATGCAGAAACTCCATCCCATCAAATGGTGGGGAGCAGTAAGGTCATGCAGGAAGTGCTTCAAAAGATCAACATGGTGGCACGATATAATGTGAATGTCCTGATCGCCGGACCGACAGGAAGTGGTAAGGAACTTGTAGCACGGGCAATTCATGAACAATTTGCCGAACAGACTCCCTTTGGTGCAAAAACTCCATTTATTGCCGTGAACTGTGCAGCCATCCCTGAAACCCTCTTGGAATCAGAACTGTTCGGTTACAGGAAGGGAGCATTCACAGGAGCTACAAATGATAAAAAGGGAAAAATAGAATCTGCTGACAAAGGAACGCTATTCCTTGATGAAATAGGGGAGATGCCTCTCCTTCTCCAGGCGAAACTCTTGCGTGTAATACAGGATAAGATGGTCACTCCTCTCGGAAGCAACCAGGATAATCCTGTTGATGTCCGTATTATTACTGCAACCAACCGTTCCCTGGACGACCAGGTGGCAAATGGTCATTTCCGTGCTGACCTGTATTACAGGTTGAAAGTAGTGACCATCGATGTCCCGGGTCTTACGGAAAGAAGAGAAGATATTCCCCTGCTGATCCATGCATTCATGAAGAAATTTAATCAGAAGTTCGGGAAAAATGTAGAAGGAATTCATCCCCGTGCAACCCAGTATTTGCAGCAGCAGGAATGGAAAGGGAATGTTCGCGAACTGGAAAACACGATGGAGAGAGCAATCCTTCTCTGTCAGCGCGAATACCTCAGTATCGATGATTTCCAGGAATCGGAAGATGCAGAATCTCCAACCCTGTTTGCCCAAGTTCCACTGGTATGGTCAGAATACCAGGAATATAGGGCACGAGTCATAGACGAGCTCGACATCCGCTATGTAAAACACCTTCTCGAAAAGACTGAAGATAATGTGATGGCAGCAAGCAAACTCGGGCAATTGGAACGTGTGCAGATCTACAGGCTGATGAAGAAGAAGTGATGGGCAAAGGAAGTTAAGAGTTAAGAAGTAAGAAGTAAGAGTTACAGAGCAGAAGGGGAGTTAAGAGTTAAAAGTTATAAATTAAAAGTTAAAAATGTAGGGGTCCGCGTAAGCAGACCCACCACCTTGGTTACTGGTGGCGGATGGGAACGCCTCACCCCGTGAGGTGGCACAACGCACCCTGTGCGTTGCTGGCATTGTTGTACCACAGGTTATCCGACCTATTATTGAACTGGGTTTTTTTACCCACGAATTGCAGCACGCCCTACCCATCAAACTCATCCGGCACGCTGTGCCACCTTCCCTTTATCCAAAGGGAAGGAAATCTGCCACTTTTAATTTTTAATTTTTAACTCTTTTTCCCCCTAGTACCTAGCACCTAGCACCTATTACGGTGTGTATATCGTCACCTTATAGAACTTCTTTAGTGGAGTGGGCAATGTGGCTGTCCAGGTCACTCTTCCCGATACTGTCTGTATAGTACCCTGCGAAGTCACATCCGTTCCCGAGGTAGAAGTAGGTGTATCAAAGGCATAAACTTTATATGAACCTGTACCATAGGCATCCCAGGTTATCTTGATTTGACTCGTTGTTTTGTTGATCACCACATTGGATGGGATGTATGAATTGTTGATCCCCATATAGGTTTGTGATGAGGAAGCTGCTGCGATATTCGAATAGGAACGGTTTGCAGGAGAAAAAGTGTAACCCGTATAACTCGGTGTCAGGGTTCCTGACCACCAGTATGGCACCACTACGCTGTATAGTCCGCTACTGTTTGTAGTTCCTGAATGTCCGCTTCCATCGGTGACAGTCACTCCCGACATGGCAACCGAAGCACCATTCAGGATGGTACCCGATATCACGTATGTGGGCGGTGCAGAAAGCTGGAGCACTCCCACTCCGTAATGCGTCATACTACTATATGAACCCCCCCAGGTCATTGTATGCGTGCTGTAGTCCCAGGTATCATGGACATAGATCGTGCTGCTCGTGCTTTCATAACCAACACCGAGCATGGTATGACCTGAAAGTTGGATAAGCACTGGTATTCCCTGGTCAATGGAAGTTTTGAACTGGGCATAGGTATATCCGGTCGTATTGCCGTTATATCCATAAATGTACTGGCTATAATTTGCTGCCACTGAATAGCCGCGTGACTGGAAAAAGAGCTTTAAGCCATGCATTCCGTCCCTTTTACGGGGAGAACCGGACTCACAAGTGGAATAATCAGAAAGGGCAGTTCCATCCGGATAATTATAGAAAGTTGTCGAACCGTCAGAATTATTCCACCAATCCTGGTTGGTTCCCATATAATCCGTGGTGCAGTTTGCATACGTGCCTGTCGGGTCACTCGTGCCATATGGATCATTCCCGCTGTTGCCATAGCCTGTCCAGAAACGGTTCACGTGCCCTGCTGTTGCCAGTCCGTCATAATTCTGGTGTGTTGCGCTCAGCGAGCATTCTCCAGTACCCCAGGCACTATTGTTTAATGGTACAACACCGCCGTTTGTCGGTCCAATGTAAATATGACCGTAATTTCTTCTGTCGTAATATCCCGCCATCATGGCTGCGGATGTGGCAGAACAGCCATAACACCAGTCAAATGCCGGCACATCCGTCAACATCACGGTGCTGCGTGTCGGGACAGCGATGGGACCGGGTACTCTTTGACTGACGGGAATATCAGGAATGGTGATTTCATCAATCAATTTACCGGACTGATCCCGGAAGGTTCTCACAGAAAACTGGGCTGCAAAAAGTGTAAGGAATATCGTAAACATGCAAAACAACAACACAATTCGTTTCATGAATTCTCCTTTCATGTGAATATGAATGCCTTTTCTACTATTTACAGGATAGTGATACTATGGTCAAGAAAATTTTTACCAATTTGAATAGCACTATATAACTGCTATAATTGAGTGAATGTTATGCTTTCAGCTTATTCGAGCTTCATACATTTCAACTTCTGAACGCTCCTGCCATCATCTAATACAACAAAATACATACCTGCTGCACATGGTTTTCCATGCTTATCGCATCCATTCCAACTGAAATCATTCGTTCCGGATTTTGCATTGGCGTGGCAGGTGAAAACCTTCTGTCCCCTGGTGTTGTAGATCTGTATCTGTACGGGACCAGATTCTTCTTTCTGATAGGACAGCGTGGTTGCTTGCCTGAACGGATTTGGGTAGACACTTATGTTTGTCAATGGGCTGCTGACAATATCATGCGTATCGGTGGGTGTTACTTCCACCATGGTATAGGGCAGCGCGCCATAGTTCAGGATAAAGATCTCCATAAAATGAGAAGCTATGGCAAGTGGTGAGCTCGGGTAGTATGAGATCAGTGTGGAAAATTGCTCACCGGGAGCGAGCGTTAGGTTCCCAGGAGTATATGAGCTGGTTGTGGTTATATCTAGAGCATCAAGTACTATGTGATACCAATTGTCCGCAAAGTTGTAAGTGATCTCACTAGTTCCGGAATTGGTTATGGTGAGCATTACAGCAATACTGTCCGGATGGGCAAACTGAACCTGGTATGCAAAGTTGAAATCGTCAAAGGCGGAATGCAGGTCGAAATTAATTGGAGTGGTGATGGGAGCCCAATCAGTACCCCAGCGGATACGAGCCTGGGCGGAATGTGTTCCTGCAGCCAAAGCTGGAGGTCCCTCGTAGGCAATATGTTCAATGAGCGTTTCCGCTGCAGGAATCGTTACATTTATCATAATGGTAACCCCGCCGAAATGTGTATGATTGCCGTCAATGAACAGATCGATCCAGTTCGTATCTCCAAATGTCCACTCCACGGGTGACGCGGTATCATTATACATCGTAACGGTTCCATGGACTTGATTCGGAGTTGCATCATCGATCACAAGCGTACTTTGCAGGGCTGGCAATGCTGTTAAAATCAAACATGCGAAAAAAAGGCAAAGAACTGATTGGAACTTCATGATTCCTCCTTATCGGAAACGAGATCAATCCAATCATAACTCATTTACTTTCCCATATTTCTGAAGTCAAGAAATATTGCTAATTCCGCAAAACTTGTAAAGGAATATATATTTCTAAGTACGCGGGAATTCAGGATTCTGCTCTCTTTATTCTTCACAGATATCACCTAAAGATGATTCATACATTACCGGAAGGAAATAATACAATCATAGGGTCTGCTGACGCGGTCCCCTACGCATCAAACTCATCCGGCACAAGACCTCCCTTAATCCCCCCTTGGGAAGGGGGGAAGTGCCACCCTTCGTCAAGCTCAGGACATCGCCCTCCCTTTATACTTCGACAGGCTCAGCACAGCCTCCAAAGGGAAGAAAATCTTCCTTTTAACTTTTAATTGAATTTCGCTTCCTTCTGCCAATTTTTAACTTTTAATTCTTAACTTTTAACTCTCTCCCCCCCTAGCACCTTGAACCTTCTGAAGTGTCATTCTCGCGAAGGCGAGGATCCATACCATTCTTAATTGCGCGAAGCGCTCTGCAATTCGTGGGTACGAAAACCCACTCCAATAACAGGTCGGATAACCTAAGGTACAACAATACCCTCAACGCACAGGGTGCGTTGTGCCACCTCACGGGGTGAGGCGTTCCCTGTTCCCGGTTCCCTGTTCTCTGCTTTGCAACTTTTAGTTCTTACTTCTTAGTTCTTAACTTACTCTGCCACTTTTAACTTTCTCCCCCCCTAGCACCTAGTACCTAGCACCTAGAACCTTCTTCAATTAATCCTTGACTCAGAATTTATTGCTTAATCATATTTGCATTAATAACAAATATCAACTTGGGGGAAATAATGAAAAGAGCTTTATTATTTGTCATTTTGGTTCTGCTGTGTTTGCCCTTTTATGCTGTGATTCACAAGATTGGGGATTTCCAATTACAAGGTACTGCGAGTCATATGGCGGTGGTTGGTAATTATGCCTATGTCGCGAATTCTGATTCAGGTTTGCAGATTCTTAATATCTCGAATCCGCAAAATCCGCAACTGATTTCTACATGTGATACAAACGGGAATCCGGGGTATGTTACGGTTGTGAATAATCTTGCTTTTGTATCTGTAACTGGCTATGGGGTGGAAATCATCAATATATCCAATCCTCTGAATCCCCAGGTTGTGGGTTCATATACGGGGTTTTTGTATCCTCTTTGCATAACGGTTGTTAATAATTTGGCTTATGTTGCAGCAAGCGAGTTCGGCCTGGCAATTCTTGATGTGGCTAATCCTCAAAATCCGCAATTACTTGGTTTTTATAATACCCAGGGAATGGCTACGTCAGTGAAGGTGAATGGAAATACTGCTTATGTGGCTGATGCAGAAGCTGGATTGTATATCATCAATGTCACCAATCCTCAGATGCCTGCGCTTCTGTCCGAAATAGATACTTCATCATATCCGAAATCATTGTTTTTGAAAGATAACCTTTTGTATGTTGTTTGTGATAGCAAGTTCCAGATTTTCAATATATCAAATCCAACAACCCCCTTAATATCAAGTACTTATCTTATGAATACCATAATTGTGTCCATGGAAGTAGTCGAGAATGTTGTATATCTGGCAACACAGGAGCAAGGCGTGGTCATCTTCGATGTTTCCGATCCTCAGTTACCACTGCAGATAGATGAATATGATACATTTTACTCGATAAACAGTATGGCGATAAGTGGGCAGAAAATATTTGTCGCAGAGTATACCGGGATTCAGATACTGGATATGTCCTCTTTAGGGAATGTTCCATTAATCGGATCATGTGATACTCCCGGTGAGGCATGTTATCCTGAAGTAGTTGGTAATATTGCCTATGTTGCAGATTGGGGAGGAGGCCTTCAAATCATCGACATCTCAAATCCGCAGAATCCCCAGATCTTAGGGAGTATCAATACTGGGGATGATTACAGATATGTCACTGTGGTGGGAAACTTGGCTTATGTATCTTCTGTAAATTCAAGCATAAGTATGCATATTATAGATGTGTCAGATCCGACAAACCCGCAGCAGGTCGGTTATTATGAAAATTTGTCAAATTCCTTTTGTGTGAAGGTAGTCGGCAATATCGCTTATCTTGCGGATAACAGCAACGGTATTAGCCTCGTGGATATATCAAATCCTCAAAATCCAATCGAGATCGGTTCCTGCGCTACTTCCGGGCGTCCTTTCTATGTTAGTGTCATAGGTAATATTGCTTATGTTGCTGATATGGATACAGGATTGAATATCATCGATGTAACGAATCCTCAGAATCCAATTTTGCTGAGTTCTTATGATACTCCCGGTACTTGTTATAATGTAAGAATACATGGTTCTGTTGCCTATGTCTCGGATTTTATGAACGGAGTACAAGTAATCGATGTATCCAATCCGGCAAGTCCGAGTTTAATACAAAACATCATGCCCCACCCAACCAGCTATATTTACCCCTGTTCCATTGACGGTGATTACCTTTATACGTCCGATATCAACTGGAATGAGATAGATATCTTCAATATCAGTAATCCGACTCAACCGACACTGGTGGCAAGATATCCCTGGAATCACTTCTCAAACGGTATCACAGTGAATAACGGCACTTTGTATTCTGCCGATGATTTTTATGGATTCAGCATTATCGATCTGAATTCTGTTCCCATTATCGATCCAGTAGCGGTTCCTTCAACCGGTATCTATGTATCCAATTATCCCAATCCCTTTAATCCCGAAACGTCCATTTCGTACACCCTTCCCACATCCGGGCAGGTCAAGATCAGCATCTACAATATCCGCGGGCAACTGGTGAAACAACTCGATGATTCATACCAGGCAAGCGGAAAGCATACCATCACCTGGAATGGCATGAATGACAATCATGAGCAGGCTTCTTCCGGAATATACTTTTGCCGCATCACTTCAGGAGGAAAACAGGTTACTCATAAGCTGATGATGGTGAAGTGAATTATTTAAGATTGAAGATTTAGGGGCGTGCTGCAGCACGCCTTTATATTTTTAACTTTTAATTTATAACTTATAATTTTCCATCCGCCCCTAGTACCTAGAACCTTCTTAATTGTCATCCTTGCGAATGCGAGGATCCATGCCATTCTTAATTGAGCGAAGCGTTAAACCCCTCTGGGCTATTCGCTATTAGCTATTCTCTTCTGCAACTTTTAGTTATTAGTTTTTAGTTTTTAATTTATCAAATGGCTTGGGCACAAAATAAGCTTTTCCTTAGAGAATCCAATCCCTATCCAATGGGATACCAATCTCATACCAATCCCATTCCAATCTCTTCGGATTGGAAAGGGATTGGAATAGCATTCGTATGGCATAGCATTTCCATTGGTATGCTCCATAGGCTCACCTGGTTAAAAATTGAGTATGATAGAGAAGGACAGAAATCAATTAAAATTAAAAGTTAAAAGTGGCAGATTTCCTTCCCTTTGGACGCTGTGCTGAGCCTGACGAAGGGTGGTACTTCCCCCCTTGAGAAGGGGGGTAGGGAGGTCTTGTGTCGGATGAGTTAAGAAAGTAACATAGATTGATAATCTGTTGTTCGAGGGGATTGGCAATCCCCGATTTTGACTGGATACCTCAATGCGTTTATACTCCTAAAAACATGAAATGGTGAAACCTCATAGCCCATAGCGTGAGCTATGGGTGAGATTAACGACATATTTTGAACCCCCTGTGGGTGATACATGCTCGTTGGTATTTGTACGGTGTCATTCTCGCGAAGGCGGGAATCCAGGACTCTGAACTAACATCTTTATAACATTGTTAGAGAAATTTGAGCTCTCTCCCTCCTCAAAAAAATCAGCCATCCAATCTTATTGTGCCGTTCTCCGAACTCTGTAATCTTTTATCTTATCCCCAGGAATGAATTCCTGGGCTAAGTGATGGCGTCCTTGCGGACTGGACGCTTCGCTTAATTAAGAGTTAAGAGTTAAGAGATAAGAGTTAAAAATAGCAGAGAAGAACATGCTCTCTGTCACTTCGTGACATCTCCCTTTACAAATGGGAGAAATTGGTACTGGATCCTCGACACTTCGTCAAGCTCAGTGCAGCGGTTAGCGAGAATGACATGGTACTGGATCCTCGCTTTCGCAAGGATGACATATTTAGGGTCAGCAGAAGAACCAAAGAAGATCAAGCAAAACAAAACCTTGACCTGATTAATTGTTTATTATGATATATCAGTGTGATGATACAACTACAGGGGGGATATTTTGATAATACTACCTTATATTTTGGTCACGATTGGTTGGATATTATTTATCATTGTTGATTATTATGCCCATACCCAGGTTTTTGAACCTATGCTAATAGTGGCTACGATATCTATCTGCATTTTTTCAGTCATTTTTATCCTTAGGATGTTCTTGAAAAAGGACTCTATAGGAAAAGGTCTTTATAACATGTCGGTTGTTTTGTTCCTGGTTGTATTATTATTCTGCCATGCTCCTGCGATATGCCTTGCTGAAGATGCCGACTGGCTGATTAACTATCATTCCAGGATGAAAGTTGTAGAAAAAATAAAAACACGATCATATCATTCAGATGAACCTATAAGTAAAAGTTCGTCAGATGAATATTCATATGAGAATCGTCAATTACCGTTTCGATTTCCAGTTTTGTCACCACCCCATAATGTTGTATTCATTACGAGAAATACAAATCAAAACACGTACTCAGTTTTCTTTGATGTGTATGGATCATTCTGTACGGAGCAAACCTATTTTGTTTATACGAATGATGAAAAACAAAAAACCCATTTTGAAGACAAAATAATAAGAAATTCGAAAAATAATTGGAGACTTAGGGATAAATGGTACAGAATTAAAGAGTATTAGGTTTCTGGAAACGGAAGAGGCTAGCGCTTCGCTTAATTAAGAATTAAGAGATAAGAATTAAAAACGTGCATAAATTAAGAATTAAGAGATAAGAAGTAAGAATTAGCAGAGAATAACTAACTCTCTGCCCTTCGGGCATCTCCCTTATCATAAGGGAGAAATGAAGCAACCCCCCTTATCTAACGCTCCCATCACTTCGTGACATCTCCCTTTACAAATGGGAGAATTGGTACTGGATCCTCGCCTTCGCAAGGATGACTGTGAATGAGGCTCCTATTTATCAAAACATCTGTTTTTCGTGTGTTTCGTATCTTTCGTGGTTAAAAAAACTCCTTCAAAAAAAATCTTGCTCAATTTGGGAAAAACAAACTTCTTGGATATAGTGATAAAATCTATGAAAAAAGGAGTCATCATGCAGAAATTACTTCTATTAGGTGATGAAGCATTGGCACAGGGAGCCCTGGATGCCGGGATGTCTGGTGTGTTTGCCTACCCGGGCACTCCATCCACGGAGATCACTGAGTATATCCAGGAAAACAAGGAAGCCATTGAACGTAATGTCCATAGGACCTGGTCTTCCAATGAAAAGACGGCTGTCGAGGCTGCCATCGGCATGTCCTATACCGGGAAGAGAGCCATGACCTGCATGAAGCATGTGGGTTTGAATGTGGCTGCCGACCCGTTCATGAATTCCGCATTTACCGGAGCAAATGGCGGTCTGCTGGTCACAGTTGCCGATGACCCGTCCATGCACTCGTCCCAGAACGAGCAGGATTCACGTTTTTATGCCAAATTTGCCATGATTCCCTGCATTGAACCATCCAATCAGCAGGAGTGTTACGACCTGGCATATTATGGTTTTGATCTTTCAGAAAAATACAAACTTCCGGTCCTGGTAAGACTGACCACTCGTCTGTCACACTCCAGAGCCGGTGTTGACCGCAAGGCTTTGTTACCTGAAAAAAGCATCAAAATGCCGGATGATCCGAACCAATTCGTGCTTCTACCGGCTATCGCACGGAAGAAGTATCAACATCTGATCTCGATCCAGGAAGACCTGGTGAAGGAATCTGAGAATTCACCCTTCAATCATTATTATGAAGGGACCAATAAATCCATCGGCATTATTGCCTTTGGATTGGCATACAACTATGTGATGGAGAATTTCCCTAACGGATGTCCATACCCGCTTCTCAAGATATCCCAGTACCCGCTTCCAAGGAAAATGGTGCAGCGGATATTCGATGAATGCGAGACCATCCTCGTTGCCGAAGAAGGCATGCCTTTGATGGAAGAACTTTTAAGAGGATATTTGAATAATGGCAAGACCATTCACGGCAGACTGGATGGAACCATTCCCCGTGATGGTGAACTAAATCCGAATAAGATTGCCGTAGCCCTGGGAATGGAAGACAAATGCGGTCTGCCGATTCCTGAAGTTGTGGCACCAAGACCGCCGATGCTGTGCGTGGGCTGTCCGCATTCCGATTCATTCTACGCGCTGAACGACGCACTTGTCGAACACGGCAAGGGACATGTCTTCTCGGATATTGGCTGTTACACACTCGGTTTCATGCCACCTTATCACGCAATCAATTCCTGTGTGGATATGGGTGCATCCATCACCATGGCGAAGGGAGCTGCGGATGCGGGATTCTTCCCGTCTGTGGCAGTAATCGGTGATTCCACGTTCTCGCACTCGGGTTTGACCGGATTGCTGGATGCCGTGTATGATAATTCCAATATCGTCATCGTTATTTTGGACAATTCCACCACCGGTATGACGGGTGGTCAGGACTTCACAGCCTTCGGGAAACTGGAGCAGATCTGTCTCGGGATTGGTGTCCCGAGAGAACATATACGTGTCGTGAAACCCTTGAAGCAGCATCATGATGAAATGGTGCAGGTCTTCAAGGAAGAAATTGCATACAAGGGCGTGTCGGTTGTCATACCGCGTCGTGAATGTCTGCAGGTCACACGCAGGAAATACAAGGCTTAGGAGGAACCCATGAAGAAAGATATCATACTTGCTGGTGTTGGCGGACAGGGTATCCTGACGATAGCCACCGTGATTGGATATGCAGCACTGGATGCAGGCTTGAACTTGAAGCAGGCGGAAGTGCACGGAATGAGTCAGCGCGGGGGAGATGTTCAGTCTCACATGCGTATATCCGATAAACCCATTTATTCTGATCTGATACCCTTCGGCGGAGCAGACATCATTCTGTCCGTGGAACCGATGGAATCCCTTCGTTACCTGCCATATCTGGCAAAGGACGGATGGCTGATCACAAACACAACCCCCTTCAACAATATTGCCAAGTATCCGGAAATGGATGACGTGCTGAATGCCATCGCTAAGGTTCCGCACCAGATCATGCTGAATGCAGATGAAATTGCCAAGAACCTGAATGCAGCACGTTCGATGAATATCGTCATGCTTGGTGCTGCTTCCTTCTACCTGGACATCTCTGCCGAGAAGTTGGAAGAAGGGATCAAGAGTGTATTTGAAGAGAAGGGCGAAAAGATCGTTGAGAGTAATATAGCCGCTTTCAGAGCAGGCAGAGAATATGCAGCAAAGGCTGTAAGTAACTGATAAGGAGAACGAATTCATGACCCAGAAGGTCAGGACTGCAATAGAACCCACAAGAGAGGAAAATTACGCCGAATGGTACCAGCAGGTAATCAAGGCTGCTGACCTGGCGG
>Ga0116171_10001796_pt1 | contig 20918 bp, 16 predicted proteins | sample AD_JPNHW2_MetaG_FD_89798 | JGI IMG/M metagenome (GOLD analysis project Ga0116171, IMG submission 89798) | Active sludge microbial communities of municipal wastewater-treating anaerobic digesters from Japan - AD_JPNHW2_MetaG | ecosystem: Engineered > Bioreactor > Anaerobic > Digestate | place... | reverse complement strand
TTCCAAGGTTCTGGCGTTTGTCGAGTACTTCAATGAGACAATGGCAAAGCCGTTCAAATGGACATATCGAGGGAAGGCACTTGCCATCTAAAATTAGGCTTATTTAAGCCCGGCTGTACTAGAGGACACGACAGAGAACGTGAGTGCCCAAATAACCGAACGCACAAATCTCAGCCACCAGAATCTGACCGGGGCGAATCTCTCAGGGGCAAAGCTGCTCTTGTCCGACCTCTCATATTCCATTCTCTGCGGAGCAGATCTCTCTTTATCGGATTTGAGGAATTGCATCCTGCAAGAGGCCAACCTGACCGGCGCCTCCCTTGCAGGCTGCGACCTGACGGGAGCAGATCTTAGCAGATCAATCCTGCTTCGGGCAAATCTTAGCGGCTCTGACCTGACAAGGGCCAGCCTGGAGAATGCCCGCCTGGCGGGGGCAGACCTCTCCGGGGCAAACCTGCATCTAGCGCTCTTCGATCACGCCGATCTGGCCGACAGCAATCTCACGGGAGCCGACCTCTCGCAATCAAGCTTCTCGGAATCGAACATCTCCGGCTCCTCTCTGGCGTTAGCCGACCTCTATCGCACCGACCTTTCCGGGGCCGATCTCTCCCGTTCGGATCTGAGCGGGGCGGAGCTGGATGAGACTGAGCTGGACGGCGTGAACCTCTCAGGGGCCCGCCTGGTGGGAGCGACTCTGGAAAAGGCTACGGTTGATCGGAGAAGTCCCGATTTCACAGGCGCCGACCTGACGGACGCCAAGCTCTCCTACACCGATCTCACCGGGTCCAAGATGCGCGGCGCATATCTCGTCGAAGCCTACGTGGTCGGGTCGAGATTCAACCTGGCCGACCTGTCGGACAGCTACCTCTCCGGGGGGCAGTTTTCCAGGTCTGAGTTTTACGGCGCCAATCTGAGCGGATCGGATCTGAGCAGATGCGATCTCACCCGGGCAGTGATGGGCAGGGCGAACCTCTCCGGGGCAGATCTGGAGGGATCCGACCTTTCTTACGCCGATTTGAGCGCAGCAGACCTGCGCGGGGCTCTTCTTACCAGAGCAACATTTGCATTTGTCAACCTGGAGGGTGCGGATCTGTCAGGCGCTGATCTGCGAAATGTCAGGCTCGACTGTATCCAACTGGTCAGAACCAGATTGAACAGGGCGATAATGGATCGGATTAACATCACCGACGTCACACTGCATGAGACGGAGATGGCTGGAGCGAGCCTCAAGTATGTGAGCTTTTGCGACGTGACCATGAATGAGGTCAATTTATCGGGCGCAAATCTGGAGGGGGCGGTCTTCACTTCGGTCTTCATGAAGGACGTCGACCTGAGCGGGGCAATTCTCAGGGGGATCAGGTACGACAATGCCAGTTTATGCGCCCTCTCCCACAGCAATTTGCAGGGAGCTATCATCAGTCCGGACCTGAAGGCCGATTTGAAGAGAGGCAGAGAAATGTGCCTGGCCGGGTGACCTGCAATGAGCCGGGCGGGCAGATCGATATTCTTTCTATTTCTTCTTTTGAGCCTCTCTGGGAGCAGCAGCCAGGCATTGGACATAAACGGACTCTGGGCATTGGTTGCCAGCTACGAATATGTCGGAATCGGCGAGAGCGACCTGGCGACATTTCTGATCAGCCACGGATACGATGCCAGGCCCAATCAGTCCTGGGTGGAGGTCGGTCTGCCGGACAGGACGGTCTATTTGACGCCCAACGGCGGCGCTAAAGGCCTGGCGGATATGTGGATGCATCCTCCGGAGGAAAATCGCACTCCCTTGCGGGTGGTTGCTCCGGATGCCATCAGGAAGGACGTGGTTTTGCAGGAGTCTCATGATTCCGGGCTGTATGGCGATTTGAGCCGCGTTGCCGTTTTTCCGGTGAAGCCCCTGGGAATGTGCTTTGAAGGTGCGGAGCAGCTTTTCAAGCTCTATAACCAGTCAGGCTATCACCCGGTTTACCTTTATGATACCCAGGACGAAGATTCGCAGGGGCATATCTGGGTGGCGATCCAGGACGAAAAACAAAATGACTCCTGGAAGGCTGTGGACAGCTATTTCGGGGTGATGAGCGGCGACGAATACTACTACAGGGCAGATTACAGCTTCCCGGATTTCAAGTATCTGGATATGGTTACGCCGAAGTGGAGGGTGGGTTAGTGGAGGCTAGAACGCCAGAAGGCTAAACATACTTTTCCGGGTTGGCATCGAAGGCCTTCTTGCAGCCCGGTGCGCAGAAGTAGTAGGTCTTTCCTCTGTATTCGCTCTTCAGCCTTGCCGTCTTCTCATCAACGGTCATCTTGCATATCGGATCTATTGCCATGATCGGGAGACTCCTTTGGTGTTTTAGCTGTTTTAGCTATTCCTGACATTACTATGCAGCGCCGCAGGTATATATCTTTTGAGCAGCAGCGAGAGGGATATCACCGTCACTGAGCTGGCCGCCATGACCAGTCCGGCCAGCTCCGGCCGGAAGGTTATGCCGTAGAGGGGATAGAGAGCCCCCGCCGCCACCGGCACCAGTGCGGCGTTGTAAGCAAAGGCCCAGAAGATGTTCAGCTTGACTCTGGATATCACCTTGCGGGAGAGCTGTATGGCCGCCACGGCGTCCAGCAGGTCGTCTTTCATGAGCACAATCTCACCGGTCTCGATGGCCACGTCCGTGCCGCTGCCGATGGCTATTCCCACATCTGCCTGGGCCAGGGCCGGGGCGTCGTTGATGCCGTCTCCCACAAAGGCCACCCGCAGGCCCTCCTGCTGAAGCCTTTTGACCTCTCCGGACTTGTCCTCCGGCAGTACCTGGGCCATGACGCGGTCGATGCCCAACTGCCCGGCCACGGCTCTCGCGCTGGCGGCGTTGTCTCCGGTGATCATGGCCACGGACAGGCCCATCTTCTTGAGCAGGGAGACGGCCTTTTCTGCCGAGGGCTTCAGTTGGTCGGAGATGGCGATTACCCCCCAGGCCAGGCCGTCCAGGGCGACCAGCATGGCCGTCTTTCCCTGCTCCTCAAAGGCCTGCCCTCTGCTGAGAATCTCCGGAGGGATATCTATGCCCATTTCCGAGAAGAGCATCCTGTTTCCGGCGATAACTCTCCGCCCTTCCACGACGGCCATGACGCCCTTGCCCGGCCAGGCCTGGAAATCGGCTGCCTGGCTGACGGCCAGCCCCTTTTCTTCTGCGGCTCGCACCACCGCCTCCGCCAGGGGATGCTCGGAGGGCTTCTCAGCGGCGGCAGCCAGGCGGAGCATCTGATCTTCATCCAGGAGGGCGAAGAGGTCGGTCACATCCGGCCGGCCTGCGGTGAGGGTGCCCGTCTTGTCGAAGGCCACCACATTCAGCTTCTCCGAGGCCTCCAGGGCTTCGCCGCTCTTGATGAGGATTCCCAGCTCCGCGCCCCGGCCGATGCCCACGGTTATGGCCGTGGGCGTGGCCAGGCCCAGGGCACAGGGGCAGGCCACCACCAGTACCGATATGAGCGCCGTCACCGAAAAGAGCAGGGTATTATGGGCCACAAAGTACCAGTAGACGAATGATGCGGCGGCGATGGTCAGTATGGTGGGGATGAAGTAAGAGACCGCCCGGTCGGCGATCCTCTGCACCGGCGGCCGGCTGCCCTGCGCCTCTTCGACCAGCGATATGATCCTGGCCAGGACTGTCTCCCGGCCAACCCGGGTGGCGGAGAATTGCAGGGAGCCGTTCTTGTTCACCGTCCCGCCCACCACGGGGCTGCCCTGCACCTTCAGGACGGCAATGCTCTCTCCGGTGATCATGGACTCGTCCACGTAGCTCTCTCCGGACAGGACTATGCCGTCTGCTGCGATCCTCTCTCCCGGCCTGACGATGAGAACGTCTCCGGCCAGAACCTCCTCCACCAAGACCTCCACCTCCCGACCGTCTTTGAGGATGGTGGCCTTGCGGGGCTGCAGGCCGACGAGTTTCCGGATGGCTTCCGAGGTCCTGCCCTTGGCTCCCGCCTCCAGGTAGCGGCCCAATGTGAGGAAGGCAGCAAGCATCACCGCTGTCTCGTAGAACATGAAGTCGGGGGTGAGGATGATGCCCAAGGTGCCAAGGATGCTGGAGCCGTAGGCCACGCCGATGCCCATGCCGTACATCACATCCATGTCCAGGCTCCTGTTCTTCAGAGCCCGGAGAGCTGCCCGAAATATGGGCAGGCTGACGTAGACGAACACCGGCAAAGAGAGCACGAGCATGAGCAGGCCCATGAAATTGGGTACGGCCATGATGATATGCATGGGCAGCAGCTCATGCACCGGCAGGTACATGAGGGCCATGAGAAAGATGCTGGCGGCAAAGCCGGCGATGATGCGCCGCTTCCTCGCTCCCTGCTCTCTCTCCATGACCTCCTTCTCCCGGTCGGCCAGCGCCTCCTCTCCCGCCAGGCCCAGGTACTGGTAGCCGGTGTCTAAAACGGCCTTCTTCATGTCCTCCAGGCTCACCATGCGGGGATTGTATGTGACGTAGGCCTTCTCGGCGGCCAGGTTCAACCGGACGTCGGCCACGCCGTCCAGCTTCTTGAGGGCCTCTTCCAGCGCAGCCACGCACATGGCGCAGACCATGCCGCCGATGCGCAGCACCGCCTTTTTGTCGATCACATCGTAGCCCGCATCCCGGACGGCCTTCTCCAGGTCGAAGAGGCGCAGCTTCTCCGGGTCATAGAGAACGGTCGCCGTCTCCGATCCTAGGTTGACGGAGGCCTCGGCTACCCCATCCAGGCCCTGTAGCGACCTTTCAATGGCTGCCGAGCAGGCGGCGCAGACCATTCCTGAAACCCGCAGCTCGGCTCTTTTGTTTGCTGGCATAATCCCTCAATCGCTTTGTGCCTCTGTGTATCTGTGGTTTTGTTTCGAAAGTAGCTGCATTTGGAGCAAACGGACTGAACCACAGAGGCACAGAGACGCAGAGGACAATGATGTTTTTTTTCCTCAGATAGATTGAAGAGGCAATGATCGATCCTAAATAAACCTCTCAAATCTCTCCTTTCCCACCTTGCAGATCGGGCAGATCTCCGGCGGAGCATTTCGGGCGCAGAGGTAGCCGCAGACGGTACACCTCCAGACCGGCAGAGATAGCTTGAAGGCTGCCTTGGCGATATCCGCTCCCAACGCCTCGCCCTGGGCGGAGGCCTTCTGCTGCTTTGCCTTCTTCAGCCGCTCCCTCTCTTCCTGGACAGGCCTCCTCTCCGGGATGGACGACAGCTCCTTTTTCCCAGATAATACGGCTTTAGAGACGTAAAGGGCGCAGTAGCAGGCCCCGAATTCGGTTATGTCCTCGTCTCGGTAGTCGCAGGGGCAGATGAGGTCGATGTCCTCCTCCTTTACGCCGGAGGCCAGGCGGCAGGGGCAGGCCCGGTAGCCGTAGCGCTTCTCGTTGACCAGCAGCCCCTTGACCAGCCCGCTGACGAAATCCCGGTCTGAATTGAGGTTGTATCCCCCGGCTTTGGCGTCCTTCTCCAGGCGGAAATATTGGCCGTCCACCTCAGACGCGCCCGGCTCGTAGTCCTCAGTCATTTTCCTATCGCCTCCCGAATCTCCTTTTCCTTCAGGCCCACGATGCCCTTCTCGCCGACCACCAGAGTCGGAAAGGATGTGCTGGGATTGTACTTCTTGACCTCGGCCACGGCCTCGGCCCTCTCCGCCCCCTTGAGGAGGTCGACATAGATGTAGTCAAAGGCCACGCCCAGGGAAGAAAGCAGCTCCTTGGTCTTTTTGCACCAGATGCAGGTGCTCAGGGCAAAGAGCCTGATCTTGCCCGCATCCTTTCCGGCTACATGCTCGAAGTTCATTATATCACCGATGGCCTGAATGTAGCCTCTGAAGGGATAAATAGCTACGTTTTAGAGCAGAATCGCTAGAATCCCGCCATCTAGTTAAACCCGCAGCCCCTTTTATCCTGCGGGGACGGCGTCATGGCAGCAAAACAGACATCATCGAAGGTCACCATTGCATTGATTCAGACCCAGGTTTCTGAGGATATCGATCTCAATCTGAGGAAGGCTTTGGAGTTGGTCAGAGAGGCCGCAGGAAAAGGCGCTCAGATCGTCTGCCTGCCGGAGCTGTACCGCACTCGCTATTTTCCCCAGTGGGATCGGGACGGCTATTCTGGGCCTAATGCCGAGAGCCTGGCGGAGAGCATCCCCGGCCCCTCCACCGGGGCGTTTTCTGCTCTGGCCAGGGAGCTGGAGATAGTCATAATCGTGCCGCTCTTCGAACGGGATACTTCGGGCTACTACAACTCCGTGGTCGTGATCGACGCCGACGGCAGCCTGCTGCCGACCTACCGAAAGGTGCACATCCCCCATGACCCGCTCTTTTACGAGAAGAGCTACTTTATTCCCGGCGAAGAGATCCGGGTCTACGACACCCGCTATGCCAAGATCTCGGCCCTCATATGCTTTGACCAGTGGTTTCCTGAGGCAGCCCGGGTGGCCGCCCTGGCCGGAGCGCAGATCATCTTCTATCCCACGGCCATCGGCTGGATCAGAGGCGAAGAGCAGCCGGAGGAGGGGGACTGGCATGATGCCTGGCAGACGGTGCAGAGGGGCCACGCCATCGCGAGCAGCGTCTGTGTGGCTGCCGTCAACCGGGCCGGCCGGGAGGATGAGCTGATCTTCTGGGGCGGTTCATTCGTCTGCGATTGTTTTGGCCGGGTGCTGGCCGAAGCAAGCAGCAGCGGCGAGGAGGTGCTGCTGGCCAGCCTCGACCTGGCAAAGAACGAGGCGGTGCAGGAGGGCTGGGGCTTCTTCCGCTGCCGCCGGCCGGACCTCTACTGGCCGCTCATCGAGATGGTGCGTAAGGCGCGTGAGCCGCGTGAGGCGCGACATCCGCAGGAGGATGCCGGCAAAACCGGCGGACGGGCCGGAGCCGGTGCAGAGAAAGAAAAGGGGATCGAGAAAGCCTCCCAACTGTGCCTCCAGGATACGGCTCGCGCTCTGGGCTACCACATGCCTGCGGAATGGGAGAGGCATGAGGCCATATGGCTCTCCTGGCCCTACGACCAGGACAGCTTTCCGGAGATAGAGGCTGTGGAAAGGGCCTACCTGGCCATCATCAAGGCCATTCACACCTCTGAGATGGTCAACCTGCTGGTCAGAGACGAGATCATGCTCAGTTCGGTGGTCAACTCTCTCCGAAAGGAAAAGGTCGACCTGCAGCGCATTCGCTTTCACATCATAAGCTACGCCGATGTCTGGTTCAGAGACTATGGCCCCACCTTCGTGGTCAATCGTGATCCGGAGGGGGGGCGGGAGAAAAGAGAGGGCGTCATTGGAACGGGTGGTAAAAGAGCGGGGGAGAGGGGACAGGGACGGAGCCGGGTGGCTGCCGTCAACTGGATCTTCAATGCCTGGGGAGAGAAGTACCCAGAGCTCTTGGGCGACACCAGGATCGCCTGCCAGATCAATGACGACCTGAAGATGGAGTGCTTCAAGCCGGGGATAGTCCTGGAGGGCGGCTCTATCGACGTCAACGGCTGCGGAACCGTCCTGACGACCGAGCAGTGCCTGCTCAATGCTAACCGCAATCCCTCTCTCTGCAAAGGGGAGATCGAAGAATATCTGCGGGAGTATTTGGGGGTGGACAGGATCATATGGCTGCCTGAGGGCATAGCCGGAGACGACACAGACGGCCATGTGGACGACGTCGCCCGATTCGTGAGCCCGACCACAGTGCTCTGCGCCTTTGAGGAGGATCCGGAGGACGACAATTACCTTCCCCTCAAGAGGTGCTATGAGCGGCTGCTCTCCGAGACCGACCAGGACGGCCGGCCACTCAATGTGATCAAGCTGCCCATGCCCGGCCGGGTTGGCAAGGATCGGCGGCTTCCCGCCAGCTATGCCAACTTCTACATAGGAAATGATGTGGTATTGGTGCCGGTCTTCGGCCACGAGAACGACCAAAAGGCCCTGCAGATCATAGAGCAGGCATTCCCGGAGAGGAGGGTGGTGGGGATCAACTGCCGGGAGATGGTGCACGGCCTGGGAACTGTCCACTGCATCAGCCAGCAGCAGCCGGAGTAATGCATTCTATGCTTGGCAAAAACATGGGCAATTGACGCTTCCAAAGCCTCTGTGGTGGCAGTTCCTGGGCAATTGGCTATAACCCAGTGGCTAACGACGTTTTTCACCACAGAGACACAGAGGACACAGAGCACGCACAGAGATGAGTTGATAACTGAACGAACCAGGGAAAGCCATAAAAGAATAGCAAGTATCCGGGCCGAAAACTCTTCTCACTCCCCCTCCTCCGTCCCGAATTATTGATAATCCCTGAGCGACCACTGCTCAGTCATGACCTCTCGCGATCGATCCGCAAGCACCTCCTCAAAGAACGCCCTCGTCTCCTGGACGGGCGGAAAGGACGGCTGCCTCTCCTGTTACAGAGCCATGAATGATGGCTGCAATATCACCCACCTCCTGCATTTCACCAACCTCAACAAGACCGGCTCGCACGAACTCAATCCCGCCCTCATTCGCGCTCAGGCCAGGGCCATAGGCCTTCCCCTTTTGCAGAGGGATTTCCGCTCCTACGAGGGGGAGTTCAAAAAGGCGGTCAGGGAGCTGCAAATCCAGGGCGAGAGGATCGATGCCGCCGTCTTCGGCCACATACAGACACACAGGCCATTGGTGGAGAGAATCTGCCGCGACCTCGATATAGACCTCATGCTTCCCCTCTGGCAGGAGAGGTCGGAGAAGATCGTAAAGGAACTGATAGACTCCGGATTCGAGGCGATTGTGGTCAGCGTTAAGGAGGGATTCCTGGGCAGAGAGTGGCTGGGCAGAAGGATTGACGGCCAGTTCCTCCAGGACCTAGCAGAGGCCGACGGATCAATCGATCCCTGTGGCGAGAACGGTGAGTTCCACTCCTTTGTCTGCAACGGCCCTATATTCAAGGAGAAGGTAGTAATATCCGCAGGCGATCCGGTGTGCAGAGAAGGATACTGGTTCCTGAATATCAGAGACTTCGCCTTGCAGGAAAAATAGAGGAAAAAGAGGCTAATGGTTTTTAACCTCTGTGTCTCTGCGCCTCTGTGGTTTAGTCAGTAGATTGCTGAAGAATAAGCCTACTGTACTGAACAAAACCACAGAGGCACAGAGAAGACCTTACAGATTGAAGGGCAGAGCCACTTCCTCCGCACGCCCCTCATACCTGCCAGATGTCCCTGGGCATTTTGGTCAGGCTCACCGCCCCTCCGGGGGTGGTCAGGAAGGTATCCTCGATTCCCACCACTCCTTTGTCCGGATAGAATATCTTGGGCTCGAGGGCAATGGTCATGCTGCTCTGCAGGGTGTGGTCCAGCGGCCCGATGACCGGGTACTCGTCCAGCTCCAGGCCCACTCCGTGGCCGACGAAGCCGCATTTGTTTCCGTTGCTGCCCCCCAGGCTCTCCCCGTATCCTAGCCTCGCCCCCTCCGCCTCAGACAGATTGAACAGCTCTCTGCCCGTCCGGCCGCTGACCATCCTGCTGGCTACCGTCTCCTCGATCTGCCGGGCGGCTTCATAGGCATCCTGCAAATCCGGCTCCAGCCTGCCGATGGAGAAGATGCGGGTGGCATCGGCGATGTAGCCGTTGTAGATTCCCACGCAGTCCACAAACACCGGCTCGTTTCTCTTCACCCTGGCAAAACCCGCCCCCTGGGGAAACATGAGGGACGTGCCCCGCCCTCCGCTGGGCGAGGCCAGGAAGCTGGGATAGGCAGCCTCCGCTCCGGCCATGACATGGCCCAGGGGAACGATGCTGTTGAAGCGGCGGAAGCGCAGAGAGCCCTGGTGGCCCAGGGAGCGCATCACCGACTCGATTCTGCAGATCAGGTCCACCTCCTTCATGCCTTCTTCCAGATAGTCGGGCACCGAGCCAAACCCTGCCTCCAGGATGCGCGCCGCTTCAGAGACCAGCCCCAGCTCGAACTCCGACTTCACCGACCGGATGTGCTTGATTCTCTCTGCCACGTCCACAAATCTGGCATTCTCCAGGGCTTTATTGACCTTGAAATAGAAGCTGCAAGGCAGAACGTCCATCTCCAGGCCGACGGCCGCTCCGCCGGGGATGCCCAGGTCGGACTTGAGGTTCCTCATATTCTTCAGGGGCAGGACATCCAGGGGCGACTCCTGCCTGGCTCTCTCCAGGCTCCTCTTCATCATGACCACCGGCTCGCCGTCCCTGGGAATGTAGACCAGGCCGTCCTGGGCCGTGCCGCAGAAGTAGCAGATGTCCACGGCGTGAAAGAGCAGCGCCCCATCCATGGCTCCGCCGCTGCCGCGGCCACTCCCGTCCTCCGTCCCGTTCATGCGGGACTGCAATGCCTTTATCCTGCGCTCGATCTCCGACCTGGGGGTTAGAACATACTCCATTTAAAATTCACCATAAATTAATTTATTGTGCTTTCAACACCGGTGGTATACAAAGCCGGTCACATTAAAATATACTTCGATGCTGAGAAATACCGAGAAGAAAAAGCTGCACATTACATCTGAACGGTCTTGCCGCTTTATTTGTCATCCTCCCGGCCTTTGGGAAGCACACTTTTAACCTCTTCCTCAAACTCCTTCTCGGCCAGGGCGTCTCCCTCTTCGATTCGTCGCTGGTTGAACGCCTGGTACTGCTCCAAGGCCAGGCGCTTGGCCTCCTCCATGGATATCTTGCCGCTGTGCTCCAGTATGGCCCGCTGGTTGAACTGCAGGAAGGAATCCAGCTTCTGCTGCCAGTCCTTCATGTAGACCGGATTTCTGCGTTTGGCCTGGTCTTCGGCATAGTCCAGCCACATGGTCACCAGCCGATTGAGATCTCCTATTTCGTCTGCCAGCAGGTAGTTTTTTGCCACAAAGATGTCTGATTGGCGGACACGGGCTCCTTTCCAGGCGGTGAGCCCCATGTTTGCTTTGGAGGCGTCGGCCCTCTCTGTTATGATCTCGGCGGCAGTGTGGCCGGTTATGGCCCAATGCAGCTTGTTCTGAACGATCTTGAAGAAAGCCTGGGTGCTTTCGGCCTGGGAATCATAGTCGATGGAGAGGGTATAGATATCCCGGACCTTCTGATAGAAGCGCTTCTCAGAGGTCCGGATGTCGCGGATGCGCTCCAGCAGCTCGTCAAAGTAGTCGGCCCCGAAGGCCTGCTCTCCCTTGAGCCTCTGATCGTCCAGCACAAAGCCCTTGACCATGTACTCCCGCAGGCGCTCAGTAGCCCAGCGGCGGAATTGCACGCCCCGGTGGCTTCGTACGCGATAGCCGACGGCCAGAATCATTTCCAGGCTGTAGAAGTCCACCAGCCGCTCTACCCGACGGCTGCCCTCGGTTTGAACTAATCGGAATTTCCGAGTAGTTGCAGCAGGAATAAGCTCATTGTCGTTATAGATGGTGGAGATATGCTCGCTGATCGTGTGAGGTGCAACCTGATACAGCTCAGCTAGAAGTCTCTGGTTTAGCCAGACTGTGCCGTCCTGGAGCCGGACCTGAATGCGGGATTTGCCGTCCTCCGTCTGGTAGAACACGATGCCTGTATCGGGGGCAGGAGCCACCTCTATGTCGCTCATGTCAGTTTCCCTCCGCCGGGAGTTCATCTTGCAACTCTTCGTCTTCTATTACTTCATCGCTATCCAGGAGGTCGGTGTATTCTTCGGGTATCTCAGTATCTTCGGTGGCTGGAAGATCTATGCCCCGGACGTCGAGCTTGCCCGTGACCACGTCGGAGATGAGGCGGGCGCGGTACTTGCGGATGAGCAACTGCCTAGCGCGGATGCAGCAGATGATGCGACGGTTCATGTGGTCGAGGAGGACGGCGGCAGACTGTTCAGAAAGAAGAGGGAGCGTAACTGCTATTCCGCCAATGAACTGCCAATCCGTGCATGGCATCTTAGCTCCAAATGAGTCTTTAATTTTTGGAAAAGGCTCTAGCCCTGAAAATTTCATAAACCCTCAAAATATTTCCTGATCTTCTGAGACATTAGTACCCGCCGCATGGAGAGAAAAGAATTGTAATTGTCGGCAGTCGTCTCCTCTATGCCATCTGGAATGCAGTTCGCCTTGAAGTTGTTCTTTAATTCCGTGAGATCAGTAATATTTCCATAGCGTTTCTTCCCCCCCTGGCATTGCTGCATTAGCTGGCCGAAATATATCATTGGCTCCTTGCTGCCTATGGCGATATTGATCTCACTTTGGACCACCGCGTAATTTGCAATTTGATTATATTGTGCTCTACCCATCCCTTTCTTCTTAAGGTACTCTCTTGGGAAAATGTGATGCACATCAGATTGTACTTCAATCAGATCTTTTACAGTGATATCCGAAGACAGAAATCCCAGATCGTTCATCTTTATCTGTGCAGCTTCGAACAGGCGGAAGTAAGGACTTGAGGCCACCGAAGTATTCAAAGCTTGAGGCAATGCAGAATCCCAAAATGCATCAGAAAGCTCGCTTCGAATGAGGATATCCGCATAATTCTTAATCCCTATGTCATATATCTGCTTGATATCCTGGTCGAAAGTCGATTCAGGAGAGGACGAATACCGTCCTGTAAGCATAGCCATGACGAACCAACGCCGTACCTGGTGCCCAATATCGGCATTGGGAATCCCCTGATTGCGTAAGGTCAGATAGAGTATGTAAGCAAAGTTTAAGGAATTCTGAGATCGGATCATTGATGCGTTGACAAAACCCGCTGAGCGGATGATCATGAGGAAGCGCTTGAAATTGGTCTCATTCATGAATTGATTGATTCCCTTCTTCAATCGGTTAAATGAGTCCTCGACTATAGCCTCTTCATATTGTTTGGTCTCAAAATTGCGCCCAGATAGCAATGCTACGAGGTCCTCTAGACGACCACGCTGAAATTCTGTGGTAAATGCCACCCTTAGCATATCGGTATATGACGGATCATAAAGGTCATCGTTCTCGCTGCGGAGCCATGACATTTGACGAAAGAATTCGCTTTCTGCAAATGTCTTGTCATTCTGCAAGTCCTTGTAAAACTCTGGTGTTATGGCCAAATGGCAGAAATAGTCGATTGCCTTTCTCAGCATATTGCCATCATAGGTTTCATTGACAGCTATCTTTGACATGGCAAAATCTGCCTGGCTTAGTGCCACTCCTGCTGAGTTGACGCGAATGAATATCTCAGTCACAGTTTCAATATCCAAGTCTGAAGCCAAATCGATAAGTCCAATTTGATTGTTGAGTATTCCACGCAATGATTCAATGCTGTAAAATATTTCATCATCTTTCGAGTTCGGATTCTTCTTGCAGTAATCAGCGACCAAGTTGAATAGCTTCGTTCTCGGATCAAAGACTTTCGATATATCCGATAACCACGAGGCATCTTTTTCGATTGCGGGATTTGATACCTCGAATTGCTGCTTGACAGGATGAAAGCCAATCCGAATACGGATCTTTTTATAGTCTTTATTTACTACTTCTTCTCCGAGTATGGCTGCCATGAGCGCAGTAACACGCTGTTGTCCATCGATAATTATGTGCTTACCAGTGGAAGTTGTCCCATCCTTTAGTTTCACATTTGGATTGCGCCATGCAATCAAATACCCGACAGGATATCCCCTGAATAAAGAATCCAGCATCTGGCGGACCTTTACCGCATCCCAGACGAATGGTCTCTGAATCTCCGGTATGGCAATTTCGCCAGAATCAATCCATGCAAACAGATTCTTAATTGGCAATTGAGTAACGGAATAACGTTGTGTAGTGATGATAATCCCTCTTATATCGATCAAAATAGATTAAGCATCTCTTTCATCTACTTCCCAGTGCCACAATATCCGCTTGAATCACCTACAGCGTTCTCGTGGGCTTCAGTATTCTGAAGTGGCTTATGAAGCTGATCTCGTAGCCCACCTTCACGCTCTACACATCGTATCATGATTCCGCAGAATGAGATAGCACCTTCCGGCGCATGAAGGCCTTGATTGCTCCTCCACCTTTGAAGGCCAGGGACGTCTCGCATATTCACGAGGTTATGACTTTCTTTACCATAAACATTATGCTGATCTCAGATCGATACAGATTTTGTTATTAGACCCACCCATCCCAGGACCCCAATCATATTCAGCCCGATGTAGATCATGAGCAGCACAAAGATCTGCTTCAGCCTCTCCGCCGGCAGCCGGTGGGCGGCCCTTACCCCCCACCGGGCGGAGAAGATGCTAGCTGCTGCCAGGAGGGCGAATTGCAGCAGGTCGATGTAGCCCACGCTGTAAGGCGGAAGCCCGGGCACGCCCCAGCCGTTGTAGGCATAGGCAAAGACGCCTCCCAGGGCGTTGAAGGCGATGGCCAGCGACGAAGTGCCGATGGCCTGAAACATGCCGAAGCCCATTGCGACCACCATGGCGGGAACGAGAATCACCCCTCCGCCGATGCCTGTCAGTCCGGATACTATTCCCACTGCAAATCCCCAGAGGACGTACTGGCGGATGGGCTCCGATGCTGGCGATTTCGGGCTCTGCCGGGGCAGCAGGTCGGAGGCAAAGAGCATCCTCAGAGCACCCAGCAGCACCACTGAGCCGAAGAGCATTTTCAGAAGCTCGCCCGGAGCGTGAGAGGCGATGCTGCCCCCCAGAAAGGCTCCGGCCAGCCCGGAGAGGCCCATGATGATTCCCGGCCTCCAGAGGACTACGCCCCGGCAGGAGTGGCCGCGGCATCCGGATAGGGCGGTGGGCAGGACCACAGCCAAAGATGTTCCGAAGGCGATCCTGGCGGCCAGGGTGGGATCGATGCCCTGCTGGGCCAGCGCCCAGATCTGCACCGGCACCATGAGAAATCCTCCCCCGATTCCCAGGAGGCCGCAGGCAAAACCCACTGCTATGCCTGTGACCAGCAGCACCAGAACATAGGCCAAAAAAGATGTGTCTATCAAGTCTTCCCGGCTCTTGAATAAAATTTTAGATTTTATAATTTGGCATGCAAAGCGGCGATCTCCTCCGCCAGCCGGTCCAGGGCTGCAAAGTCGCCCTCTTTGGGCAGCCCCTTAGCCACCACGGGGTCGAGGAACTGCAGCTTCAGATTGGGCAGGGCCTCTGTGATCTGCTCCAGCATCTTTCCTCCCCAGCCGAAGGAGCCGATGATGGTGGCATAGCGGGTCTTGGGGCGGAGGGCATTGGCCAGTATGGCGGCATAGAGGGCCAGCGGATGGGCCCCGGCCAGGATGGTGGGCGTGCCTATGACCACCGTGGCTGAATCCACCAGCGCCTCGGCCAGTTTGCCGCTGTCCAGGCTAGTCAGGTCAAAACGCATAACCCGCACGCCCCTGGCGATGAGCGCATCGCTCAGATAGTCGACCATCACCCTAGTTGAGCCGTGCATGGAGACATAGGGCAGTACCACCTGATTTTTTACGGCATCCGATGACCAGTCGCGATAGGCGTCCAAAATAAACGCAGGCCTGTCATGGACCGGGCCGTGGCTGGGGGCTATGACCTCCACCTGCATCTTGCCGATCCTCTCCAGGTGCCTCCTGACGTGCTGGCGGAAGGGCATCATGATCTCGGCATAGTACCTCTTGGCGGAGGAATTAACCGCTGCCTCGTCCTGCACAAATAGGTCGCTTGTAGCCAGGTGGCTGCCCAGGAAGTCGCAGGTAAAGAGGATGCGCTGCTCGGCCAGGTAGGTGAAGATGGTGTCCGGCCAGTGCACCCAGGGAGCAGAGATGAACTGCAGGCTTTTGCCGCCCAGCTCCAGCGTCTCCCCGTCCTTGACCTCCTGGGTCCTGTCCGCTGCCGCGAGCCCGAAGTCCCTGAGCAGCTCCAGGCAGCGGGCAGAGCCCAGGACCTTTGCCTCCGGATAGGCTCGCAGAAGCTCCTTCAAGCCTCCGGAGTGGTCCTGCTCGGCATGCTGAGCCACTATGAAGTCAATCCTTTCAATGCCGAGGCTGCTGAGATTCTCCAGGAGGCCGCCTGCCATGGCAGCATCCACGGCATCGATAAGCGCCGTCCTTTCGCTTCCCCGGATCAGATAGGAGTTGTAGCTGGTCCCATCCGGCAGGGCAATCAGGGCGTCAAAGAGCCTCCTGTCCCAGTCTATGGCCCCCACGCTGTGCACGCCCGGCCGGAGCTCTCTTTTAAGCGTCATGGTCTTATTCACACTCCATTTCCAGCCGCCTTTCCATCAATCCATCTTCTCAAAATCTTCCTTGGAAGCGCCGCACTGAGGACAGGTCCAGGAATCGGGCAGGGACTCAAAGGGCGTGCCGGCAGCTATTCCTGAATCTGCATCTCCTTTTGCCGGATCGTAGACGTATCCGCACATGGTGCACCGGTATTTTTGAGACATGCTTTCATCATGGCCTGCAAAGTATTTATCCGGCTCGCCTCTCCGTGCCCACTCCATAGCCCCTTTGCATTCTCTTCTCCGGGCTCAGCAGCAGGCACCGGATCCAAGAGAGAAGGCAAATTCAAAATAATATTGTGTTTTATATAATTAAGTTGGAGAGCCATGCTCCGGATGGGACAGCTCGGAAAAAGCCCTCACCAGCACCTCATTGATCGTTGGATGGATCACCTGCGACCGGATGATCGGCATCATGTCCTGGTAGTCGGTGTTCATGAGGTAGACGACCTGTTGCACCAGCTCCGCCGCCATGGGCCCCACCGCCGTCGCCCCCAGGATGCGTCCGCTCTCCTCCTCCAGCACCACCTTGACGAAGGCGTGCTCTGCGGCCATGGCCACGCCCAGGGCGGTGTCCATGTAATCGGCCCGCCCGACCAATATCCTGCGGCCTTCGGCCAGGGCATCGCTTTCCCTCATGCCCACTCCCGCCACCTGGGGGTGAGTGAAGACGGCGTAGGGCACGGCATGGTAGTCGACCGCCTCCCGCTCCCCGTCTGCGGCGCGCAGCAGGTTGTGGGCTACCACCTCAGACTCATAGTTGGCCGTATGCCGGAACATGTGCCTTCCCAAAGCGTCTCCCAGAGCATAGATGCCACTCTTACTGGTCTCCAGGTACCGGTCGGTCTTGATCCAGCCCCGGCCGTCGGTCTCAATGCCGCTTTTCTCCGGCTTTAGCAGGTCGGAGTTGGAGCGGCGGCCGGCGGCCAGGAGGATCTCATCTGCCTCGAAGCGGCTCACCTTTCCGTCCTGCATGCTCCTGGCATTTACGATCTTTTTGCCGTTCTCCCCTATCTGGACGGAGATCACCTCGTGCTCGGTGATCACCCTCATGTACTGGGCGAGAAGCCTTCGGACCAGGCTTGCTGCCTCAGGCTCCACCCCGGAGAGGAGCAGCTTTGCACGGCCTATCATGACCACGTCCGCTCCCATGGCCGAAAAGAAGTGGGAAAACTCGCAGCCGATGTAGCCGCCTCCGATTATGATCAGGCTCTCGGGGAGCCTCTTTTGCTCCAAAAGGCTGACGTTGTCGATAAAGCCCGCCTCGGAGAGGCCCGGTATGGGCGGCACCAGCGCCCGGGCCCCCGTGGCCAGGACGATTCTGGGGGCGGTTATATTGCGCCCGCCGCTGCCGCCTCCGTCGCTGCCCCCCAACTGAAGGGTGTAGTCGGAGACAAACTCCGCCCTCTCCTGTATATAGGTCAGATTCTCTTTGGAGAGGAGAGCCTGCAGAAGGTCGCCTTGCGTCTTGGCCCTCACCGCCCTCATGCGGTCCATGATCCTTTCGAAATCGATTTCATCGAGGGAGGCATGCACCCCCACCGCTCCGGCATCCTGAAGAGAGCGCACGACATCCGCAGGATGGATGAGCATCTTTGAGGGGACGCAGCCGTGGTTGAGGCAAGTGCCCCCTGCCGGCCCCTGCTCAACCAGAGCCACCTGTAAACCCTGCCGCCTGGCCTGGGAGGCCACATTCAATCCCGCGCCCGTTCCGATCACTATCAGGTCGAACTCATCCATGCGTCTCACAATCCCCGCTATCGTTACGATTCTGCCGGCTTTGGATATCGGCTTAATGGTTGTTAAGCTCTCTGGTTCTTTGCCTCTCCTTTCTTAATCATCTCTTTGCGCGCCTTTGTGGTGGATGCGTTTTTGCACCAGTTCTAGCCCAGCGGATTTTCGTGATCTATCTTTGTCAAATGAGGGATCGATACAGCGGTTCCTCGCTATTTTATGTGGGTAGTGAGGTGGTTCTCTGTGTCTCTGCGCCTCTGTGGTTTAGTTTGTAAGTTTCCGACATTTAAGCCTACAGCTACTGAACAAAACCACAGAGGCACAGAGGCGCAGAGATGAGAATATAACCTGAAAGACAGAGTAACTCAGTTTAGCCACAGGAAATAGCGAAGAACCGAGCCAGCTCCTCTCTACTGAGGATCAACTCCCAGCCACTCAGCTTATCTTGCTACGTCTGACCCACGCGCATCTGTACCGAGTGGTTTACGACTTTCACCACAAAGGCACAAAGCCACAAAGACTCACAAAGAAGCGAACTATTCAGAAAAAAAGAAACGGCAGAGGCCCGCCTAAGCCACTTTGGCTCCGGCAAACCTCTTGTACAGATCCGCCTCGGATGCCGTGGGCTGCACCTTTTTGATGGCCTCCTCGAAGTGCTTGCCATCAATGCGGTACTCGCAGACGGCAGCCTCCTCTTTGGCCTTTCCGGACAGGACGCACTCCCGGATGGCCAGCATCACTGCTTCGCCCACCAGGGCGGCGAGGTCCGCTCCGGAGTACTTCTCCGTCCTCTTGGCCAGGTCCTCCAGGTTAACGTCGTCGGACAGGGGCTTTTTGGAGGTGTGGATCTTGAGGATCTCCTTTCTTGCCGCCTCGTCCGGCAGGCCAATTTCGATGAGCCTGTCGAACCTGCCGGGCCGCAGCAGTGCGACGTCGATTATGTCCGGCCGGTTGGTGGCGGCTATCACCATGACGCTGCTCAGCGACTCCAGGCCGTCCAGCTCCGTCAGGATCTGGGATATGACCCGCTCCGTTACATGGGAGTCGCTGCTCATGCCTCCCCGGGCCGGGGCTATGGAGTCGATCTCGTCCAGGAAGATCACCGAAGGAGCCGCCTGGCGGGCCTTCCTGAATGTCTCCCGAACAGCCTTCTCCGACTCGCCCACCCACTTGCTGAGGAACTCCGGGCCCTTGATGCTGATGAAGTTGGCCTGGCTCTCCGTGGCCACTGCCTTGGCGAGCAGGGTCTTTCCCGTGCCGGGCGGACCGTAGAGCAGGATTCCCTTGGGAGCTTTGGCATCCATGTGGGCGAAGAGCTTGGCGTAGGCCAGCGGCCACTCCACCGACTCGACCAACTGCTGCTTGACATCGGCCAGTCCGCCTATTTCGTCCCAGTGCACATTGGGCGACTCGACCATGACCTCTCTCATGGCGGAGGGCTCCATCTCCCGCAGGGCATCCAGGAAGTCGTCATTGTTGACCTCGATCTTGTTGAGGATCTCGGCGGGAATGGCCTCCACCTCCAGGTCCAGCTCCGGCAGGATGCGCCGCAGAGCCCTCATGCCCGCCTCACGGGCCAGGGCGGCCAGGTCAGCTCCCACGAAGCCGTGGGTCACATCGGCCAGCTTCTCCTGATTGACATCTTTGGAGAGGGGCATGCCACGGGTGTGGATCTGCAGCACCTCCAGACGGGACTGGCGGTTGGGCACACCGATCTCGATCTCCCGGTCGAATCTGCCCGGCCTTCTCAGGGCCGGGTCCAGGGAGTCGGGCCGGTTGGTAGCGCCTATGACCACCACTTTGCCGCGCGACTCCATGCCGTCCATGAGGGCCAGCATCTGGGCAACCACGCGGCGCTCCACCTCGCCCGTCACCTCTTCTCTCTTGGGGGCGATGGAGTCGATCTCATCGATGAGGATGATGGATGGAGCCTGCTCCTCAGCGGTCTTGAACAGCCCTCGCAGCTTCTCCTCGGACTCGCCGTAGTACTTGGACATGATCTCCGGGCCGCTCAGGGTCTCGAAGTGAGCATTGGTCTCCGAGGCCAGGGCCTTGGCCAGCAGGGTCTTTCCCGTGCCGGGCGGGCCGTAGAGCAGCACTCCCTTGGGGGCCTCCACACCCAGCCGCTCGAAGAGCTCCGGGTGCTTCATGGGCAGCTCGATCATCTCCCTCACCTTCTTGATCTCGGCAGACAGGCCGCCGATATCCTCGTAGGTGATGCGCGGACCGGCCTTCTCCTCTTTGGCCGGCTTCTCAGAGACATCAATCCGGGTCTTGTCACCGATCACCGCCGCCTCCCGGGCCGGGGAGACGCGGGTGGCCATCAGCTCGATCTTTCTGCCCATGACGGCGATCTCGATGATGTCGCCCCTGGTGATGATCCGGCCTTCCATGTACCTCTGCAGGTAGGCCTCCGCCCCGGTGATGCGCAGGGGAACTGTGGGAGCAAAGACCACGGAGTCGGCAGGGGCGGCGGAGATCAGCCTCACCGGAACTTTGTCGTCAATGCTCACTCCGGCATTCCGGCGGGTGTTGCCGTCCAGGCGCACAATGCCGGTGCCGGTGTCCTCCGGATAGCCGGGCCAGAGCAGCGCTGCTGTCTTCTTCTTTCCCTGAATGCTGACCACATCGCCGGCCTGCCAGCCCATCTCGCTGAACACGGCCGGATCTATGCGGGCGATGCCCCGTCCCACGTCGGTGGGCCGGGCTTCAATGACCTTGAGTGTGATCTCTGCTGACATCAATAACCTCCAATGAGTACATTCGCCTAAAGCTTAAATATTTTTTTAATCTGTACCCACAGGCAGACATTTGCACTGCCGTGAAATACGAATGATTGATACCTAATATTACTAACTTTTAGTTAGTATCATAATTGCTATATAAAGCTTTTGGACGATTTTAAAAAATAAAAATTTAATTAATTATAAACTAGAACTGAGGCCATTTGGGCATGTTGATATCGTCCATGTACCAGAATGTGTCATACCAGGCATCCACGCCCAGGTGCATTCCATCCCAGGGATTAACCTTTCCCTGGCCTTGGCCTTCGCCCTTATCTTCA
>Ga0116171_10001790_pt1 | contig 20958 bp, 19 predicted proteins | sample AD_JPNHW2_MetaG_FD_89798 | JGI IMG/M metagenome (GOLD analysis project Ga0116171, IMG submission 89798) | Active sludge microbial communities of municipal wastewater-treating anaerobic digesters from Japan - AD_JPNHW2_MetaG | ecosystem: Engineered > Bioreactor > Anaerobic > Digestate | place... | reverse complement strand
GCGTGGAAACCCTGCTTGCCGAGAAGGATATTCTTCTCTATGAGATCCACCATCGCGTGAAGAACAACATGAATATGGTCATCAACCTGCTTACCTTGCAGGCAGACGAGCTTGGCGACGCCCAGCCATCGTCGGTCCTGAGAAACGCGGTCGGCAGGATAAAGAGCATGGGCGTTCTTTACGACAAGCTCTACCGGTCGGAAAGCCTCACCGCGATCTCGATACGGGAATACCTCGCCGCGCTCATCAAGGACATCGTCACGATATTCCCCGATCGGTATAAAGTCGAGCTCGACCTCAATATCGAAGACATCGTGGTAGACGTGCAGCGCCTCTCGTGCGTCGGCATGATTGTAAACGAGCTCGTATTCAACTCGATGAAATACGCGTTCAACGGAAAGGAACGCGGGACGATATCCGTCGACGCGCACCGAACGCACGCGGGCGTCAGCATCGCGATCGAGGATAACGGCAACGGCATGCCGCTTATCGACACCTCGAGAACGCCTGACACGTTCGGTCTCAAGCTCGTCTATGGCCTTACCGAACAGCTGTGCGGAACGCTCGCGCAGGAACCATGCTCGGGAACGAGATTCGTCCTTGAATTTCCGCTAATCGAACGATAGCCCTTGTTTTATTTTTCTGGACCACTAAACTTTATTGTATTCAGGGGTAGCGAAGGTTATCATGCCGAAAAGTATCGACGACGAAACAAGAGAGATTCTCCTTTCCTTTATCTCAGAAGGATACGAGCGCCTTGACGATTCCGAGGCACAACTCGCGAAGCTCGGCGACGGCGACGACACCGCGCGGCTTAACTCCGTGTTCAGGCTCTTCCATTCCGTGAAGGGTTCCGCCGGCTATCTCGGCCTCGAGAACATCAAGCGCCTCACGCACGAGGCGGAAACGCTTCTCGACGTATTCCTCAAAGAAAAGATACCGGCCACGCAGGACGCGCTCGACGTCGTGTACGCGACCATTGACGTTCTCCGCAACCTTATCGGTATTACCGAACGCGAGTACTCGGACGAGACCGGCGCGAAAGAATCGAGCGAGCAAACCGCGAAGATAACGGCGATGATCGCGAAACTTCGCGCGGAGAAAGGAAATCCTCCCGCAAAGGAAACGGGAGAGATTCCCAAGGATCCGTGCGACACCATGCCAAACGAGATCAACCTCACGGACCTCGTCACCCGCGACATGGCGCAACGCTTCGTCGGCGAATGCGCCGATCTCATCGATCACGCCGAGAAAACGGCGCTTTCGATCAATCCCCGCGAATCGGCGACCGAAGGGATCCATGACATTTTCAGGGCCATCCACACGATAAAGGGAAACTCGTGATTCTTCGGCTACGCGTGCCTCGAATCAGTCTGCATGCAATTCGAGGGAGCACTCGACGAGGCGCGAAAAAAGACGGAGCCATGCGGCGAGGCGTTCATCAATATGGTCATCCACGAGATTGATCGCATTCGCGCGCATCTTTCCACCGTCGTCATTCGCGAAAAAGGATCGGCCGACCTTCAGCCTGCGCCTTCCGCGAGTTCAGACACGCGCGCGATCGACGAAACCTTGATCGCTCCCGCGGACGGCGACACCGAGAAACAGGCAGACTCATCGTACAAACCGCTCGGCGAGATCCTCGTCGACATGGGCGCGGTAGCGAACGAGACCATACGCGAGGCTCTGAACGAGCAAGAACGGCCGATCGGCGAGATTCTTCTCCAAAAGGGCGTCGTATCCCCGGAGCACATCGAAGAAGCGCTCAAAATACAAAAGACGCAAGGCGCGTCGGTTGGTGAGGCGCCGAAGGAAGTCGTCAGGAAGGAAATCCGCGTCGACACGGCGAAGCTCGACAAGCTCTTCGAGCTCGTCGGCGAGCTCATCACCGCCGAGTCCATGGTCATCAACAACCCCGATCTCTCTGGTCTTAAGCTCGACAATTTCTCGAAGGCCTTCGGGAGTCTCAATAAAATCAGCAGGGAAATTCAGGAAACCACGATGATGATCCGAATGATCCCGCTCGACGGCCTCTTCCAGAAAATGACGCGTCTCGTCCGCGACCTTTCGCGCAAGATCGACCGACCGGTGAACTTCATCGTGTCAGGCCAAGACACGGAGATGGACAAGAACGTCATCGAGCAAATTTCCGATCCCCTCGTGCACATCCTCCGGAACGCCATCGATCACGGCATCGAGTCAAAGGAACGTCGCAAATCGGCGGGGAAGCCCGAAACCGGGAGCGTTTGGCTCAACGCGCGTTACGAGGGTTCGGAGATATGCATAAGCGTTCGCGACGACGGCGGAGGCCTTAATCGCGAGAAGATTCTTGCGAAGGCGATGACCAAGGGAATGATAACCGGAGACCCATCGCTCTTGAGCGACTCTGACGTCAACGCGTTCATCTTCGAACCGGGGTTCTCGACGGCCGAAATCGTCTCGGACGTCTCGGGGCGCGGGGTCGGGCTCGACGTCGTAAAGAAAAACCTCGAGCGCATTCGCGGCCGTATCGAGATCAAGTCGACCATCGGGCAAGGGACCGAATTCATTCTAAGGATACCGCTCACCATGGCGATAATTGACGGAATAACCGTCCGAGTCGGGGTGAATAAATACTCGCTCCCCTTAAACGACATCATCGAGTTCCTGAAGATTACCCCGGAGCAGATCACTCAGGCGGAAAAGAGCGAAGCGACCGTGAACATCAGAAAGGAATTCCTTCCGCTCATTAAGCTCGGAAACGTATTCAACGTCGCAAACGCCATCGTCGATCCCACCGAGGGCATCGTGATCGCGGTTCACAACAACGGGAAGAAAGCATGCCTGCTCATCGATGAGGTCATTGGAAACCAGCAGATCGTCGTAAAATCGCTTTCCGAGTATCTCGGTAAAGTCGACGGGATATCCGGATGCAGCATCCTTGGAGACGGCGGGGTCAGCTTTATTATCGATACGGGAAAACTCCTATCATTAAAACTCGCGTAGGTTTGGTTCTCTATGTAAGTTCGGTACCAAGGGTACCAGGAGGGAATAATGAAGATTCTTGCCAAGTTGCTTCTGAGCTTCATCGCCGTAGCGGCGCTTTGCGCAATCGTCGGCATAGTTGGCCTTAACCAACTGACGAAAACGCAGCAAAGCATCAACCTACTCTCAAGCGAGACAATACCCAAACTCGACTATATCAGCACGATCAGCATGCAGTTCAGGGACATTAAAACCTCCGTCAGGTCCATGGCAAATCCGCTTGTCGTAGATGACCAAGAGTTCATGAACCGACAGACGGCGAACATCGAGAAAGCCCGATCGGTGTACGGAGATGCCCGGAAGAAGTTCGAGGCGTTCTCCATGGTGCCGGAAGAGAAAAAGCTCTACGAAGTCGTCATCAAGAATATTGAGCTCGCGGCCGCGTACAATAACTCGGTCATCGAGCTCGTCAAGGAAACGCGCGCAGCGAGCGCGGCCGACCGTCCGGCGCTCTTTCAGAAGATTTACCAGAAAATATCCGGCCCCGAACGGCTCGCCATGGACAATCTTCTCGCGTCCTTCGACGATCTTTCGGCGTACGATAAGCAGTATTACGGCATCGACCTTCCGAATGCCACGATCAATACCGTCGAAACCGGTAGATTCATCGTTCTTATGATCACCGTATTTGCCTTTATCGCGGCCCTTGCCTTCGGCATCGTTCAGGGCCTCATGATCTCCGGCCGCCTGAAGAAGACCGTAGCGATACTGAACAAAATCGCGCACGGGGATCTTTCCGAGCGATTCACGATCAAGACCACCGACGAATTCCAAGAGGTTGCCACCTCGCTCAACGGCGTCGAGGAGAACGTCGCCGCGCTCGTCGGGGACACGGACATCCTCGTCCAGGCGGCGCTTGACGGTCGCCTCGCCGTGCGCGCGGATCCCGAAAAGCACAAAGGCGACTATAAAAAGGTCATCGTCGGCATCAACAACACCCTCGACGCGGTCGTTACCCCGCTTACCGTCGCGGCGAACTACATCGACCGCATCGCAAAGGGCGACATGCCGGAGAAGATCGCCGCCGCGTATAACGGGGACTTTAACAAGATCAAGGACAACCTTAACATCGCCATCGACAGCATCAACGCGCTCATCAGCGACACGATCATGCTTTCCGACGCTGCGGTCGGCGGCGCGCTTCAGACTCGCGCGGACGCGTCCCGGCATCAAGGCGACTACCGCAAGATCATCGAGGGCATCAACACGACGCTTGACCTCGTCATCAACCCGATCAACGAGATCATCGACATACTTAAGCATCTCGCCGAGGGGGACATGACCCTTCGCATGGCCGGCGACTACAAGGGAGATTTCGACGTCCTGAAAAAGGCGCTCAATGACTCGCTTGAGGCGATCAGCGACACGCTCGGGCAGATCAACAACGCCGTCGACCAGGTAGCCGAGGGGTCCGTGCAGGTATCGCAGGCGAGCCAGTCGCTCTCTCAAGGCGCGACCGAGCAGGCGTCCTCGCTCGAGGAGATCACGTCCTCGACGACCGAGATATCGAGCCAGACGCGGCAAAACACCGACAACGCGCTCAAGATGAATAGCCTCGCGAAGGAAGCGCAGGAGAACGCCGAGAAGGGAAACAAGCAAATGAAGGAACTCGTTTCCGCCATGGAGGACATCAACAAGAGCGCCGAGGAGATCAACAAGGTCGTCAAGACGATCGACGACATATCGTTCCAGATCAACCTGCTCGCGCTCAACGCGAACGTCGAGGCGGCGCGCGCGGGGAAGTACGGAAAGGGATTCGCCGTCGTCGCGGAGGAAGTCAGAAACCTCGCGGTCAGGAGCGCGAACTCGGTAAAGGAGACTACGCGCATGGTCGAGGAGGTCATCGGGAACATCCAGCGCGGAAACGCGCTCGTCGAGGGATCGGCGAGCCAGCTCGACGAGATAGTCGGCGGATCGTCGCAGGTCTCCGTGCTCGCGGAGGAAGTCGCGACGGCAGGACGCGAGCAGACGCAGGGTCTTGAGCAGATATCGCTCGGCCTTAACCAGATCGACCAGGTTACGCAGAGCAACACCGCGAGCGCGGAGGAAAGCGCCTCGGCCTCCGAGGAGCTATCCTCGCAGGCGCAGCAAGTCAAGGCGATGCTCTCGCGATTTAGGCTCAAGGTCGCCGAAGGAAGGCTCTCGGGCTCCGATGGTTCGAGCGCACGCCGAGAAGAGGCCGCGGCGCACGCGCAGCGCAGGCCCATGCCAATTCTCCCGCAGCACGCGATGAAAAAACCGCAGGCGCAGGCCGCGCGCTTTAACGCGTCGCTCAATCCCGCTGACGTCATTTCCCTTGACGACAGTAACTTCGGTAAGTTCTAGAAAGAACGGAGGAATCGCAGCCATGGCAGACATAAAAAGAAACGATGTGAGCGACGATCTCCTTGACGACGAGGAGAACGAGGACACCCAGGCGAATAAATACCTTTTTTTCAGGATCGGAAAGGAATCATACGGCATCGGGATAAGGTCGGTTATCGAGATCATCGAGCTTCAGAATATATCCGAGGTTCCGGACATGCCGACGTACGTGAAAGGAGTCATCAACCTCCGCGGCAAGGTCATCCCGATCGTCGACCTCAGGCTTCGCTTCGATATGGAAGAGCGCCAGTACGATAGCCGAACGTGCATCATCGTTACCGAGGTCGATCGAATCCTGGTCGGATGCCTCGTCGACACCGTCGAGGAGGTCATGGAGATACCGGAGAAGAACATAGAGCCGCCGCCCCGCTTCAAGACCGTTTCAGGAAGGGACCAATACATATCGGGAATGGGAAAAGACGGCGAGGCGATCAAGATTCTCCTTGACGTCGAAAAGATCGTGCGCGACGACAAACTCTCGCAGACGGTCCCCGATCTTTCGGTCGCTGCGCAGGCGCAAGCCGTCCAAGCGACCGCGACCGCGTGAGGAAACCATGTACGAAGATCTCGTGCCCTTAAGCGACCGCGAGTTCTCCTACATCACCAAGCTCCTATTCGAGCGCTTTGGGATATTCCTCAGCGATCAAAAGCGCGTGCTCGTCGCCGGAAGGCTCTCAAAGCGCCTCCGCGAGCTGGGGCTTTCGACGTTTACCGACTACATTGAATACCTTTCGGCGGACAAGACCGGCGGCGAGCTCAGCGAGCTGATAAACCGCATCACGACGAACCATTCGTTTTTCTTCCGGGAACGCGACCATTTCGACTTTCTTTCAAAGACCGTCCTTCCCGAGATCGAGGAAGGGGGAAAGGCGAAGGCCGGAGGCCTTTCCGTGAGGATATGGAGCGCCGGCTGCGCGACCGGCGAGGAGGTCTATTCGATCAGCATGCTCCTCAAGGAGCATTACGGACAGCGGCTTTCCGCGATCGACCCTGGGCTTCTCGCGACGGACATCTCCCTCGCGGCGCTCACGGAGGCGAAAGCAGGCGAATACGCGGAGGCAAAGCTTCGCGAGCTTCCCGTGAACTATCGGAACTCCTATTTCGTCAAGAAAGACGACGCGACATGGGCGATCAGCGAGGACATCAGGTCGATGGTCATGTTTAAACGGCTCAACCTCATGGCCGATTCGTATCCGATGAAGGGGCTTTTCGACGCGGTATTCTGCCGAAACGTGATGATCTACTTCAACCCGGAGTCGCGCGAGAAGGTCGTGAACGCGATCTACCGGTACGTGAAGCCGGGCGGGTATCTTTTCATCGGCCACTCTGAGTCGCTTAACCGCGAAACGTGCCCGTTCGAGTACGTCCGGCCGGCCGTGTACCGGAAAGGAGCGTAAGATGGTTTCGCAAAGCCTCAAGCAGTGCGGAATGCGCGTCGTCACGGTCGCGAACCGAAAAGGCGGCGTCGGCAAAACCTCGTCGGTCATTCAGATCGCCTCGGGACTCGCGCGGCGCGGAGAGCGCGTGCTCGCGATAGACGGCGACCCGCAGGGGAACCTCACGCTCTTCTTCGGCGGAAAGGACAAGAGGGATTTCGGCGACATGCTCGGCGCGATGGCCTCGGGCGCGAAGATAAAGACGGACGATTACGTCAACCGCGGCGTAAGACGGCGATTGGATATCATCCCCGCGAAGAACCGCAACCTCAGGCTCGAGATGCACGACACCGATATCGCGAGCGCGTATAGTCCGTTTGCGGATTTCATAGACGCGATTAAGGAGCGGTACGACTGGGTCATAATCGATTCGTCCCCGTCGAATAGCCCGCTTGAGCGGCTGCTCATCCGCGCGAGCGACGCCGTCATCATCCCGCTCGAGTTCCAGCTTTTTTCCATTTCCGGGCTCGAGTCCATACTCGACGAGGTACAGTTCTGCGCGGGAGACGCGAACCGGGACATACGGGTTCACTCGCTCATCTTCACCAAGGCGGAAAACAGGCTTAACCGAGTCAACACCTACCGTCAGGTCTTCTCGTCCTTTCATATCCCGATCTTCGAGATATGCAAATCGGAATACGTGACGCGCTCCATCGAGAAGTCAAGGACCATCTGGGAGTGCGGGCCGTCAAGCTACGCCGCGCGCGACTACGCGCGCATAATCGAAAAAGGATTTTTGGAAACCGTATGAACGACAAAAACAAGCATAAACTAGAGGAAATGACCGGTCACATATCGCGCGCGATCGAGAAAAAGGACGGATCGTCCGGCGACTACGCGTACTCGTCGTCGCTCACCGCGCCGAAGGCCCGGCACCTGACGGGCCTCTGGAAGGTCACGGAGCATACCGAAAGCGACGTGCCGTACGTCGAAGCGTTCGCGCAGGCGACGTTCCGCGATAGACCGCACGGGCAATTAAGCTATGACGCGACCTACGAGTTTACCGGGAATCTTTGCGTCAAGCGCGTGATGCTGCACGGCACGGTCGACTCCGGGGGAAAGGACGCGGACTTCGAGTACCGCATGAGCGCGGTCCTCACCTGGGAAATCGGGCCTGACGTGCTCAGCGTTCGCCCCGTGCTCGGGTATCAGGTAACGAATATCGACGGTGTCCCGGCTGCGGTAAGGGAATTGCCGAATTCGGTCGCGGGAATCATCATCCAATATAGGCTCGAGGGAGACGAGCTCACCCTCATCGACGGTACCGACCGAAAAAAGCTCGTGAGGGCGGCGACATGACGGCGGCGAAAAGGGTCAGGGTCCTGATCGTCGACGACTCGGCGATCGCGCGCGACATGCTCGAGCGGGGGCTTTCCCGGCAAACCGACATCGAAGTCGTCGGGAAGGCGTCCGACGCGTACTCGGCGCGGGATCGCATCGTCCTTTTATCCCCCGACGTCGTCACGCTCGACATCGAGATGCCCGGGATGAACGGGATCGAATTCCTCAAGCGCCTGATCCCGCAGTACCCCGTTCCGGTCGTCGTCGTCTCGGCCGTCACGGCGGAGGGCTCGCGCATGGCGCTTGAGGCGCTTGAGGCGGGGGCCGTCGACGTCGTCGCGAAACCGGGGAGCCGTACCGCGGGCGACACGGAAACGATGATCGAAAATCTTGCGGAAGCCGTTCGCGAGGCCGCTGTCGCGGACATGAAGAAGTTTTTGACGCTATCCAGCGAGAAACGAAAAGGAGTCGCCAAGCGGCCTCACGCCCATGAGCGTCAAGAGAGCGCGAACGGGAACGAGCGCAGGATCATCGCCATCGGCGCCTCGACTGGAGGCACGAACGCGCTCGACATGATCATCCCGCGATTCCCCGCCGAGACGCCGGGAATCGTCATAGTGCAGCACATGCCGCCCGTGTTCACCCGAATGTTCGCCCAGTCGCTCGACCGCGCGTCTGACCTTGAGGTCCGCGAGGCGGCAGACGGCGATCGCGTGCGCCAAGGGCTCGCGCTCGTCGCGCCCGGTGGCCTGCACATGACCGTCCACGAAGACTCATCGGGTTGGTTCGTGCGGTGCCGCGAAGGCGCGAAGGTTTCGGGGCATTGCCCCTCAGTCGACGTCCTTTTCTCCTCGGTCGCGGAAACGGCCGGAGAGCGGGCGACGGGATTGATCCTGACGGGGATGGGCCGCGACGGCGCCGACGGCCTTCTCGCGATGCGCAAAGCGGGAGCCCGCTGCTTCGCGCAGGACGAGCAAAGCTCCGTCGTGTACGGCATGCCGAAAGAGGCATGGGAAAACGGCGCTGCCGAACGGAAGGTGCCCATCGAGATGGCGACGCACGTCGTCTTGGCGGCATCCGCCCCACGGCTCAAGATAGGGAGTCTTTGATGGCAATCCACACCGTTGGCATCGGAGAGTGGATCGTCGCGTCGGGTCCCGATGACGAAATCAAGACGTACGCGCTCGGATCCTGCCTCGCGGTGATCATTACCGACGTAAAGCTCGGCCTTACGGGACTTATCCACATCGCGCTTCCCGAGGCTTCCATCGATCCAGACAAGGCACAAAAGCAGCCGGGGTACTTCGCCGACTCGGGGCTCACGCTCATGATCGAGGAGATGAAGAAGATGGGCGCGATTCGCGCGAACGTCCGCGTAAAGATCGCGGGCGGCGCGGCCGTGATGGACTCAAAGGGAATATTCGACATCGGCAAGCGAAACCTACTCGCCGCTAAGCGAATTCTATGGAAGAGCTCCCTCGGCGCCATCGCGGAAGACACGGGCGGCGAGATAAGCAGGACGGTTTCGGTTCGCGCCCAGGACGGCGAGACCGTCATATCATCAGGAAACCGGCAATGGCAGATATAGGAGGCCTTGATGCGGCATTACCACGCGATACTGATCGTTGACGACTCACCGACATCCAGGATGATCATACAGCGCTGCGTCGAGATGTCCGGGATTACCGCCGACGCGTTCGTTTTCGCCGAGGATGGGCTCGACGCGCTTTCCACGATCAGCGATGATCGATCAATCGATCTCATCTTCTCGGATATTAATATGCCCAAGATGGACGGTCAGACCTTCATCAAACTCATGAGAAGCAAACCGGAAACCTCGTCTATCCCCGTCGTAATCACGTCGAGCATCGCCGACGGTTCAGTCGAATCCGAGATGAAAAAGCTCGGGATATCGGCGGTCATAAAAAAACCGGTCTCACCGGAAAAAATCCTCAAAGTGCTTGAGGCAAACTCATGAACGACGGAGGCAAACCCGTGAACGACGCATTCAATCCCGACCGCGCGGAGAAGATCCTGGTCGATTCCATTACGTCCGTTTTCGCTGACATGGCATTCATCGACGTTGAGCGAAAGGCGGGAACGCAATCAATCGAAGAGCCGGCGAAGTGCGCGCCGTCATTCGAGAACGAACGCCGCACCGCGATCGACGTCCTTTCCCCCCTTTCCTGCAGGATCGAGCTCAAGATCAACAAGCCGCTCAGGGATCGGGTTATCGAAACGCTTTTCGGCGACAGCATTGACCAGGAGCAAAAAAAAGCCGCGGAAGACCCTCTCCTCGAGATGCTGAACATCATCGCGGGCTCATTTCTCTCATCGTACTTCGGATCGGGAACCAACATCCAACTTGAGCTTCCGCGATACCTCTATTTCGGCGAGGTCTCGCCGGGCCAGTCGGTCTCGTCGATACTCATGGACGCAGAAGGCGAGCCGCTGGAAGCCATCATCTCGTCCGTGCGCTATCGCTACTAACCCCAATAAAAAAATCCCCCGAGGCATCCGCTTCTCGGGGGTCGACTCACATTCGCGTCAAGGTTCTCGAATCGCTAAAGGCCGCTATTGATCGCGGTTATGAGCGCTTCCTTCTGGAAAGGCTTAATGATAAAGCCTTTCGCGCCGAGCGAAAGGGCCTCTTTCTTTAAAGATTCCTCGTCCTGCGTCGTAAGCACGAATACCGGGATACCCGCGATCGCCGCGCGATTTTTTCGTTCCCGCAAAAACTCTATTCCGTTCATTTCCGGCATGTTGATGTCGAGTATAATGCAGTCCACCGACGTGCCGTTGAGCTTCTCGAGCGCGTCTCGGCCGTTTTCCGCCTCGACGACCGAATGCCCGGCACCCGAGAGCGCGAGCGATATAATCTTTCGCATAGTCGATGAGTCGTCTACCGAGAGAAACTTCATAACTTCACCTCCATCAGGGCGTTCTTTTCGCCCTTCGTCTTCGCGTCGTTCATCAGCCGGTTCCTCAAGACGCTGAACCGATCGATCTTTGCCATACCGTCTATCTCTATGCCGCATTCCGCGATGCAATCATCCACGTTTCGCTGGAGCTCGCCGAGAACCGCGAGCGAACCCTCGATCATCTGCCGGGTAATGTCCTGAAACTGAAGCGACTCAAGAACCCCGTCGAGATCCCTGTCGATCGACTCGGACATCAGCGCGATCTCCTTCGCGAGACCTTGCGATCGGTCGGTCGCGCCGATAAGCGAGTCGACGGCGCCGCTTGCCGCCTCCATCTCAAGCTCGACCTTCGCGATGACCGCGCCGGACTTCTCCTCCATATTTTCGACGAGGACCGCGTTATAGTCCCTAAACCGAGAAAGAAGGGTCGACACCCTTTTCGAGAATTCGTTCGTGCGGTCGTTGAGCTTATGGAGCTCGGCGATGATAACCTTAAAACCAAGTCCCTTCTCCCCGATTCGCGCGGCCTCGATCGACATATTGAACGCGATGAGCTTCGACCGCTCGGTAATGTCCGCTATGCCCTTGAGAAGATCGAGTCCCGATTCGATCTCGCGGCTCATCGCCGCGAGCTGTTCGCGGTTTTCCTTTATGCATTGGGACAGCGATCGGATCGACTCCCGCTCGTCCGCCACGGCCTTCCGCGACTTCTCTGCGGTCTTCGCGATCGAGCGCTCGCTTTCCGTGTCCTCAAGCTCGAGCCTGATCGAATGCGCCGAAGAAGCGGCCCGACTCGCGGCCTCGCGCACGACGCTGAACCGTTCCATTACCGCGAACGCTGCCTCCTCGGTCTTCGCGGGAACCGCGCGGGCGACGGCGTTGACGAGCGGGAGGTATATGAGGCAATCGAGTATCGCGCGATCCCGTAAGGAGGCAAGCGCTTTTTCAGCATTGACGAGACGGTTATGCGCGAGCTCGACGCGGTCGGCAAGCTCCGCCGGCGATTGCGCGGAAAGGATTTCGTTGATCAGCGGGTACTCGATCACTTTCCGCGTTTCCTCGGGACATTCGGAAAGCGTCTTATAGAGCCCTGACATCAGCGCGCTCACGTGCGCATTGGCATGCGCGCTGGTATGCGAGCCGAGCGCGGAGCCAGAGGCACCATCGGCCGCACCAGTACGCGACCGGGCGGCGAGCGAGATGAATAGCGCGAGCGCGAACGCGCCCGATAGGGTCGGAAAGACGACCGCGAAGGTTACGTTTTGAATACCCGAGGCGCCGTACGCAACCGCCGATGCGAATGAAAGACCGGATGCGGCGAGCGCGATTATTCCCTGAACTTTCATAAGTAAAAGTATAGGCTACGGATTTTTATTTTGCCATTTTAAGTTTTTTTACGAACGATGATCGCACAGCTTTTGGAGAACGGATGGGAAAATCAATCGGCCGCGCCCGGGAGGAATTCCCGAACGCGGCCGAAAAGGAGAATAGACTTTCAATGAATGAATCACACCTTCGCGAGCGCCTGCTCGAGATCGGCGATGATGTCGTCGATATGCTCGATGCCGATCGAGAGCCTTACGAGATCCGGGGGAAGCCCGCCCTCAAGCTGTTCCTTGTCGGAAAGCTGCGAGTGCGTGGTGCTCGCCGAATGGATCGCGAGGCTCTTCGCGTCGCCGACGTTCGCGAGGTTCGAGAAGAGCTCGAGGGAGTCGATGAACTTCTGACCCTTCTCGCGCCCGGTTCCCTTCGCGTCGGGCTTTATCCCGAACACGACCATCCCGCCGAAACCGTTCTTGAACTGCCGCGCGGCGACCTTGTACGAGGGATCGTCCTTGAGTCCGGGATACCGCACCCAGGCGACCTTCGGGTTCTTCTTGAGCCACTCGGCGACCTTGAGCGCGTTCTCGTTATGCCGCGGCATGCGTACGTGAAGGCTCTCCGCGCCCTGGAGGAAAATCCAGGAGTTGTCGGGCGAGAGGCACGCGCCGAGGTTCCGCAAAGGATCGGTGCGGAAGCGGAAGGCGAACGCGACGGGCGCGAGCGGCTCGGGCAGGTCATAGGCCCAGCGAAGCCCGTGATACGCGGGGTCCGGATCCTTTAAGAGCGGCACGTTCGATTTCTTCCAGTCGAACTTTCCCGAATCGATGACGACGCCGCCTATCCCCGCCCCATGCCCGCCGATCCACTTACTCAGGGAATGGATGACGATGTCGGCGCCGTCCTCTATCGGGCGGTAGTTCGTCGGCGGGGTGAAGGTCGAGTCGACGACGAGCGGGATGTTATGCTCGTGCGCGATCTTCGCGATCGCGGCTATGTCTACGACGTCGAGCGATGGATTGCCGATCGTCTCGACGAACAGGTACCGCGTCTTCTCCGTGATGGCCTTGCGGAAATTCTCCGGGTCAAGCGCGTCGACGAGCTTCACGTTGATGCCCTGGTCCTTGAGGAGCACGGTGTACATCGTGTACGTGCCGCCGTAGAGGTTGCGGCCCGAGACGATCTCGTCGCCCGCTCGGGCGAGGGTGAGCGCGGTGTAGTGGATCGCCGCCGTTCCCGACGCGGTCACGACGGCAGCCGCGCCGCCTTCGAGGAGCGCGAGCCGGTTCTCGAGGACCTGCCCCGTCGGGTCGCCGAGCCGGGTGTAGATAAACCCGAGCTCCTTGAGCCCGAAAAGGTTCGCGCCATGCTCGGCGGAATCGAAGTTATACGCGGTCGTTCGCCATACCGGCACGCCGCGGGCCTTCGTCGTCGGGTCGGGGGTCTGACCCCCGTGCACCGCGAGCGTTTCAAGATGCAATTGCTTTGCCATTGGTCACTCCTCGAACAGCCAGGTTGAAAGATATCGCTCGCCCGTATCGGGGAGGATCGCCACGATGGTCTTGCCCTTGTTTTCGGGCCGCTTCGCGATGGTGAGCGCCGCCTCGAGCGCCGCGCCGGAAGAGATGCCGATGAGCAAGCCCTCTTCCTTCGCCGCGCGCCGGGCGATGGTTCCCGCCTTGACGTCGTCGGTCAGGTATATCTCGTCGAAGACCTTGCGGTTCAGGACGCCGGGAACGAAATTCGGCCCGATGCCTTGAATCTTGTGCGGGCCGGCCTTACCGCCGGAGATGAGCGGAGACGCCGCGGGCTCGATGAGCACGACCTTCAGGCCCGGTTTCTTCGACTTGAGAAACTCGCCGACGCCGGTGATCGAACCGCCGGTACCCGCCGTGGCCACGAGGATATCCACGGCCCCATCGGTATCCTTCCATATCTCCGGCCCGGTCGTTCGGCGATGAATCTCCGGGTTCGCGGGGTTTTCGAACTGCTGGGGAATAAACGAATTTGGCGTCGCGGCGGCGAGCTCTACCGCCTTGTCGATCGATCCTTGCATACCCTTCGAACCTTCGGTCAGGACGAGCTCGGCTCCGTACGCTTTCAGGAGTTTTCGTCGCTCGACGCTGAACGTCTCCGGCATGGTGAGGATGATGCGATACCCTTTGACGGCGGCCACGGCCGCGAGGGCGATGCCGGTGTTCCCGCTCGTCGGCTCGATAATGACCGAGCCCTGCCGGAGCTTGCCGTCCCGCTCGGCCGCCTCAATGAGCGCGAGGCCGACGCGGTCTTTGACGCTGGAAAACGGGTTCATGCTTTCCAGCTTCGCGTATACTTCGGCATCGCTGTCGTTCAGGCGGTTAATCTTTACGAGGGGGGTATTCCCGATCAGATCCGTAACTTTGTTGACCTTTGCCATGACATACTCCTTTTCGATTCGATGCGCGATTCTTCAATCGCGGTTGCTATATCCTAGTAGTCTTATAGTCATTATATTATTAAGCTCTGCAAGAAGTGTCAAGTGTTTTTTTTATATTATTCACAGCGTTTTAGTATGTTTTATCACTTTTTTCATATACAAGCGCTTAAATGAAATACATATAGGATTCCTCGGGATCGACCGTACCGAGCATCGACGCGAGGGTGATTCGGTCTACGACGGAGGAAACCCGCTCATTAAGCCGGTTATACACCGTAGCCCTGATGCAATGCTGAATCCGGTTCTCGCGTTCGCCGGGGCGGAGATCGTCCACGACCAGCATGTCCCCCTCGAGAATCCTCAGCGCGTCGCCGATGACGATTTCGGCCGGATCTCGCGCGAGGGTATACCCGCCCGAGGCGCCCTTTACCGAGCGAATGTAGCCAGCCCGGCGGAGGATGACGGCAACCTGCTCAAGGTACCGCGCGGAGATGTTTTGGCGTTCGGCGATGCTCGCGAGCGCGACGTGCGGCTCATGGGAATGTTCGGCGAGGTCGATCATAAGCCTGATCCCGTACCGCCCTCTCGTCGATATCTTCATATCGCGTAATTCTCCTCGTCCTGTTTCTCATATGACTCGACCAGATCAACCAAGGTAATCGAGTCGACGCAATCGCTAATCTCGCGATAGAGCTGCGCCCAGGTATGGCGGGTGATGCACTTCGCCTCGGCGGGGCACGTCCCGCGGGTTAGGCACGCGACCGGTTCGAGTGAGCCCTCGACGGCACGAAGGATATCCCCTACGGTAATCTCGGCGATGGGCCTACCGGGAAGGTAGCCGCCTTGCGCGCCGCGAATGCCGCGTATGATTCCGGCTTTCTTCAGGGGAATAAAGAGCTGCTCGAGGTACCCGTCGGATATGCCGGTATTCTCGGATATCGCGCGGGTACTCGCGAAAGCGCCTTCCGGCAGCAAGGCAAGGTACAGGAGCGCCTCGAGTGAGTATCGACCTCGCGTAGAAATGCGCATAAGATCTCCTAGTTTTTTCGTTGTCTTAATAAAAATACACGCGTCCGAACGTACGGTCAAGCGCTTCGAGGTTTTCGTTGCGAGGAATCGACATCTACTCGCTACCGTTTTTTCTCCCCATCAGCAGGAAAAATACGGTAGAATCAGGGTAACCAAACCTCTAGAAAACATAAAAGGATGGGTAACCGATGATCGCGAACGTCATCTTCATCAGTTTCAAGATTCTCGGCGCGCTGGGGCTTTTTATGTACGGCATGCAGCTCAGCTCGGACGGAATCCAACGAGCCGCGGGGGACCGACTCCAGGGCACCGTCAACTTCATGACCAAGAACCGCTTTTTCGCGGTCTTTACCGGGATCATCGTAACCATACTCGTCCAGTCATCCTCGGCGACCTCGGTCATGGTCGTCGCGTTCGTCAACGCAGGGCTTTTAACCCTCGTGCAATCCGTCGGGGTGATGATGGGCGCGCATATCGGCACGACGCTCACCGGGTGGATCATCGCCGCCGTCGGCGCGCAGAAGTTCTCGATCGCCATCGTCGCCGTGCCCCTGTTCGGCGTCGGCTACTTCATGTCGCTCATGAAAAAACGCGGGGACGCGTTCGTCAGCTACGGCGAGGGACTCATGGGCTTCGCGCTCATCTTCCTCGGCCTCGAGTTCCTCGCGAACGCGATTCCCGACCCATCGGGCGACGCCCTCCTGTTCCTGCGCGATTTCTCGGACAAGGGATGGCTCGCGATATTCGTGTGCGTCGCCGTCGGGCTCGTGTTCACCATGCTGATCAACGCCTCGAGCGCGACGATCGCCATCGTCATCGGGCTCGCGTCGAAGGGCATACTCACCTTCGACATGGCGGCCGCGCTCGTGCTCGGCTCCAACGTCGGGACGACCTTCGACGCCTTCCTCGTGTCCCTCGGCGCCAACACGAACGGCAAGCGCGCCGCCTGGGCGCATATCATGATCAACGTCGTCGGAACCTGCCTGACGCTTCTGTACTTTCACCCGTTCGTCGCGCTCGTCGACCTCATCACGCCCGGCGCCTACTCCGCGGCGACGGCTGGCGCGCACATCGCCATGTTCCACACGATGTTCAACGTCGTGAACACGGCGATATTCCTCCCGCTCATCCCCCAATACGCGGCGATCCTTTCCCGCGTGATCAAGGAGACACCCGGCGAGGAGGAGCGATCGCGGCTCGTGTACCGCCCGACGCCGCTCCTCGGAACCCCGGAACTCAACATCGCCAAGGCTCGCGCAGACATCGCCGAGCTCGCCCGCGTCGCGGAAGGGCTCCTCGAGCGCTTTCGAGAGGAACTCTCCCAGAAGCGCGAGTGGTCGACCGAGACGATGGACTGGTTCGCGCGGCACCGCGAGTACGCCTCGAGCCTCCGCGAGGGGATATCGGGTTTTCTCCTCGAGATCGCGCAGCAGGACATCGCCGAGAAGACGCGCGACAACATCGGCACCCAGCTTAGGATGGTGAGCGACTTCGACGGCATCGCGGCGAGCTGCCTCTCCATGGCGTGCATGCAGGAGAAGGCAGCGCGGAAGAAGCTCGCGTTCGGCGAGGAGCTCCTCGGGCAGCTCGAACCCTTCACCGAGCTCGCGCAGGAATTCCTCGGGTTCGTCACCTCGAAGATCAGCCATCCCCTCGGCGAGGCCGAGCTCGCGCTCGCCGTCGAGTACGAGTCACGCGTCGACGGGTGCCGCTCGGGCCTCAAGAAGATCGCGCGCAAGCGAATCACCCAAGGCGCCGACGTGAAGACCGAGCTTCAGTTCATCGACCTCATCAGGCACATCGAGAAGATCGGCGACAACGCCTACGCCGTCGCGGTCGCGCTCCGCGAGATGAAGTGAGCGAGACTCGGTTAGGGAAGCGGGTTCGCCCCCGGGCACGGCAGGGCGCCACACGGCTCGCGCGTTTGGATCTCGCCTCGGGCGCGGCGGGCACATCGCTCGCATCGGCGCCACAGGGCGCCGAGCCCCCTTGCCCTCCCTCCGTTCCGGTCCCGCTCGAGGCGATGGAGCATGAACTGATACCAACGTATCACCCGCATTTTCGCGAGGAACAAGAGTAATGCAATCGTTATCATGGCATTACTCTACGCGAAAGCGCGGGATCCCTGGTGAGAAACGCGTCAATAATCCGTCAATTGTCCATCAGCGTGGCGGCGTTCCGAAACGTCCCCTGCGCGCTTGAAATAAAAAAGGGCCCAGCCTTCCGGCCGGACCCTCGCGTCAAAGGACTAGCGCCCTTACTTTTTTTCGAAGATGTTCTTCACGTACTTGAGTTCCTTAACCTCTGCGTACGTCGGGCTCATGCTATCGAGAGAGGTCTTCTCCACGACGAAGTCCGCATACCCGAGAGATCCCATTTCCGGGATATCGAGCCCGTCGAGCTCGACCGATGCGGGAACGCGGAGTCCCCATACCTTGTCGAGAAGCTTGAACCACACGAACGACAGGCCGAATCCCCAGACGATGAGGACGGCGACCACGATGAGCTGAGCGACCAGCTGTCCCGGGTTTCCGTAGAAAAGGCCGGTAACCGGGGTGGCGACGCCGCCCCATCCCGCGCCGTAGGAACCGTCCGCGAAAAGGCCGGTGGCGATGACGCCCCACACGCCGTTGACGCAGTGAACGGAGATCGCGCCCACCGGGTCGTCGATCTTGAGCTTGCGGTCGACAAACGGAACGGCGAGGCACACGAGCACGCCGGCGATGGCGCCGATGACGAACGCGGCCCAGGCGGGAACGAACGCGCACGGCGCGGTGATCGCGACGAGTCCGGCGAGCGAACCGTTGATCGTCATCGACGGATCGGGCTTACCGTACCGGGCCCAGACGAAGAACAGGGCGACGAGGCCGCCGATCGCGCCGGCGATCATCGTGTTGGTCGCGACGACCGCAAGGCGGAAGTCGCAGCCGTTCAGGGTCGATCCGGCGTTGAACGAGAACCAGCAGAAGAACAGGATGATCGTACCGATGACGGCCATCGGGATATGGTGGGCGGGGAACGCGTTGACGGACCCGTCCTTCTTGTACTTGCCGATGCGCGGCCCGATGACGATCGCCCCGGCGAGTGCCATCATGCCGCCCATGGAGTGAACGACCGCGGAACCCGCGAAGTCGACCGCGCCGTTTCCGAGACCGAAGTTCTTTCCCATCTGGGCGAGCCAGCCGCCGGCCCACATCCAGTTGCCAAACAGCGGATAGTAGAACATCGAGACGAAGAACGACGAGATGATGACCGCGGAGTACTTAACGCGCTCGGCCATCGATCCGGTCGGGATGGTTACCGTGGTATCCATGAACACCATCTGGAAGAAGAAGAGCGCGTAGATGCCGACGTCGTAGACGCCGCCCGAGCTCAGGAAGAAGCCCTTCGTCCCGATGATGCTTCCGAAGCCAGGGATCGAGATCCCGCCGTTAAGCGCGTTCGCGACGCCGGTGCCGAGGCTCGTCGGCGCGAGGCCGGATGAGCTGTAGCTGCCGTACTGAAACGCGAAGCCGCAGATAAAGTAGCCGATGCAGCCGACGAGGAAGACCATGAAGTTCATGGTGATCGTGTGCGAGGCGTTTTTCGTCCGGCACAGGCCGGTCTCGACCATCGCGAAACCGCACTGGAAGAAAAACACCATGAACCCGGTGATCATGACCCATACGAAGTTAACACCGTAGGTCGCCGACGCGACGGCCGTCGCCACCGACTGCACGGTTGCGTCGGGCGAGACCGCCGAGGCGGCGTAACCCGCGCCCGTTGCGTCGGCGCCGCCGACGGCCTGCGCGAAAAGACTACATCCCACGGCGACCATCGCCGCCATGCTGATGTATTTCATATACAGAAAGAACTTCTTCATTCTCAATACCTCCGGTCAATGAGACAAAAAAAAGGGACGGCGACCGATGATCCGCTCCCGGATCACGCACCATCCCCCTTGAAGGTGTAACCGCTTTTTTTTCGGTTTACAGCGCCACGTTTCCGCTCTCGCCGGTCCTTATGCGGACGGCGTTCTCGACGTCGGACACGAATATCTTTCCGTCCCCGTGGGTTCCCGTCGCGACCTGCTTGCACAGCTCCGCGACGATCGCCTTTTCCTTTTCGTCAGCCACCACTGTCTCGACCTTGAGTTTTGGTAGAAGATTGACGGTATACTCGGTACCGCGATAGATGTGCGTCGCACCCTTCTGGTTACCGAATCCCATGATGTTCGTTACCATCATGCCGGACGCGCCCGCGTCGTTGAGAATGTTCTTCACAACCTCGAGCTTCTCCGGCCGGATGATAATTTCCAGTTTTTTCATGGACACCTCCATATGATAAACATGTCGTTTAAAACCCATGTCTATTACCAATAATACGCGTATACCCCGAATACGGGATCATCCATCGGCGGTCATTCCGTTGAGCGTAGGCTCAAAAAACGGGAAACCGCGAGATAATCCGCAGCGCGCGCTGCAAAGGGTACTAACGTCTTTGTTGGGATACTTACGATACTATCGACTGGATCTGCGTTCGTCAAGCATATTTATGCATTTTATGCGATTTTCCGTGCATATTTATTCTCGCGCAGAGTCTTTCCGCACGTTCGCGCTTACTCCCGCTTCCGATAGCTCAATACAGCCCAGCCATTGAAGAAGGCGGCGAAGGCCAAAAGGGCGAGGAAACGCCACCTGAGCTCCCAAAAACCGCTTCCCTTCAGGAAGATCGCGCGGAGCGACTCGATCATGTACCGAAGCGGGCTCAAGGCGCTCAGCGCGCGCGCCCACGAGGGCATCCCGTTTATCGGGGTATACAGGCCGCTGATGAGCACGAAGGTGATGATGAAGAAGAACATCATGAACATCGCCTGTTGGAGCGTCTTCGCGTAGTTCGAGAGCACGAGGCCGAAGCCCGACATCGCAAGGACGAACACCGACGCGAAAAGGTACACGAGCGCGTAGCCGCCGAGCGAGACGAGCGAGTACGCGAGCCAGGCCACGACGAGGGTGATCGTGAGCGCGACGAACCCCAAGACCCAATACGGGATGAGCTTCGAGAGGATGAAGGCTCCGCGCCGCACGGGCGTCACGTTCATCTGCTCGATCGTTCCCTTTTCTTTCTCGCCGACGATGTTGAGCGCGGGAAGGAACCCGGCAAGCATCGTGAGGATCATGCACATGAT
>Ga0116171_10001789_pt1 | contig 20962 bp, 19 predicted proteins | sample AD_JPNHW2_MetaG_FD_89798 | JGI IMG/M metagenome (GOLD analysis project Ga0116171, IMG submission 89798) | Active sludge microbial communities of municipal wastewater-treating anaerobic digesters from Japan - AD_JPNHW2_MetaG | ecosystem: Engineered > Bioreactor > Anaerobic > Digestate | place... | reverse complement strand
CTCGGGCCCGACCGCTTCTCCGGCGCCGTACACCGATTCGTGGGGATCGTTCATGTCCGCGTATGCACCGATCGATGATTCGGCATCGGATTCAAACGGCAACACGGTTGCAATCCTCGGGATCGACGTGGCGGCAAGCGACTACGTAGCCTCGACTACCCAGGGAGAATGGATTATTGTGACCGGCGTGGTCTCCATTATCATCGTGTTCGCCGGGCTCTATGTCTTCGGCCGCAAACCTGACGATGTACCAAAGACCCCCTGAACGCATCTTTTTTTAAAAAACTTTTTTTCGCGCCGGGCTGACCGGGTACTCCATGATGCTGCAACGAACGGTACTATTCCTCGCCATTCTCGTATGTGCCCTGCTCTTCTCTGCCGGGTGCACGCAGACGGCCGGGACTTCCCCGGCCGCTTCCGCAACCGTGACGACACCGGGGATCACCGGTTCTTCCGGCGCGATGCAGTCCGCAACCCTTGCCACGCAGGACAACGTCCGGCTCGAAACGACGATGGGTAACATCACGATCGCGCTCGACCCGCATATGCCCATCACGGCCGGGAACTTTGAAACGCTCGTAAAGAAAGGTTACTATGACGGTGTTATCTTCCACCGCGTTATCCCAGGGTTTATGATCCAGGGCGGCGACCCGACCGGGACCGGACGCGGCGGGCCCGGGTACACCATCCCCGATGAGTTCACGGCCACGAACCGGAACAACCGGGGCACGGTCGCGATGGCCAATGCCGGCGCGAACACCGGGGGATCGCAGTTCTTCATCAACCTCGTGGGCAACAATTATCTCGACACCAAGCACCCGGTCTTCGGGACCGTGGTCGAGGGGATGGACGTGGTGGATGCGATTGCGAAGGTGAAAACCGATGCAAAGTACCGGCCGGAAACAAACGTGACGATCCTGCACGCAGAGATGGTGTGAGGAGTTCGTTACCGGACACACATATCCTCTTTTTTCCCGGGCACCGGGAACCGATTGGAAAATCTCCCGGAACGGGAGCTCTTGTTACCCGTCGCATGAAAACAAAGAATATCACCCGCGGGCACACATACTTCCCGTGCAATCATGACTCCAGCACAGGAACCCGGAAAACGGGTACGGCTCGAAACGAACATGGGCAACATCACAATCGCCCTCGACCCCGAAATGCCGATCACCGCCGGCAACTTTGAAACGCTCGCAAAGAAAGGATACTACGATGGCGTCATCTTCCATCGCGTGATCGCCGGGTTCATGCTCCAGGGCGGCGACCCGACCGGGACCGGCAGGGGAGGGCCGGGCTACGCAATCAAGGACGAGTTCACGGGCAATAACCGTAACGACCGGGGCACCATCTCAATGGCAAACGCCGGCCCGAACACCGGGGGCTCACAGTTCTTCATCAACCTTGTGAACAATAATTTCCTCGACGGCAAACATCCGGTCTTCGGGAAGGTCACAGAAGGCATGGATGTCGTGGACAAGATCGGTAAGACAAAGACCGACACTGACGACCGGCCGAAAGAGAAGGTCACGATCCTTCACGCGGTCGTAGAATAAGTCCCGGATAAGATCCGGCAGAATTCTTTTTTCGGGTTGAATAGCGACCTGCTGATGAGCACGTGTACCCGACTGCAATTGGAAGAGACTCCCCCTCTCTGAAAAATACGAGGGTTTCCCGTCACGCAGGCCCCTCCGGGGCACGGCGGGGCAAGAAAATTTTTCAGGACTTTTTATCGTCATCGATCCGCCTTCGGGGGCGGCGGGGTCTATCGTCATGGGGGGTTTGGGGGCGGCAGCCCATGATACCCGTAAACGGCGAGAAGAACCGTATAAGCGAGGTGATGTACCCGACCAGCCAGGAAATGATGCCAATTACCACGGTATCTATGATCCGCTGCATCAATAGCAGATTGCCGTTTACGCATTTTTGTAATTTTGTGCCGGGCCCTGAACCTGTCGTCGACCGGTGTTGAAGGGAATTGCCTGAACATTTTTTTTTTAGTCCGCCAAAAAATTTTTATATAGAAAAACAGGATTGATTTTAGATTTACCGGAAATTGAGCAGAGGCGAGTGAGACCTGATGGGAAGAAGCATAAAAGACCGGGCGGGGAACCGGGGCGGTAAAGGCTTCGGGGAGGAGAAACGACGGGGGAACTACAATGACCCGTGGGACGAGGAAAACCCGGATCTGGATCCCTGCCGCAACGTACGGGATCTTTATGAAGACCAGACGAACTCACCAGGTGATGAATATGCCTGGCCGGAAAACGATGATGATGACGACTGAATTCCCGGATCTCTTTTTATAAATTATGAGCAGTGGATCGCTCCTGCCCGGTTTCCTTATAGTTCCTTTGGGGGTATTTGCTGCATTTACCCTTGCGGCCGGGCCCCGGTCCCACCACACAAGGCTGGTCGGGGACGACCCCACAGCCAGCGTGGGTTCTGGCACGGGTTGAACCCGAATCCTTATGCCCTATAAGATAGGATAATCCGATGAGAATGCGCAAGACCGGTCTTTCGAAAATTAAAAAACCAACTTGCTGCCTGGAGTAATTCATGAAATGCCCGTTCTGTAATCCCCCGGCTGAAGATATTGTAGCGAAGAACGATCTCTGTTACGCCCGCTGGGACCGGTTCCCGGTCAGCAGGGGACACCTGCTCGTGGTCCCGTTCCGGCATTCACCGGATTTCTTTTCGATGACGGATGATGAAAGGCGTGCAACCCTGGACCTCATCGGTGAGTGCAAAAAGGTGATTGAGGAACAATTCCACCCGGCTGGCTATAACATCGGGTTCAACGTGGGCGAAATGGCCGGGCAGACCGTGATGCACTGTCATTGTCACATAATCCCCCGGTATGCCGGGGATGTCCGGGATCCCCGGGGCGGGGTGCGGGGAGTTGTGCCATATAAACACGAGAGGATTAAAAAAAAACAACCAAATGAAGGATTTGAAATTGCTACTTCCGTCATGGACTGATCGAGTCATCTCATCATTTTTTCCGGTTGATCAAAATCCTCAAGAAAAGTAAAAACAGCGGGTGTTTTCAGTATGCGGGTTTATCAATCAACGGTTACCATGAATTACGGGGACGGCAAAACCCCATGAAAAACATTATTCTTATCGGCATGCCCGGCGCAGGGAAGAGCACCGTCGGAGTTATCCTTGCAAAAACACTGGGAAGGACGTTTACCGATACTGATCTCGTGATACAGGAAAATTCCGGAAGGCTCCTGCAGGTAATTATTGACACGGAGGGGCCCGATGCTTTCCTGAAAATCGAGGAGAAAACGATATTGTCTCTTCACTGTCACAATTCGGTCATTGCCACGGGGGGCAGTGTTGTTTTCAGCGAGAAGGCGATGGAATATCTCAAAGCGGGCGTTGTCATTTACCTGAAGATCTCCTTTGAGGAGATGGTAGAGAGACTCAATAACATCACGACCCGGGGAATTGTTTTGTTTAAGGGAGAGAGTCTTCTCGATATGTATCACGAGAGGATTCCGTTATATGAAAAGTATGCCGATATAACGATCGATTGTTCAGACGATCCTTTTGAGAAGATTGTCGGGAAAGTGATTGGGGAACTTGCCGGGTTTACAGAATAGGGCGGGTTTTTGGGATTTGGCTGGCGGCAATTGTTTTGACGGAATCGTACACCTCACAAACGTCCCAGCCCACCATAACTCTGTAACCGGCTCGATCACCCGGAGCCTCCGCAAAGAATCAGAGAACCTCTGGCACGAGGACAGGACCCGGCGCCGGTTGTCCCTCCGTATGATGCCAGAAAAACGCCCGTAAAATCGTCCGATTGCGATCCCTTGAAATCAGACGGATTTTGACCCATATTTTTCCAAAATACGCCAAAATTGAGCCCCATATAATGCCCTTCACAGCCCCATATTCGCGTTCTGGCGGCCTCTTTTTTCCGGATCGTGTAAATGGTAGTTTGACATGAGATCTGCCCTCAGAACCGCGCTATGAGATCGTTTTAATTCGTCCGATTTCGAAAATACGGTAAATTCAGGGGTATTTTTAAACGGAGCCCGATTCGGGCTTCTTTTTGGCAGGTCAGACCCCAATCAGAGGCCGAAATAAGCCCGGATTGGACCGGGTGGCAGGGGTGATGCTGTGCGGGCGGTGTTATGCGAGAGAGAGGATGAAGGGACGAGAGGAATAATGAGATTCGCGGGCTGGTTCCTGAAGGACGCACCTGTTCCGATCGGCTGTACAACCACACCTTTTTTTTGTTCCAGCTCTTCATACCCGACCCGGTTCGTCCTCGTTGTGCTGTTCTTTCACACATGAGATAATACAAAAAATCACTCAACAAAAACGGACTGATCGAAGGGAACTCTACTATGGATCGGTTCAATACGGTTCATCTTTGATTGGACAGGTTCTCTATGGGAGGTCAATCACAAGTTATTAATAGATTTATAGGATTCTTATGTTCACGAGCACTACAAAAAAAAAATTAAAACGCGGTGGTAAAAATGGACAGGACTTTTAAATGGTACATGGTAAATGTCGTGCTGTCGCTGGCACTGGTAATGACATTTGTTACGATTGGTGCACATGCAGTTACACCTGCACCGATAGGATCGCCTGCAATTCCCCCTATAGTGGTACAACAAAATACAACCTATCAGGATGATTCGGGAGGTATCGCAAGTGACACATGTCCAAATGCAATTCTCCATGTGGCAGTTATCGATATAGGTGGATCGGGTATATCGAATGTGGTTGTTGATGTCTCACAAGTAAACACGACCGGTCAATTATCGATGGTTCAGGACGGATCAGTTATAATAAATGGCAGCACTGCTCTTGTTTACAGCGCGAATGTATACGTCGATAAAGTCATAAGACCCGGTGGCGCAAAACTCCTCCCGGTAACGGCTACCGATAATGCAGGCAATTCAGGTTCCACTTCACTCCTGATTATCGCATTTACCCATATGGGTGTCAGTGTAATTGGGTATGATTCGTCCAAGGCAACCCCGGCCCATCCTGCAAATGTGTCGTTTTTCTATGACCGCAGTCCTGTAAAGATGGTTGTCACTTCCATAGACGGCACGAAATTTACCAACGTTACAGCCAGTTTTGCCTCAGTCGATGGTTCAACATCTGTTGAATATGATAATTCAGGAGTTTTGCAGCCTGATGGAAATTATTCCTACGACATAACCCATACATTAGGAACAATACCCGGCCTGGAAAATGTAAATCAGGCATGGATAAACGTAACCTTGACCGTAACTACACCATATGGGGATAAAATTATAAATATCCCGCAAATTGGTGCACTTACCATTCTTGGGAATTTCAATCCAAAAGAGGATCCATCCAGCGATCTCGGCGGGGATACGACTGACTGGCACACAATCCCGGATTACAGCGCTGCTTATCTCATATTTGAACCCGTCAATTCCTCGACGGGAAAAATTGCCAAGTTACAGTTCAACGAACCAATCGATCTGACAGATTATACGACTGCTATGCAGATGAAACATCTCGGAGAAATGCTCAGAATTTCCGGGAAGTCCATGGATCTCAACGTTTCCGCAGATGCCCTGATTGCTTTCAATAAAGCCGCCACCCTTACGATATACAACCTGACTGCATTCACAATAGATCCAAATATTTTGCAGAACGACAATTTGGTTCCGCCATCAAGTAGTGTGGTTACCAATAAGACCTGGGATAATTCTACAAAAACACTTACATTCAGTGTTGCACACTGGACGAAGTACTCCTGGGATGGAGAGCCACCATCATTATCTTCTTTAGCGGTAGACTATCCGACAAATCAGACATCAGTTAAAAGTGGTCAATCTGTAAAATTACATGCGATCGTTACGGATGCATACAGCGGAGTTCAGAATGTCACCGTGGATGCCACTCGTATAGGTTCGGGATTGATAATTTTCAGTAAAGGAACTGATGATGTATGGTCTAACACGACCGTTGTCAATGCTGCAAATGGTAATTACTCGCTTATTGTAACTGCATATGACAAAGCTGCGAATAAAAATACGGGGAGTATAACGGTATCAGTAAACAATAATATAACCTCCCCGAAGACCACTGCCGGCGTGTTCCGGGCATCCACCGGTTACTGGTACCTGGATTACAATAACGACGGAAAAGTCGATAAAGCGGTCAGGTTCGGGAAGGGTGGGGACACACCGGTTGTGGGAGACTGGAACAACACCGGAACCTCAGGGGTCGGCGTGTTCCGAAAATCCACAGGATACTGGTACCTCGATTCCACGAATGATGAAAAGGCCGATATAACGGTTAAGTTCGGGAAGGGAGGGGATACACCGGTTGTCGGGGATTGGAACGGAGCCGGAAAATCAGAGATTGGCGTGTTCAGAGAATCCACCGGTTACTGGTACCTGGATTATAACTTCGATGGAATTGCCGATAAAACGGTTAAGTTCGGGAAGGGTGGAGACACGCTGGTTGTAGGTGACTGGAACAACACCGGAATCACAGGGATCGGCGTGTTCCGAAAATCCACCGGGTACTGGTACCTGGATTTCAATAATGAGGGTACTGCCGATAAAACAGTTAAGTTAGGAAAGGCAGGGGACATACCGGTTGTCGGGGATTGGAACGGAGCCGGAAAATCAGAGATTGGCGTGTTCAGAGAATCCACCGGTTACTGGTACCTGGATTATAACTTCGATGGAATTGTCGACAAAACGGTTAAGTTAGGAAAGGGTGGGGACACGCAGGTTGTAGGTGACTGGAACGGAGCCGGGACCACAGGGATCGGCGTGTTCCGAAAATCCACGAATTACTGGTACCTGGACTCCAACCTCGATGGAACGATCGACTACCAGTTCAGGTTCGGTACTAATAACGACATACCGGAAGTGGGACACTGGGCATGAAGTTGCCGGTGAACTATTTTCTTTTTCCCGATTCCAAAAACCGGTGTAACGGTACCCGGGGATTTCCAAACCGAGATTCCCCGGGATTCATTTTTTATTTTCTTTTAAGGGAGACATACACCTCGTTCAAATCCGATAAATGATAAAATTGTCCGCTCTGGCCGGATGTATCCTGTCAGCCCGGTTTTTTACCATCACGGGTGTGCCGGCTTGCAGGTACAATATTTCCCGCAGTTCTATTTTTTAATAAAATGAAGATTACGGAAGATATATCTTATCCTGAAAAAAACGGGAACTGTTATTGGATGGTTGAACAAAGGCCCTCTGTCAACCGGCATCCCTATGGAGAGAACATTAAGCGGGTAACATGATGAGTACGACTATTCTTGTATTTCCCCCGCTGATGCCTGTCAGGATCGCTACACACGAGGGAATGTACCAACCGTTGGGTTTGAGGAAGTGAGAGGAAATGATTAAACCATTCTGTCAATTTACGAACAGGACTGTATTTATCCTGTGTATTGTTATAGTCGTGGCCGGTATCGGTGTGCCGGTCTGTGCAGGAACAACCGGGAATAATCCCGTAGCGACAACATCTGACCGGTTCACGTATACACTAGTCCCAGCACCGGTTGCCAACTTTGCGGGAACTCCCGTTTCCGGCGCTGCCCCCATGACCGTGCAGTTCACCGATGCATCATCGGGCAGCCCCACGGGATGGGCCTGGTTCTTTGGCGATGAGACCTATACGCAATCGTGGACGCTGGAAAACGCGAGTTCCGGGTGGTCGGGACGGGACAGCCAAGCAGTTGTCACGATGCCGGACGGCAGTATCGTTCTCATGGGAGGTATTGATACGACAGGAATCACGACATTCAACGATACGTGGCGGTCAACCGATAACGGCAAAACATGGACGCTGGAAAACGCGAGTTCCGGGTGGTCGGGACGGCAGGGCCATACCGCGGTCGCGATGCCGGACGGCAGTATCGTTCTCATGGGCGGCGGTGACGGGAATGGTACCCTCCTCTTCAACGATACATGGCGGTCAACCGATAACGGTAAAACGTGGGTACAGGTGAATGCAGGTTCCGGGTGGGAGAAACGATTCTTCCACAGCAGTGTAGTAATGCCGGACGGCAGCATCGTTCTCATGGGCGGCGATAATAGCGATAACACCGCATTAAACGACACGTGGCGGTCAACCGATAACGGTGCAACATGGATACAGGTGAATGCAAATTCCGGGTGGTCGGCAAGAGCATTTCACAGCAGTGTAGTAATACCGGATGGCAGCATCGTTCTCATGGGCGGTGGTGACTGGGAGGGCAACCGCTTCTTCAACGATACGTGGCGGTCGACCGATAACGGTAAAACGTGGGTACAGGTGAATGCGAGTTCCGGGTGGTCGGGAAGGTGGAGTCACAGCAGTGTAGCAATGCCGGACGGCAGTATCGTTCTCACGGGAGGTACTAACGACTACTATACGAGCGCTATAAATGACATGTGGCGATCAACCGATAACGGTGCTACGTGGATGCAGGTGAATGCAGGTTCCCGGTGGTCGCAAAGAGCATGTCACAGCAGTGTAGCGATGCCGGACGGCAGTATCGTACTCCTCGGAGGTAATGACGGCACCACTTCATTGAACGACACGTGGCGGCTCCAGCCCGCAGGATCATCCCTCAAGAACCCGTCGCACATCTACACAACCGCGGGAACCTATTCCGTCGCATTGCAGGCATTCAATGCTGGTGGGTACGACAGTACGCAAAAGAGGGGATATATCGCGGTGAGCGGAAGCGAAACACCGGTTGCCAACTTTGCGGGAACTCCCGTTTCCGGCACTGCCCCCTTGACTGTGCAGTTCACCGATGCATCATCGGGCAACCCCACGGGATGGGCCTGGTTCTTTGGCGATGAGACATTTACGCAATCGTGGACGCAGAAAAACGCGAGTTCCGGGTGGTCAGGACGGGACAGCCAGGCAGTTGTCACGATGCCTGACGGCAGCATCGTACTCATGGGCGGTACGGATGCCACAGGAAGCACGTTATTCAACGATACGTGGCGGTCGACCGATAACGGTGCAACATGGAGTCGGGTGAATGCGAGTTCCGGGTGGTCGGGACGGCAGGGCCATACAGCGGTCGCGATGCCTGACGGCAGTATCGTACTCATGGGCGGTGGTGACGGGAATGGTACCCTCCTCTTCAACGATACGTGGCGGTCGACCGATAACGGTGCAACATGGACGCAGGTGAATGCAGGTTCCGGGTGGGGGAAAAGATACTTCCACAGCAGTGTAGTAATGCCTGACGGCAGCATCGTACTCATGGGCGGCGATGATGGCGGTAAAACTTTATTAAACGACACGTGGCGGTCAACCGATAACGGTGCAACATGGACGCAGGTGAATGCAAATTCCGGATGGTCGGGAAGAGCATGTCACAGCAGTGTAACAATGCCGGGACGGTAGTATCGTACTCATGGGCGGCGATGATAACAGTAAAACCCTATTAAACGATACGTGGCGGTCGACCGATAACGGTGCAACGTGGATACAGGTGAATGCGAGTTCCGGGTGGTCGGGAAGGTGGAGTCACAGCAGTGTAGCAATGCCGGACGGCAGTATCGTACTCATGGGCGGTACTAACGACCGCAACTATACGAGCGCTATAAATGACATGTGGCGATCAACCGATAACGGTGCAACGTGGATGCAGGTGAATGCAGGTTCCCGGTGGTCGCAAAGAGCATGTCACAGCAGTGTAGCGATGCCGGACGGCAGTATCGTTCTCATGGGCGGTTATGACGGCACCACTTCATTGAACGACACGTGGCGGCTCCAGCCCGCAGGATCATCCCTCAAGAACCCGTCGCACATCTACACAACTGCGGGAACCTACTCAGTCGCATTGCAGGCATTCAATGCTGGTGGGTACGACAGTACGCAAAAGAGGGGATATATCGCGGTGAGCCAAAGCGGGTCGGGGACGAACATCGGTGTGTTCCGGAATTCGACGGGCACCTGGTACCTGGATTACAGCTTCGATGAAACCGCTGACAAAGCGGTAAAGTTCGGCACGAACAGCGATACGGCAGTAGTCGGGGACTGGAATAATGCCGGACACACTGAGATCGGCGTGTTCCGGCCATCAACCGGCTCCTGGTATCTTGCTTACACCTTCAATGGAACGGTCGACAAACAGGCGCACTTCGGTAAGAGTGGCGACATTCCGGTCGTTGGGGACTGGAATAATGCCGGGCACACCGAGATCGGCGTATTTCGTCCATCGACGGGGACATGGTACCTGGATTATAATTTAGACGGAACGGTCGACAAACAGGTTAACTTCGGCAAGAGTGGGGACATTCCGGTCGTTGGGGACTGGAATAATGCCGGGCATACTGAGATCGGTGTATTCCGGCCATCGACAGGGACATGGTACCTGGATTATAATTTAGACGGAACGGTCGACAAACAGGTTAACTTCGGCAAGAGTGGCGACATCCCCGTTGTGGGGGACTGGAATAACGCCGGGAACACCGAAATTGGTGTATTCCGGCCATCGACAGGGACATGGTACCTGGATTATAATTCAGACGGAACGGTCGACAAACAGGTTAACTTCGGCAAGAGGGGTGACATTCCGGTCGTTGGGGACTGGAATAATGCCGGGAACACCGAAATCGGTGTATTCCGGTCATCAACCGGCTCCTGGTATCTTGCTTACACCTTCAATGGAACGGTCGACAAACAGGTTGACTTCGGCACTAAAGGGGACACGCCCGTCGTGGGACACTGGGTATGAGCCGGAAGACATCTTATCTTTGTCATGAAAATCTGAAAGGGACCTTCAAATCCCCAAAACTTTTTTTTATCGGTGTGATCATTTCCATCAATAACCTAAAAAGCCAGTTTTTACCAACAATTCGAGTGCAGCCGAAACAGAAAATGAATCATTCTCACAGGGTGGAGTTGATTCATCTCTGGTATTGATGGCATGGATACATTCGCAGGTACTGACGGGGGCATGTGTTACATTGCGAAGGTTACCCGGACCCATCCTTCCCTCAGTGCCACCCACCCCACTTGGGGGTATCCCCTGTACAGCCAGGTACCTCCACGGGGGGTACCTCCCCATTTTTAAAAACGCTCGGGCCCGGTTTCTCCGGGAATTTCGTCGTGATTTACAGATTGACGTTCCGAAAAAAAGAGGAGATACCCTGGCCGGGGGTGTACTCTCTTCCACCCCATACCCCATGAGGGGGTACCTCACGTGCCATGGGGTACCCCCGAAAGCCACATCTCCTTTCGCGGCCGGGTGGTGGGCGGGCATATACCCAAACATATCTGTTAGCTGGCAACCGATACGTCCCGGGAGAAACACCCGTCGCCCTCTTTTCCGGGGATACTCTCTTTACGGTGCATGAACCAGAGTCCTGCTCCCCCGGCACCGGCCCACAAAAATCTCCTTATCCTACTGATCCAAACGGTGTATCATACCCGTGGGCTATCACCGACGCACCAAGAAGCGGTGCAAAGCCTGAAAGACTGCTCACCGTCAACCGAGGCATCGGCAGGTACCGATCGGCATACTGTTCAATTGGAGGTATGATCAGGTCCTGGTTGTTTAAGATAACCGAACCATCAAGGACGATAATATCCGGGTCGTAGGCAACAATGATGTCTGAAATCCCCCGGGCATTAATTTTCCCAAGTTCCAAAATAAAATCGCTCTCGCCAGAGCCCGGTTGTTCCCGAATGGCGTTGAACACATCCCGGGCCGTGAGTATCGGCTGGTTTCCGGATACGATGCCTGCTTTCTGCTGCCACTCATGGTAGAACCGGGGCAGGAACCGGCCGGATGCATATCCTTCCCAGTGACCTTTTCCGCCACACCCGCAGGTCAGATTATAATTGCTGTCCACAAACAGGTGACCCACTTCCCCGGCGTTTCCGGCCCGGCCTGAAACGATTGTCCCATTTGCAAGTATCCCCGCCCCGATACCGGTTGAGATGGTTACATAAACAAAATTCTTACAGGTCTTTCCTTCACCGAAATATGCCTCTCCTAAAAGACCGGCACAGCAGTCGTTGACCAGTCTCACCGGAAGGTCAAATTCCTCGTTGAGCGGGCCTGAAAGCGGGATTTTGTCAAGGGGAATATTCGGGGGATGCACGATCGCCGTGTGTGTGCGGTCAACCGGCCCCGCGGCTCCGATACCGATGCCAGCAAACGTCTCGATCTCCGGGTCTGGTACCAATGAATGAATGGTCCGGATGATGAGATCGCTTATGATTTCTGCATCCGGCAGGTCTTTTGGAATCGCGGCTGCATTCATCCGTTCGATGCGCCCGGTTCTCGTGACGAGCCCGACCCGGAGGTTGGTTGCCCCAAGATCGACTGCAATGGCGGTATCAGGATCTCCGTTCCTGTCATCGGGTGTCATGTGAAGCCTCCACTCTTTTTTTGGGATCTTCCTTGTCTGGTAATCCGGATGGGTCCTTATCCGGGAAAGATACGATGGATGAATTTTTCAATGAATTGATGAAACGTTCATGGGTCTTTTTTCCAGTCCAATGTTAGGGTCCTTACCATAAAACCCTGTAATATCCCTCCTTTTTGGTTCCTGTGGAAAATACGCTGAATATTTGTCTTATTCTCAAAACAAAACCCAGATTGAGCCCCATATACTGCCCTTCACAGCCCCGTATTCGCGTTCTGGCGGCCTTTTTTTTCCGGATCGTGTAAATGGTCGTCTGACATGAGATTTGCCAAAATAACCCCATTATCGGGTCCATTTTAATTTGTCCGTTTCTCAAAATAAGCCCAATTTGAGGGTATTTTTAAACGGAGCCCGATACTGGCTTCTTTCAAGGTGAGTGGGAGGTAATCGGGGCTCAAATTGAGCCCGGATTTGGTTCAGGTCACCTGAGGATCCCGAAGGAAAAACGCAGGCTGAACGGGATTATTTTGGGTTTTTTGGGGTGACAGGATGTAAGGCAGCCGGGCTTGCCGGGACGTTTGCCGTGGTCAGGTGCTGGCTTGCAGGACATGCGGACATGAACCTCACAATCCACCGGCAGTACTGCCCGGAATGTAAGATGATGTTACGGGATATGGCAATAAAATAAATGGGATGGTTTTTGTATAATCATCTACCTTGCCCAAGGATTCCCATTGCCAGAACTGTTTTAGATTAGTTCCAATACAGGTAGGGAAAGGGCGGTTGCCCATGTATCACACGTTCCCCACGAACTTGTTTGTACTGAATCGGATCGCACGAGGTTCTGTCACACTGCCAGTAACGTCCATTATATTCGTAATAGCGTGGTTCTTCTGGAAAATACACAATGTGATTGTAGTGCTGGGCAATCAATATCGGATTTGCAATCAGGTATGCTGAGCCATCTGTACCGGTTACGGTTGCTGTGTAGGTGTCCTGTGTTTGCTGTGAGTACCAATCATAATAATTGGTACAGTAGAGGATATTCCCGGCGGTAGTAAGGATCTGGTAATGCCCTGTACTCGTTGTCATGCTGAGGACGGTGTAGGTTATTACGGAGGGATATGACTGTGTTGGTACCACTGTTGGTACAACCGTTGGTGCGGGAGCCGTGACAGCTGTAACGGCAGGAACACTTGACTGTTGTGTCTTCTGCAGAATATAATGATCCACGAGGCTCATCCCGATCAGACCTCCAATGATCACAATGCCCAGAATAGCAAATAAATAGAGACCTGCTTTTTTGATCGTTTCTGTTTCTATAACGAGTTGGGACATATATGTACTCCATGCATTACATTTTTACCAGTCGTTATGTTACCCGCATTGGCGTGTATATTCCCCAGATACTTCGGGTTAAATGATCGAACCGCCGGGTTAGTACAATTATAAGGCCAGAACGGCAAAAAGACCGGATTTTTAAACGGGGATTTGCGTTCCCATGAAATGGAAAAGATCTAAAATCCGGGGGACTCCGGTTTTAAAAATCCCCGGATACGTCTCCCTGGTTTTTTGGGATAAAAGAACCGTTTTCACCGGTACCTTTACGCCCAGTTTCCTGTTGCCGGCACTACGGGTGTGTCGCCATTCGTGCCGAATTTTACCGTTTTGTCGACTATCCCGTCGAAGTTATAATCCGCAAGACCGGGGGCTTCATCAAGCCCCGGTCATGTTTTACAGCCCTTGAAATTGCCACTGGCTACAACGTAGGAGTTTCCGTCGCTTCCTTTTGTTAACCGGTAGTATGTGGTCTTGTAGTACAGGTTCGTCTGGACCGGATTGACATAGACATACTCCACCCAGCCGGTCCCGTTCTTTTGCGCTCCAGCCAAAATTTCATCACGGAACGGTTTGCCGGTAACATCAGTCTTACCCTTGAAATTGACGCCGACAAGGAGTATATTGTCTGCATGAGCGACCATGGTCTGGTTCATATCATAAACAAATGCATAGAGGGCCGGGTTCTGTGAGTCCCGGTACGGGGTTTCCCCTGCGTTGATGCGCCGGAATGTATCGGGTGCATTCTTTTCGATCGCCTGGGCAGTCGTGTTAACGAGCGCGATCACAGATTCATCAGTATACGTCTGCCGGGTGCAGCCGACGCCGATATTCCGGTAGATAATCCGCTCATATTCGCTGACCCCTTGTGCATCCTTCTGGTTCCTCACCATCACAAGAGATTGTGAAAAAGCGTTGACCAGCGTGTCGGGGACATCTTTACTGAAGACATAATAAAAGTCGTTCTCGCTTAAGGTATACACAATCTCGCAGGTGGCGGGATCCGCCCCGGATGCCTTCATCTCATACCGCCCGGTTACATCACCGGTAGCCCAGAGATCGATCTCGCCCCCTTCCAGCATCCTGATGAGATCGCCGGGGGTTTGTCCGGGGACAATGTTCGATGTATTCACGCCATGACCGGTGAGGAGTGTATTTTCAACAGAGTCTTTTACCACGCCGATCCGGTACCGGTTCAGATCCTCCGGGGACGTTATCGTGATGTTCCTGCCCACAGGCGCAAAGACCACAAAGCCGGCCCTGGTGAGCGGTCCTGCCCACTTGTAGAGCGGCTCGCGTTCCGGCGTGCGAACGATGGAGAAGAGGACCGTGCCGGTGTTACCCTGTGCCTGGCGGAAACCTTCCGACAGGGGGACAATATGGACATCCGCACGGGTGCGGTTCACCCCCAGGTTGTGGAAGATCGCATCGAGGATATCGACAGAGATACCGGAAGGGATCCCGCCCTCCTGGTAGTTGAAGGGAGCCCATTCTTCGGTCAGGTACTGGAGATGTGCAAGGCCGATTGATGGCAGGTACTGGCCGAGGATTTTTTCGTAGGTTGTAGTCCCGCCTGCATATTTCTCATTTTTGAGGGTATCTAATGCCTGCTGGAAGGACTGCACCGTCGAATCCGGAACATTTTTGTTGAAAGCATAGTATCCCTCCAGATCCGGTAACGTATAGACGACTTTAAAAGAGTAATAGTTCCCGGTGACCTGTCCGGTGAAGTAACGGCCCGGGGATTGAGGGTATGCCCACAGGTCGATCTCGCCGCTATTGAGTTTTGCGATAATCACAGATACGTTTGTCTCGGGAACGAGCTGGCTCTTATTCACACCAGCATCGTACAGCTGCTGGATCGCGACATCATCGGCAATTACCCCGATCCGGTATCCCTTCAGGCTTTCCGGGCCCGTGATAACGATCCCCCGATCCGGCCGGGCAAAGAGGACATTTGTATAGGTATAGATGGGCCCTGCCCATTTGAAGGACTGCTCCCGCTCAGGAAGTCTCACGGTGGTAAAGAGCACTGTATTATTCCGGGTAAGCACGGTCTGATATCCCTCGGTCCAGGAGACGAGGTGCACATTCTCCCGGGTCACCTTCGTTCCCATTTTTGCGGTGATCGCTTCGAGAAGATCAACGGAAAAACCTTTCAGAGTACCATTCTCCTGGTAGTTGTAGGGCGGCAGTTGTTCGGTATAGTAGGTCAGGTTTTCTGTGAGCGATTGCGGGGGTACTCCAGGAGAGGATTGTTCAAAAAGGCATCCGGATACCAGAACCAGAATTCCAACGAGAAGTGAAATAAGAAAAACGTACACCCGGCGTTCGGATAGATACATTATTGGGTCTCTGGTGTCGGGGTATAAAAAAATAGTGATTTTCCCTCAAAGATACGTCACTTCTCACCCCCGACGCATTCCGGCGGGAATTCATCAGAGCTGCCCGGGCGGGATGTCGATGTTGTATCAGTGAACGGGATCCATGTAAATGTCCTCCAGACTGTGATGCAGGAAGTCATGCGATTATGAAATCCGATCTGGACCGGGTTCATCCGTAAAAAATCCGGCAGGACCAGCAAATCAATTTTAGAGAATTTCAGAAACTATTAAAAAAAAGGGACCGGGTAAAAAAATTAAAAATTTATACAACGGACAGGTAGTCCGCCGGAGTGGGCATCTGTTCTTTTAAGCCCTTGCGCTTGCGGATGGCAACGACGACGTCTTTTACCATGTTGTTCGGGACAAGCTCGAATCCCGAGAACTCGGTGTTCCACATCGCACGGCCTTCGGTTGCTGACCGGATGTCACCGGCAAACCCGAAGAGCTCGGCAACCGGGGCCTTGCCGACCACCGTGATCGTGTCGCCCTCGCTCTGCATATCAAAGACCTGTCCGCGCCGTCCCTGGATCTGGGAGGTCGCGGCGCCCATCTGGTCGAGCGGGACCGTGATCTGGATCTTCTGGACCGGCTCTAACAGGGAGTCGCCCGCAATAAGCATACCGCCCTTGATCGCGCCACGGACCGCAGGGATGACCTGTGCCGGGCCACGGTGAATGGCATCTTCGTGCAGCTTCACATCGGTAAGCGTCATCTTGAGGTTCTGGACCGGTTCGTCCGCGAGCGGACCACCGGCAAGTGCCTCGTTGATACCCTCGATGATGAGTTCCATCGTTTCGTTGAGATACTGGATACCTTTCGTCATATCGACGAGCATGTTCGTGCCCTTGATATGCTTGACGTTCTTTGCCTCATCCTTATTCATGCCGGCATTCAGGAGCACGTCACGGCGCTCTAAGGCCGGCTGGTTCATTGAGACATCGCCGGCTTTAATCAGGTTGACGATCTCATCAGGCAGGGTCTCAAGGGTAAAGTAGAACCGGTTGTGCCGGTTCGGGGACTTGCCTTCGACATTCTCGACCTTGCCTGTGACCGTCTCACGGTACACCACGATCGGTTCGGAGGTAACGATCTCGACACCTTTGTCACGCTTGATACGGCCCGTGACAATCTCGAGGTGCAGCTCGCCCATACCGGAGATCAGGTGCTCGCCTGTCTCTTCGTTGATGGCGACACCAAGCGTCGGATCCTCTTTAGCGACCTGCCGGAGCACTTCGACGAGCTTTGGCAGATCCTTCATGTTCTTAGCTTCGACCGCAACGGTCATAACCGGTTCAGAGTAGTGCTTGAGCGACTCGAACGGGAACATTTCCTGAAGGTTGGTGACCGTGGAGCCTACCATCGCATCTCTCATACCGGTGACTGCCGCGATGTTACCTGCGACAATCTCCTCGACCTCCACACGCTTCGGGCCCATGAAGATACTGACCTGCTGAAGCCGGTTCTCTTTCTTTGCAGAACCCATGACGTAGAGGGTGTCGCCCCTTTTGAGGCTCCCGGAGAAGAGACGGCCGGTGGCGACTTCGCCCGCGTGAGGGTCAAACGAGATATCGGTGACCATCAGCCCGACCGGGCCGGTTGCATCGCAGCCGGCCATCGCCTTTCCTTCCTTGGATTCCTTGTCGCCGTGCCAGATTACCGGGATACGGCGTTTCTGTGCTACAAGCGGGTCTGGCAGGTGGTGCACGACCATGTCGAGCACGACTTCGTAGAGCGGGCTTTTCTTCGCGAGGTACTTCATGTCGCCGGCCCGGCACTTCTCGAACACTTCCTTGAACGAGACACCGCCCTTTTTCATGTACGGCACCGAGACGGCCCAGTTGTAGAGCGCGGATCCGAAGGCAACCGTGCCCTGCGAGGCATCGAGTTTCCAGCCGTTGTTGTAGGACTCCTCATTCATGCCCTTGATAAGCTTGTTGACCTTGTCGATGACTTTCCCGAGCCGGATCTGCATCTCGGTCTCGTCAACCTTGATCTCATTGACCAGCCGGTCAACCTTATTGATGAAGAGGACCGGGCGGACCTGTTCTTTTAATGCCTGCCGGAGCACGGTCTCGGTCTGGGGCATCGTACCCTCCACCGCATCGACGAGCACGACAGCGCCATCCACCGCACGCATCGCACGGGTGACATCGCCGCCAAAGTCCACATGGCCCGGCGTATCGATCATGTTGATCAGATAATCCTGGCCCTCAAACTCGTGGACCATCGAGACGTTTGACGCATCGATGGTGATTCCACGGGCCTGCTCTTCTTCATCCGAATCCATGAAAAGCTGCTTACCCGCAAGCTCCTCAGAGATAATACCGGCACCCGCAAGCAGGTTATCAGACAGGGTGGTTTTGCCGTGGTCGATATGTGCCACGATACCAATGTTACGGATGTGCTTGGGGTCCTTCATGAGCTCGACTACGCGCTCAACCGATTTTTTGCCTCGTGCCATAAAATAACCTCAAAAAAAGATGTTTACCGGGCGGATTTTGCAATCCGCTCTTTTTCTTCCTTTTTCCCGACCGAGTAACACTTTGCGTCACCCTTTGAGGCGGCGATCAGTTCATCAGCAAGGATCGCACTCGCGGGCTTCTTGCTCTTGCGCGAGGACTTTAAGACAGCCTCTGCAAGGAAACCAATGGCGGAATCGACACGTCGCATCGGGGAGGTGTCGACGGATTTCGGGACATTGATGCCACCATATTTCAGGCGGACGGTCTCTTCCCGGGGACCGGCGTTCCCGATTGCCTCGACAAGCACTTCAATCGGGTTTCTCTTCGTCTTCTTGTTGATGAGCTCGAATGCATCCCGCACAATCCTTATTGCCAGCTCCTTTTTGCCGGTGTTATTCTCGGTCTGCATCAGGCCGTTGATCAGCCTTTCTACGATCATCATATTGGCCTTATTGAACTCCTGGCGCGAGAACTTGCCGCAGGAGTGGGGGATGATCTGGGGGGTGAGATTTACGTACCTGATAAGGCTCGGGTCGGTAACCTTGACCTCAGATACATCCCACTTGTTGAAAAGCAGTTTCTTTCCAACAGTCTTTGTCTCAGTTGCAGCTTCGGTTTTTACTTCGATTTTCGCTTCGGTTGCAACTTCGGTTTTTGCTTTTGCTTTTACTTTTGCTTCTGATTCTGCCATCACGATCACCTGCGCGGTTTCTCTTTCCTGCCGATGACCATTTCATGCAGGCAGACGTTGTTCACGCGGGTGACGACATACCGGACCCCGGGGATATCTCCCATGGACCGGCCAAGACGGCCGCCGATACCTTCGATCTCGACGTCGTCGTGCTCATCAATGAAGTTAATGGCACCGTCGCCGACCGCAAACGCGGTAACCTGCCGGCCGTTCTTGATAAGCTGTACACGCACGCATTTCCGGATAGCAGAGTTAGGCTGCTTGGCCTCAACACCGACTTTCTCGAGTACGATACCTCTCGCTTGTGGAGCGCCTTCGAGCGGATCCGACTTCACATCGAGGTTAAGTTCACGGCGTGCGTAATTCTTGTCGCTCCACCGGAATTTTTTTGAGTCCCGAACCAGTTTTCTGGCTGCAAATTTACCCTGTCCCATTAAAGAGCCTCATTTCAGTTGTTTTCGTGGTTATCGATAACCCACACTGAGATATATACTAAAGCGGGGAACCGATTTATAAATTGTGGCATCCCACCTGCCTGTCTTGTACTATTATCACTCAATCGTAGTAATATTATATCTTCATCCAGCCAATGTTAGAAGCAATGACCGTCGCGATCTATAAGGAAGTTCAGATCGATGCAAGTCACCGGCTGCTCCATTACCAGGGGAAGTGCGCGAACCTCCATGGCCACCGCTGGAAGATCGAGGTCTGGGTCGAAGGCGAGCCCGATGCGACGACCGGTATCCTGATCGATTATAACGTAATCAAACAGACCATCGCGAAGTACGACCACCAGATCATTCTCAATAAGGATGACCCGATGGTTCCTGCCATCGAAAAGTTCCAGCATGTGCTCACGACTCCGGGCGACCCGACAAGCGAACTGCTCGCACAAATATTTCGGGACGATCTTGAAGAGTACTGTAAGGCGCAGCACATCGCGGCGCACGTAACGAGGCTTCGGGTCTGGGAATCGCCGAACTGTTATGCCGAGATCATTGAATGAGGATTTCTGAAATTTTTACGAGTCTCCAAGGCGAAGGCACCCGGCAGGGAAAACCCTGCCTCTTTATCCGGCTTTCGGGCTGCAACCTTGCCTGCCGCTGGTGCGACACCTCGTACGCAAAAGAAGGCGGGATCGAGACCGGCTGCGATGCAATTCTCGAACGGGTCTGGCGGGAGAACCCACGCTTGGTCTGCATCACGGGAGGCGAACCGCTGCTCCAGAAGGATGCGCTCCTTGGCCTGCTCGTGTCCCTCCACAAACGCGGGACGGCAGTCGACATTGAGACAAACGGTACGATCGATTTTACTGATGTGCAGCCGTACTCTGATATCTGCATGGATGTGAAGTGTCCGTCATCTGGGGAGAAAAGCGACCTTTCGCTGCTTGATAAGATCCGGCCGGAAGACAGCGTGAAGTTTGTTGTCGGGAACGATGAGGACTGCCGGTACGCGCAGGAGGTTATCGAAGACCATTCAATTACCGGCGAGATCTTCTTTTCCCCGGTCTACGGAACAGACTACCAGTCGGTCGTCCGGTTTATCCTGAAAAACAACCTGCCGGTCCGGTTCCAGGTCCAGCTGCACAAGATCCTCGGGGTGAAATAATGAAAGCAGTCTGTCTTATGTCCGGTGGCATGGACTCATCGACCCTTGCATATCTAGTAAAGAGCAAAGGCTACGACATCTTCGCGCTCCATGCCAATTACGGCCAGCGCACGG
>Ga0116171_10001788_pt1 | contig 20979 bp, 14 predicted proteins | sample AD_JPNHW2_MetaG_FD_89798 | JGI IMG/M metagenome (GOLD analysis project Ga0116171, IMG submission 89798) | Active sludge microbial communities of municipal wastewater-treating anaerobic digesters from Japan - AD_JPNHW2_MetaG | ecosystem: Engineered > Bioreactor > Anaerobic > Digestate | place... | reverse complement strand
TCTTGAAACAATCGTTTACGTAAGAGAACTTAATCATATCATCCATTCACCAATCAAAATTCTAATAGCGGTATGGATGAGTGTCTCTTTCCGGTAATCGTTGCGGGAACGTGAGTTCATGAGGGGTAATATTTGGGATTTTATAGATGTCTTTACATAGTCATCGTTAATTCTACATTTGTGTAAATAGACCTTTAAAATATCGTTTAAAACTTATTAGAACACGTACCATTTTATGCGAATTCTACAATCGGGTTAATTATTTCAAACGGTGCAACAGCCACTATAGAATCCAGAAATTTAAATATAAAATACAAATATTTGAATCATTCTTGAGAGATTATAGAGAATCATGTTAATTTTAATCTCCCTTACATCGAATGGGTATTTTCCTGCATTCGGCGAGTATCAGAACCTTCGTTTAAGGATGAAAATACTATTTCGACCTTGTTGTTCTGATGATATTTGTCCCGATCAAATGCGTGGGCGATTCTTATCAGGTAATACCAGCAAGATTCGTTTAGGTATTTTTGTTTCTGATAGGGATAAACGAACCTGTGTTCAGGGATTCGTGAATCATCCGGTGGATCTCCAGAAGATCGTATCGTTTGTCCATAATCAGTTATTTTCTAAATCGTCCTCCACAAACCAACCAGGATTTTTGACGGGATTTTCTGAAATGATTCCGGGCCCCTGGGGGGTACCCCCTCATGCCAGCCCGGGGTGGCCACATCCCGTCTCTCAAAAACCGGAGGTACCCCTCCCCCCGACCACTTCTTTAAAAGCCAGACCCCCCTTCTTTCCTTGCCGGGCACATGAGGGCGGCTCCCCCCTTTTGATTGCACCACCTCGGCTTGCATTTCGCGTGGAGTTATCGTCTGAAGCCATAATTTTCTGGGCTGATGCGCAGGGGGTAGGACGCGCTCTTCTGGCAAGGGGGTACCTCCTCCACAAAAACGGGAGGTACCTCAGCACCCGACCGATTTTTTAAAAGCCTGACCCTCCCACCCCTTTTTATGGCCCGGGGTGGGGAGGTGCCACCTTCGTGAAATGAGGGGGTACCCCCCCTCTTGGGTTCCGGGCCGGGTGGGGATGGTTCGCTTGAGGTGGTAAAAGGTGCGGGGGATGTACACTGCGAAATTCGTGTATGAGAACGCAAAGGGGAAGCGGATCGGGTACGGGCTGGATATGTATGATTCCATCGATGGCTACCAGTATGGTATCGCCGCCGTTATCTCCAACATGGCAAACACATCGGCCCATGGCGGGAAGGCCCGGCACATCCCCGGTTCCGACCACTTCTCGGTGACCCTGAAATGCCACGATCCCGGTGGCGAACTGTTCTTTATAAACCTCGCCCGTGACCGGGTGACGCTCTCATAGTACGAGGATGATGCGATACGGGTCCGGGTCGAAAATGGGTAAATGGAGTACCGGCACTGGCATAAATCTCCGGATGGGCCCTTATCCGGGTCCCGGGGAATTATCGCTTTGTATTGATGCTGGTGTACTTTGCCCGCTTATGAAGTAACGTGTTCCCTGTGGCGCGAACTCAAATCCCTATCAAACCAAAAGGTTTGATGATGCTATCCTGGCGATATCGCATTTTTACCCGCTGGTACTTTCCGGTCGTGGCTGCAATTCTGGTTCAGAACCAGTTTTCCCCTGAAAATGGGCACGATGCCGAAAGGGCTACAAGTAGATAAGTAGATAAAAAAATCCAGCGACATTTTTATATCAAATTGTTCAGATATATTGTAGGAATCGTTACTACCCATTCATGAATGATGAGTTCCGCCGCACTCGCGGCGGATCAATGGCGGGAATGCAATACAAATATATCCCCTGTCCCGTCGTGTCCCGGGGGCCCTGATGGGGGTAACCTTGCCCATTTTTTGCCGTTTTTCAGGGCGTTAAACCGAGAGTATTTCGTTATGTATAAATACCCGTAACACAAAATGAGATGCTAGTGCTGAAAGACCATAATGATCGTCATGAAGTGCATTGCGTCTGGAAGCCAATGAAAGTGAAAGGGTTGTTATATGACTATTAAAAAATCGCTAATCACAATGGATTGGAGAGCAAAAGGAGTGAAGGGTATCCAAGGAAAAAGTTCCTTCCGGATATGCTTTATCCTTCTGATCCTGCTGTTGGTGCCTGCTGCAGTTTCTGCAGTAACAATGAGCGTCACCAACATCAATCCAGCAACTGGCCCGACTACCGGTGGAACCTTCGTAACAATCACCGGTCAAGACTTCAGCGCAAATGGTGTGCACAATGTAACGTTTGGCACCGCAAGTCAGGTTGTCGCGACGGTTGTAGACTCTGGTACTATGACGGTGACTACTCCGCCATCAGCTGATGGTGCTGTTTATGTTAATGTTAAAGTAATCAACAACAATACTGAGTTCACAGTAAGTAGCGGATTCAAGTATTACACGTCAGCCGCCCCGGTCATCACCTCAATCAACCAGAGTTACGGTTCCATTAACGGTGGTACCGTGGTATTGTTCAACGGGACACATCTGGATACGGTGAATAAAGTAACCTTTGGCGGCGTACAAAATGAATCTGCATTAGTTACTTTCGGTGTTGACAACTTCACCGTGGTCGCCCCGCCGCATCCTGCAACCGGGACTGTTGACATTATTGTCACAAATTCCAATGGTGAGCAGGCAAGCATGATCCGTGGCTTTACCTATGAAACGGTTCCAGCCATTACCGGCGTCGCACCGGCATACGGTACGACTGAAGGTGGTACTCAGGTAGTCATCACTGGAACGGGTAACTTTGGCGGAGCGATGTATGTTTACTTTAAAGACGCCAAAAATCTATCCGCGTGTACGGTTAGTACTGATGGTACCAAAGTCACAACGACTACCCCTCCAGGTGTAGCCGGAGCCGTTAACGTTAGTATTACCACACCGGGTGGCACTTCGGCATGGTTACCGAGTGCTTACACGTATTACGGGTTCGCGAACATCACCGATGTCTCAACGCCAAACGCTGGGTTCGGGACACACAACGGAACTGTTTATGGTGGCGAGACGGTAACCATTACCGGGACAAACCTTACTACCGCGAGTGCAGTGTACTTTAACTACACCGCAGCAACCATTGTTGGTACCCCCACGGATACCTCGATCACCGTGACCAGCCCGGCATATGCGCAGTACTCAACGTCGACGAGCTGGGGGACTAACTTCCTTAACGTTCCGGTTAATGTCACCACAAAAGCAATTAGTAACACTACCTATGATGTTCAGGCTAACTTCACCTACAACATCCCATCAGCGAACATCACCAGCATTTCACCGACAACCGGTTCGACATCAGGTGGCTACCAGGTAACCATCACCGGGAAAAACTTAACCGCAGCGAAGTTAGTAAACTTTGGTACTCTGGTGAACACAACCGCAGGACTGACTGTTAGCCCCGATGGTACTTCGGTCACCGCGACCGTTCCCATGAGCACTACCGTTGGAGCCGTTAATGTCAACGTGACCACCCCGGGAGGCAAAAGTGTCGATACAGTTAAATTCACCTATGCCGCGGGAACCCCGGTCATTAACACCGTCTCCCCCATAAGAGGTTCGGATGAAGGTGGCCAATGGATAAACATTACCGGGGAAGGCTTTAGTGGAACGACAACGGTAAAGTTTGGCGATAAAGTAAATGGTACACCCGACAAACTAATTGCTTTCAATGATACTCAGATAACCGTGGAAACACCTCCACATGATACTGGACTTGTTTACATTGTCGTCAATGCAGCCGGTGGCGCCATAACCAAGCAGGAAGCGTACACCTTTGCAGGAACTCCGACCTTAACGGTAGTCTCACCGGATACCGGCTCGATTAATGGCGGTACAACAGTAACTATCACCGGGAAAAACCTTACCGGCGCGAGTTCAGTAACCTTCAACAGCACCGCGGCAACCATTGTTGGTACCCCCACGGATACCTCGATTACCGCGATCACTCCCGCGCATGCTGCTGGAAATGCTACCGTTAATGTCACCACATTCTCAGGTGCCAAGGGTTATAAGGCTAAAATTGACGCCTTTAAATTTGCATCAGGCCCGTCTATCACCAGCATCTCGCCGTTAAACGGCACGATTTCCGGTGGTACCGAGGTAACCATTAGAGGGACAAACCTTGGCAGCGCGACATTAGTAGCCTTTGGCGGTATACCGGCTACCAATTGGTCTGGGATGTCTAACGATACCTGGATCCAGGCGAGGAGCCCTGCTTCAACGGCTGGAGCTGTTGATATCAGCGTCATCACACCCAGTGGCAGTGCAACAAGTCCCACTAAATTCACTTATATTGGAGTCCCAACCATCACCAGTATCTCGCCGGCAGCCGGCATGGCTAACAGCACTACTGATGTAACCATCACCGGGACAAGCTTTACAGGTGTGTCTTCAGTAACCTTTGGCGGTGCACCGGCTACCAATATGGTGTTTGTTAACGATACTACGATCAACGCAACCGCCCCATCTCATGTAGCCGGAGCCGTTTCCGTTCAGGTTAACACGCCCAATGGCGCTGGATTTGGGACCTTCACCTATGTAGCAGCCCCGACCTTTACCAGCATCTCGCCGGTAAACGGAACTGTTCTTGGTGGCACCCCGGTAACTATCACTGGGACAGGCTTTGCCGCACCAGCAACAGTTACCTTTGGCAGCGTAGCAGCAACCAATGTTAACGTTGTCAGCGCTACTTCAATCACTGCGACCACCCCGGCACAGACAGCAGCCGGAGCTGTTAACGTCACAGTTACCACAACCGGTGGTGCTGTAACCTCGACGAATGCCTACACCTATCTCGCAGTCCCGACTGTATCCACAGAATATGGTACATTCCGGAACTCGAATGGCATCTGGTATCTCACTGATGCCAATGGAACTCTCACCAATTCGATAGCGTTTGGCAAGACTGACGATATCCCTGTAGTGGGTGACTGGAACGGAGCCGGCAAGACCGAGATTGGTGTCTTCCGTCCATCCACGGGCACCTGGTATCTTGATTACAATGGCGATGGAACCGTTGGCAAAACGGTAACGTTCGGCAAGAGCGGCGACACGCCAGTAGTCGGAGACTGGAATAAGGCCGGTCACTCAGAGATCGGTGTCTTCCGTGTATCCACAAGCACATGGTATGTTGATTACAACTTCGATGGAAGTGTCGACAATCAGGTAAAGTTCGGGAAGACCGGCGACGCACCTGTCGTCGGTGACTTCAACGCTGATGGATATTCAGATGTCGGTGTCTTCCGTGCCTCGACCGGATACTGGTATGCAACTACCAGCTTCAGTACAACACCTGAGAAACATGCAAAGTTCGGCAAGAGTGGCGACACGCCAGTAGTCGGAGACTGGGATGTAACCGGAACCTCTGGCATTGGTGTCTTCCGTCCAACCACGGGCACTTGGTATCTGAATGATGACTTCAGTTCAACTGTTAGCCATCAGGCACAGTTCGGTAAGAGTGGCGACACGCCAATCCTGGGCGACTGGAACAATGCCGGTCACACAGAGATCGGTGTCTACCGTCCCACGACCGGATACTGGTACATGGCTTACACCTTCAGTCCAGTAACAGCCGACAAGCAGTTTAAATTCGGCAAGACTGGAGACCAGCCACAAGTTGCAGCAAAGGGCTGGGCAGAATAATAATTTTACCCAGTCAGAATCACTTTTTTTTTTGTTCCGAAAAACCGTGGAGACAATCCCGGGTTTTTTCAGATTGAGATCTTCAGTTCTCGTTTCAGTGATAATTCCGGAATTAACTCTTCCCAGCGACACCCGTCAACTCGCTCTGAATTCACCTCTTTTTAAGCGAAAGCCCAACGAAATATCGGACCGAATAAAAATACATTTGAAAACCGGCTTTTTTTAACAGAGCGAGTTGTATGGCGGTGTAAAATTGTGCATTTTCGGCGGAATAATAATCCCCACCTGATAAACATCAAGAAAGAGCATGAGGCTAGTGGCAATGCTGAAACTAGGGCGGAATTTCTGTTGATACACGATATTTACAACAAAGCCGGAGAACTGTTACCAGATATCGGGATAGATCTTGTTCAAATCCCCCTCTATTATACCAGATCCCTGAAGTAAGGATCCCCCGTTTTTTTTAACAAACCCACCGAAAACCCGAGAATTTGTTATAGTTGGAAAAACATAAAGAGTGAGTAATATGAAATACCTCGTAACCGGTGGCGCAGGTTTCATCGGCTCACATATTATTGAACGATTACTCCAACAACAACATGATGTAATCTGTCTTGATAATTTTGACCCTTATTACGATCCGGAAATCAAAGAACGAAACATCTCTTCATTCCTGGGTGATGAACGTTTTACCTTAATCCACGGAGATATTCTGGACAGAACATTATTGCAAGAACTTCTCATCGATGTCGATGTTATTTTTCATGAAGCTGCTCAGGCCGGAGTTCCAATATCAACAGAAAATCCTTTGAAGTCCCATGAAGTGAATGCAACCGGGACACTGAATCTTCTCGAATCCGCTGTAAAGGCAAATATAAAGCGGTTTATTTATGCATCATCATCATCAGTTTACGGTACAGTAAAATATCTCCCGTTTGATGAAGATCATCCAACATATCCGGTCTCACCCTATGGTGTATCTAAGTTGATGGCAGAACACTATTGCAGAGTATTTTCCGAACTCTACGGATTGCCATCTGTCGCATTGAGATATTTTACGGTCTATGGTCCTCGCATGAGACCAGATCTTGCGATAAATATCTTCACGCGGCAGGCGCTCAAAAACGAACCCCTCACAATATTTGGAACAGGGGATAAAACACGCGATTTTACCTATATTGATGATATTATCAATGCAAATCTGATATCCCTGGTCAAAGGCAACGGCGTGTATAATATTGGGGGAGGACACAGGGTTTCAATCCAGGATCTGGCAGAAAAAATAATTGAAATAACGGGAAGCTCATCAATTATACAGTACAAGGAATCTAAAAAAGGCGATGCTGAACATACATATGCAAACACCACAAAAGCTCAACGGGAACTCGGATGGAAACCAAAAACATCCTTGGAGCAAGGTTTAACGAGGTACATTGAATGGGTGTCGACATATCAGTGATAATCCCCACTTACAATGAAGAGGAAAATGTTGCTATCCTCTACAAAGAACTGACAAGCGTACTCTGCACATTAAACCGGGACTATAAAATTATTTTTGTTGATGACTGCTCCACCGATGCGACATACCGGAGATTATCAGAACTGCATGCCCACGATGCTCATGTGAAAATTATAAAATTTCGTAAAAATTTTGGACAAAGCGCCGCAATGAAAGCGGGCTTTGATCAGGCTGACGGGAACATCATCATCACGCTTGACGCAGATCTCCAGAACGATCCCCATGATATCCCACAAATGCTTGAAAAACTGGAAAAAGAAGATTACGATGTGGTGTGTGGATGGCGCTACAATCGAAAAGATCCGTTCTTTAAAAAAATATTTTCCCGATTCGCAAATTCTTTTCGGGCATATTTGACCGGCGAGACCATTCATGATTCGGGATGTACCCTCCGTGTCTACAAACACGAGGCGGTCAAAGATATTGAATTAAACGGAGAATTGCATCGGTATATCCCGGCTTTGCTTCTTTGGAAGGGGTACCGTATCGGGGAAGTGAAAACCAACCACCGGTTGCGTGAATTTGGAAAAAGCAAATACACCTGGAAGCGACTTACAAAAGGATTTTTGGATCTTCTTGTTATTGCGTTCTGGCAAAAATATTCGGTTCGACCAATGCATATTTTTGGTGGATCCGGTCTGATTATTGGGGGAATAGGTTTACTATTATCCTTGTATCTGGGATTATCACGAATTTTATTTGGGACCGGACTCACCGACAGACCGCTGTTTCTTGTTGCTCTGGTGCTTTTAGTCGTTGGGATACAGTTTGTTGCGTTGGGAATTATTGCCGACATTCTGCTCCGGATTTATTATGGTCAGAAGGAACGGAAAAATTATCTGATTGATGAGATTATCTGATGAAAATTTTAATGCTTAATTATGAGTACCCGCCACTTGGTGGAGGTGCGGCACCCGTTACAAAATCCCTGGCTGAAGAACTCGTGCATCTGGGGCATGAGGTCGACGTCGTAACCATGGGGTATAAGACGTTACCCCGGGAAGAAGTCATTCACGGGGTTCAAATTTACCGGGTTCGGAGTATACGCAAAAAACTTGAAATGTGTACATCCCACGAAATGCTTTCATATTGTATCTCCGCAACGCGCTTTTTGCCAGGATTGCTAAACGAGAATAATTATGATATAAACCACACGCACTTTATTATTCCCACGGGAATTGTTTCAAGCCTCTATTATAAACGAATCCCTTATATTATTACAACTCACGGAAGCGATGTTCCGGGCTATAATCCGGACCGGTTTCAGTTTCAGCACTATCTGTTCAAACCTTTTTCAAACATGGTACTGAACAGGGCCAGTTGTATAACGTCTCCCTCGATCTATCTCAAAGAGAAAATACTGAAAAATTTTGGTGAAAGAAAGGTAGAGATTGTTCCAAATGGTCTATCAGTCGAGTCCTATCATCCACGAACAAAAGAGAACAAAATCCTCACCGTAAGTAGACTTTTCGAGAGAAAAGGAATACAGTACGTCATTGAAGCGATGGCAGGGATTGAAGGGTTCGAATACACCATATGTGGAGACGGTCCCTACAAGCCATATTTAGAACGACAGATTGAACGTCTAAATCTTGGCCATAAAGTAAAATTATGTGGTTATCTCGAACAAGATCAACTCATCCGGCAATATGAATCTGCCTCTGTCTTTGTGTTGCCATCGTCATCTGAGAACTTTCCAATGGTTCTGATGGAAGCGATGGCTGCGGGGTGTGCAATCGTTACTTCTGATGCAACAGGCTGCGCGGAAGTTGTTGGTGATACTGCGTTGCTTGTCCGGCAAAAAGATTCAAAGGGAATTCAGGAAGCGTTGCTCACTCTCCTCCATGATCGGGATTTACAAAGAGACCTTGCAATGCGGGCGAGGGCCCGGGTCGAACGTGAGTTCGGTTGGAGCAGGGTTGCCGGGAAGTATGTCCACATCTATGAGAGGGTGCTTGAGCGAGGACAGGCAGGTTTCGTTATCCCCCCTCTTCATTAGCATAGCGAGTGGTCATAACGTGGGAGCCCATAATGGGGATAAGAAATGCGTGAGGGTACGGGGCGCCCGATCTTCGCCGCAATTAAATAACGTGAGAATGATAAACTATCGTAATTATCTATTGTGGGAGGAACTGCCTTGGATCGTAAAGAAAAAAAACAGCTCTATGACTCATATCTCTCCAGCCATTTCAAAGATATTCATCCAGGAGATACAAAGGAGTTTTCTCGTTACTATTCATATTTTAAGAAGAACTACCTGCCGTATCTCCCACAACAAAAAGCCAGTCGTATCCTTGAGCTCGGATCTGGCATGGGGCACTTTCTGAATTTTCTCAAGATGGAAGGATATCATAACTACCTTGGTGTTGACATCTGTGAAGAGAATATCCGGTTTTGCAGGGAGAGGGATTTTAACGTTACTCAAGCGGATATCTTCGGTTTTCTTGCAGAGACAAGTGAGCTTTTTGATACAATCATCATGAATGATGTCCTTGAACACTTCGAAAAGCCTGAAGTGTTCCAGTTTCTTGATCTGGCGTATAAACGGCTCAGCCCGGGGGGAAAGCTGATCCTCAAAGTGCCAAACGCTGCAAACCCGATATTAGCCAGCAGTACAAGGTATATGGATTTCACCCATGAATTATTGTTCACGGAGGAGAGTATGTCCCAGGTTTTACGAATCTCTGGTTTTAATCAGATTATGATCTACCCCCAGGATTTGTATGTGTTCTCCCGAAACCCCCTTAATTATATTGCAAAATTCCTGAATTTTGTAATAAACTGCATATTACGTTTGTTATTCTTGTTTTATGGCAGAACGACCACCAAAATATTTACAAAAAATATCATAGCGGTTGCCATGAAGGGGCTGTGATATCCAGAATTCATTTCACAAAGTGGCGGCCGGGTACAACCACGTCTGGTGCCTCAAATTTTTTCGATTTACGAAGGTGACCCCCTCTCTCCCCTAGAGGGGGAGACAACCCAAGGAGTGCGTCCCCTTGACCCCCGATTAAATAAAGTTTTCAAACAGCATTCTTGCCCGGCGAGGCCTCGACGAGGCGGCCGAGCGACCCCAAAAGGGGTGGGGGTGCTCATTTTATTGAATATTTTGTGAAATGATTTCGGGATAGGACAGTTGCCATGAAAGAGCAGTGATCAAGAACGTGTTTTATTCCAGCCGTAAATTCCCAGAATTATAAAATAAAATATCAGGATAATATGATAACAGAAGCCTGAAATGATAGCATCATTAAGAGACATCCCAAGAGGTACAAAGACGAGAGTCCAGATCGTCTCTGTTGTTCCAAATCCCCCAAGTCCTTGTATGGGAAGGAGGGATGTTAATAAAATAAAGGTGCAACCTACCGTTACAAGCAAAAACGGAAACTGAACATTCATCCCTGTAATGAGGAGATACACCATTACATAATTCAGACCCCAGATAAGAAGTGATAAAACTATTAAGAATAATCCCCCTTTCTTAATCTGAATTTTTTCAAGACTTTCAACAGTTTCATTCCCCTTCTTCAGCAAATAATTTATAACTCGGCTATTTTCGATATGGAATCTTCCAGCAATCTTTTGCAGGAATGCAAGAACGGCCCTCCCTGTAAAGAGCAGCACAGCCAGAATTACGAGTACCACAATGGTGAAAAGTGCGATAAGCCATAGTGCATTCCTTATGATCCCGGGGACATCCTTTATCAGGAGTATCGATACAAAAAAAATAATCGCAAGTCCGATAAAATCAAGAATCCTCGCAACTACAAGAGTAGCAAGACCATCTCCTGTAGTCCGGTTATTTTTCTTTTTTAACAGGTACACATACGACAGTTCCCCCGTTCGTGCCGGAAGCAGGTTATTCATCATGTTATGCACGCATTCAATATTGAACAACTCTCCAAGGGAAACTTCATTATTGAGCAGGATATGAAAGCGCCATGCACGGAAGAAGTAAGTGCAGGTATATAACACAAATCCCGCCAATAAATACAACGGATTGATTTGTGTGAGGGTGGTGATCACATCTTTTAGCGAAACCTGCGTTAAAAGGAGTGCAACCAGGATGATAGTAAGAATGAGCGCGATATATTTTGTATATGGGCGGATACGTGCAATCATGAAAAGTCAACAAACCGTACGATGAGATTATTTATTTCGCGGATCATACTTTACGTACATCTATGTATAATTGGTTATAAATTACGGCCACTCCGAAGAGGATAATCTTGAAAATTCCTGATTTTACACAAATTAAACGTATGTTTTCTGGCTGGAAACTGACCGGCTTAGTACTATTATTGTATGTTGTGTTCACCGTAATCCTGACGTATCCGGTTGCATTTACGATTGGGACAGCTATCCCCAACTGGGGCGGGGATGCGTTTCAATGGATGGACACACTCTGGTACACAAATTACGCAATTTTCCATCCGGAAATTACAACTCTAACCCATAACAATATGATTTATTACCCGACGGGTATTCCCGTAACGCCGTTTCCTTCAGCATTCAATCAGATAATTACCCTGGTCCTCCTTCCCATCTGTCAAATCCACGTTATTTATTCCCTTCTCTGGCTTCTCACATTTATTCTCGCTGCGTTTGGCACGTATCTTCTTGTCAGATATTTGACGCATAATGATTATGCAGCATTCCTTGCAGGGATCATTTTCGCATTTATCCCCTACCATTTACTTCATGGAATGGGGCACCTGGGTGCGGCCACAATCCAGTGGATACCATTTTGTGCTCTTTTTTTCATGAAAGTGTTCCGTGAAGGTGGAATAAAAAACTGCATCCTTGCCGGAATTTTCTATATCCTTGTTGCAATGAGCGATACACAATACATGGTTTTCATGGGAATTTTTATTGTACTTTTGTTCATCTATGAAAATTATGTTAACATCAGTTCAAATCGTGGATTTAAATTTGAAGCCCATAAATCAATTCTTATCAAATATCTGATCATCGGAGTAGTTGCATTTTCAGTTATTCTACCCCTTACAATGTCTGATATTCAAGTTGCATCGTCTGAGGGTAATTATTTAAAACCAAACGCCACGGAGGTAGTCACTTATTCAACAGATCTCATGAGTTTCTTTTTACCTTCGGTTTTGCACCCGGTTTTTGGGGGATTGGTTGAGCCGGTTAATCAAAATTTTACCGGAAATGCTGCTGAAAATGCAACCTATATCGGATATACAGTTCTTCTTCTATCGATATTTGGATTATACGTATTCAGAAAGGACATTACCGCTAGATTCTGGGGATTAATTGCCATAATTTTTTCATTGTTGAGTATGGGGCCTGTTCTCCATGTGAATGGTGAAACCGTTTTTACGGTGTTTAAGATCTCTGTGCCCCTCCCCCATCTCATCTTATACTATCTGGTTCCTTTTATTGAGAACAGTCGTACAACCGGCAGATTTTTCATTGTTGCGGCATTGGCATTTGCTGTACTTGCCGGGTATGGCTGCAGCGAACTCCTGAAAAGGTATGATACGAAAAAAATAATTATCGTAATCATTCTGTGTGCATTTATCATCTTTGAATACCTGGGTGTTCCCTATCCTACATCCCCGATTGACCCACCAGCATTTTATCAGAAAATCGGGCAGGATCCAGATCATTATGCATTACTGGAAATTCCCGTAACTGCCAATTATACTGCCGGAGTAAATATTATTTATTATCAGACAATTCATGGGAAAGCTATCGTAGGCGGACAATCTGCACGGACTCTCAAAACTGCATATTATTTTGAACCAAACACACAATTTATCCGAGACTTGACTTTTAATCTGTCAGTACCTCAAGATATTGTGAATCAAAATGATACCGATGTGGGAAATTCCATTTTACATTACTACAACATCAGGTATATTATTTTACATAAAAATTATTTGTCCGAGGATCAATTGCAGGCGACTGAATCGTATCTGGCTCAATGTAATCCCCTGCTGCCAAAAGTCTATGAAGATGACTCGCTGGTTGTTTATGGACAAAACCAGACCCTGCAAAACGATACAGGTGTTGTTCTCGGGACTGGATGGAACAGAATTGAAAACTATGCAGGAACCCCCTCCCGCTGGATTAGCAACAATGCGAGCATCCTTGTGTACTCGGATAATGCCAGATTTACGTGGCTGAATTTCACAGCGATTAGCTTTGCAAAAGAGAGACCCATTTCAATAGCATTAAATAATAAGAGTATCGGGTCTTACCATATCGCCCCTAGTTATAGTAATGTATCTATTCCTATAGAGATACACAAAGGGATGAATTCTCTTGATATTATCAGTCAGGAGGGATGTGAACGCCCGGTTGACAATGTATCCTATAACAGCATGGATACCCGGTGTTTGGGGATTGCTCTACAAAATATATCCATTCCATTATCAATGGAGTGACATGACTTTGATTATCTGGGTACAACTCATAGTATGGTGACGGGTTTTGGGGATTGCCCGATCGATTCGTCATTGTTAAGATTCGCTGTCTCTCTCATTTTACAGCACGTCGGATACACTCCCCCCGGTGTTTTCAGACTTTTTTTAACAAGACATTCATTCCCCTGAAAAGAAGATCTTCTTTTGAGTATATTTTTTGAAGATCTAAAAAATTTTTATGATGCAAATGTTCTGGATTTATAACACCGGACCATTCGTATGATACTTTTTTCTCAAATACTTTTAATTTTTTATCGGTTAAAAGGGCAAAAAGTTTTATAAAATAATTTCTTCTTTTTCGGTTAAGTCCTGATTTAAAATCATTAATCATTTCTTCGGGACAATTTGCAAGACGGAGTTTTTGAATATACTCGTCTTTAGAACAAATTAGGTGCCCCCAGGGTTCCGGAATAAAATCAAACATGTGAGATCCCGTATCACAATAATAAAGAGGATCAAATTGAATAAATGCGAATCCTCCCGGTTTTAACACTCTCCAGATTTCAAGTAAAGATTTACTAGGGTCCCAAATATGTTCAAAGGCATTAACACAATAAACAAAATCAAACAATTCATCTTTAAACAAGAGATCCTCTGCATTCATATGAATGAATTGGCATTTTGAACCATCAAAGGGTTCTTCATTATTCTGAAAAATTTCAAGTAATTTCTCTTTGAAATTTCCACCCCATAACGTCTCATAATCCAGAAGATCAACCCCAATCACTTTTGCACCATTTCTAACAAGAAATCCGGTATGCAAGCCGGTTCCGGAACAGAGATTAAGGGTCATCTTATTCTCTAATGTGGTATGTTGTCTGATGATCTCATATGTCCGGGAAAATTCTTCTTTATGGTGTGAAAAATCATCAACCAACGCATAATTCTTTAAATTGACCATTATTACCTCGATATAAGTTTATTATAACAATTAAAAATCCGATCCGCGAGCTTATCCCAGGTGTAATTTTTAATTACTTTTTGGTATCCTCTTTCTCCTAATTTAACTGAAATTTTTTTATCCGTGAGTAATCGTATTATGGCATGATTCAATTCCCGGTTATCTGAACACAATAGTCCGTCTCGTTCATCTTCGATTAATGTTGCCACAGCACCACAATTTCTGTTACCAATTACAGGTTTCTTTCGGGACCATGCTTCACAGAATACCATACCAAAACTCTCGCTGTCTGACATCATTGCAAATATATCACATGCATCATACGCATCGGCAAGATCTTCATCACTCAATTTTCCCAAATAAAGAACATTTTCGGATTTAATTGGAATTTTATCATCATCCGGACCGATCATAACCAAAATTGCATCGGGATGATCATTGTGGATTTCATCAATAGATTGTATGAGATATTCATAATGTTTTTGTGGAGACTTTCGGGATACCGTCAAAATTATTTCTTTAGTTTCCAGGTGGAATTTTTTACGGAAACTTGCTCCATCGACGTTACTATTTAAAAAAATTCCCGGTTCAATTCCCGCACCGATGTTAACACATTTTGCGTTAAGAATATCAAAAACCTCTGTTTTTGAATGAGATGTAAGCGCAAAAACACAATCTGCCTCTTTAAGCATGTCATAGTAATGTTCCCAGTGATAAAATTCATCCTCGACGTGCATCAGGGGAAGAAGTATGAGGGGTTTATTAAATTTTTTTGCAATAAATGAGTAATGTATTGTGTTAAACGGGAACATCTGTGCCAATACAATATCATAGTTTGAAATGTTTTTCTCCAACCAGTGTTTCATATCAGGAGACTGCGGTCCCCGGAGATAATCAAACATCCTGGAATAATATTTTGGACGAGTTTTTGCATGGCGCATCAGGAGTGGGATGTACTTCTTTTGTTTGATCAAAAAAACCCGGTAATCGTGTTCCAAATCGACATTTCGTTTTCCCAGGGGGGTTTCATATTCAATATGAGAAATTGAAACCCCAAGCGATCGAAAATCCCTGAGCGGATGCCATACTTTCCTGCAATGTACCTTAACCGTAACCAAACCTGAAACGTCTGGTAGTTGAAATGATATGGTATCCCATTGATATATTGTCTGTATATCCCGGCACTCATAATGCCCCTTTGCGGATACTTCAATTTGCGTGAATATCTTTTTTGGATTATTCAATAAAAAAGTAACTTTTGAAATGTTTAAATCATTAATCATAAAAACCGCATCGGATTTTGTCCACCGCATGGAAAAATCATCGTAGCGCTCCAGTTGATTCCAGCCATCAGCAAGAATGCCCCCGTTTTCTAAAAAAGAATCTTGAATAATTTTTCGAATTTCGGATGAAGATTCTAACTCTTCTTTGTCCAGTTGTTTTTGGATTATTTTTTCAAAAAAGAATGAAAGATACCGGTTCTGGTGCTTAACCGGAAATCTAAAAATTTTAATATTGTTAATTGTTTCATTTTCAAGACTATTATCAAACGCTGTTCCCGATTTTATGAATGGTGTAAGTGTGTGGGATTGCGTGGTGCAGATATCGACATCGACACCGCGCTTTGAAAGTTCCTCAGAAATGTGCCTGAAATAAAGTTCCGCCCCGCCGCAAATATCTTTTCCGTATCGAAATGTAATGTGTAATGCTTTCATTATTTCTAAATATTATTAAACAAATAGAGTATTAATGCATGCTATACTTGCTTTAAGTTTCCATCCTGCATTTACACCCCCAAAAAGTGGGGGTGAGGAACGACTTTTTTATTTATTAAATGGGCTTTCAGAATATTATAATGTAACTCTTGTAAGTTTTACGTATCCAAATGCGGAAAATACTGTCGAAACGGTAATTCATTCTCCCCGTTTCAAAGAAATTCGAATTCCGAAAACGAATATTTCTTTATTTCTTCATTATATCGTGAATAAATGTTCTCGTATTAAAGAATGCTCTGCAGTTATTACCTCTATAGAAAGCAGATTTAATAACAATTTTAAAAAAATCCTTGAAGACGAATTAAAAAATATTGATATCCTGATGTATGAATCACCTTTTCTTTTTACAACCCCTGTCCGTATTTTTACCGGGAAAAAAATTGTGTATAATGCGTATAATAACGAATATGAGTTGATGAAACCAGGTTTTTCAAATTCTATTTTGGGTGTTTTTTTATTAAAATATGTCTTTAACATAGAAAAAAAACTTGTGAAAAACTGCGATTTGATATTTGTTGTATCTGACGATGATAAGAACAGTTTGATTCAAACTTATAACGCGAATCCGGAAAAATTTTCCCTTGCCCCAAATGGTATTCCTGTTGCGGAATATAATCCAATTTTTTACCAGAGACACGAGTGTAAAACTCCCCCAATATGTCTATTTATCGGAAGTTATCACCCCCCAAATATTGAAGCCGTAAATCAGATTGTCAAAATGTCTGCGCTATTGCCAGATGTGGTATTTTTAATCGCAGGAAATGTGTCACAATTTTTTACAAATCAAGAGGGGTTAACAGAACGGTGTGTACCTAAAGAGATTCCACTTTTTGGAGATTTTCAGGATATCCGTCTTATTGATGGTTTTTACGCCCTTGAATATTGGGATGCCACACCAATCATCTGGACAAAACCTGAATCAAAAATAACCGTATCGCAAAACATAGAATCTGTCTTAATAAAATTATTTTCTCCTCACGATCAGACAATTCGGGTGTCCGGGGATTTTGTTCAAACGATTTTTCCCCTTGTTCATGGGTGGAATACCCTTGATATTCCGATCTCTGCACAGCAGGAGACTTTGTTATCGCTTACCTGTGAAAAGGACCTCCGGGATCCAAATCGAATATTAGGTATTGCGATTCAATCCCTTAAATATACAAAGAATGGGGAAAAATTTAACCTTGATTTTAATGATTCACGGAATCAAATCTCTAGATTTATTAATGCAAAAAATGTGTATTTACTTGGTCAGATAAGTGATAATGAAAAAACGGAGATTTTTAAAATTGCGGATATTGCTTTGAATCCTATGATAAGCGGTTCCGGAACAAATATCAAAGTCCTTGGATATCTTTCAGCTGGAATTCCCACCATTACAACGCCAACTGGTGCCAGAGGATTGGATTTAATTGATCGTGAACAGGTATTAATCTGTGATCCTGTGGAGTTCCCCCAAAAAATTAATGAATTGCTCGCAGACGATTATCTTGCAGAGACATTAAAAAGGAAGGGACGCGAACTTGTTGAAGAGAGATTTGACTGGAAAACTATCGTGAACGGTATGTCAGAAAAAATTGCGAGAATCTAACATGAAAAAAATTCTTGTGGTGAATGATTTTCCCATTTTCCCCATCGTTCATGGGGGAAAAGTCCGGATATTTAATATTTATAAAAATATTTCATCCAAATTTCAAATAACGTATGTTTGTTTAGGGGACTCTCAAATAATTGAGGAAAAGCAAATATCGGAAAATTTCAGGGAAATTTCTGTTCCAAAGACTTTTTTTTATAAAAAAATTATCCTGATTGCAAAGAAATTGATGGGTGGTTCTGTTGATGATTTTGTAGCGCTATTTTTCGCATCACATAATTTTCAACTGAAAAAAATAATTCGACAGCAAATTCAGGAATGTGATGTCGTAATTTTAAGCCATCCTTATATGTATCCTTCTGTAACACCCTACATTCAAAAACAAAAGGTTATTTATGAAGCACATAATGTCGAATTCAATCTAAAAAATACGATCCTGCATGAGTCGTTGCTAAAGAAAATTGCGCTGCATCGATTAAAACAGACCGAGCAGGATCTTTTACGGAGATGCGATCTCTGTTTTGTAATGTCTGAAGACGATAAACAGACATTTTTACAGATATATGGGATGGAAACATCCAAAATCAGCATTGCTCCGAATGGTGTTGATGAAGATTTTTATGCAAATGTTTATGCAGAGCGAACGTTCAAAAAAGAACAGATTATTCCCGTTCCCCTCATCATTTTTGTGGCTAGTGGGCATCCTCCGAATGTTGAAGCAGCACAACAGATTATTAAAAATATTGCCCCCAAACTGCCGAACGCATATTTTCTCATTGCCGGAAGTGTCTGTTGGATGATTCATAATGGCACATTGGGGAAAAATGTAGGTCTTGCATATTTTATTACCGATGAAGAAAAAGGAGAATTATTCCGTCTTGCAGATATTGCCATTAATCCTATGATGAGTGGTTCGGGTACAAACCTGAAGATGCTTGATTATATGGCGGCGGGACTTCCTGTTGTTTCAACAGGTATTGGTGCACGGGGAATTTCCATCGAAAATCGAGTTCACGCCGTTATCTGTGATGTGGAGACATTCCCTGAAGAGATTTCTCATTTGATTAATAAAAAGGATGTATTAGCAGTGTTGTCGAGTAATGGACGACAATTGGTTAAAGATCACTATGGCTGGAAAAACATTGCTAATTTTATGATGGAGGAAATTGAAAATAAAACCCGGGGGAAAAAATAATTATTTAAGATTTATTGAAATACTCAAATTAAGTGAAAATGTTAACCTTATTTCCTCATCAAAAATGGTCGCAAAATCATCTTTTGAGATTGGTTTTAACAGAGCCATTTTTTAGTAAAGGATGCGACACTCATTCGTACCTTTAAGAACCCGAATATCTGGAATTGAACCGACATTAAACAATCAATGTTCATCTGAAAAAAAGGAATGCCTGTGGACCTGATGTGATCCAGTTATCCGTATGAACACATGGAATTTTGCAGAGTGTCTATCAGTTGAGTTCAAATGGTTGTGTTTCAGAATCGACATATTAATTATAATCTCATAAATCAAACCTGTAAATTGAGGAATACATGAAGCCGGACTTGTTGCCTGTAATTCAAGTTCCTACTAATACCGACAAAGATGTCGTATTGAGATTCCAGCATCTCAATTCAATTAAAGGGAAAAAATGTCTGTGTATTGGATATTCCGCTGGAGAAATAAAAGAATATATTGAAAAATATAAACCAAAAGAAATTGTTTGTTTGACTTTGTGGACTGATCATAAGGATGCAAATATCGATAATTTCAAATTAATTATCGGTGATATTACGAAAAGAACTCCATTTGATGATAATGAATTTGATGCAATTATTACACTATCGCTACTTGAACATGTAGCCTCATTAAATAAGGCTTTTTCAGAAATTAAAAGAATATTAAAGCCAGATGGTTTTTTTTATTCATTTTTTGGGCCCGCATGGTCGTCTTGTGTCGGCCATCATATATATGCAAAACCAGGGGATCCTCTCCTTGATTTTACTCAGTGGAAAATGCCCGGTCATATTCATTTGTTGAGCAGTGAACCAGAAATTGTAGAATTTTACAAACAAAATGGGTATTCTGACGCTCAATGTGATGAAGTGCTTCACTGGTTTTACAAAACACCTATAATTAACAGAAATTTTTTTGATGAATATTTACTGCTCTTCAATTACTATTTTTATGTTATTGCAATTGAGACAATGTACATGAGTATTCCTCAAGACGTACTTGACAAATTACGCAAATTATATTACCCCTATCTGGATTTTTCAACATATGGAGGAAGTTTTTTGTTAAGAAATAGAAAATAACAATCCTCAAAAAAAATGCTTCTGCTATTAAAATATGAGTAACATATCGGATTTCATTTTTTCCCAACAACCGCATAATCCTGAGCGCCGAACAATATTGAATTCAGCATCTCAATATTATGGTTATACACGTCCACGTTCTTCCTTTCCGTTTCATGCATATCCACAGTCATCTCTATCTTTTTCAGTCTGCCCGCATCAGAAACCGGTGAGAAGAATTTCTTCTCGCATTCACGGAATCCAACTGCAGTGATGAGATACTGCAGAGTCTCCGGATGTACCGGTCTCTTATGGGTCAAATCGATGTAGAAGTTGGCAAACGATACAAAAGACAAGGGGTTCACCGTTTCAATGACAATATGATATCCAAATTTCATCTTCTGGTGACAGAGTGCAATCAATCGGATAAGATAATCTGGCTCAAGGTGCTCCACGACCTGATCGATAAAGATCCCATCAAGGCTTTTATCTTCAAGCGTTTCAAGATAGGTCAGTGCATCCGAATGCTCCACCTCTAACTGACGGGAACGGCAGTACGCCACCATATCGGGATCAATGTCTACACCGATACCACCTATATCATGGTCCTTGAGAATTTCAAGGAATTCACCCCTTCCAGAGCCGATATCAAGTACGCGGGAACATTTTTCAAAGTACGGAAGGAATGCCAGCTGCCGTTGTCTGATATCTTCGCGTGAACCCCTGAATCGCTCTTCAAAAAGGAAATAATTCGTATCGTTTGGG
>Ga0116171_10001787_pt1 | contig 21004 bp, 14 predicted proteins | sample AD_JPNHW2_MetaG_FD_89798 | JGI IMG/M metagenome (GOLD analysis project Ga0116171, IMG submission 89798) | Active sludge microbial communities of municipal wastewater-treating anaerobic digesters from Japan - AD_JPNHW2_MetaG | ecosystem: Engineered > Bioreactor > Anaerobic > Digestate | place... | reverse complement strand
TCCTCCTTGAACAATACCAAACAGAGCTTGAGGCAAAGCTGATGAATATTGCTCAGGCGAACGGTCTGGCTCCTCGTCCTCCCTCATCCGAGGACCTGAGAATGAGGAATATTCACCAGTTTTGCCTGTTTTTAATTGTTCCAGTTTTTTGTGTTCTTCTAAACTTCTCTTTGCCCAAGAATGAGTTCTTGCAAGAGCTTCTTCTTGGTATCGATTATTTTCTGTCGGAGAAGTGCATTCGTCAAAAGCAAAAATAATATCGGCACCAAGATTATGTTGAATTTCTATGGATTTTTCAGGAGTGATATAATGCAAGCTTCCATCTATGTGTGAGCGAAAAGAAACTCCATCATTACCTATAGTCGCAAGCCTAGGAACACCATCCTCCACACTGGATCTTTCTGGTATGAGCAGTGACGGGTCTGTAACTGAAACAACTTTAGACAATTCTTTCCCATAAGCAACCCCAAGAGAAAAGACTTGGAATCCACCAGAGTCAGTCATCATAGGACCATGCCAATTCATAAATTTATGAAGACCTCCAGCCTCACGAACCAATTCATCCCCCGGCTGTAAAAGCAGATGGTATGTATTCGCCAAAACAACTTGAACATTGTTATCAATTAGCTGCTCTGGGGTTACACTTTTTACGGTAGCCTTTGTCCCCACAACAACAAAAGAAGGAGTTTTAATTTCTCCATGTGGTGTTTTTATTATTCCAGCTCGAGCTAACGTGCCGGGTAATTTCTTTTCTATTTTGAAATCTATAGCTTTCATTTTTTATTCCAAATGTTTAATTTTTTCTTGTCACGGAGATTTATTTAATTCTTAATAACCTGTACCCACTTTAGACTTTGTATATTAACAGGCGAACTAAGAATGATCTTCTTAAACGGATCTGTTGGAGTTGATATTATTTCTCCAGTCTTAGCCAGAACAAGAGATGTACTTCCTGGCATATATATTGCTGTACCATTTTCTATTGATAAATCCATAGGGATAATCATCTCAAAATTACCTCCTCCTCTTCCTGTCAATTCAATACTAGCGTTTACCCCATTAATAAAGCCTTCAGTTTTTTGGCCTGGATTTGAAAAAAGAGAGACTAGTGAGGTTTTCTCATATACTTTATTAACATTTCCTATTGGGATATTACCATTAGCATAAACCATATCTCCCACTCTAACCCCAAAATCATTACCTATATCTATGATTAAAGTATCATACGGGGAGTGGTTTGGTTTTGTTAGGATATTCCCTAGTATAAAATCATTTTCTTTTGGTAAACGCCCAAGAGTCTCTTTCAAATCTTCGTTCTCTTTCTTTAATATCTGATAGTCAATCATCGATAAGCTAATACCAATATTTTCATCTCTAAGATTTTGATTTTCTTTAGAAAGAGATGATTTTGTTTGAAATAAATAACCAACATTATTAAAACCTTTTTTTATTCCATTTTCAACTTTCCAAACAGGATTACCAACAAAATTAAAAACTCCGCCAAAGAAACTCATACCACCGATTGCTGCCAAAATAAAAAATATACCAAAACCTATTATGTTTCGGGTAATTTTCTTTCTTCTTATTATTTGTTTTTTATCTAGGTACTGATGTGTCATCTGTATTTAATAAAACTTCTTTGAAAGAATCAAACTCGTCTAAAACAACACCTGTTCCTCTGGCCACTGCGGTTAAAGAATCTTCTGCTATATATATAGGTATTTTAATTGCATTTTGAAGCATCACGTCTAGACCTCGAAGCATAGCCCCTCCTCCAGATAACACCAGACCCCTGTGAATAATATCCGAAAGAAGTTCAGGGGGTGTGGTTTCTAAAACTTCCTTAACCCCATCAATCAATCCAAGGATAGATGGCATGATGGCTTCCCGAATATCAGAGTCGGTCACTATTACCTGTCTTGGCAATCCTGTTACCAAGTCTCTTCCTCTAACCTCTGCTTCCATTGGCGTACCTTCCATCACTCCGCCTATGGCTATTTTTATATTCTCCGCAGTTCTTTCTCCGATTAAAAGTTTAAATTCATCCTTCATGTAGTTAACAATATCAGAATTCAACAAGTCGCCAGCGATTTTTATATTTTTTGAACAAACAACCCCAGACAAAGAAATTACAGCCACATCCGTTGTTCCTCCTCCAATATCAACAATAACAGAACCCACTGCGTCTTTAACCGGCAAGCGAATACCTATTGCGGCAGACATTGGCTCTTCTATGATGTAAACTTCTCTGGCTCCAGCTGAACGAGCAGCATCTTCTACTGCACGAATTTCTACGTTTGTTATTCCTGTAGGCACACCAACGATAACTCGAGGACGAATAAATTTCTTAGATATTTTTTCAGCTTTATTGATTAGGTAAGAGAGCATTTCCTCTGTAACTTCAAAGTCAGAAATGACCCCGTCTACAATTGGTCGAACAGCTCTTATGTGCCCAGGAGTTCTTCCTAGCATTTGTTTTGCTTCTGCACCTACTGCTACAATTTGTCCTGTTTTCTGATTGACCACAACCACAGAAGGCTCATTAATTACAATTCCATGCCCCTTCAAATATACGAGCGTATTAGCTGTTCCTAAATCAATCCCTATATCGTTCGAAAACATTTTGTAGAATTTTTTAAACATAATTTTAGTACGATTTTGCAAAAATTACTCTCCCGATTGACGGCTTTCCTGATTTAACACAAAGACCTTCTTCCCTTTCTGATCCTAGAGGGAAACACCTGACGGTAGCACTCGTTTCTTCTTTTATTTTTGCTTCTACTTCAGGATCTCCTGACCAGTGAGCTTTTACAAATTTATTTGACTTTATTGCTTGAACAAAATCTTCCCAGGTATCAACTGAAACTGTATTTTCTATTAATCTGCTTTTTGCTTTTTCGAATAAATTATTTTGAATGGATTCCAACAGCCCAGCAATAAAACCACTGAGCTCAGGGAGTGAGACTGTTTTCTTTTCTCCAGTATCTCTTCTTGCGACAATAACTGTATTGCTTGCCAAATCTTTTGGTCCTACTTCTATTCTTACCGGAATTCCCTTCTTCTCCCATTCGTAAAACTTTTCCCCAGGACGCAAGTCTCTGTCGTCGATTTTTACACTGATTCCCTCTCCTGTTAAGTTTGAAAAAATAGTTCGAGTTTCTTCATTTACTAGTTGTTTGTCCCATTCCTTGGGAATGATGGGTACAATAACTACTTGTATTGGAGCTATTTTAGGAGGTAATACTAATCCCTTATCGTCACTATGAGTCATGATCAAAGCTCCTATAACTCTTGTCGACAAGCCCCAGCTTGTTTGCCATCCGTATTGTTTGGTACCAGTCTCATCTAAAAAAGTAACATCAAATACTTTTGCAAAATTTTGTCCAAGATTATGAGAGGTAGCAAACTGTAATGCTTTTCCGTCTTGCATCATGGTTTCTATTGTGTAAGTGCCACAAGCTCCTGCAAATTTTTCGGCGTCTGATTTTTTACCAGGAACAGTTGGAATAGCCATATAATTTTCAGCAAATTCTTTGTAGATATTTAACATCATCAATACTCTCTCTTCCGCTTCTTCGTTAGTAGCATGGACAGTATGACCCTCTTGCCACAAAAATTCTGTAGTGCGAAGGAACAAACGGGTACGCATTTCCCATCTAATTACATTTGCCCACTGATTGATTAAAAGAGGTAAATCTCTGTGCGAACGAATCCATTTTGAAAAAACTTCATACATTATTGTTTCAGAAGTTGGACGAAGAATTAATGACTCCTCTAATTTTTTACCCCCGGCATGAGTCACCACTGCCACCTCTGGAGCAAAACCTTCCACGTGCTCTTCTTCTCTCTTTAGAAGACGTTCGGGGATCAACATCGGGAAATATGCATTTTCCACTCCTGTAGCTTTAAATTTTTCATTTAAAATTTGTTGTGTTTTTTCCCATAGAGCGTATCCGCATGGTTTAATGATCATGCATCCTTTAACAGGAGCATTCTCTGCTAGATCGGCTGCTTCTATAACGTCTAAATACCACTGGCTATAGTCTTCTTCACGACTTGTAATTTTTTTGTTCTCAAATTTAGATTTTTCCATACGTACGTCTATATTACCCTAAAAGGAGCCTCCCGTCAAAAAACAAGAGTTGCAAATTAATGGTTTTTCTGTTATTATACATCCTGTTCCGTGAGGGATTTTTTGTTTAAAAACCCCTTGTAAATTCATCCTGTCTTAGGACTAAGATGAGTCTCGTGTCAAAGCGCGGCAAGCTGGAATGCTTAAAAACGGAATATTTATAAACACCCCACAATTTGGGGATTAATTAAACATAGAATATATGACTACACAAAATATAATCGAAGAAATGTTCAGTGCTGGTGTTCATTATGGATATTCAAAAAGTCGAAGACATCCATCCGTTACTCCTTTCGTTTTTGCAACCAAAAACGGAGTAGACATTATAAATATTGAAAAGACAGAAGAACTTCTAAACAAAGCATTGGAAGTTGTTTCAGGTTTCGCAGCTTCAGGAAAAACAATCTTATTTGTTGGAACAAAGCCAGAAGCTAAACAACAAATTACTGAAACAGCACTAGTTCTTAACATGCCTTATGTCGGAGAACGCTGGGTTGGTGGAGCTTTAACTAACTTCCCTGAAATTAAAAAGAGAATAACAAAATTGCTTGATCTTAGAGATCAAAAAGAAAAAGGAGAGCTTGATAAATACACAAAGAAAGAAAGACTCTTAATAGATAGAGAAATGGAAGATATGACCAAGAACTTTCAAGGATTATCAGGAATTACTCGTACTCCTGATGCTGTTTTTATTGTTGATCCTAAAAAAGAACATATAGCTCTTACAGAGGCTAAGAAAATGAATCTCCCTGTTATTGCCCTCTTAAATACTGACTGCAATCTAAAATTGGTTGACTACCCTATTGTTGCAAACGATGCATCAATCTCAAGTATTACATTCTTCTTAAACAAAATTAAAGAAGCATATTCTAAAGGAGCAGAGGGTCTTAACAAATAGTTAATTATTTATAAATAATTCCCGCGAAAAGCGGAACCGCTCTTGGCGGAAAAATATATCTATGAAAATAACAGCTGAATTAGTAAAAGAGTTAAGAGATGCAACTGGTGTTTCAGTAATGCAATGCAAAAATGCATTAGAAGAAGCAGAGGGAGACATGGAAAAAGCTCTTATTATTCTTAAAAAGAAATCCAGTAGCATAGCAATGAAGAAAGCAGAGAGAAATGCTAAAGATGGGATTGTTGTGGTAAAAGAAGGTGCTGATAAGACTATATTGTTGGTTCTTCGCACAGAAACTGATTTCGTATCTAAAAATAACGACTTTATAGATCTAGCCAATAGGCTTGTGGATCTAGCTGCATCAGAAGGAATAGAAGAAATGAAAACCAAATCTTTGGATATGATTAATGAAATCGTTCAAAAGGTTGGAGAAAAAATTGAACTAGGAGAAGTAAAAGAAATAACAGGTTCTGTAATAGGTAGCTATATACACAATAGCAAAAGTGCAGTGATTGTTTCTCTAACAGGAGGAACAAAAGAAATAGCTAGAGATGTCGCAATGCATATTGCTGCAATGAAGCCTGCATTTACCAGAAGAGAAGATATTACAGAAGAAGATAAGAAAAAAGTTATTGAAGTTTTTGAAAAAGAAGTAGAAGAATCAGACAAGCCAGAAGAGATAAAGAAGAAAATGCTTGATGGTAAAATTTCTACATACTTCAAAGAGCAAACACTTATGGACCAGATGTTCATCAAAAATCCAGAGCTAACAATAGAAAATCTTTTGAAGAACAATGGGGCTAAATTAGAATCTTTTGTTTACGAATCAATAATTTAATCAAATGACTGTAACTATTATTATTTTTCTAGTAGCTATAATCTCTCTATTTGGGATGCTTATGTTTCGTGCCTGGGAAATCAGAAATTCCGCACACGAAGAGCCCATAAAATACAGGAACATACTCCCTACAATATATTTTAGACAAGTAGAAAAGATTATGCTATATTTAACTAAACATATTATTCAATCAATCGTATTGGTTGTAGTAAAGTATTGGTTTATTCTTTCCGCAAAGACAAAAAAGTGGGTTTTAAAGAAATTGCCAAAAATAAATGATTTCTTCAAGAGTGATGTAAAAAAGAATGTTGTTCCTAAGAAAACATTTGTAGGTAAAGCAATTCTTGAGTCAAAAATTAAAATCCAGAAAATAAAAGAAAGAGTAAAAAAAGACCACGAAGAATAATTGTTTTAGAAAAATAATAGTATCGCCGCTTTAGCTCCCCGCATGCATCGCTATGCGCGAAGCATTGCGGACAGGAGTTGTAGGATATAATAAAAAACACGCCGCTTTAGCTCAGTTGGTAGAGCAACACTTTTGTAAAGTGAAGGTCCTCAGTTCGAATCTGAGAAGCGGCTCAAACTACAATTAAATATAATTCAACACAGTAACAATGTGCATAAGGACATTGGGATTATTTGAATCTGAGAAGCGGCTCAAACTGTAATTGAATACGAGTACAAACTAACAATGCGCATAAGGCCATTGGGATTATTTGAATACGAGAGGGATTCAAACAGTAACTAAATATTAATCATAGAGTTAACAGTGTGCATAAAGCCATTGGGATTATTTGAATAGGAGATCGGCTCAAACTGTAATTGAATATGGGTACAAGCTAACAATGTGCATAAGGCCATTGGGATTATTTGAATACGAGATGGGCTCAGGAAACAACACAAAAGGGCCGCGACAATGGTCGCGGCCCTTTTGTGTTACCTTAACTAGAGATTAATTCTTTACTGTGCTAGTTGTAGTTGTTTTAGTGGTAGTGGGTTTCGTGGTTGTCCCAGATTTTGATTTGGTTGTTTCCTTTGGCGCAATAGCTTCAAGTTCTGGGAATGTCTTTTCTATCTCTTCAATTGTCTTGAATCCACTATATACCCTACCGTTTATTACTAGAGCAGGAAGATCATCTGGCACCTTATAAATCGAAGTCATTGATTTAATTGCTGGACTATCTAGATTGTAATCAAAAGAATAGACTCTTAGATTTGGATATTTCTCTCTAAGACTAGTTAGAACATATCCTTGTCTAGTACAATCTTCACAATTATCATTCTTATAGAAGTAAAGAACGAAAATTGATTTCTCTCCACATCTCTCAGTAATTTTCTTCATCAATAAATAATCTTTTATTTCAAGCAAAGAATAATACTTCTTTAAACTAATTACATCAATATTTTCAGTTCCTATATTGCTCTCACTGTAAGAAATCTTATCTGCTAATGAATTTAATTCTGAAGACAAAACAGATGTTGAAATATCCCTACATGACTGTTCCTCCAATAAAGAATATTGCGTTTCTGAAGACATCAGATCCAGGGAGATCGTGCTTTCGATTGATTTTAATTGGTCTAGCTTTTTATTATTTAGATAGTTAGAAAAACTCAATCCTCCAACAAAGATAGTAACCGTAATAAAGAAAACTATTATATACTTTTTCCAATCATTTGGCTCATGTTCATGCGTTGGCATAATGTTATTTTTCCACCGATGGTGGGGTTCTCCGCACAAGGCGGAATTAATTATAATTATTTGGCTACTCGACGTTCAAAAGTCCAACTAGACTCTTTTGAAATAATGGTATTGTATATTGCTTTCAACATCCAAAAAGGAGCAATAACTGTATATACAATAGCGTAATATAAAACTGAAATAGGAATTCCTGATTTATTTTCAGCTAATTTCCGTCCGACAATAATAGAAATCAACACAAAAACATACATAATAAGGGTAAACCATAATACTGCTCTCGTGTTAATAAAGAACCAGTCAAAGTGGAAACTAAATCCATTACCCCAATTAATATTAGAAAATCCTATTGCTTGTATTTCTTCTATTTTATTATAAACAAATCGTGTAAGGTTCATTAACACATTAACCATAAGAAAAATAACACCTATCACCCCAAATAAACCAGACGGCAAAGTAAACAGTGCAACCGCTCCATATTTTTTCCTAAATAACATGTGCCTATAATCCTTAAGATTATTTATAAAACCATATATCCATCTCTGACGCTGGCGGTAAAGCTTTGGAACAGTATCTGGGGCTATGGTATAAACATATGCGTCTGGGCAATGATCTATTTTATAAGCGTGCTCTTGCATTCTTAATGCTATTTCTTGGTCCTCTGTATTGTGAGCTTTGTGGTAAGGGCCAAGTTCATCAAAGACTCTCTTTCTAAAAATAGAAAAAGGCCCTGGGGTTACGTGAATACCACCCAAGAAGCCAAGCATCTTTTTTGTATAAATAGATAAATCATATTCAACACTTTGGGCTTTTTGTAAAAAATTCTTAGGTTCGTGAACTATAATAGAAGGCGCAACTGCCATAGTATTAGGATCTTTCTCGAAATATTTCATCATGCGTATTAGAGCCTGTGGGTGCACCATAGAGTCAGAGTCTAAACAGCCAAAAAATTCAGAGTCACTTTTTTCTAGTGCCAAGTTTAATGCCGTATGTTTTCCGCCGTTTGGTTTATTGAAAGCAAAAATATTTGAACCATTATCAAATTCTTTAATTATATTCCAAGTATTATCTTTACTTCCATCATCAATTAAGAACAATTTCAATCTGTCCTTTGGGTAGTCTAATTCAAGTAGTGATTTAACTGTTTTGTGTATCGTTTTTTCTTCATTATAACAAGGCACAACAACGGTTACGGTGGGATAATTGTCTAGGTCTATCTTGGCAGGATTGTGTACAATATGTTTCCTCTTTTCTAAAAAAGTCACGAAGAAAAAGATTTGCGCATACATCGCAACAAAAGAAAACGTATAAAAAACAATGCTATATATATCTCCCATAGTTAAGCCCCAGTATATCATATTCCCTATATTTTTCAACATAAAAATATGTTCCTAAATAAAATGAATTGTGTTACAATTGCCTCATGGAAAACATAAAACAATCAAAGATTTCTACCCCAGTAGCTATTATTGTGGCAGGAATACTTATCATGGTGGGTATTTTATTAACAGGAAGTAATAAAGAAGAAAAAGTTGTAAAAGAGAAAACATTATCAGAACAAGTTGGAGTCTCAAAAGAAGAACTCTCAAAATGTATTGCAGCGACAGACACGAGTTCTCTATCTCAAAAGATACAAACAAGTGTTGAGAAGGCAATGAAAGCAGTTCCTAATGATCAAAGAGGGACACCGTATGCAGTTGTGGTAGGAAGCAATGGTGTGATGGCAGAAATTAAAGGAGCAGACTCTTATGAGAATGTAAAAAAGATAGTTGATAGTGTTGTGGCTGGAACTGTTGCTCAAAAATACACGGGAGAAGTTGTTGTGACAGAAGAAGGAGATCATCTCTACGGCAATCCTAATGCGTCAGTTAAAATTATCGAGTATTCAGATTTCGAATGTCCTTACTGTAAAATTTTCCACGCAACCCTAGCAAAGACAGTAACAGAATCAGGAGGAGAGGTTTCCTGGGTATATAGACACTGGCCAATACATCAGAATTCATTTAGTAAGTTGGTTGCAGCAGAATGTGTTTCTCAAATAAAAGGAAATGATGCATTCTGGGAATATTCTGATTTATTATTTGGTTTATTAAAAACAGAAGAAACTCCTGCAGTCTCAGAACAACTATAATTACTGTTCTAAATAAAAATGCTCCGACCAAGGTCGGAGCATTTTTATTTTTTACTATTTTCTAAGGCTCTTAATCAAAATAATTCTTTAATCTTGCTATTTTATCGTTATTTCTTAGTTTTTCATGAACCTTGGCTTCAATCTGACGAATACGTTCACGAGTAACTCCAAACTCTTGTCCTACCTCTTCCAGTGTGTGTTGGATCCCATCATTTAAACCATAACGAAGCTCAAGGATTTTTCTCTCTTTAGGATTTAATGTATCCAGGACTTCTTTAATCTGATCTGAAAGAATTCTTCTTGAAGAGTCTTGATCTGGGCGAAGAATTTTATCATCAGGTATAAATTCTCCCCTTGTTGATTTTTCATCATCATCCCCTATTGGTTGTTCAAGAGAAACTGTGTCTTGGTTGATTTGTTCTATTATGTGAATCTTTTCAACTTCTAGATTCATTTCCATTGCAATTTCTTCTATAAGAGGATCTCTCCCCAAATCTTGTGACAGTCTTCTAACAACCTGTTTATATTTGGAAATTGTTTCAACCATATGGACTGGAATACGAATGGTACGAGACTGGTCTGCTAGAGCACGAGTGATTGACTGACGAATCCACCATGTAGCATAAGTAGAAAACTTATACCCCTTAGTCCAGTCAAATTTTTCTACAGCCTTAAACAACCCTAAATTACCTTCTTGAATCAAGTCTAAAAGAGTAAGATCGGAACTTCTTCCTACATATTTTTTAGCAATAGAAACCACAAGACGTAAGTTTGCTCTAGCTAATAAATTTTTAGCCTCCATATCCCCTTTTTCAATACGATAAGCTAGGTTCTTCTCTTCACTAGCAGGAATCAAAGAATATTGACCTATTTCTTTCAGATACATCTGTATGGAATCATAGGTCTGTGAGTCCTTACTATATTTTAAGGCTATTTTCTCAGTGTCTCCTTCCATATCGAGCAAATTACCCCCCTCTAGAACATCAATACCCGCAACAGATAACTTTTCATAAAGTTCATCGAGGAAAAGAATATCTTCTTCTATATCTGGTAGAATTTTTATAATCTCGTCGTAAGTTATAAAACCTCTTTTTTTACCTTTTTCTATTATTAAATTTGATTTTTCTTCAAGCTCTAAAGCTTTTTTATCTGCAGACAATCCTGTGACCTTCTTTTTTGGGGAAGCTACTTTTTTTGTGGCAGATTTTTTGACTACAGGTTTTTTAACCACTTTCTTTTTAATCACTTTCTTAACTGCCTTTTTAACCACTTTTTTAGCTTTTTTGATTACAGGTTTTTTAACCACTTTTTTAATTGGTTTCTTAGCTTTAGAAACTTTTTTAACCGTCTTTATTTTTTTCACTTTTTTTAGGTTTTTTGATTTTTTTATCATAGAAATTATTTTGACCTACGACTTTTAATATCTTCTATTTTTTCGACTATTTTTTGATAATTTATAAGATCTAACTCAAGATTTTCTTTTGTATTATTTTTCTCTTTTTCATTAATATTTATTAATAATGATGAAGCTTCGTCTCTGAATATTTCTTCTTCTAAGTTGAGTATTATTTCCTCCATATCTTTTACTAATAATCCAGTCTTCCCTCCGTACCAAGTTTCTGCTTCAAAGGATAAATTATCGGCGTATGGCTCATACAAATTAAGCATTTTTTTGAAGTTCTCAACCCCAACGTCCTCTTCAAATAATTCTCTCAACTTGTTAATTGCACTTAGCTGTTCTTCGTTTTCCCCTTTCCATAAAATAATACTGAATAATTTTTTCTCTAGGGCATCTCGTCGGGTAATATTGTTTTTAGGTTCTCCCTGTTTCTCTTTTATTAAATTAACACCAACACCTTGAGTTTTTTCATAATTTTTATAGTCTTCAAGTATAGCCTCTTCAGAAAGTCCTGTCTTGTGATGAATTTCGTTTATGTAAGCTGATTTTTCTATAGAACTATTTATCATTACTAAAAATGGAAAAATTATTTCTCTAACCCTTTTCCCTCTGTTTCGTATGTCGTTCGTTAACTTGCATATCCTGTCCAAATGAAAGCTAACTATATTAACAGAATTTTTGATTATGTCTTTCCACTTGTTTTGATTTTCAAGAATTATATCAGCTGGGTCTTGGCCTCCTGGCAAGACAGCCACCTTAACCTGCATATCGAGTGATAACGCTATCGCAGCCGAACGACTCACTGCTCTAATCCCCGCATCGTCTCCGTCATATGCAAAAATAATATTCGAGGATAGTCTTCTAACCAATCCTAAATTATTTATTTTTGATTCACTGTCTACCGTAGTGTCAGTAAAGGCTGTTCCAGATACTGCCACTGTATTTATAAATCCAGCCTGATGAGATAAAATCAAATCCATCTGTCCTTCTACTACAATGCTATAATCTCTACTTCTAATAGCATTTTTAGCCTTATCTATGCCAAATAATATGTTTGACTTGTTAAACAATGGAGTGTCTGGACTGTTTAAATATTTAGCCTGCTCAAAACTTGAATCTTTTTCTCCTGGAATAGAACCATCTTTGGAAGCAAAAATTCTTCCAGAAAATGCAATAACCCTTCCGCTCGAATCATTTATTGGAAACATTATTCGGCTACGAAATCGATCATAGAATCTATCCCCAAGTCCATTTTGAGAACCAGACGATCCTCCTTCTTTTCTTTTAATAAGACCAACTATTTCTATATCTTCCTGTTTAAAACCTTTTTTTATTAGATGGTTTAATACTGAATTCCAAGAATCAGGAGCAAAACCAATTCTAAATGATTTCATTGAAGAATCATTTATTCCCCTGTTCAAGAGATAGCTTCGTGCCTCTTTGTTTAGTGCGAACTCCCCTTCAAAGAAAGAGGTAGCAGCTTCCATTATTTCATAGTAAGTATCCATCTTGTCCTTGCCCCTTACAGGGGTCAAAGATAATGGAACTCCGGCTCGATCTGCAAGAATTTTCAAAGAACCCATAAAATCCGTCCCCTCAAAATGCTCCACAAAAGAAAAGATATCTCCTTTTGCATTGCACCCAAAGCAATAATAGCTTCCTCTTTCGGGCGAGATGAAAAACGACGGTGTCTTTTCATTATGAAATGGACATTTAGCCTTGTAGTTTTTACCTGCCTTTTCCAAGGTTAAATAAGAGGAAATCACATCGACGATGGACAATCTCTCTTTAATTTTTTGAACAGATGAGTTCATATTTATTCTTTTGTGAACTTTTATTATTTATCGGCCAAATCTTCTCCAATTTCTTCTTCTGTTTCTACGATTCGTTTTACACCAAAGCCAGTTCCAGCTGGGATCAAATTACCGATAATAACATTTTCTTTAAGGCCTCTTAGAGTATCAACTCCTCCGCGAACAGCATTGTTGATCAAAACTCTGTTTGTATTTTGGAATGACGCTGCAGATAACCAGCTCTTTGTAGTTAGAGAAACCTCTGTAATACCTAGAACTATTGTTCCTGCTTCTGCTTTTTTACCATTTTCTTTTTCTACTCTGTTGTTTTCTTCTATTAACTCTATGTTTTCTACAATTTCTCCTGGAGAAAATGTTGTATCTCCTGCTTCCTTAATTCTCTTTCTTGAGAACATTTGACGTATTATTATTTCCAAGTGCTTTCTAGAAATCGTTGCTCCTTGTAAGTCGTAAACTTTATTAATTTCATTTACGATATATTCTGCTGCAATTTCTTTTCCTCCATATTTTACAATTTCATTAATGTCAGCAGATCCATCTGTAAGTAAATCTCCTTTTTTAACTTGAGATCCTACTTTTACCAAGATCTGACGACGAGCGGAAACAACGTATTCTATTTCATTTCCTCCTTTACCGTTTGCGGCTATCTTGTTGTCTGCCTTTAGGTCAGAAAGAACTTTAATCATTTTTTCTTTACCATCGTCTTTTATTTCAACAACTTCTCCATCAGAAGCGGAAACAACTGCAGGATTCTTTGGTAAACGTCTTTCAAAGACTTCTTCCACACGAGGAAGACCAGTCGTAATATCAACAGATTCAACTCCTCCGGAGTGGAAGGTACGAAGAGTAAGCTGTGTTCCTGGTTCTCCAATGGCTTGAGCTGCAATAATTCCAACAGCTTGTCCAAGCTCAACCATACAGTTGCGTCCTAGATCCAAACCGTAACAATTTCTACAAATTCCATGAACTGTCTCACAAGTTAGAGGAGATCGGATAAATGCTTCTGTTATACCAGCTTTTTCTATATTTCTAGAATCTTCTTTGGTAATCAAAGCTCCTTTTTTGTACAGCACTTTTCCTTCTGAATCTTTTATATCTGCAAGTAATACTCTTCCGTTAATATATTTTGCAAAAACTCCATCAATGGCTACAATTTTCTTTCCATTCTTTGTTCCACAATCCTCTTCTGTAACTACAACGTCTTGAGCAACGTCAACCAAACGACGTGTTAAGTAACCTGCCTTTGCTGTGTTAAGAGCAGTGTCGGCAGCTCCCTTTCTAGATCCGTGAGTTGTAACGAAATATTCAAGTGGTGACAATCCTTCACTGTATGAAGGAATAATTGGGAAATCAAGTCTTTCTCCGGACGTATTAACAATCATACCTTTCATTCCACACATCTGAACTAGACTTGTCATACTTCCTCTTGATCCAGAATTAATAATGTCATAAGTAGAACTTGTTCTTGCTAGTGTTTCAGGAATTTCTTTTTCTATTTCCTTCTTTGCGTGTTCCCAGATTTCAATAACTCTTTGGCATTGTTCATTTTCAGACAAAAGACCTTCGTTGAATTGATCACGAACAATTTCTTCTTCCTTTCGGTATTTTTCTACTATTACTGCTTTCCCTTTTGGAACTTTAACACTATCTATTCCCCAAGTGATTCCAGAGTAACAGGCATATTGGTAACCAAAATCTTTAATCTTATCCAAGAATTTTGGAGTTTCATTTATTCCGTAGTGAAGAATAAGCTCGTCAACAAGAAGACCCATTCTCTTGGATGTTATCTCGTCGTCAATAAAAGGAAAATCATCAGGGAAAATACTATTGAAGAATAATTTCCCAACTGTAGTCTCAAAAGGTTTTCCTTCAAAAATTTTATATTTATTTTTATCTTCATTTCCAATTACTTTAATCTTTGCGCGGAATGTAATTATCCCAAGATCAAAAGCAGTAATTGCTTGGTTTGGACTTGCGAAAGCCATACCTTCTCCTTTTTCTCCATCAACAGATTTTGTCATCCAATAACAACCAAGGACCATTTCCATTCTTGGCATAACAATAGGAGAACCATCTTGCGGCTTAAGTAAGTTTTTATTTGAGGCCATGTATTCTCTTGCCTCCATTTGCGCCATATCAGAAAGAGGAACATAAACAGCCATCTGGTCTCCGTCGAAGTCGGCGTTGAATCCAGAACAAACCAAAGGATGTACTTGAATAGCATTTCCTTCTATTAGAACAGGGTTAAAAGCCTGAATACCTAGACGGTGAAGTGTAGGTGCACGGTTTAGAAGAACATACTTTCCCTTAATAACTTCTTCAAGAATAGCCCAAACTTCAGGAATTCCTTCTTCTATTAGACGATTAGCTCCACGAATATTGAATGCAAGCTCTGTTTCTAATACTTTTGAAATTACAAAAGGTTTAAACAATTCTAGCGCCATGTGCTTAGGCAAACCGCATTGATTTAATTTTAATTTTGGTCCAACCACAATAACAGAACGTCCTGAGTAGTCCACACGTTTTCCAAGCAAATTCTGACGGAACAATCCTTGCTTTGATTTCAAGTTGTCTGACAAAGATTTCAAGGCTCTCTTCTGAGAAGAAGAAACAGCTTGAGAATCGTTTTGTTTTGCAATCGAATTATCAATAAGAGCATCTACTGCTTCTTGTAAAATTCTTTTTTCATTTCTTAAAATAACATCTGGTGCTCCGATTTCTTTTAGCTTCTTCAAACGGTTGTTTCTATTTATAACACGACGATAAAGGTCGTTTAGATCTGAAGTTGCGTGACGTCCACCATCAAGAGCCACCATTGGACGAAGTGCTGGTGGTATAACAGGAATCACTGTTAAGAACATCCATTCTGGGCGAATACCAGAGTGTATCATTGATCTAAGTAGTGATAATCTCTTTTGTAATTTTTCTTTTTCAATACTTGAAGCCTTTGGAAGCATAGCTTCTGTCTCGTTCTTTATTTTATTCAAATCCATATTCTTGAATAAATTGTAAATAGCTTCAGCCCCTATACTTGCTTCAAAACAACTTCCATATTTAAGACCAAAGTGATGATAGGCTATCTCATTCAAAACCTTACCGGGAACAATTTCCCCGATTTCTTTCTTTGTGCTTGTTAGAAGATCTTTTAGCTTTTCTTTCTCTTCGTCATTACCTGTATTTTTAAGTTTTGATTTAAATTCACTTTCTAGATTTTTGATTATTGATTCTTTTTCTTCAGCATAAACATTCGTAACTATATATCCAGCAAAGTAAATTACTTTTTCTAAATCACTTACTGGTATATTTAGAAGTACAGACATTCTAGAAGGAACACCTCGTAAAAACCAAATATGTGCAACAGGAGTAGAGAGCTCTATGTGCCCCATTCTCTCTCGTCGAACAATAGAGCGAGTTACCTCAACTCCACATTTTTCACAGATGATATCCTTATATCTTATTCTTCTGTATTTTCCACAGTAACATTCGTAGTCTTTTTCTGGACCAAATATTCTTTCGTCAAAAAGTCCACTTCTTTCAGATCTTCCAGTACGATAGTTGATTGTTTCTGGCTTGGTGACTTCTCCGTAAGACCACTCCTTAATTACTTCTGGGGAAGCTAATTTAAGAGAAATTGCATCAAAGTTTGTTGTATCAATTGTTTTCATAATATTAGATGTTTAAGTTATTAATCGTTCCCCAATTTCTTTAAATCGACATCAAGCGCTAAACCTCTTAGGTAAGATAGAAGCACATTGAACGAAGCAGGAACATTTGGTTCCCCTATTGGATTACCCTTAATAATGGCATCGAATGTCTGAGAACGACCAACAATATCATCAGACTTAATTGTTAACATTTCTCGGAGTGTATATGCGGCACCATGTCCTTCGAGTGCCCAGACCTCCATTTCTCCAAAACGCTGTCCTCCTCCTTGAGCTTTACCTCCCAAAGGTTGCTGAGTAATAAGAGAGTAAGGTCCGATTGAACGCATGTGAAGCTTGTCTTCAACCATGTGGTGAAGCTTCAACATATACATGTAACCAATAGCTACATCCTGATTAAAGGCTTCTCCTGTTCGTCCGTCATACAAAGTAACTTTTCCACTTTCTGGAAGTCCTGATTTTACCAATTCTTCTTTTATTTCAGCTTCTGATGCAGAAGAAAATGGAGGAACTATTGCTTGGTATCCTAGAGTGTTGGCTGCGTAACCCAAATGCATTTCCAAAATTTGTCCTAGGTTCATACGAGAAGGAATACTTAGCGGTGTAAGAATCACATCTATTGGAGTTCCATCTGCCATGTATGGCATATCCTCTACTGGTAAGATGGTGGAAATAACACCCTTGTTTCCATGACGTCCTGAAAGTTTATCTCCAACTGATATATTTCTTAATTGAGCAATCTCAACAACTATTCTCTTTATTATTCCTGATTCAAGATTGTGTCCTTGATCTCGAGAGAATATTTTTATTCCAATTACTCTACCTTGTTTTCCGTGTTCCAATCGAAGTGAGGTGTCTTTAACATCTCTAGCTTTTTCTGTGAAAATAGAACGAAGTAATCTTTCTTCTGGAGTAAGCTCTGTTTCTCCTTTTGGAGTAATCTTACCTACCAAAATATCATTCTCTTTAACTTCTGCTCCTACTACCACTATTCCATCTTCATCAAGGTCTTTTAATTTATTTTCTCCCACGTTTGGAATATCACGAGTTGTAATTTCTGGTCCAAGCTTGGTGTCGCGTACGTTACAAACGAACTCTGTAACATAGATACTTGTAAACTTACTTTCTTTAACCAATTTTTCAGACAAAATAATAGCGTCCTCGTAGTTAGCTCCACCCCATGACATAAACCCAACAAGAACATTTTGTCCTATTGCTATTTGTCCATTGTCTGTAGTACTAGTGTCTGCCAATAGATCTCCTTTCTTAACCTTGTCTCCCATGGAAACACTTGGCCTCTGGTGAAATGCGGAGAAGTTGTTTGTACGAGAGAAGCTAATCAAAGGATATGTGTGCTCTTTATCTTTGTCGTCCTTAACTACTATTTTCTTTGCATCTAAATATGACACTACTCCATTCACCTCTGAAATCACCAAACGTCCTGAATCTCTAGCTGCCAATTCTTCTACTCCTGTCGCAACGAGAGGAGCTTCTGGAACGATACATGGTAATGCTTGTTTCTGCATGTTTGATCCCATGAGTGCTCTGTAGGCATCATCGTGTTCAAGGAAAGGAATCATAGATGTAGCAATAGAGAAACCCTGATTTGTGGCTACGTCAATATAGTCTATTTCTTCTTTGGCTATTAATCCTGGTTTTGTTCTGATACGAGCCTCTACTTTATCATCTAAGATATTGCCCTTATCATCATATCTAATACCAGCATGAGCAATACTGTATTTCTCTTCTTCAAGAGCATTAAGGTAGACTATCTCTCCTGTGATTCTTGCATTTTTAACTTTTACATAAGGGGTTTCAATAATACCGAAGTCATTAATTTTTGCGTAAGTAGCAAGGTGAAGAATCAATCCAATGTTTGGACCTTCTGGTGTGTGAATAGGACAGACGCGACCATAGTGGGAAGTGTGAACGTCACGAACTTCAAGACCGGCTCTCTCGCGAGTCAATCCTCCTGGTCCAAGCGCAGAAAGAGTTCTTAGGTGTTCAATTTCTGCCATCACATTTTCTTGGTTCATAAACTGTGAAAGCTGGTTGGCTGTAAAGAATTCTTTAATACGAGCCTGAAGTGGTCTCTGGTTTATTATTTGAATAGGCATTGTTGTCCCCACATCAATAGTAGACATACGGTCTTGTATATTTCTTTTGATTTGAGACATACCCATGCGGAATTTTTGTTGAATCATTTCTCCAACATAACGAACTCTTCTTTGTCCCAAGTGGTCAATATCATCTGCTTGAGCATGAACATCGTTATTTAAGGCTACTATGTTTTTAACAATAGTTACCATATCGTCAGCAGAAATAGTTCGTCTTTCCATTTCTTTTTCGTCCATGTTCTTTTCAAACCTCTTATTAAAACGGAAACGTCCAACTGGAGACAGGTCATATCTATCGCTGGAGAAAAGAGTGTTTATAAAGTCACGAGCACCGTCAGCGGTGGCTAGGTCACCATCACGAAGACGCTTGTATATTTCAATGAAAGATTCAGAAACTGTTTTAGCAGGGTCTTTTTCGATAGAAATCTTAACGGCTTTTAGCACTTCTTCGTCTTTTCCGAATGCTTTTATAATGTCTTCATCTTTTTCAAGTCCTAGGACACGAATAAGAGAAGCGACAGAGAACTTGCGCTTTTTATCAACACGAACATATATAGCTCCATCAGTATCAGACTCTACTTCAATCCAAACTCCACGAGCTGGAATTATTTTTGCCCCGAAAAATCTTTTAGATTTTAATTCTTGTTCTGTAAAAAATACTCCGAAACTTCTTGTTAGCTGTGGGACTATAACTCTCTCAACTCCATTGATTATGAAAGTTCCATGCTTGGTCATAAGTGGAATGTCCGCCATGAAGATTTCTTGTTCTTTTGATGTCCCTATACTTTTATTTAAAAGCTTAACACGAGCCTTAAGGCTTCCCTCGTAAGTTATTTTATTTATCTTTGTGTACTCCTCATCAAACTTTGGTTCTGAGAGTACAAACGAAGTGAAGTCTAATTGAAATTTCTTTTCTGAGTAATCATTAATTGGTGAAAATTCTTTAAAAACTTCTTTCAATCCTGTTTCCACCAACCAACTAAAAGAAGATATTTGATTTTCTATTAGATTAGGAAACGGAGCTAATGGTTTTTTATACCGCGCAAAATATTTTTTCTCTCGTGCTGCTGTTTTTTTCATAATAAAATTTATTATAATCAGTGAAATAATTCTAGACACAGCATGCCGACAAAAATCATGGATGAGAGACAGTGGGGCTATTTCTCAAAAACATAATTGAGTTGGCAAATCGTAGATAGGATTATTTAACTGATTATAAAAAGAAAAACACTAAGGTGACCTAAACCTTATTGTTATTTTTAATTATAATTGATAATAATGTTGTTTTTTAACACAACTAAAGCTTATAAGCTTATAAAACTAGCGATTGATTTGCCATAACTCAATCTATTCAATCTGGATAGGAGTATATATGATAAAAAATCGTTTGTCAAGGCTATTCGGCCCCAAACAAGCGAATAATTTACTACTCGTCTATTCCTCTTATTAACATGATTATATTATATCCCGAAGGGCAAACCCGAGCAAATAAAAAAGTGGATAAAGTCCACTTTTTTACATCAAGACACACAAACCCTCCCCTTACAAAATTTCCCCTAGGTTGGACCTAGGGGAAATCTAGGGGAAATTTTATTTTGATTTACTATTTTTCCAAGCCTCTATATCCTTATGGTTTCCAGACAGTAAAACTTTTGGAACTTTGTATTTTTTATTATTGTGGATCAAAATTTCAGGACGAGTATATATTTCACTAGAAGAAACACGCTCTTCCTCTCGTGAATCAAAATTACCGAGAACTCCCTCTATCTGACGAGAAATGGAATCTATTAAAATCATTGCTGGAATCTCCCCGCCTGTTAATACATAATCCCCTATTGATATTTTTTGGGTCTTTAAAATTTTATCCACTCTGGCATCTATCCCTTCGTATCTCCCACAAATCATAATTATATCTGTATATTTTTTAGCAAAAGTTTTTGCCGTTTTTGTATTAAACTTTTCAGCACTGGGAACAAAATTAATAACCAAAATCTTTGAAGTAGAAGATCTCTTTAGGATCGAAGTTTTCACAAACTCCACCGCTTTAATTATCGGCTCTGCCCTCATAACCATCCCCGGACCTCCAGCATAAGGTCGATCATCCACCTGTTGAGATATATTTCCATCTGGCCAAACTTTTTTATATTTTCCAGTTACAAATTTACGAGGATTAATATATGTTATTTTTATTTTCTTCTCTTTTATAGCCCTACCCAAAATAGACTCATTTAAATATGAGCCAAACATCTCTGGAAATAATGTAATTACGTGAAAATTCATCGATTGTAAAATTTATTTTATAGCAAACTTTTTTAAG
>Ga0116171_10001786_pt1 | contig 21007 bp, 15 predicted proteins | sample AD_JPNHW2_MetaG_FD_89798 | JGI IMG/M metagenome (GOLD analysis project Ga0116171, IMG submission 89798) | Active sludge microbial communities of municipal wastewater-treating anaerobic digesters from Japan - AD_JPNHW2_MetaG | ecosystem: Engineered > Bioreactor > Anaerobic > Digestate | place... | reverse complement strand
TTGCAGCTTCATTAGGAAATGTTGGTCCCGGATTGGGGACTATCGGATCAATGGGAACCTATGCCCATTTACCGGAAATAACCAAGCTGATCCTTAGTCTGCTGATGGTTACGGGCAGAGTTGAGATCATTACAATCCTGGTACTATTTACAAGGACTTTCCGGCGACTGTAGATCAGGAACTGATTCTTACAATTTACCTGACTCCAGGAATTTATTAACATCTTCCAGATTTTTCGGGGTTCCGATATCGAACCAGAAACCCTCATCATCTTTTAATGTACAGATATCATGTTTTGCTGCCAGCTTAAGATAGAGGTCAGTAAATGTAAAAACGCCCTCCGTCATGTAATTAAACAACTCAGGTTCTGCGATATGCATACTTGAAAATGCTATTTCTTCAAGCCCATCAGAGGTAGCTGCCCCTGCCAGAATTTGTTCGCCGGTGGCTATATTTCTCCATCCTCTTATCAATCCTTCATTGTTAATAAGATAGAATCGTTTCCCCGGACGATGCCGTACAGCGAGGGTGGCCAGCCCTTTTTTTTCAAGATGAATCCTGTAAAGGGCTTTAAGATCAAAATCAGAGATAATATCTACATTATAAAGGAGAAAAGGATTGTTGTCAAAGAACCATCTGGCTTTGTATAGACCTCCTCCGTTTCCGAGAAGAGCATCCCTCTCATCAGAGACAGATATCCGAAACCCCATTTTTTTCAGCCGTTCCACCTCTTCTTCAACCATATCAGCAAAGTGGTGAACATTTATTATGATGTCGTCAAAACCGGCAGAAGAGCATTTCTCTACCGCCCGCTGAAGAGCGGTTTTCCCTTTAATGTCAACAAGAGCTTTTGGAATTTGTTTAGTTATCTCCCCGAGCCGTGTACCAAGCCCGGCTGCAAATATCATTGCCTTCATCGTATACCCATTATTTTTTTATCATCAACTATACGGACTCACATATCATCATATCACAAAACTATCATCTCAACTTCGTATAGCCACATCCCAACTGAAAAACTTTTATCTTTTTATTTTTATTCCCGCCTTGCGGGATTTCGTCGCTTTGCTCCTCAACTTTTATCTTTTTATTTTTATCTTTTATCTTTTTACTTTTATCTTTTATCTTAACAATCTATATTATTCTTTTCCAGATCGATATAAATGGGAACACCCGGAATTGCCTTGATTGTCTGAAATAATTCAGGTATAGATACAGGGAGCTGACCAGAGTCGACTACCTTGTTCAGTAATCTGACTGCAGGGACAATGCTTCCCGTAAATGTGGGTTTCTTTTCATACAGTCCTCTGAAACCGAATGCTCCCAGAGCCTGCATCAGTCGTATCATGCTGAAACCTGCATAATAGCCTCTGAATTGTACCTGGTTCTCACCCGAGATATCACAAAAATTCTTTACATGGTAGTCAAGAAGACGCTGGCGGGATTTTTCAGGTATATGAGCTTTGGCATCATATAGCAGGGAGGCCACATCGTATTGCGGAGCTCCTTTTCTTCCTCCCTGGTAATCAATGAACCATGGTTCTCCGTCGATAATCATGACATTTGCTGACTGGAAATCCCTGTAAAGAAAATAATCCTGCCCTGTTTCAAGAAGAAAATCGGCCAGTACATCAAAATCATGTTCAAGCCGGCGTTCATTAAAAGGAACTGCCAATAACTTAAGCAACATATACTTGAAATAGTTCATATCCCACATCATCGACTGCCTGTCGAAACTTTTATGAGGATAACACAGATCAAGGTTCAGCCCCTCTATTCCTTTCATCTGGAATATTATCAGTTTATCGAGAATCTTACGGTACAGGCCTTCCGCTTCAATATCAAAACCTGCACAATCTTTATTCTGAACCAGCCATGTATAGAGATTCAGATCGCCAAGATCCTGAAGAAAGTATATATATTTATCAGGAAGATATCCGAATATTTCCGGTACCGGAAGTCCTTTTGAAAGAAAATGTCTGGTAAATCCTATGAATGCATCATTCTCCTCAAGGTTGGCATTATATGCGCCTATTATGCTTTTATCTCCATCGGTAATCCTGTAATATTTCCGGTCAGATCCTGATTGTGGCAGGGCCACTATCTTTATTCCCCGATTACCGAACAACTCCGTGTATCCGCCCGATACAACATCTATTTCACTCATCTACCATTTGTTATATTAAATACTTTGAACATACTGAGGTTTATAATGTTTCTTTAATCGCCCCCCTTTTTTGAGCTGTAGAGGCAATAAAAGCTTTAAAGGCTTTAGAGGCTGGAAAGGCTTTAAAGGCCCATTTGATCTCTATATATTCAATTTTCTATACTTTACAACTTTTACAACTTCTACAACTTCTACTGCATCTATGCAAATCAAATTAATCTCTACAGTTTTATCATAATTTTCTTCCTGTAGAGAACCAATGCCACGCTCCATATCAGCAACACCTGAATGACTGCGAACATCAGACTGCCATTCATATTCCCTGCAACCGGAACACAGGCATGATTATAAAACCAATTATAAAAATTTACCTTTTCATCACCTGAAGGTATTTTAATAACATACAGCATCAGCTTTGTCCATATTCCTGCCAGAAAGAAAGAAAAAAGAGCATTCAATCCGAAAACAATAAAAAATGTAGCCCATTTCTGGAATTTCAGCACATCTGCAATCAGATAGATTGCAGCAAAAACCAGCATCCCTATTCCGGCGCTGAACAGAACGTATGAACTTGTCCATAAAGCTTTATTAATAGGGAAAAACAAACCCCATAAATAGCCGAGTCCGACAGATGCTGCACCAAAGACCAGAAGTTTGATCACGGTTTTTCCGCTTACTGCATTTTTACTGACAGTTTCACCTATAAAATATCCAATTATCACTGTGCATACAGCCGGAATGGTGCTTAATAATCCTTCAGGATCGAACGGGATACCAAATCCTTTGTAAAGATGGCTTTTTCCGAGGATGGCCGTGTCAACTTTAAGGGCAAAGTTCCCTTCAAGACTATAAGGATCGGCTCCACCGAAAAAGGCCAGAAGCCCCCAATATAGCAACAAAACAGAAGCAACGACAATCCATAAATACTCGCGCCTGACAGCCAGGCAGATAATAGCACCTATTCCATATGCAAGTGCAATACGCTGTAAAACACCCATTATCCTCAGGGTGGAATAATCCCTTACAAAATACGGAAAAATAGTCAGAAACAAGCCAACTGCAAATATTGCCACAACTCGTCTTAATATCCTGAATATTGAACTGCCGTTAAGCTCGTTACCATATTTTTTCAGTGAGTAAAAAGTTGATATCCCGACAATAAACAGGAAAAAAGGAAAAACAAGATCCGTAGGAGTGCATCCGTGCCACGGGGCATGGCGAAGAGGAGGACACACATATTCCCAGCTTCCTGGTGTATTGACAATGATCATGAATGTGATTGTTAATCCTCTGAATATATCAAGAGATACTAACCGGTTGGTACTTTTTGTCATAGATGAGTCAAATAATAACACGTAAAAATAATAATTTAAGCCGGTTTATAAATTATTTCCCGGTAGTCAGACTAAAATGTTTTGAATTATAATAATCATAATGGGATCCTTTACCCGTAACCGGGTCCCGGAATGACAGAATATAATTTATTCAGACAGTCGTGGTTTTAGCAAAATGTGTTAATTTTGGAACAACTCAAAATTCAGATTTTTAACCAACCATATAAATTTTCCCTGTCATGAAAACATCAAAGTCATTAGGAGTATTTATTTTACTTCTAGCCGTATTTCTATCATTAAACAAAGTATCAGCTCAACAGGTTGACCCTCCTTTTCTGAAGTACATGAATCACCCCTGGGTCGATTCGGTACTTAAGACCCTTACAATTGATCAACAGATTGCACAGTGCATATGGGTAGCCGGTTACTCTAACCGTGATGTTTCTCATGAAGTTGAAATGACCGACAATATCAGAAAATATGGAGTCGGAGGAATAGTTTACTTCCAGGGTACTCCCGAAAAACAGGCTGAGTTAACCAACTATTATCAAAAGATATCGAAGGTACCCCTTGCAATCTCAATTGATGCAGAATGGGGCCTGGGGATGAGACTCACCGGTGTTGAAAAATTCCCTTTCCAGATGACACTGGGTGCAATACAAAATGATTCCCTTATCTATCAGATGGGGTCAGAAATAGCTTCTCAATTCAAACGTGAAGGGGTGCAGGTCAATCTTGCTCCTGATGCCGACATAAATAATAATCCCGGGAATCCAATTATCAACTATCGTTCATTTGGCGAAAACAGGGATAATGTTTCCAGGAAAACGATCATGTATATGAATGGTATGCAGGACAATGGTGTTTTGGGAACTGCCAAACATTTCCCCGGACACGGGGATACCAATGTGGATTCACACCTTGATCTTCCGTTAATCTCACATTCAAGAGCAAGACTCGATAGTATCGAATTATACCCATTCGGCAAACTTATCAATGAAGGGCTGGGATGCGTCATGACTGCCCACCTAAGTCTGCCAGCAATTGACACTACAAAAGGCCTTGCAGCCACTCTTTCTCCAGTCATTATAACAGATATTCTCCAAAAGGAGATGGGATTCAAAGGATTGGTAATAACCGATGCCATGAATATGAAGGGCATTACAAAGTATTTTAAACCTGGTGAAGCAGAAGCAAAAGCTCTTGCAGCAGGAAATGATGTAATTGAATTTGTTACAGATATTGAAGCTGCAATAAGGGAGACAAAAAATTACATCACTTCAAAAAAACTGACAAAAGAAGATATTGCCTTTAAGTGCAGAAAGAATCTTGCAATGAAGTACTGGGCAGGCCTGAACAGACTTCAGCCGGTCAGTCTGAAGGACATTAATGACGATTTGTCTCCAATGACATCCAAAGCTCTTATCCGCGATCTTTATGCCAATGCATTAACAGTACTGAATAACAATAACGATATCATTCCTGTTAAACATCTTGAAAATATAAAGATTGCTACAATAGCAATTGACAGAGACAAGCTTTCTGCATTTCAGAAAAGAGTAGGTGATTATTTTCCGGCCGATCATTTCTATTTTGATCCTTCTGACCCAAAAACAAGTGACAGTCTGTTAAAACAGCTTTCCGGTTATGATATCGTTATTGCCGGTGTTTTTGGTATGAACCAGCGCCCAAATGACGGATTCGGATTGGTCCCTGCAACAGGCGATTTCATTGAAAAACTTGTTAAAAACAACAAGACAATCATAACATGGTTTGGCAATCCATATTCGATCGATAAAGTAAAATCGCTCAGTAAGGCTGACGGACTTATTCTTGCATATCAGGAAAACGACTATACAGAAGATCTCTCGGCCCAGCTCATTTTCGGAGGGATAGGCGCCAAAGGGACACTTCCTGTTACAATAAATGAAAAATGGGTATCAGGTTTTGGGATTAATACTCCCTGTAATCTCAGACTTCAATATGGAGTTCCTGAAAGTGCAGGTCTTTCATCGGAAATCCTTAACAGAAAAATTGACTCACTCGTTAATCTCGGATTAAAAGCAAAGGCGTTCCCCGGATGTGAAGTAATGATAGCAAGAAAAGGCATAGTTGTATTCCATCAGACTTACGGGTATCAGACGTATGACAACAGAACCCCTGTAACAGAAGAGGACCTCTTTGATCTTGCATCAGTGACAAAAATTTCCGCAGGCCTGCCGGGATTAATGCTGCTTGATACTTATGGTAAGTTCTCCCCCGATGCAAAACTTGGAGACTATCTTCCATACTATAAAAAATCGAACAAAGAGAATCTCCTGATGAGAGATATCCTTACACATCAGGCCGGGTTAACCCCATTTATACCATTCTGGAAAGAGACTCTTAAAAAGGATGGAACATACAAAAAGAATATTTACAGATCAGAGTATTCTTCAAAATACCCGTTGGAAGTTGCTCCATACGTATTTATCAATAAAGACTTCAGGAAAAAGATGTTTTCCGAAATTAAGAAGAGTCCTCTTGGAGAAAAGAAGTATGTCTATTCTGATCTTACATTTATCATCACTCCTGAAATAGTTGAGAAAGCAACAGGAAGGCCATGGTCTGAATATGTGACAGATAATATTTATAAAAAGATCGGCGCATACAATCTGACTTTCAATCCGTATAAAAAATATCCGTTAACCAGGATCATCCCTACAGAATATGATTCTCTTTTCCGCAAACAACAGTTGCGTGGTACTGTTCATGATGAAACAGCTGCAATGTTAGGCGGAATATCGGGTCATGCAGGATTGTTTGCAACTGCGAACGATGAGATGAAACTGCTTGAACTCTACCGCAGGATGGGAGAGTATGGCGGGGAACAAATCATAGGCAGAGATGTTATGGAAGAATATACAAAAGTCCAGTATCCGGAAAATAATAACAGAAGGGGACTCGGATTTGACAAACCACTTCTGAACAATAAAGAGCTGGCGCAGCCAGATACCTATCCTACCAGGAGTGCTTCACCTGAAAGTTTTGGTCATACAGGTTACACAGGAACCTATGTATGGATTGATCCCGTTAACGAAATCTCATATTTGTTCTTCTGCAACAGGGTCTATCCTACCAGGAATAACAACATAGTATCTGATCTGAACATCAGACCTGAGATTCTGCAGTCAGTATATGACGCAATAAAGAAATAGGCACGTATAAAAGGGCAGGCAAACTCATAGACTATGACAGCAGGCTCCAGATGAAAAGTGATCAAAACTATTAAAAGTTGCAATGAAGCAGCTCTGAAATCATTAACTGAAGAAAAAACTTGAGTTTACAGGATAAAAAGACTGACATTTAAATTATTAATACAAAAAATCCATGAAAAAGGTAATACTTCTTTTTTTAGCATTACTTCTAATGGGTAATGTTCGCAGCTACCCTCAGCAGACATCCAACAAGCCAGAACGGGAACAATGGTTTATGGATCAGGGATTTGGAATGTTCATCCACTGGAGTCTGGATTCCCAGTTAGGTGCTGTTATAAGTCACTCAATGTCGGGTGCCTCAGATGATTATTTGCAGCGGTTTGTCACAGAACTTCCAAAGACCTTTAATCCTAAAAAGTTCGATCCGGAGGAATGGGCTATTCTTGCGAAGCTTGCCGGAATGAAATATGTGGTTTTTACCGCCAAGCATCATTCAGGCTTTTGTATGTGGGATACAAAAACCACCGGTTTTAATATTATGAATACCCCCTTTCACCGAGATGTCACCAAAGAAATTTTCGATGCATTCCGGAAGCAGGGAATTGCCATCGGTATTTATTTTTCACCGGAAGACTTTCATTTATTGTATGAAAAACATATACCAATAGGTCGTCTGCAGAATCCGCAACACTATCCTGTCAATAATCCTGATTTAATGAAGCTCGACAGGAACCAGATAAAGGAGTTGCTTACAAACTATGGGAAGATTGATATGATATTTTTTGATGGACCGGAGGAAGGCCTTAAGGAATATGCATGGCAATTACAGCCTGATATCGTGGTTACCCGTGGACAAATGCAGACACCGGAACAGGATCTGCCAAATAAGCCATTACCAGGCCCATGGGAAGCATGTTTCACCATGGGTACTGACTGGCAGTACAAACCCACCAATGACCCTCATAAATCAGGAACTGAGATAATAAATATGCTTATTGAAATCAGGGCCAAAGGTGGAAACCTGTTAATGAATGTTGGTCCAAAGCCTGACGGAGAGATTCAGATTGAGCAGGAAGCGCTGTTAAGAGAAGTAGCCCTTTGGAACATGGTAAATCAGGAATCCATACATGATATCCGTCCCTGGGAAATAATAAAAGAAGGAGACATCTGGTTTACCAGGGCCAGAGATAAAAATACCGTTTATGCATTTGTACCTGCCGGAAAAGAGTGGAAATATGGCACAAGAAAAGAGTTTGTATTCAAGACCCTTGAAGGAAATGATCAGACTAAGGTCAGCATTCTCGGTTATGCGAGTGAACTGGTGGAATACAGGAACGGGTTTGACGCATCAATTTATTACTTCCCGACAAAGCTGGGTCTGGTAATAAGTGCAGTAAACGGCCAAAGGTTATACACCAATAATGAATGGCCAAATCCTGTTGTATTAAAGATTGAGAACGTAAAGTATATGCAGCCTGTTACATCACAGGTAAAAAGCAGCACTATTGACGGGGCAAAATAGGATTACCCCCACACCCCCCAAAGGGGGGCTTTGTAAGAGATTGGTATTCAACATGTTTCCTTTAGGGGATTCAGGGGTGGGCAAGGATTAAAACTTTTTGAGACAGCCTCGTTATTCTATCTTTTATGTCCGAAACACAACTCCCAAAATTGAAACCAAGGTTGATAGCCTATCTTCCGGAGTTCAAATCTTAATTAATTTTCGCAAAATTAAATATTCAAAGACTTCATGAGGCATTTTAAGATTTTGTTTAACTTTATAGAACTGTGATCAAATGTGTCGGGCTTAAGCATTATATCTCAATGAAATCGATGATTTAATATTAATGCTCATGTGACTGACAGGGCAGTTATTTGACTGGAACATTTGCAACCTGCTCAGGCTACACGAAAAAGTCAAAGGCTTCAAAAAAGCTTTGCCGTCCGTCTTACACCACCACAATAAGAAACGGAAGCACTTTGATAGAGAGAAATAATAAGGAATTTAGATTAAACATAATCTCTCACCTCACCAGTTCAAATATCCTTCCCCACACCTTCCTGTCATTGTGCAGATCCAGCAGCTTATTGTCTGTTAAGGTGTAGCCTGGTTCAGAGGTATATTTATAAAGACGAGCGACTGATCTGTTATCACCGACAGACCCCAGTGTCCAATGAATAATAATAAGGTTGATGGCAGAAGTACTTTTGCCCATAAACTTTTTATTGGGACGCACCAGCGGTTCGGTATACTCCATGCTGCTGTCGGCTAATCCTGATAAACTACCATTCTCTTCCATCGCCCCCACATAATAATAGGCCTGACTAACCCTCTCCTCAGGTGTAAGCCTCTCAAGCTCACCCCTGAGCCTTGAGACCATATCGAAAGAATTATCGATCCGACTGATGTCTGTGGTGTACTCATTCATGGCTGCCTTAAACTCCTCTGCTGCTTCCCTGTCTGTCTTAAGCAGCAATTGATATGCATCTTCCATCTCTTTCTTCGACTGCTCCGGCGTAACTTCAGGCTTTCCGGCATCACGATTTTTCTCTTCTCTCTCAATCAGGGCCTTAAGAAATTCCTCCCTGGTGACTGGCAGAAACAATGGCGCCGGGTCATTCTTAATCACTGATACCTCATAAACACCATTGTCGTAAATGTCGTAACCCATGAACTTCCCCTTTTTCGCGGGTGCACTGTAAATGCCGGGGATTAAAGACTGGTGAAACATATGGGTGACGTCGTTAAAATACATTTCCAGTTCCGCTCCCTGCCAGGCATCTATGTCGCCGTCAACCACCATGTAAGGCTCCAGTGAGACACTCATATAACTTTCACTGGTGTAACATGTAACGTCAAATCCCCTTGGCGCTCTCAGGCTGTCACACGTAAGGATAGCCGCTGCCACACTCTTAATGGCCTGCGGGCTGCCATCATCTCTTCTTATCACCTCCCCACGATGAAATGGAAGAAAAATATCATTGCCTGAGGTAACCTGTTTGTCTGAATAGCTTCGCTGGCACCAGACTGCCTGACAAAGGAGAGAGAATAATGCAATGGTTAATATAACTCTTTTCATATATGGTCTGTTCTTTTATTCTAAATCATACCCCCCCGGCTTCTGCGTCGCCGGTCCTCCCGGTAAAACCCGGAGAAAACCCAGGCGACTCACATTCAAACAAATTCTATTACCAGCCAGGAATGTACCCTTTGCCCGCTGAAGATAACATTTTGAATTCAGATTTTTTTTGATTTCATCTTGGCACTGACAGAAAAATATATCTGTCGGTATGACTACAGGTTTATCTCATCAAGTCGTTCTAACAAGATATTGAACTTTCCCAGCTCTAATTTGCTTTCAACCCTGACGCCTGAATTAAAAAAAGTAATACTTCCTGACCCTCCATGCAGTAAATTCTTCTCTTCAAGTATCCGCTTCAGGTTTTTGGCAGTGCCGGTATTTCCATCTATTATTTCAACATTTGACGGGAATAATTTTCTGAAAGAATCCTTAAAGAATGAAAAATGAGTACACCCCAATACAACTGTTTCATAATTATTTAAATCATAACCTGACAGTTCTTCTTTAAGGTATGTCATTACGGTCTCTTGACCAAACTCAAGCTTTTCGGCAAACCTCACCAATCCGGGCAATGGAAGTAAATCTACTATATGTTCGTTGTCAAGTCTGGCAATAAGGTTTTGCAGTTTTTCTTCCTTAAGCGTCAAGGCTGTTGCAGTAACCAGAACTCTTTTATTAAGATCATGATTTTTCTCTACGGCAGGTTTTACTGCTGGTTCCATACCGATTATAGGAATGGAGTACCTCTTCCTTAAATCTTCTATGGCAATGCTTGTTGCTGTATTACATGCAACAACAATTGCCTTTACCCCCTGCCTGACAATAAAATCTATGGCATTGAAGACATATTTCTTTACTTCATCCTTAGGCTTAGGTCCGTAAGGGACATTATCTGTATCGGCATAATATTCATAATCCTCATCAGGTAAAATTTTCAGGGTATCATATAAAACTGTAAGGCCTCCGATGCCAGAGTCAAAAAAACCTATTTGCATTATTGTATATTTATTTGCGGAAGTAAAATTACAGAGATTTCTTCTTTAATTAATTTTGTTGTTAAAATTATCCTCTATGCCACAACTTGGTAAAATGCTGATTGCAGCAGGAATAATACTTATAATAGCAGGTTTAATTCTCTGGTTTGCAGGAGATAAACACTGGTTTCCGGGTAATCTGCCGGGAGATATAAGAGTTGAAAAGGAAAATGTGAGATTTTATTTCCCCATCACTACAATGATACTGATAAGTGCTATCTTGTCTTTGGCATTGTGGATTATCAGAAAATTACACTAAAAAAATACCTATATCTAAATTTATGGATTGGGAGAGACTTTAATGTTTCCATCATGTTTCCATTTGAAGCAAGACGGCTTAGGGGTGAAACAAGTAACCAGTTGATAAAAAACAAAAAAGAGAGCCATATCTAACTCTCTTTTTGTGCCCAGAACAAGACTCGAACTTGCACACCGTTGCCGGCACCAGCCCCTCAAGCTGGCGTGTCTACCAATTTCACCATCTGGGCGTAGACTTAATAAATTTCAAAGGACAAAGATAATTTTTTACTTCAATTATGAAAGAGCATAACCTGCCTTTTTCTTAATCTTTTTGTGCCCAGAACAGGACTCGAACCTGCACATCATTGCTGACACTAGTCCCTGAAACTAGCGCGTCTACCAATTTCGCCATCTGGGCATATTATTAAAGAACTGTTGCTATAAAATATATTAGCGGGTGCAAAAATAAATAAAAAAATGAAAATAACAGATTGTTTAAGAGAAAAACAAAAATAAAAGATTTATCAAAAAACATTAAAAAATAATCACCGTATCAGCTTTTGTATAATAGGTAAAAATTCCTATCCCGTTCCTGATGTTTGATTTAATCTCTTCCGGAGTTAAGAACGGATCAAAATAAGCATTTATGGCATCATTTAGTGAAACGATGTAGCTGTAATAATCTTTGGAAATATGAAAAGTTCTTACGAGCAAAGAATCAGATTCCTGTATCTCATCTGATACCTGTAATTTAATATTTAATGACTTTGAATCTGAAAGATCCAGGGTTTTTGAACTTTTGTAATAGATCGAATCAGCTCTGAAAGCAGACATATCTACTCTTAAATAGCCTGAGAATCCTCCACCTGTAATGCTTTGTGATAAGTGAAGGTAATTATCTTCAATTACAGCGTTTTCAATTTTTATTGGTGATAAAACCGGGGCGCTGCCAGTTAAGGTATCATTTCCCTTAGTGATGACCGATAAATATAAAACATTCCCGGCAAGCACTCGGGGCAGACTATCGGCCCGGTAATTCACCAGAATATTCCTCTTCTTATTGGAATAAAATATATTCAACAAATCGATTGTGTCTTTCCTGTCAGTTATATATGCTTTGGCATTCCATATTGATTGAAGGATCAATTCATTATCCATAAGGTTATTTTTTATTAAAGTAATTTCCATAGGGTTGTCTGGTGTCAGATAACCTTCAATAACCAAATTCTCGCTCTGTTCGGGAATATCAATATCTATTTTGTCTGAAATAACACATCCGGTAATCAAAAGGACTGATAATAAAATGATTATACAGAAAGCAATATGAAATATATTTATTTTCAGGTTCATGCTAAAATGATATTTTTAAGCTGGCAAATGGGACAAATGGCAACAATGATTTCTTTTTTGGCTTAAGAATTATGCTTGAGTCTTCCTGCTTTTGAGTAATAAAATATATAAAATAGGGATTCTGATAATTGTAAACATTATACACACCAAACGTAAAAACAGCTTTTGTTTTAGCCCAGTCAAAACTATAAGAACCTGAGATGTCCATTCTGTGAGAATTTGGCATCCTGAAGTTATAGCGGGTGGTATATACAGGGACAATCTGAAAATTTGAATTTGTTTTATAATCTCCCTGTTGATGAATATATATGCTTGTCGGTAAGGTCGTAATAAAGCCGTCCTGAAGGTACTGGCTCAATGTGAATACCCAATTTTTCCCTAATCTGTAAATAATATTAATATCAGTTTTATGCCGTATATCGAAAGAAGGACTGAACCATGTTCCTTCATTCACCAAAGGAAATTTTCGTCTTGACTTTGAGATTGTGAATCCCCACTCAATATCAAAATTTCCTGTTTTCCATGCTAAAGTAGTTTCGAGACCTTTTGAATAACCATGCCCCAGATCGGTCGTGAATTTTAATGATGTAAAATAGTTGCCATCAAGAAACTCGGTTAAATCAATCATATCAATATAATAACCTGATAAAGAAACTTTTACGTTTCGAATTTTTTTGGCTACAGAGACATTGTAATGTCTGGCCTTTTCAGGGGGAACATCTGATTGTGATGGGTACCAGATATTCATTGGAAGGTTTATTCCTGTCGGCATAAAAAGGTGTTTATATTGTACCTGTTTAGAATAACCGGTATTTATTGTATATCCATAGAACTGATAAGTGGCAGATATAAATGGTATAAAGTCTGAATATAAGGTATCTGAATTATAGAATTCAAATCTGCCGCCAGCTTTTAACCTCAGATCGGAGATCGGAGACCATTGAATGTTCTCATAAATTGTCGCATTCTCAGCAGGTCTTGTCCATGTTATTGGTGAATTGTTTCCGGTATTGTAATCGGCTGCAGATGATTCAAGTTTTATCCGGTTTAGTTTAAAATCTGCACCTGTTTCGCTTTTTAAGGTGTTGGAAAATCTATAAATGACATTAGCTGAAATGTTTCCCTGTGAAATTGTGTTATTGATTGAATGTTCAAAAAGATTTGTCAGGCCGACATCAAGGTTAAACCATGTATACCCCGATAAGAGTTCAAAGTCGGCTTTCTCCGACAACGATGTCTTCCATGAACCTGTAATCAGATAACTTTTCCAGTCGGAGGAAAGTGAAATATCATTATCGTAAAAAATAATTTTATCGTTGGTCCGAAATATGTCAAGCGTAAAAATCCCTTTTCTTTTCGTCCGGAATACCACAGAACCGTTTATTTCCGAAAATCCATATTGTGGTAACTTATTTTTATCGTTATGGTTATAGACATCCGCAATCAGATCAAAATAGGATCGTCGTAATGATAACTTCGCTGATATTCTGTCATTTACAACAGGAACCTGAAAAGAGAGTTTTGCGTTGAGTATCCCAAGTTCTGCACTGCCTGCAAATTTTGAATACAACTGATGGTCGGGATCAATAAGCATTACAGATGAAAGATAACCGCCATAGCGGGCATCAAGATCAGTTTTTAGCAGGCTGACATTACTGATAGCATCACTGTTAAATTGCGGATAAATGGAGAGGATATGATTAACACCAAACAACTCTGTTCCTCCGAAAAATATTCCGGTATTTCCCTGTTGCATACCTCTGACGTACAATCCCGGGCTTACCTCAGAAGTATGTACTATTCCTGTTTTTTTCTGAAGAATGCTGAGTACATCTGTCTCACCAAGCATCTTTGGTTTAAGGACAAGATCGCGGTGACTTATTACAATATTATTGTCGCTGATGTCGACTTTTTTTCCGGTAACCACTACTTCCCTGATGTTATTCAGATTCTTTACTAAGTTGATAATAATTGTAGTATCATGGTATACTGAAAATGGGGAATCAAAAGAAGAGTAGCTTATCCGGTTTACCTTTATTTGTATAATGCCAGCTCCGGGTATAGACTGAGAAAAACGTCCAAGACTATCAGAAGTTAAAAAATATGATTTTCCGGCATCAATCTGCACATTGGCATATTCTATTCCGGCACCTGTGCTATCGGACAATACTCCGGAAATAGTGATCTGTGAAAAACATGAATTGAAGTGGAAAAAACTAAATAATAACAGATACATTACAAAAGGAAATATCCTGTTGAAACGAAGATTCCGTTGATGTATCTGTATGTATTTCAATTAATGATCTATTTTAATCAACCCGCGAAAATATAAAAAAGTCCGCCTCATCAGCGGACTTTTTTATGGTCACTTTAAAAATTATTTCTTTGTAATATAAGAAATACTCAGCTCAAGATTTATATTGGACGGCATATAGTCTTTTTTCGCAGTAGCGCTGCTTTTCTTTGTATAACTGTCCTTAGAATATACATTACATGTAAGCATCTCCGGATAACCACTATCATTAAAAGTGCTATAGTCTAACCACATATATGACAAACTAGTTGCATCTGAAACCTTAACCGGGGCATTCATGACATTGTAGTTCTTCAGGAATGGGAATAATGCATCAATTGAGTTGCCAAAGAAATTTTTATAATCATAGTTATATTCTATTTCTGCAACCAGCTGCAGGGTATTATTTTCATATACTATAACATCCTGCCATGGATTTTCCGGATGACTAAACGGATCGAAATATGATGTTGAGACCTCATCCCCTATTGCATAAATTTTAACCGGATTTCCCTTTTCATCATACTCTGTTCTGCCTATTTCCAAAGGATCTTTTCCTGTTTCATTAAGCCATACTGACTTTAATAATTTGCTACTATTATATTCAAATGTCAGATATTTACTCAATTTCTGCCATTCTCCTGCATCATCTTTATTATACAGTTCGCCCTTAGCAATAAAGGTACCATCATAAGTAAGCTGAGCATAGGTATCTGATCCATAGGACACTTTTACAGGATTTCCATCGGCATTACATTCAGTGTTAACACTTTCGGAAAATTTCACATCCCCTATATTATATTCACCTGTTTTGAAATATTTATAATCAATATTATACCAAATCGAATATGTAGTAACACCTGCAGTTGTCTGTGAAGACCATGTCAAATAATTAAAATGGTATGCAGTATCACTATTATATGCGGCATAATATCCGGATAAATCGGAAGGAAGTTCACTTACTGTGTGTTTAACAACTAAAGGATACACATAAAAATATGAACTGCCAGAAGGAAGATGAAGAGTATATGTGGTATCATTTGCATTAGATGTATAGTAAAAGTTGGTATGTGCATTATCATATTCGTAAGTGCTGCCAACATATGTAGAATTATATGCAACTTGTTTTTTCTGTGCGAAAGCGGTATAATTCAGAGAAGTCAGGACACCATCAGTATATACCTTTTTAGCTTCAAAATTATTCACCATCATACCATCATAAAAAGTCTTTGAAAGAATGTTGGTAAGGTTATAATTATCATCATAAGTTAATGTTGCAACAGGAAGGGCCCCCATTGTTATCTCTGAAACCAACATTTTACCGTTTGAATCAGAGACAAGTGTTGCAACCATGTTTGCATAACCGTCATTGATAATTTTAAAAACCGATTCATTGCCATTGGAAAGAACAATAGTCAAAAGATTTGTAGTCTGGTCAAACGTAATTTTTGTAATACCTGTACCGTTAGTCCCATTAATGCCATTAAGACCTTCAGGCATTGGTAAAGTCTCAGTTTTATTGTCACTAAAGGTTATAACCATATTGGTGTCAACAAACTTGACTCCGGCAACTGTTACTGATTTTTCAAGAACTCCTACGCGGTCTTCAAGGTCATCAATATCCGATTTGATATCGGAATTACATGCCGGAAACAAAGCAATTACAAATAAAGCAATTGTGAAAATTTTTTTCATTGTTTTAGATAGTTTTTAGAGTGAATTAAATATGTTAATTTAATGTTGAATAATTCAAGATGGACTGAGATATAACAACAATACTACCATAAGATGGATTGAAAAAATCTATTCTTTAAACTGTAATATATTAAAATCAATTATTGTATATCCAACCACACAATCCTTCAATCAACAGTATTACAAAAATATAATAATTCCTTAATTATTCACATAGAAATTAATAAATCCATATTTTTAATCTTCTGGCATAGCAGGTAAACTGAAGCCATTCTCATAGGTATGCTTAATCCACTCCTCTGCCATCGCCTTTGCATTAAAATCCGCAAATCTTCTGTCGAACCGGGGATCACCGTCAATAACTGAATAATTATCGACTGTTACAATTTTGATTTTATCGGTCTCCGAAATATTGGTAAACTTCATTGCCTCTCCATCCCACTTTAGCTCCCTGTGCAAGCCCTGCAATCCTGATAATCGTACAGCCAGAACACCCATTACCACCATTTCATTGAATGGACCGGAGAACTGGAAGTTAGAAGATGATTCAGTTCTGCTATCAGGCGATTCTTTACATGCTCTTATCCAATCCTGTTCATGAGCATTTGTTTGCCATATGTCGCCATTACCCCCTTTGATACGTGGAATGGTTGGTTCAGGCTGTTTAAAATGTGCCATGGCCGATTTTGGTAATAAAGTCGGATTCATACCATAGCATCCTGTCATTATTTTACCTTTTGTCCCAACAAAAATTATACCGCCATTAGTATCTCCCATCATTTCACCGTCAGCCAGTTCTTCAGGTCTGTCGGGTAATAATCCTCCATCATACCAAAATACTTTTACTGCAGGCATTTTTACATTTTCTTTGGAAAGACGTTCAGGGAAGGTGTAAGCTACAATCTGAGCCTGTGGCGGAGAATAAAGGTTTGACAATGTTGAACTTGCCGAAACGCTTACAGGATATTTCAAATCCAATGCCCAATATAGAGGATCCATTATATGACATGCCATATCACCTAAAGCACCTGTTCCAAAATCCCAGAATCCCCTCCAGTTCCATGGGGTATAAGCCTGATCGTATGGTCTCATTTTGGCCGGTCCGATCCATAAATTCCAGTCCAGGGTTTTTGGAATACTCATGCCTCCTTTAGGCTCTGCCAAACCCTGCGGCCAAATGGGACGATCGGTCCAGCAATGAACTTCATAAACATCACCTATGATTCCTGTGCGGATCCATTCAGTGATCTGCCTGCACCAGTCAAATGAATTGCCCTGGTTTCCCATCTGAGTTGCCACTTTATATTTCTTAGCCAGTTTAGTCAGTAACCTTGATTCATAAACAGAGTGAGTAAGCGGTTTCTGAGTATAACAATGTTTACCCAATGTTATGGCATTTGCTGTTATGCAGGCATGAGTATGATCAGGTGTTGCAACTGTTATGGCATCAATCGATTTTCCCATTTCATCAAACATTACACGCCAATCCTTAAAACGTTTGGCAGCAGGATAATCTTTAAATGTTTTATCTGCATAACGCCAGTCCACATCACACAAAGCAATTATGTTCTCAGTATTCATATTTGCAAGGTTACGCCTACCCACTCCCCCTATTCCGATACCGGCAATGTTTAATTTATCACTTGGTGCAGTATATCCAAATGTCTTACCTAACACATTGCCTGATACAATAGTAAACCCGGCAGCCATGGTACCCGTATCTTTAATAAATTTCCTTCTTGATACATTTTTCATAATTATTCAATTATTTTGTTTAAAATCATCACAAACCTTTATAACATAAAGATAATAATACACTTAAAACAAACACACCTACAGTCACCATAACAATAGCATACTCACTATTCTCTCATAATATCCATTTTCACCTGTAAAACATCCCATACAAATAATCCTGATAAAACCATTATCAGAATTTCTGTTGTCTGATTAGCTCAATCAGAAAAACAAATTTTCCTGCAGTTATACGACTGGGACAATTTTACTAATAATCAGGGAAAAATGCAACGGTTATTAATATCAGAAACGGTCATTTTATTTAACTATCCGACTGGAAGTAAAATTCTATTATAAGATTCTTCACTACACTTCGTTACGCTAAAAATCTTATAAATTTCCACGGTCAGTAATGTATTTTTTTAATACAGATCCATATTCACTGATAACCTGTCGGGTAGTATCTTCTCCGTACTTCTTTATATAGGCACCATTTATCATCCATGTTGCAAAGCATGTCACTGATGTAATACCCAAACTGCGGTACAATTTCACATCCCTTTCACAATATTCCATCTTCCATGGTACCTTAACAATACTATTTCTGTTCCATTTTGAGAACATGCTGGCATCTAACCAATACTCTAAAATATGCGTTGTATTTGCCGGAAAAACTTTAAGGTTTTCTTTCAGATCACGAAGATGTTCTTCAGGAAGAGCGGTTGCATAGTCCCTGCTGATTGGGGCATACTCAAGGAATATGCCATCGGATGGTTTAATTTGTGAAGGAGCTTTTAATGTACTATGGTAAGCCAAATGAGCTAATGTTGCCTTTGGATCTATTTTACGAAGGATAGTCAATAATCTGTTTTCATACATCAAAGCCTGTTCACTTTCACTGTATTTTTTACATAAGTCACAATTACAAAAACCGCCCTCAACATCATCAGTCCAAAATAAATACCTGTGTGTTGTAGGTTTTAACCACTTTGAAATTTCAATAATATTTTTCTCAATTACCTTATATGCCTCCTCCGATGAAAAACACATATTGTGATCATTTTTCCTTGAACCATCTTTATCCATTCGAAAATATTCAGGATGTTTACTAAATAACTCTCTTGGTAAAATCTCCTGTAAAACATGCGATTCAAATTCAACAGAGATATTGTTCTTTTCACATTCTTCAAGTAAAAGCTTTCCCTCTTTGCTTTCAAGAAAAGCCTTAAGAGCAGACAGGTTTTCAGAAAGGGTATTTGTATGAACAGCTAATAGATTCAGCTCTGCATTACGCATATACTCAACCAGCTTGAGAGTTCCCACAGATACAATATCACTGGGATAAACTACTATCCCCCGTCTGTATTTATTATCTAATGTCTTATTTTTCTCCTTTTCATCAGATCCCGCAAAAAGGGATGTTGTAAATAAAATCAGTATAATTCCTGTAAATAAATTAAATCTCATAACTTAAGTGTTAAAAATCAGTAAAATAGTAATTCTGTCAGACCACCAATAATTTTAAAAACAGATTTTTTATGTCCTAAAAATAGTATATATATTTATTTTTTTGGTTCAACTCTTTGAATCTTCACACAGACTTATGTTTATCATTATTAAAAATTACAACATAATAAAAACAATTCGATTCATTTTAGCCCATTTTTGTATTAAACTGTTATTTTATACATATAAATACAAAAAAAATACCAATAAAACACTCCGTATTAATTAAAAGTTTATTTTTGCTCTCTGTAAAATTTACTATGAAAAAACAGGTTAAAAAAGATTTATGGTGTATAATGCATCTGTGTTACAGGTTCGGGGTATCTTTTTGTGAATTCAAAATAAAATAAAAAAGAGAGAAACGGACCTGCAAAAGAATGCAGGTTTTTTTTTAATTAAATCAAAGCTATGAAAGTTATGAAATTCGGGGGTACCTCAGTGGGGAATCCCGGCAGATTGAAAGCACTGATACCGTTAATAAATGATGACGAAGAAAAGATTGTCGTCCTGTCAGCCATGGCCGGAACCACAAACAGCCTGGTTGAGATATCTGACCTATTGCATGCTGATAATATAAGTGTTGCTTCGGTTAAAATTGATGAGTTGAAGTCAAAATATATGCAGGTTGTTGAGGAGCTGTTCTCCACCGACAAATATAAAAAATCGGGGCATGAACTTATTGATTCTCATTTTGAATACATAAGGAATTTTACATTGAGGGTATTTACGACACTTCAGGAAAAAGCTATTCTTGCACAGGGTGAGCTTTTATCGACTTCATTGTTTCACCTTTTACTTCAGGAAAGAGGCATCAAATCGATCCTCCTGCCTGCTTTAAACTTCATGAGAGTTGATAAAGACGGAGAACCTGACTCGTTTTATATTAAGGAAAATATTAAAAGAGAGCTTCAGAGTCATACTCCGGAAAAGATTATTATTACCCAGGGATTCATTTGCCGCAATGCTTACGGGGAGATAGATAATCTTAAACGGGGAGGAAGCGATTTTACGGCATCATTGATAGGTGCTGCAGTAGAAGCATCGGAGATTCAGATATGGACAGACATTAACGGTATTCACAATAACGATCCCAGGTATGTTGAGAACACTTCGGTTATTCGTGAATTATCCTTTGATGAAGCTGCAGAACTGGCATATTTCGGAGCCAAGATATTACATCCATCAAGCATCATCCCTGCCCGTGAAAAGAATATTCCTGTCTGGCTTAAGAACACTATGGAACCTGAAGATATAGGCACACTGATAACTTCAGAAACGACACTCCAGGATTATAAAGCAGTTGCTGCAAAAGACGGGATGGCTGTTATAAGGAACAAATCGGACCGGATGCTGATGGCTTATGGATTCCTG
>Ga0116171_10001781_pt1 | contig 21041 bp, 21 predicted proteins | sample AD_JPNHW2_MetaG_FD_89798 | JGI IMG/M metagenome (GOLD analysis project Ga0116171, IMG submission 89798) | Active sludge microbial communities of municipal wastewater-treating anaerobic digesters from Japan - AD_JPNHW2_MetaG | ecosystem: Engineered > Bioreactor > Anaerobic > Digestate | place... | reverse complement strand
GATGTGGATAAGGCTTCCGGTTGCACCGCGGTAGTCGATGTCCAGCATCGGGTTGCTTAAGCATTCCCGGACAACGCTCTCCGCCTTGTTCTGCTGCTTGCTCTCACCGACGAGCATGACGGCAACTCCGCCCTTGCTCATGATGGCCCGGACATCGGCGTAGTCGATGTTGATGAGCGACGGTTCGGTGATCGTCTCGGAGATGCCCTTGACGGTTTCGCCGATCAGCTGGTCCATGACCGAGAACGCCTGCCCGAGCGGGAGGTTCGGGACGAAGTTCTTCAGCCGGTTGTTGTCGAGCACGATCACGGAGTCAGCGGCTGCCGCGAGTGCTTCGAGTCCTTCTTCTGCACGGATCAGGCGTGCCTTCTCAACCTGGAACGGGTAGCTGACCATCCCGACGACGATAGCGCCCTGCTCCTTTGCGATCTGTGCGACGACCGGAGCGGAGCCGGTACCGGTACCGCCACCCATGCCTGCGGTGATGAAACAGAGGTCTGCGGACTCAAGGAGTGCCTCAAGGGTCGGGCGTGCCATCTCGGCTGCACGTTTCCCGACATCCGGGTAACCGCCGGCGCCAAGACCTTTTGTCAGGGACTTCCCAATCAGCACACGCTTGTCGGCCTGCACCATGTCAAGGTGCTGCTTGTCGGTGTTGATTGCGATGGTCTCGGCACCCGACACACCCATGTGGTGGATACGGTTGACCGTGTTGTTCCCTGCGCCTCCGCAGCCGATGATCACAATCCGCGGCTGGCCGACGAAGTCATCTTCCATTGGGTTTGCGCCGGCTTTGTTGATCTCTTTTTCAAGCTCGGCGTTTTTTAATGCGTCGTTGATAATGCTCTGCATGTCTCTACCCTCTCACACCTTAAATGAAACCTGGTCGCTTTCCTTCAGGACACGGTTGGCACGTTTCTCAACGAGATCGCGGACTGCGGCCCGGACCGCTTCGGATGTGCTCGGGTACTCCCCGGCATCCACCAGCTGCTGGAGCATGCTGATCTGCTGTTCGGGCAATCGCAGGGTGATCCGTTGCATCGTTTGTACCTCTGAAGTCTGACATATGTCAGACAATTGTCGTACATATGTCAGACGTAAAGACTCTTTGTGTCTGACTGAACCAGATGAAACAAAATAACACATTAATGTATAAAAACTTTGTTCCGTGCATGCATTTCCCCCTTCAAAACGCATTTATGGATGCCAATGCAAACAAAAAGGTGATTATCAGGATTTTTCATGATTCCGGATACGGGGAAAAAGGTAATTCACGGGGGATCCGGGAAACGGGAGTGTGAAAATACCCGGAAAAAAGTGCTGGATTTCAGCGCGAGCGTCAATCCCTATCCCCCGGTCTTCTCCTGGAACTGCGATCCCTTCTTCCTGGAACACTATCCCGATGACAGTTATTCCCGGTTAAAAAAGGTCATTGCGCGGACATTCCACCGGCGGCCGGACGAGATCTGCGTTGGTAACGGATCCATCGAACTCATCCGCACCTGCTGCAAGGTCACCCTGACCGGCGGGCAATCGTCATACTACACTGAGACGCCGACATTTGGCGAGTACGCGTATTCGGCAGACCTTTACGGGGGGAGAAGGACTTGGCGCGCTGCCGATGCGGATCTCCTCTTCATCTGCAACCCGAATAATCCCACTGGCGCACTGCGTTCGCGTGAGGAGATGCTGGGATTGCTTGAAAACCTGAACAACAAAAGCCTTCTCTGCGCGGACGAGGCATTCATCGAGCTTGCGGATCCGGTGCAGAGCGTCGTATCCGAACTTATCGATAACCTTCTTGTCCTGCGTTCTCTCACCAAGTGCTTCTCGGTCCCCGGTATTCGGTTCGGCTATGGGTTTGGCAGCCCGGATCTCATCGCCGACATTGAAGCGGCACGGCTTCCCTGGACCGTGAACTCCTATGCCGAGGCATTTGCATTCCAGGCATTCCGCCACTACGACGAACTCGCAGAATCCCGCCGGCTTATTGCAAAAGAGCGGATGTTCCTTTCGGATGCGCTCGTTTCGATGGGATTTTCCTGTGCACCGTCGTCTACAAATTTCCTTCTTGTGGATACCGGAAGGGACGTACGCAATCTCTGTGAGAAAATGAGGAGAAAAGGAATCCTCCTGCGCGACTGCACATCGTTCGGGCTCCCGACAAAAATCAGGATCGCCGTCCGCACGAGGGAAGAGAACGAGATTCTCATCCGGGAACTTGGTCCATGCTTGCACTGATCATGGCCGGGGGCAGGGGGAGCCGGCTCAATCTCGGGGAAAAGCCCCTTGTATCCGTTGGCGGAAAGCCCATGATCGCCCGCGTCATTGAGGCATTCCGGTCCTCCGGATGTAAGGTGGTTGTTGTTGCATCGGAAAATACTCCCATGACCCGGAACTGGTGCCGCACCATGAAGATCGACATAGTCCTCTCTGACGGACTTGGCTACATTGAGGACATGGTTGCAGCCGTTACCGATCTGGAAGAGACCGGTCCCCTGTTTGTATCGGTCAGCGATATCCCGTGCGTGAATGCCCGAATTATCAAAAAGATCGGGACCGCTTACGAAAATGCCGGGAAAGATGCCTGTTCAACCTGGATTCCCGTTACCCTTGCACGAAATCCCCGGGATTCGGAATATGTCGAACAGGTTGACGGTGTCGATGCATATCCGGCAGGGATCAATATCCTCAGGGGCGACATCATCAGCCGGCCGCAGGAAGAAATCAGGCTCCTCCTTGCTGAAAAACGGCTTGCGCATAACATCAACACCCGGGCCGATCTCCGGTATGCAGATACTTTTTTCCGGGAGCACGGGGAATAAACTCCTTAGCTGCTCATTCCCCGGGCTGAACAGGAATCCCACCATTTGGCTTAATCAGGTAAAATACCCCAGAATCGGGATGATTTACGAGAACGCATATTAACCCGCTTCTCCTATATATCTCATTACTATGGCAGTATCTCAGGAGATCGAGCTCTCGGGCCATATCATTGACTCCGGGATCATGACCCAGGTCATGGACAAAGTCATGGATATGGGGGGGAATTTCGAGATCCTGATCTTCGATATCGGCAAGGAAAAGACTGACCCGAGCTATGCACGTCTCAAAATAAATGCTGCCAACCGGGATAAACTCAAAGCCATCCTCTCCGAACTCCACCGGCTCGGTGCCCGCCCCCTTGATGTCAAGGACGTTCACATTGTTGCTGCCGAAGGAGATCGTATCCTTCCCAAGGGATTCTACTCGACCACGAACCATCCCACCGAGATCAAATTCTCCGGCGAATGGATCCCGGTCGAGTCTATCGAGATGGACTGCACCATCATCATTGACCGTCAGGCAAAACGGGCACGCTGTTCCCCGCTTGGGAAACTGAGAAAGGGCGAATACGTGGTTGTCGGCGAGCAGGGCGTGATGGTGCACTACCCCGAACGTCCCCGCGAGCAGACGACCTTCGAGTTCATGCACGGTACCGTTTCATCGGAACGCCCGATCGAGACCCTGATCGCAAAGATTGCGCGCGAAATCTTTGAAGTTCACAAAAAAGGCGGGAGGATTGTTCTTGTCGGCGGACCTGCCATCATCCACACAGGCGCGTCAAAATCCGTTGCGGAGATGATCCGCAAAGGCTACATCAACGCCGTCCTTGCAGGCAACGCGCTTGCCACCCACGATATCGAGTACAATCTCTATGGCACATCGCTCGGGATGGACATCTCCACGGGAAAACCGGTGATGGGCGGGCACAAGAACCATTTCTATGCAATCAGCGAGATCATCCGGGCGGGTTCCATCAAAGATGCTGTCGAAAAGGGCCAGGTCACCGGCGGGATTATGTACGAATGCATCAAAAACAATGTTCCCTTCGTTCTTGCGGGATCGATCCGGGACGATGGCCCACTACCCGAGGTGATCACCAATACCATGGATGCCCAGGATGCCATGCGTGTCCAGTTGAAGGGATGCGATATGGTACTGATGGTTGCAACCCTGCTGCATTCGGTTGCAGTCGGCAACTGCCTGCCGTCCAGCGTCAAGACGATCTGCGTCGATATCAATCCCGCATCGCTCACGAAACTGATGGATCGCGGGACGGAACAGGCGATCGGCATCGTCAGTGATGCCGGGACATTCTTCCCCCTGCTTGCAAAACAGCTGGATCTCCTGAATCTGACGGTCATAAAAAAATAAGAGTTTAAAAGGATTACCGGGTCAGCGGCATGGCAAACGGCCGCTCGTGATCCAGCACAAATTCCCATTCCTCTTTACAGGGGCAGTCGGTCTCCATCAGCGCTGCGATGAGTTCCCGGTCCCCGTTTAACGAGTAATCCCTGATCCCGGAGACGAGGTCCTTATCGCACGAACCGCAGTTATGGGGACCGCGGATCCGTCCCCCGCCAACCGGGTCACAGGTGACAGGGACCGGTGCGTCTTTGAGGATGGAGAGTACGCTCCAGAGATAGGGCGGGCGATATGCCCGCTGCTTCCAGTACGATTCGAGCTCGGTCCTGCCCTGCACCGTGCAGGGGTTCATGGAGATGAGATCCGCGTACCCGGAAGCTGCCCGGATTGATGCATTCATGTCATCGAGCGCTTCCCGCTCGGTAAGAAAAAGCGGTTTGTGCAGAAGGTATGCCTTGATCCCTGCACCGGCGCTCCGGGCACGGGAACATGCATCACAGAAATCCCGGAACATGAAACCCTTCCGGATGCATTTCTCGCGGATCCGGTCGCTGGTTGTCTCAAGCCCGATTGCGCAATAGACCGGGATCTTCCATGAACCGTCATCAATCTCTGCAATCCATGACGTAAGCGACTCTTCCGTAACAAACTCCGGGCGCGTCTCTGCGATGACAACCTTCCCCCGGAACGCCCGGGCGATCTCCGTCCGCACAGACGGGGGGATTTCGCGGGGATCGAAAAAACTTCCCGAAGTGAAAATTTTCACCATCCGGTACTGGTCCTGCCGGTAGGTTGCCATAACCCATGCGAGCTGGGAGAGGAGATACTCGTCATAAGCGCCCGGCCCTGATGCCGGGGTATACCGTTCATGGCGGTAACTGCACATGAAGCACCGGTTCCAGGCGCACCCTGCAGTCCGGAAGATGACGGTTAAGCAGGGGAGGATCTCGTCGCTGAGGCGATCGCTTCCGAGCCACGAAGCCATGGGACGGGTTGGTTCTTTGGAAATCATTAACAGTCTAGTAGTTGACCTTAGTGCAATGTATAAGCTCGTCCTGTCATTGCTGGGACTTGTCTTTTTATGCGGGGCCGTATCAGCGTACCAGATCAACATCGATGCGCCCGCCACCCTCACGGTAGGAAAACCACTCATTGTTTCCGGAACCACCAATTTCGGGATCGGTACTCCCATCGATGTCGTCCTCTACCACCAGCTGACAAGCACGACCGAGATAAAACGGAAGATCGCCTACGTGCAGTCCGACCATACCTTCCGTGCCGTCTTCGATACGACAAACCTTGAAAAAGGTATCTACAAGGTCGAAGTGCCGGCAAGCGGGCTTGGGGATTCTGTCAACATGCGGCAGGTCGAACTGGTCGACCGGTCTGACGAGATATACCTGTACCCGGGTGTCACGCCGCAGGAATTTACCGGAACACTCGCAATTTCCGGTACGCTTGCCGGAAACAAGAATACCGGCATCCAGGTTGAGGTGACCGGGCCGGACGGTTTCCGGGTCTTCGGTCCCAAGTTCATACCGACCGATGCTTCGGGCATCTTCACGCTGCAGCTCCCCATAACGGCTGTCGGCACATACCAGGTTGGGTTCACGGACACCCAGGGGTATATCGGGACCAGGGCGATCGTTGTTACCGGTGGCATCGCAACCGGAATCCCGTCTGCCACACCTTCCGTTATAAAACTCTCTGCCCATGCAAAATCTTCCCGCGACGCCCCGGCTTATTTCGAGGTGAGATCCGGTTCCGGGACCATGGCAGTCTATACCTCATCGGATATCAACTGGGTCATCGAGTACGCTGATAAAACCGGTACCGTTCATACGGTCAACGATCACGGGGAACTCAACCCCGAACAGGTCGAGATACCGGGTGATGGCGGCCCGGTGTATTTCAAAGTGTATCCGTACCTTGGCTCCGACATCGGTGAAGTCTTCCTGTATGTCGAGAACGCCCGGTCCCTCCAGGTGAGCCCGACGGTCCCTGCGGTGTTCCAGGGATCCAATGTCAATATAGCAGCAGCCCCTGCGACGCAGGCACCGTTAAGCCCGGTTGCCGCTCTCGGTGCTCTTCTTTCTGTTGTTTTTCTCCTACGCTTCCGGAAATAAGACAATTAAAATTCGGGCACAGGGATCCGGTGACGTGTTATCCCATAAAAATCCGGTTTTAAGAAGGCTTTTTTAGATTGCCAGACAAATGCGTATTCCTGGCCGGGGTAGTCTAGTCCGGGAAGGCGTTGGTCTTGAAAACCAATGGTGCCCTGCACCTCAAGAGTTCAAATCTCTTCCCCGGCGTAAATTTTTTATACATCCATACATCGTATACGTCCTTGTCCGAAACATCGGTTCATTGTGTTACCAGCAGCACGTTGATCGCATCACTGTTTTTATCAACCGCAGGAACCCAATAGTACAGTTTAATACAAGAGGATCGTCAATGTGTGTGGCTGTTCCGGCGGAAGTGCTGGAGATTAAGGAGGGAAATGTCGGGGTTGTCGATTACGGTAACCTCCGGCAGGAAGTGCGGCTCGATCTCGTTGATGTGAAGATCGGGGAATTCGTGCTCGTCCATGTCGGTTTTGCCATCCAGAAGCTCTCCCGGGAAGAGGGGCTTGAGACACGGGAGATCTTCAGGCAGGTATATGCGGCACTGGAGGAGTGATGCACGAGTACGGGATCGCCTATGACCTCTATGCCACGGCACGCCGTGCCGCACTGGAGAACAAGGCCGATCGCGTGCTGAAAGTCAATGTCGATGTCGGAAAGCTTGCCATGGTGAATCCGGAACAGGTGATGTTTCTCTTCAACATTATCCGGGAAGACGATCCTCTCTTTACAAAAACCACGCTTGAATGCCGCGAGGTTCCCCCGGAGACCTCCTGCTCCTGCGGGTACCACGGGACCGAGATCCATGTCTGCCCGGATTGCGGGGCGCTTCCGGAGATCGTCAAAGGCAGGGAGATTGTTGTGACAAATATCGAGATCGAGGTGGACGATTAGATGAAAGTATCCATGATGCATGGTGCCGGCGGGGAAGTGATGGGAGAACTCCTAAAGACCCTGACACGGTTCAAAAACAACAATGCCGGAGGAGTAGGCCTTGAGGCGCTCGATGACGGAGCGGTGATCCCGTTTGCCGGGCAGAACCTTGTTTTTACGACGGACTCGCATATCGTCCGCCCGATATTCTTTCCAGGGGGGGACATCGGACGGATTGCCATCTCCGGTACGGTCAACGATCTCGCCATGATGGGTGCAGAGCCCATCGCGCTCTCCTGCGGGATGATCATTGAGGAGGGCTTCGAGATCTCCGACCTCGAGCGGATCGTAGCATCGATGGATAGTACGCTTGGCGAGGCGGGAGCAAGCCTCGTTACCGGCGATACCAAGGTGATGGAGAGAGGCGCCATTGACGGCATCGCGATCAATACCGCGGGGATTGGCGTTGCGAGCACTGTGATCCGCGACAACGGGCTTATGCGAGGGGATGAGATCATTGTCTCCGGCACGCTTGGCGATCACGGGATCGCGATCATGGCGCACCGGGAAGGATTCGATCTCGGCGAACAGATCCAATCGGATGTCTCGCCCCTGAACAGTCTGATGGAGAAGGCTCTTGCCGCCGGCACAATCCATGCCGCCAAGGATCCCACGCGGGGCGGTTTTGCCAACGCGATCAACGAGATGGCACGTAAAAGCAAAGTCTCCGTACGGGTCCGCGAGACCGATCTCCCGATCCGCAGGAGCGTCCGGAGCGCTGCAGGCATGCTGGGCATCGATCCCCTCGAAGTGGCAAACGAGGGAAAAGTTGTCATGGGCGTCCCGGCTTCCGATGCCGATTCGATCCTTGCCGCACTCCGGTCTCACAAGTACGGGAAGGATGCCGCGATCATTGGCACGGTTGTAAAAGGTTCCAACGTCATCATGGAGACCTCGATTGGGGGCGAACGGTTCATCGAACCGCCTATGGGAGACCCGGTGCCCCGGGTCTGTTGAATGTCCGGGTGTTTTTTTATGTACCGTATCGCGTCGCTGGTGTAGACTGAATCTATTTTTTACCCGGAACAATAACACTATACATGAGGGGCTCGACCCATGAAGGATAAGAACCCAGCTGCCGGTGGATCTGATGAGGAGAGACAGAAACCGAAGATCAGCCGGGGCGTCATTGCAGGGATTGCAATCCTGCTTATCGCAGCCGTCGTCTTTGCTGTCATATTGTTAGGAAATACAGGAACAAATATATCGTCGCAGAATTGCGATACGCAGACCGGAACCTGTGCGCTTACAACGTGGACGACAGCGACACCGGTGGTTCCTGTAAAATCGGCACGGCCCTTGGTTGAGCTCTGGATCATGTCGTTCTGCCCGTATGGCGTTCAGATGGAGACGGTTTTCAGGCCGGTTGCTGAACTGTTGGGCACCAGCACCGATATCAGGGTGCGGTACATCGCTACGGTTTCAGGCACCGATCTCTCGACCGCAAAGTCCCTCCACGGGAATGCCGAAGCGATCGAAGATGTCCGCCAGCTCTGCATTGCCTCGCATGCACCGGAGAAGTACTGGAGTTATATCGCTGCTTTCGATGCGCAGTGCTATCCGGTATGGACAAACCAGACCCTGCTCTCTTCCTGCCAGGCGAAGGTAATCTCGGATCTGGGTATTCCCGCCGACAGTATCAGCCAGTGTATCACGGGATCCGAGGGTTTCAGACTGCTAAAATCTGAATCCGACCAGGCCAGCAGCACCGGGACTACGGGATCCCCCACACTCTATATCAACGGCCAGAAGTATACCGGTAGCCGGAACCCGGAGGCGATCAAACAGGGGATCTGCGGGCACTTTGATGTGGCACCCGCCTCCTGTAACACCAATCTCACCACCCAGACGGCGGCAGCATCGGGAAGCTGCTGATTTTTTCTTCCGTTTCGGTCAAGAGACCGACTGGACAAGGAATTCCCGTCAGCCAGGACTGGGGATAAAGAATCCGTTTTTTAGGAAAACCGTCTTTTTCAGGGAACTGTTGTACCCCAGAATGGCGACAGGATTCTTGGGATCAAAAGAATCAGGCAAGGAATGATTCGAGGAGGGCGAGAGCTTCCCGTTCGCGGGATCCCCCGCATTTTTTTACGATTCTCCGGTTGTAATCGATGAGATTTCCAAGTTCCGGATCCTTTGTGATCCGGTACCGGGTCGCATGGACGGTCGCCTCGATAATGGCAGAGAAGCCCCGGTTGACCGGGTGCGGCCGGCAGGTGATGACCTTCTCAAGGATGGGGACGAGCCGTACAATCATCGATTCGGATCCCCGCTGTTCGATGATTGCGGAAAACGCGATCCACGCCTCCGCATCCGCGAGCCGGTCCATCGGGGTGCCGTTGACGGTCTCCCCATAGAATGCAGATCCGGGCAGGTCGGAGAATGCCGTCCTGACATACATCACCGGGTCATGGATGATGTTTGCAACAATCCAGCGGTCCCGGGCAATATTCTTCTCCGTGTGGGACCCGGTAAAGCAGACCAGCCGGAATATCCCGTCCCGGCAGATGATCCCCATGGGTGCCGCATTGCCCCGGGTGGTTGCGATCACCTCGTTGATCCCTTCGGTCAGGATTCCCATGACCATCCCTCCGACAAGGCAACGTAGATTGCGGCGATCGTGATATCGGCAGTAGAACCGGGGTTGATGCCATTTTCGATGCATTCGGCATCGAATTGTTCCAGCGGATATTTTCCGTCGAGAACCAGCCGGGCCTTCGCAATGACGCGGTCGGCAACCTCCCGCCCGTGTTTTTTCACAATAAACGTGTCCGGTTCCGTTGCAAGGAGTGTTAAAAACATCTGGACGATGGCGTCCCTGCCCGGGCCGATTGCATGGAGGAGATCTGCGCCGCGCCGGGTTAAGGGAAACCCGGTCACCCATTCGCGGGCAACCATATCGTTCTTCGCCGAATGCTCCATGACATCCAGGAGTGTCATCCCCTGGTCGCGGAGCATGTCGAGGGCTTTTGGATCGTTGATGTCGATGGCATCGGTCGGGTAGGTCCGGACTGCGGTTAACGCAAACGCCCGGTAGAATGCGACAGCGTCGGCAACATCCGTCTTTCCTACAGCATCCAGTGCACCTTTGATGCTGCCACCGTATACGAGCGGGATTAAGAGAATGAACGCCCCGAAATGGGTGTTGCCGCCGGAATGGCAGCTGGTCTGTTGCACCGCGTGCCGGATGATCTCCCCGATCCGGCCCGTGCCGCGTTCCGCTTCTTCGAGCGCCGGCCGTGCGAGGATTGTCGATGCAAGAAAATGTTCGAGCCGGGTATCGGGATAATCGTGGCACCGGTCCACGTTCCCCGGTTTCGGGTAGGCGCAGACCTCGAGCATCATTGCCATCTGGGCCCGGTCAGCACGACTCGTCAGTTGGCACATCATGGAAGACACGGCTCATGATCTTTTCAGAGAGCTCGTGTTTCAACTGCATATACTCTTTCTTTGAGAGCCCGGTCTGCCGGAGCGTCATGTCCCGGAACATACAGGGAGAGGAGGTCTTGCAGCACCACGCAAGGCTTCCGAAACAGGTCTGCGGCCCGGTCTCGAGCGGGGTTCCCTTGACCGACGAGAGCTTGAGCGTCATGTAATCTTTCTTCCCGATCCCGATCCGGTTGAGAGTCGGGATGAGCGGGCAGTCCTTGACCGGCATGCAACAGAACGTGAGTGCCCGGATATCTCCGCCCCGGCAGAGCTGCTTGGGCGAGTTGTACCACCCTTCCTCGTCCGCGTACCGGGTGATGGCGGCATCCAGCCCGGAGAGGGTCCGCACATCGGATTTCCGTGCGAGGGAGACAAGGTCTGCACCGTGCGAGAACCGGTCCCGCATGACATCAAAGGTGTTGATGGAATTGTTGGCGATGAGAACGAGCGGGCAGCTGTTCCGGATCTGCCGGAGTTTCGGCGTGCCAAAGTCCATCAGGTCGATATGGAGGATGTCTGCCCCTGCGCACCAGAGCCTGCGGGCGAGCCGGGTATCGTCCGCCGCAACACCGGCCCGGATCTTGACCGAGACCGTGACATCGAGAGTTTTTAATGCCCGTATAACCTTTACGAGATCTTCCGGGTTTTTAAGAAAATGCTCCCCGCATCCGGCGGCAACCATCGGCGCCTGCCGGCAGTGGGCGTCGATCTCGTAGATGACAGAATCGCCAAGAGCCTCCGCAAGGGAACGGTATGATTCCGGGGAACTCCCGCGAAGGTTGAGGCCGGTGACGACATCGCTCCCGTCCAGTTTCTTGATCTGGCCTGAGAGCTCCTCAACCGGATCCTCGTACAGGAACTCCTTTCGATCCCCGGACCCTGCAAGCGCCCGGGCCGCCGCCATTGTGTTAGGATCTATGGAATATCCGCCGATGAATGCTGCGCCGATATGGTCTTTACGCTCAAGGACATAGTCCGCATCGACAATCCCCGCCATGGAAGCGACAGCAACCGGGGTTCTGACAATGCGGTCGTTGAGGATCAGACCGAAGCGTTCAAAGGCATCTGTCATGAGTTCATATCAATTGCGAGTATTCGGATAAAATTACTTCGCATTATGACTGTTGTCCGCGGGGTTTACGGGTTCAGGGTCTCAAGAACGTATTTCCCGTGCGACCGGACAAGCAGCGTCCCGCCCCGTGCGTCATCGACGGTAATCCCCTTGTTCTCCCGGAAATGCTCCATCACAATCTTCCACGGGATCAGGTAGGCCTCGTTGGGTTTTCCCGAGGTCCGGAACTCGACGGCAAGATACCCGGCCCGCCCGGTCTTACTGATGAAATCCGCAATGGCATCCACCTGGTGGACATTATTTTTATCTGAATGGAAGTGCTGCGAAAAGTAAAGTTTCTTGTCCATGATGGACTTGCATTCCACTGCGCAGTAAAACGACGGGTTGATGCAGTCGACGAGCACGTCCACGTACTGGGTGGAGAACTTGTGCTGCTTGAGCCGGTACGCGAACCCGCGGATATGCCGGGCCTCGAAAAAACGGTTGAAGCACTGCACGACTTCCCGCTCAAAATCACTCATGAGCAGTACGTTTACCTGCCGGCATGAATATCCTTTTTTAATCCGGACTCAGGGACCGGATGCTTTGCTCCCGGGCTGGAAAAATGGCACAGAGGCGGGAGCGAACCGTAAACGCCCGAAAAAAATTCGATGATTCCGGACCAGAATTACCGTGCAGTTGTTTCCCCGGCTGCTGACGGAATTTTATGCACGGGTCTTGCATATTAAGCCGGTTTGGTAATAATTTTTAACGATGCGGGTATTATTATGTGTTATATGGGACAGAAGGGAATGTTACTTGTCGGGCATGGCAGCACCATGCCATACAATAAGAACCTCGTCGAAAAGACCGCTGAAATGATCCGTGCACAGAACAACGGTTTTATCGTCCGGTGCGGGTTCATGAATATCAACTCCCCTTCCATCAAGGATGCCCTCAGCGAGTTCCGGCACGATCCGATTGACACGCTCGTTGTCGTGCCGCTCTTCCTTGCAAAAGGGGTCCACATAGAAAAAGACATTCCCGGAGAGATCGGTCTTCCCGAAGGGGCCAAGAAAGGGACGTTTGTGATGAACGGGAAGAGCATTCCGCTCGTGTACGCAGATCCTATCGGGAGCGATCCCCTGCTTGCGTCCCTGATGGTCAAGAATGCGCAGGCAGCACTCAGACTTCTCTGATTTTTTTTATGAGGATCCTGGTACTCGATACCATTCATGGCGGGAACGTGATTGGGTCAGCATTTGAATCGGCCGGTTTAACGGTCGACAGGGTCGATGTCTACCGGAACGACAGTATGGTCGATGCAGACACGGCAGAGACCCGGTCGTATGATCTCGTGATTGCCCCGGTCCATCTCGATCCCGATTACTCCCTTCTCAGGTCACAGGATGCACCGGTCATCTCCCACCATGAAGCGGTGCGCATGCTGCTTTCCGACAAAGTCCCGCACCCGATGATCGAGATCACCGGGGCACGGGGAAAGACGACGACGGCGCATGCGCTTGCCTCAGTCATGCCGGGGGCTGGCGTACTCCTCAGCTCTCGGGGCCTGACAATGTACCCGGAACAGAAAAACCTCATGCACACGAGCATCACGCCGGCGTCCATCCTCCCTGCCGCCCGTGCCGCGGAGAAGTGCGGAGGCTTCTTGATCGCAGAGGAATCGCTCGGGGTGACCGGCGCGGGTGACCTTGCAATCCTGACATCGGACATGACGTACCGGTTCGCCGCGGGAAAGAGGGACGCACTTGCCCAGAAGATCATGGCGCTCCGGTCCTGCAGGAACGTGCTCCTCCCACCGGGGATTGCCTGCGACCTTCCCGCTGCCATTCATCTGGAAAATGTTGCTAAGGTTACGGGGACGCAGTGCCGGATCTCGGGAGAGAATTTTTCCGGCAATTTTTCAAGCGACCTCTTAAAGGAGGATGCATACCGGATCCCGCTCATGCTGGCCGGGACTGCTGCCTGCATGCTGGGAATAAATCCCGTCGGACTCTCCGGTTTCACCGGTGTTGAAGGCCGGATGCATGTCAGGAAGGAAGGGGATCTTCTCATCGTAGACAACGCCAATTCCGGGACGAACCGGGATACCACGATTGCCGCCGCCAAGCTCGCACGCGAGAAGAGCGGGGAGAATTCTCTCACGCTTGTGATTGGCATCGAAGACGGCGACGGCAAGGTCTGCGAAGGATTCCCGGACGATGAGATCGTGGATACCATCTGCCGGATCCGCCCGGCCCGGCTCATCCTCGTGGGATCGGTGCTGGACCCGCCAATCCTCCCGCCAGAAGCTACCGCAGGGATGTATATCTACCGCGCCCCGTCGCTTACTGCCGCACGGGAGTCTGCTGTCCGCGCGACGGGGCACGGACCGATCGTGCTCGCGGTCAAGACATGGAGATAAGAATGAAGTTCATGCACCCCCGCCCCAGTTCGATTGTCGCGGCGCTCTACACCGCACGGGACTTAAAAGTCGATGTCGCGATCCTGCACGGCCCCTCCGGCTGCTCCTTCAAGCATGCTCGACTCCTCGAAGAGGACGGGATGCGGGTGCTGACAACCTCGCTTGCGGACAACGAGTTCATCTTTGGTGGTGAAAAACCGCTCGAAGACGTGCTCCGGTATGCAGAGGAGAAGTTTTCGCCGGAACGAATGGCCGTGATCGGGACCTGCGTTGCCATGATCATTGGCGAAGACCTCCGGTCCGCGATCACGACCGCCGGCATCACGACCCCGACAATCGCGGTTGACATCCATGCCGGGTATCCGGAAAATATTGCCGGTGTCCTTGCAACGCTGGAGTCCGCAGCGGAAGCAGGATGGATCAGTGGCGAGGAGATGGCACGCCAGCGTCTCATGATGGAAGCGGCAAATGAGGTCGAACGGCTCCGGGGTGCGGCGTCGCAGGCATATATCGAGCCGACTCGGGGGGATCTCAAGCACGTTGCCGGCCTGCGCCTGATGGAACTGGCACGGAACGGGAAGAAAGGGGTCGCAATCCTAAACGCCAAGAAAGAGACGGCGTACATGTTTGCCGACGAACTTATCGCGCTGCATGATATCTGCCCGGATGCCGCCGTAACCTATATCGCAAACCTCGAACAGCGGGGACTTGCCAAGGTCCGGGAAGATGCCGGGCGCATCCTTGCCGGCATGAACGGGAAGGGCGTTACTCCCGAATGCATCGGTGCACTGGACGAGTACGGGGCAAACGGGGAGAACCTTGGGAGAAGGATCCGTGAGCTCGCGCCGGATTTCGCGCTCATTGCCGGTGTCCCCCATGCCATCCCGCCGGAATACACGGATGGAATCGAATGCTTCTCCATAACCAACGGCCCCCGCCAGGTTGCGCCGTTAAAAGCGATCGGGCACAGGCACGTGATGGTCGAGGTCGACCTGCACCCAAAGACGCTGGGCGTCCGCTCGATCATTGAGAGCGAGTTCGGTGCGGTCCTCCGGAGCCTGCGATGAAAACTATCCTCATCACCGGCGACCGTTCGGGATCGGGAAAGACCAGCATCACGCTCGCGCTCGCAGCGCTCCTTGCAAAGGACAGGACGGTCCAGACCTTCAAGGTCGGGATGGATTATATCGACCCGTCTTACCTCTCCGCCGCATCGGGACGGCCGTGCAGGAACCTTGACAGTTTCGCAATGGATGCAGACATCATCCGCAGGATCTTCGACCACGGGTGCCGCGGGGCCGATATCGCTATTATCGAGGGGGTCCGGGGCTTATTCGAAGGCGCCGAAGCGCTCGGAGATACCGGGAGCACGGCTTCGATCGCAAAGACGCTCGATGTTCCTGTAGTTCTCGTCGTCTCCGCACGCAGCATCACCCGGAGCGCTGCTGCAATCGTTAATGGGTTCCAGGCGTTCGACCCGGAGATCCGGATCGCGGGGGTTATCCTCAACAACGTCAAGAGCAACAGCCACCGGGACAAGGCGGTTGCCGCAATCGAGCATTACTGCAATGTGCCGGTGATCGGTACGATCCCCCGGATGGAGGAGATGGAACTTGCGATGCGCCATCTCGGGCTCGTCCCGTTCCGGGAAGGCGAACGGAGCAGGGAGTTCCGGGAACGGATCGATACAATCACGAAGATCATCGGGCAGCATGTAGATCTCGACCGGTTCCGGGCGCTCATGAAATCATTCCCAGCGAGAAAGAGGGTGTCCCCGTTCTTCCGGAAGAAAAACCCGGACATCCGTATCGGCGTTGCCCTTGACGAGGCATTCAACTTCTACTACGCGGACCTCTTTGACATACTCCCTTCGCTTGGCGCAGAAGTCGTCCTGTTCAGCCCGATCCATGACCGGCTGCCGGATGCGGACGGGTTCATCATCGGGGGGGGATACCCGGAACTTTTCCTTCCGGAACTGGAAGGAAATGACGGGATGAAGGCCGCCATTCGGGAAATATCCGGAAACAGAGTCCCGCTCTACGCGGAGTGCGGGGGACTGATGTATCTCACCGACCGGATCCGGATTGAGAAGGACCGGACCGGTGCCGCGGTCAGCCGGTCGGCAGAGATGTGTGGGATTTTTTCCGGGGAGGCACGGATCCCGGCCCGGCGCGTGATCAGCTATGTTGAAGGGACGAGTGCTGCTGCATCCCCGTTCGGAGCCGCAAAGTTCCGGGGCCACGAGTTCCACTACTCCGACGTCATCCTTGACAAGGCGACAAAATATGCGTACCGGCTCTCGCGCGGGACCGGTATCCGGGACAACCGTGACGGCGCGATTGTGAAAAACACGCTCGGGAGTTACACGCATCTCCACCCGGTCCCCGGCTGGCAGATGTTTTCGCATTTCGTGGCATTGTGCCGGAAACAGGCCGGGAAAGACCGGGCCTGATCCGGAAGATTCGTGCTTCTGAAGGAATCCGTTCCGAACCGTTCTTCCCTGCACGATTTTTTCGTATCGCTGTCATTTTTATTCGATTCGTGTAAAAAAACGTAAAAACCCCGGCACCCTATATCAACATTATGTTGATCTATATCGATGGCAAGTACCTGCCGGCGGACCAGGCTAAGATCTCGGTCTTCGATCATGGATTCCTGTACGGCGACGGTGTGTTTGAGGGAATACGCGCCTACAACGGGAAAGTCTTCCGGTTAAAGGAGCACCTGGACCGGTTTTACGACTCGGCAAAGACCATCGATCTGATCCCGCCGCTCTCCAAAGACGAGATGGGCGAGGTCATCTGCGAAGTCCTGCGCAGGAACAAGCTGGACAACGCCTACATCCGGCCTATCATCAGCCGCGGCTACGGGGATCTCGGGCTCGATCCGCGCAAGTGCAAAAAGCCGACCGTTGTCGTGATCGCGACCGGCTGGGGCGCGATGTACGGCGACCTGTACGAGAAAGGCCTGAAAGCGATCACGGTCTCGGTCCGGAGGAACCCGGCTGAGTCGCTCCCGCCGAATGTGAAAAGCCTCAACTACCTCAACAACATCCTTGCGAAGATCGAGGCGAACTACAAGGGCGGCGACGAGGCGATCTTCTTCGACACGAACGGCTATGTCGCGGAAGGCTCGGGCGACAACCTGTACATCGTCAAGAACGGCGAGATTTTGACTCCGCACACGCTCAACAACCTCCGGGGCGTTACCCGGATGGTCGTCCTCGAGATCGCGCAGCGGCTCGGGATCCCCTGCCGCGAGCAGAACCTCGGGTATTTCGATCTCTACTCTGCGGATGAAGTGATGTGTTCGGGAACCGCGGCAGAAGTCGCGCCGATCACGTGGATCGACGGCCGGGTCATCGGAAATGGTCGGGTCGGCCCGGTTGCCCGTCAGCTGATGGCCGCATTCCAGACGGTCACCAAGAATGAAGGCCATCCGATCAAGGCAAAGTACGGCGGTAAGGTTGCCGGTGCAAAGAAAACGGCGGCAAAGCCCGTGGCGAAGAAGGCGGTCGTAAAGAAGATTGTTGCAAAGAAACCTGTCGCAAAGAAGGCGGGGAAGGGAAGGAGATAATCTTTTCTCCGGCAGCTGGCGGCTTGCATCGGATGCTGTCGTTCTTCAGACCCGACGTCCCCGCCCTCCGGTTCCATAACCTATTTATCAGGACGAGTAAAATTAGTTAAAGCAACGCGCTGCTATAGTGTAGACCGGCCAATCATGCGGGCCTTTCACGCCCGCGACAGGGGTTCGAATCCCCTTAGCAGCACTTTTTATTCGTTGATTCTCTTTTATGGCTGTCGTAATTTCCCGAACAATATCCCACTCATCACAAACAGTAGAATGGTCAGGAATTGCCTCTTCGATGAAACACGGTCAATAATTCCTGTCCCAGCAATCCGGTTCTGCGAACCGTTTTAATCAGTGTCCCCCGGGCTCCATCATGAGAATGAATAAAAAAAGATAATTGTAAAATATCCGCCCCCACAAATAAAAGGTGGGGCAGATGGATTTACCGGAACTAATCAAAATCTGTAGGACAGAACAAAGAGCAGTAGACTATCTTTTTCAAGAAATTTAGAGAACCCGAGGGATCAATTGCCCGTCGTATGGCAGTCCAGAATATTACCAGATGAACCAGAAGCGATTGCGGTGTAAACGCTGTCGAAGAGACTATTCCCCGTTTTCCGGAACACCGATATCAGGATTAAAAATCTCCATTGTCTCCTTACTTCTTCTCATAATATTATTCGAACTGGAAATCAGTGCCAGGAAAGCAAGTACTCAACTCGAAATCAGTTATCCAACGACCCTCAAGGCATTTGAGTTATTCCGAAGATCAATTGCCAGTCACCTTGCAGAGAATGACAATCTCCTGAAAGGAGAGATTGAAGCCGATGAATCATACTTTGGTGGAAGACGAAAGGGAAAACGGGGCCGCGGAGCCGGTCACAAGACAATCGTATTCGGGATCCTGGAGCGGGGTGGGAAGGTTTCAGTCAGTATTCTCACGAATGTAAAATCTGAATCCCTGATGACTGAAACCGTCAAAAAAGTTAGAAGGGGTTCTATCGTTTACACCGACAAATAGTGCGGTTATGATTCTCTTATGTTCTGCGGATACCGGCATCTCAATATCGACCACCGATACAAGTTCAAACAAGGGAAAGTCTACATCAACGGCATTGAAGGATTCTGGTCTTTTGCCAAAGAACGTCTGATGAAACATCATGGAATCTCGAAAGAAAAGTTCCTCTATTACATTAAGGAAATGGAATGGAGATATAATAACAGAGATAAAGTGTTATTTATCGACTTGGTTCACATCATTTTAGGGGCTGATCTTTGATAATTACCTAAACTTCTTTTACCGCGACCATCCGTCACAATTGGCCGGCACATGACAATCCGAAATTGCGGAGAATTTCCGTGCCTCCCTTTCGGATCTTGGATCAGGGTTGAGCAACCGGATCGACCGGGTCCGGCAGATGCCCGGGGGCAGACCGTTGAAATCCTTATTTTGATTTTTCATACTGGTGGCTTATATTGAGTAATCGCCAAAAAAAGATCCGGCAACCGGAGATCGGTGTCCGGCCGTAGTTCCGGTCTTACGCCCCGACAAGCGTGTGGGACTTCACGACCTGCGGGATGGATTTTTTATCGGGACGGTGTTCGTGGAACTGCCGGAGCGAGACCGTGAGATCCCGGGTGAAGGCAAAGTACCCGATCTGGGTTGTCTTGCATAGTTTCATCGCCATGTCGTAGAGCCCGCGGGGATCGGGGCGCGCCTCGCCAAGCCAGATATGGAAGATGTTGCCCCCGTCCACAATCGGGAAGAAGACATGCTCGATCTCCATGCGTTTTGTGAGCGGGACATCCGCCCCGGGTGCAACATGCGTCCCGTTCGTGTAGTAGATGGGCAGATCCCGGCTCTTCCCAAGGCGCGGGACTGCGGCGGCAACGTCGCCCTTGATCACCCGGATTGCCGCATCATGGAACCGCTTGTCAATGAGATCGGCGACCGCAAACCGCTGCCCGGTCGTCTCGGCAGGTGTCCGGGCAAGCGCGATGGTCATGCCGTTCTCCTGCGAGAGTCTGCGGGCATAGATCTCCATCTCGGTCATGGCGCGGACGGCAAGCTTGAATGCAGCCTTGGACTCGTGGATCTGGGAACCGGTATGGTGCTGGACCATCTCGTTGACCCCGACCACGCCGATCGTGTACACGAGCCCTTCGAGATCCACGGCAATGGCGCCGCGCTCACCTGTGTTGGGATCCTTGGGCCGCTGCATCGCAAACGGCATCCGGCTGTGGGCCCGGATGAGATCCATCCAGCGCCGCTTGATCCGGAAGAGATCGACTGCCACGTCCATGAGGCTCTTTAACTCGGCAAAGAGCCGCTCGTCGCTCCCTTCTGCCTTGTACGCCGCACGGGGGCAGTTGACCGAGACCACCTGCCACGATCCCATCGAGAAGTGCTTTCCGTCCTCAAAGAAGAGTTTCCGGTTGAAATCGGAGTCCTTGTCTGCAACGGCCGAGAACTGGTAGGCGCAGCACTGGTAGCACGAGATCCCTTTCCCCGCACCACGGTAGGCCGGGAGCTGGTTATCGTAGTACGGCGTCCCGAACTTGCTTGCGAGCTCGAAGGTCATGAGGTAGAGTTCCCGGTAGGTCGGGAGATCGGGGTTCTTGTCGTTGAATTCCTCGCGTTCCTCCATGAAGTCCGGCTCAATCGAGATCTCGGGCTTGGGGAAATTGAACGGCTTTCCCCAGTAATCGCCCTCGATCATGACCTCCATGAGCGCCTTGAAGAGGAGCCGGACCTCCCGCTCGAATTCGCCATAGGTCCGTTTCTGCCCGCCATCCCTGCCGTCCCAGACCTTTCCTTTGTACACACAGGGCTTGTCGATCCAGAGCTTCGGCACGCCCGGCGAGAGCTGGATGGACGAGAAGACGAGCTGCCCGCCGCGTGCGACCATCATCTGGGTCATCTCGTACACGAACATCTGGATGAGCTGCTTGATCCCTTCATATTCCATCTTCTCGACGTACGGGGCGAGGAAGGTTAAGAAATTGTAATAGCCCTGCCCGCCGGCAAAGTTGGTCTGGGCCGATCCGAGGGCTTTGACCGCATGGAGGATGGCAACCTCCGCACGTTTCGCCGGGCCGGCAACCGACGCCTTCGTGCCGTTGCCGTCCGGCATGAGACCGTAGTAGAAGAAGTACCGGAGATCCCAGTCCTGGCAGAACGGCCGGGTCCCGAAGTATTCGAGGTCATGGATATGCATGTCGCCGGCAAGATGGTGATCGGCGATCTGGGGGGGGAGCTGGAGAAGGTACTGCTCCTTGCTGATCTTGTCCGCCTTCTTCTTGTGGGACGTCTCGGCGTTCT
>Ga0116171_10001776_pt1 | contig 21100 bp, 21 predicted proteins | sample AD_JPNHW2_MetaG_FD_89798 | JGI IMG/M metagenome (GOLD analysis project Ga0116171, IMG submission 89798) | Active sludge microbial communities of municipal wastewater-treating anaerobic digesters from Japan - AD_JPNHW2_MetaG | ecosystem: Engineered > Bioreactor > Anaerobic > Digestate | place... | reverse complement strand
TTGGTGGGCTGGTCGGTTGTCAGGCTTAACGGACGCAGCGTAGTCGTTCACCATAGCGTCAAACTCGTCGTCTGCCGGCGTCCTCTTTTCCCACTTCGTTTTTTGGCGAATTACCTTGTCCATTCTACGCGGCTCCTTTTCGCCATACAGAAGTGCGCCCACCGTGGTCTTGGTAGGAGGAGCGTCGATAGTCTTGAACCAGAGGACGCTTTCTCCGAGACCCTGCGAGAAGTGCGCGTCGATCCAGTTGAGCTGATCTTGCGTCAGTTTTGGACGGTCGCGGCTTATCACCACGTCGTACATGGCGATTCCATGAAACATAACCACGAGTCCGTGCCTCTCAATCATGCTTACTGCAGATGCTAGCGGGTCCATCATCAGGGTCTCGCGATTTTTCTTTGAGCGCGACCACAGGTTGACAAACTTCTCGAGAGCTGGAATGATCTTTGATCCGTCGTGGCGCATGAAGAAGACCCCATTCGAACCGATATAGCCGCGGCCAGAGGTGTCGAAAAACACCGCGCCTGTGAAAAAGATCTGTTCGATGATACTACGAGCCGTCATGCGTTCTAAATACAGCATGCCATCTGCTAAGCTAAAATCAGTTGAAATTCGAAATTGGGGAACTATTCGCGAGGCGAAGATCGATTTTCCAGACCGTGGGTTAGTGCTCGTTTCTGGCCCGATCGGAGCCGGAAAGACGCTGCTCGGTGAAGCTCTGTGCCGAGCGCTAGTTGGCGTTAAGGGAAGATTTACGCAAGTCGCACACTACGCCTGCGATGACTCCGGAAAGAATTCCTACGTCAAAATCGAGGCAGACCGTGGTGAAAAGCCGCTGGTTGTCGAACTTGGATACAAGTGCTCTGAGCTTTCTTCAACCGGTGAGGGATTCAGGTTCACCCACGACGGAAAGGTTGTCTGGCGCGATGTTATCTCATCAACTCGAGAGGAATTGATCAAAATCCTCGGGGTAACTCCTCAGCTGGCAGAGTGGGTGGTCTTTATCGACGGCGGGCTGAACTTTGCAACGCTGTCCCAGAAGGACGCGGTTGACCTCGTGATGGCGTCGCTTGCCACCCCTCCGTGGTCAAAATACCACAAGCACGCTTTGAAGGTCCTTGAAAAGTTCAAGAAGGAAGAAACCACCGCAGAGTCAGCCTATAATGAGGCCAAGAGAGCAGTCGACACCGTGACTCAGGACATCTCCGATGCTGAGGAAACTCTAAGCAGCGAGCGATCTGCCCACGAGAAAGAAAAGCTCGAGCATTCTGAAAAGCTCCAGAGAGCGGAAGACCGTCTTTCCAGAGCCAGAGAGGAGCTTAAGAAAAAGCAGGATGCGGTCGCTGACAAGCGAGAAGAGATCAAGGAAATCACCTCGAAAATAAGGAAGCTTGAGAACGACAGCGCTGAGAGCTACCACCAGATTGAGGTGAAGAAGCAGAAGATCAACAAGAAACTGTCTCAGGCTCGGTCGTTCAGACAGCGGCGTCTTGATCGAATTGAAGACCTAAAGTCAAATGCGCGAGCCGCCGAAAGAGCGCTTCAGGCCATGAAAGACGCTCCGACGTCATGCCCAAGGTGCAACCGTCCGTGGGACGCCCGACACAGCGCTCAAGAGCTTTCAGACCAACAGGCAAAAATCAATGGGATCAAGGAGCGCCAAAAGAAATTCGACGCTCTCGTTTCTGAAGCTGTTGCTGACGCCTCCACCTACAACGGCCAGTTAAACGTCCTTGACGAAGAGACCGCGGCGCTGGGTGTTCGGGATAAGGTCAAACAGCTTAGCGAGGATTGCGAGGACGTCGAAGATGAAATTTCAGCCTTAAACCGCGCCATCAGAACCGCGTCGGATGACATTGCGTCCATGGAGTCTTCGGTAGCGGTCCTTCGCCAAGGACCCGATGCGTCGAGGGTTAACCGCGCCGAAGCCGTCCTCGGTGAGCGGAAGCGCCAGCTCAAGTCTGCTGAGTTGCGAGTTGACACCTCTTCTGCCTCATTCAGTGACGCTAAGGAGGCCACGAAAGCCATAGCCTACTGGGTAGAAGGGTATGGGCCAACCGGCATCCCTAATATGATTCTGCGCGATTCTGTGGCACCTTTAAACGACATCGCGAAGAGAATCAGCCACATTATGACCGAGGGGACCCTTAATGTGTCATTCGCGACCACGAAGACGCTCGCTAGCGGTGAAGACCGATGCCAGCTGTCAATCAAGGTTGACAACAAGCTTGGGTGCAAGAGAGCAGAGGGAAGCTCGAAGGGCGAGCGTGGTGAGACAAACCTGATTGTTGCTGAGACATTCGCTGAAGTCGGGCAGGTTTGGAACAGAGTCGGATTCAGGTGGTATGACGAGGTGACTGGAAACTTCCAGCCATCAACGCGCCGCAGTCTGTTCAGCTACCTCAAGGAGCTAGCAAACAAGCTTGGGATTCTGATCTTCATTGTGGACCACCATGAGGAAGTCCAGAATTACGCCGATCACGTCCTCGAGGTATCGAAAGAAGGCAGGGTTACGAGCCTCGCGTGGAAGCGCTAGTGCTTGTAGCCGGTGTAGCTGTTTCCTACCTTGAGAGCCAGATCCATCGTGTTGTACAGCGATTTCTTGACGTCGTCCGCGTACGCCTGGACGTTCTGCTGAGTGATCGACGATGACAGCTGGCTTGTTCCAAAGTTGTTGGTGTGACTCGGGCGGTGCACAAACACGAACGAGGCTTCAAGCGTGGTAGGAATGTTGACCAGGGTAAAGTCTGGAGAGCAGATCCACGGACCACCAAACTTTGTCGAAACGTCCTTGACGTACCCCACGCAGCGCACGCCAGGAGCTTGTCCTCCGGCCTTGATCAAATCCAAAACTGCGGCGACTGGAAAGGCCACAGCATCCGCATCTTTGTCGTTAAGCGTGGGAGTGTCGCCGGTATTTGGTGACGCCGCCCCTTTTGCATCATCTCCTGCGGACTGCTTTGGCGTGAACGCTTCTCCAGCAGAAGTTGCAGAAATAAGACGGGCGCTGTCCCCGATCGGGAGAGTTAAGGAATGAAGCTTGGCTGCAATGTCAAGCAGCGTAAGGCCGGCCTGAGGACAGAAGGAGGAGTCGTAGGCATGCACTTTAAATGAAAACGGAATCTCCAGAGGAGTCGTTCCTTTGTACCTGTGATGCGACCCGTCTGGCGCAGTAAAATTCTCATAGACGACGTAATTGGCCTTGCGCGCCAGCTCTATGGAATCAGGCATCGCAGGGAAGTTGATGATCACCGCGTTTGACACGGTTGATCCACCCGTGAGGACTGACACTGATGCCGGAGTCAGCTGAGACACCAGAGACTTCAGAGATCCAAAACCGTACGTGCTAGTGCGGGAGTAAACTCGATTTTCGGTGAATGGAGAGAATAGCATGTTAGTGTCCTACTGGAACTGGAGCCCACCCGATGTGATTTCCAAGAGATCGGATTATGGCTTCGTTGTCGCGAGCATTCTCGCGCTTCTCGTTCTCCTGAGCTTCTTTTCTGGCGGTAGACACCATGACTCGGAGAGACTCAGCAATCTCTTCGTTCACTTCAAGCTGCTTCTTCAGGTACTCAGCAGTCTTCTGGTCGCTCTGTCCAGTTCCAAGGTTAAGCTGTGCTTTTGTGAGCTTGGCTGTCAGCAGGCTTTCGCGCTCGCGCATTCCTTTTCCAATTGCAATGGCGACGTCAATATCGGATAGGCCTTTCAGCTTTCCAATCTTCTTTTCCTTCTCAATGGCGTCGCGGATCTCGCTTGCAGAGGCGCCCTGCTCTGTCTTTGTGCGGACCATTCTCTTGACGTCCGTAGTAAAGGCGTCCTGCTTCGTGTAATCCTTCTTCTGAGCCATGAAGCTGGAAAAGAACTTCTGTTGCCAGTTGTCAAGCTTTCCACCCAGAGCAGCGTTTGCAATTTTGTACAGGCCGTAGGCGGCAACAGCCCCAATAATGACTGGAACAGCCGCTCCAGCTACCGCTCCAAGGCCTCCCATCATAGGGAGAAGCATGCGCATTGCTAGGGATGAAACACCAGACGAAGCCGCCTTTCCAAACAGCGTCGGAATTCTCCCGATCGCCCCGCTTGCGGCAGTAACGGCAGATGCTCCCCACTGGTACGCTTTGCTCATCGCAACCATCGATCTGAGATTCTCAAATCTTGCGACCATAAGGAGCTTCTGAAACTCGTATCCCTTAGTGAAGGCGGAGGTCAGGCGTTCCATTGATGTTGCAGCTGCTGCAGCGCTTCCTGCTCTGGTAACCACGCCTCCGTATCCAAAACCAGCGGGTCCAGGTCCCGGAGTCCCTCTTCCAGGAGATCCGCCTTTGTTCCCGATGATGTCTTTAATGGCGTCAAAAATTCCTGATCCGCGCTCAAGCGTTCCCTCAGTTGCTTGAGAAGCGGCGGCCGCAGCAGCGCTTTTAGCAGCCATAGCTGCAGCTCTGGCTAGAAAAATAAGGCTTGTAGTCAGAGAGTAAACCTGCTTAATGAGGTATGGTATGGCCATCAGCGCAAGGCCTTGAAGAGCGACTGTGATTCCTGGAATCTTTGAAACAGTTCCTATGAGTGAAGCAGCCGCCTTTGATAGCATCTGAATCGGAAGTAGAAGAGGCTGGACAACTTTAATGGCTAAAAAGCGCAAAGACCCGATCATTGAGTTTACCGCTTCTCCTGTCGTTACCAGCTGGTTTTTCCACGCCTGCTCAATGGTCGTCCTTGAGCCCATCTTCTTACTTGCGTCGTCCATCGCTGTGCTCAGTGATGAAAGCGCAAGGGTGCTCATTCCAGTCATTTCAGACAGACTTTCAAGAGCGCTCAAGCGCGCATCTCCACCGAGACCGCGCAAAGTGTTGTCAACCAGACTCCGCAAAGCTTTTGTCATGCGCTCAGCGCCGTCTTTTCCACCGAGGCTTTCGATGTTTTTGATGCCAAGCATGTGAGCGACGCCAGCGCCATCCAGGGTCGTGGTCATCCTGGTGTACATTGCTGTAAGCTCGCCAGTCACGCCAGTGGCAGATTTGAGCTGGCCTTCGATGCGGTTTAAAAACTCAGCAACCTCACTAGATCCTTTACCCATTCCAGTGCGCATCGTCGAAAGCGCGCGAGCGATGTTAATTGAAAACCGCGAGGCTTCATCCGCGCTAAGAGCTGTATCAGCAGTTACTCTTGCAATGCCATCGCCGACGCTCCTAACGTCGACTCCAAGACGCTGGAAAGCGCTGACTAGCTCCGCCCCGTGCTGGACGCTTACTCCAAGCCCCGAGTTCATCTGATAGACTAGTTTCGCGCTGTCAGCAAAGTTGCTGTTGAGGTCAATGCCGTACTCGGTCAGCGCATGCGCAACTACAGACATCTCTCTGGTTGAGGCTCCGGTTTCGGATTGAACCTTGTAAATCTTGGTGAGAAGGTCGTATCTTGCTGCGATGGATGAGTTCGCATGAATCAGAGACTCGTTCAGAGTCCGAGACGTGGAAAGCATCCCAGCAATGGTCGTTCCAGCAAGCACCAGCCATTTGACCTCAATCTTTCCGAGCTCAACGTACTCCTTGCGAGCTTCATTTTTCCACTTGATCTGCTGAAGCTCAAGCTCTGCCATCTTAACCTGCTTCTTTGCTAGGTCGTACTGGGCGTTTCCATCTTTGAGCCCCTTCTCAGAGAGATATGCGAGGGACTCTGACAGGGTCGCCAGGCGCTCGTCTGCGTTGCCGATGTCAATCAAGTCCTTCATCTGCGACACTTCTTTGAGCTCGTGATAGATGGATTTGACGTGGCGCCCTACGCCCGACATGCTCAGCAGCCACCCAGTGGCGCCGACAGACACAGCGTTTGTGATGGTGGAGAGAATGGACCAAGACTTCCCGAGCTGGTCAGACTCAGCGTGCGACCGCTCAATCGATGCATGGACGCCGCCGAGACTCTTCAGCGTGTCCTCCAAAATGGTAGCTTGGCTCACGCGCTAACTATTGCGACGGCTTCGGACCAATCACGACGGTGTTGGTATCCGTCCTGTGGTCGCACCAGAACTTGAAGGTGTCAGCGTATCCTGGCCGTATGTTGTCGAGATCGAACACGAACGGGCAACCATTTGACTCGCAAGAAGGAGAGCAGCAGACGTGCCACGAAAGATCGCGGCTCGGATAGAAGTGCATCTGGTCAATCAGCTGAAAGTGCGCTGTCAGCTGCGCCTGCGCCATCTCGTGGATCTTCTTGACGTCGTCCGTCTGCAAAATTTTCCAGAATGCAAGCGCATTCGTTCGGCTGGCATCCATGAACTTCTCGACATGCTCAGCCGGAAACGGCATGTCAAACGGTGCGTAGTAACGAAGAGGGTCCGGGTGGTGGTATACGAATGGCCTCTTTAAAACACCCCCGCCGTCCTGAGCGATAGCTTGGACGGCGGAGAGAGCAACAGCGATTACAACAGCTTTCATCTTTCGTTAAGAATACCGCGGTTGTAGAGCCACTCGGGTGGAGGGAGAGTGGCAGGAGGAGGGTTATACGCCGGCAATCCAGGCTCCTCAGTGAATGGCTCTCCATCATCGTTGTATCCTCGCTTGTACCACGCAGATAGGATTTCAAATATCTTCGACTTTTTTTGGTATTCGGCGTCGTACGCCTGCCTCTCTGCAGAGGCGTCAACATACCAGTTTTCGATCTTAAGGAAGCCGTCCATGCCATTCGTGAAACCGTGCCGCGCGTTGTACTGATCGAAGCTTTCGACGTACATCGTCTGTCGGTACTTCGGCTCCCAGGCGTTGACGTTAGTTCCTGCCGCCATAAGTTGGACGATCCAGCGCGACCGCGTTTCGTTCTCGTAGTAGACCTGGCCGAGGTAGACGTTGTAGTGCTTTGTGATGATCGGGTTCGGCGTCCATTGGTCCATGAACCACTCTGGAACGTCGGTGGCGTGAGGGCTGATCAAGGTCACGTTTCCTGATCCGTCGCGGACGTACATTTCGGCATATCCGATCGTACCTCCTGTTCCCGTGGTGTTTGTTTTAGCGTAGATCTGGGCGTATACGCTAGAGCTTGATGGATCTACCGCGGCGTAAGCTCTTACCCTGACTGACCCTCCTGCCGCAGCATCCACATAAACGTACCCGGGAGACCCCGCAGCTCCACTCCCGTTTTGCACTCCAGGTCTTCCTGGCTTTAAAGTGACGTCACCGCCGCTACCTGCTCCTCCGTTGTTTGGTCCTCCGTTACCGCCGGTTCCAGCAGTCAGCGCGACGCTTCCTCCGTTTCCTCCCATGCCCCCAGATTGCGCCGTCTGCGACGACCCGCTACCTCCAGATCCCGCAGTTGCAATAAATGATCCGCCGTTTCCTCCCCAGCGACCAGAGGTAAACGATCCCGCTATTAGCCCGTCACCGTTTGCTCCAGTTCCGGCGTAGTTTGTCATGCTAGTTCCTACTGCACCTATTGAGTCCACCACAAACGCCCCACCTGGGGTAGCGTACAGCGTCGCGTTTGTCGCGGCTTTCGTGTTAATCACGCTTTGAAGGTTGTTTGACGCCGTAATCATTTGATTCGACGTTGTCGTGATTGAGGTCTGCAGAGCGTTGGATGTGGTAATTCCGACCGAGTTAAGCGCATTGGACGTGGTAGTGATCGCCGTCTGGAGAGCGTTGGATGCAGTCGTGATTGAAGTTTGCAGCGAATTTGACGACAGGACAAGAGAGTTGGATGTTGTGGTTATCTGTCCTTGAAGGGCGTTCGATGACGTGGTAACTTGGCCGATTGGATTCAGCCCGTAAAGGTTGATGCCGTCAATCAACCAATTTACGACGTTCGTTTTTGTCGCGGGATTCCGCTCTCCTCCGAGCGGAAGTATGACCGGTGTGCCGGCATAACAAGATCCAGCGATAAACAATGTTGCGAGTGTTGCGTTTAACTTCATAAAACTAAGATGACACGGGCTGCTGCGCTACCCTGAAAGGTTCGATGGTGTTGAAAGGGTCTCCTAGGTCGTCGACCCCTATGTGAAGGTAGTTGCTTTCACCTGGAACGGCGAAGCACTGTCGGATCAAATTCTGAATTTTAAGCGCATCGGTTGTCGCGTGCAAGACAGGAGCATCAATAACGCAGTCAGTTGGGGTGCCGTCGTCTGCGACCCCAAGCACTCTGAGGTATAGGCCATTAGGAGATACGAAAAACAACCTCAGGTCATCCAGGATGATTTTGCTGCTGAAATCAGTGTTGTCGACCACTTCATCAACAATCTCTCCACTCGGGTCAACGTAGATGTTCCTGGTGAATGCCCCGTTTGGGCTCGAGAAAAGATACTTGAGTGAATCTCCAACGTTGGAGACCGTGGCGACAGGCGGGTTACTCGGAGGATTCCCAGCTGTTTGCCTTCCCGGTTCCGCAATGGGCGTAGTGAACAGCATCACGATCGCTGCTCTCACTCCGAAATTGTGCCCGCCTATAACTGCTTGCATGGCGTAACTACCAAAAAGGCCCGGAGCTTTCGCTCCGGGCCTTTCTCTTTTTGAAACAAGCAGTGGATTATGCTGCTCGGCAAAATTAAAAGGCGCGATGGGATGACTCACCGCGCCTTCAGCGATAAATGTTATCGTTTCGGGCGAAGCCCTACCACAGCTAACCGTAGTCCCACTTAAACGGGCGGGCTGCGCCCAGTATATGGTCACCCGCTGGCGTGATTACCAGCTTAAAATTCAAAAGATGTTGAATTGTCGCCACAGGTTTTGTTGACCGCCGCTGACGACAATAAGAACACCATTTTACTGCGGCTTTCTGGCAAACTGAGCTGGCGTGAATCGCACACGCGACGGGAAAGTGGGATCGTAGAATCCGACCTGGCCGCTTCCAGTTAGGTGCGAGAACTTCATCGGTCTCCACATTCCGCCGCGGAACTGGATCTCGATGTCATCGCCTTTGTTCATGCTGTAAAAACCAGAATTGTACGCAGAATCTTTGCGCACGTTGTTGCGATCATTTTTCGCTCTGACGTACTTGCTTATGAGATCTGCAGCGCCAGACCGCGCAGTCTGCTGATCGGCAGCGCTTGCTGTTCCGATCTTTTTGGCCATGCGTTCAGGAACGTTCCAGACCTTTCCGTCGTCTGACATGATGATCAGCACGCGTTGGCCTGGAACTTGGAGACCGTAAGCTTTAACCAGCGGGTTTCTCGACCCGGTGCGCCTGAGCTTAGTATCGGTGACAGTGCCACGGATCGTCTCACCGCGCCCGTTAAACTCTATTCGATCTCCAATATTCATGATTTAACTATGCCATTTGGCGTTTTGCGAATCCCGCCATCACTGACATTGGGCAGCGCCCCGTCAGCGGGAGGTTAATCACTCTCTTGGTGACGTTTGATGTCAAGCGAAGTAAACCTTCGTGGATCACCTCGAGGCTGAAATTCGTCATCGGCTCTTCGATTGAAGTCCCTTCCTGCATGACGCTTACCGCAGCCTCAAGCTCGGATAAGTCAATTTTAGGAACAGTATTCATACCGCTAATATAGCGCGAACGCGCAGAGTGTAAACGCTTTTTGTTAACCATATGCGATTATTCCTGCATCCAAGCGGCGTCGGCGTGGTCCTGGGCGGTAAGAGTGCGAAAATGAACCCACTTTCCATTGACAAGCTGCTCAACAGCAGTATCTGTTTTCTCCATTCCAGCGGCAGCTTCGTCAACCGTGGAGTATTCGTTGTGAGAAGGAATGTAGCGGAACAGGTTTCTCGCGCTTTCGTTGCCGCTCTTTCTGATCAGCTCGCCGCCAGTAATGTTTCCTCCGTTGTCTCGCGTTACGCGAACAGTCTCACCAGTGGATTTGAGAGCAGCCACAGGATCAGCATAACCAGTGATATTGCAAAGCTGAACCACGTTGTAGAAGCTTTCGTTATCGATGTTGTCTCTGGTAACTGTTTCGTTCGTAATCATGGTAGAACTATATCACGAAACGGAAATTTGTAAACATTTATTTGCAACTATTTTTTGTTCTACCAACTCATGATCTTGCTGACCACGTTTTTCAAGAATGAACCGCGCGAAGAAGAGCTGGTGCACTGCATCAAGCACAATCTTGACCAGCCATTTTTCAGCCGCGTCTTTATTTTCTGCGAGAGGGGGTACCTCCCACCTATTGAGCACCCGAAGCTGGAGTTTGTTAGCGTCAGTGACCGTCCCACATACGGAGCCTACTTCGAATTCGCCAATAAGTCATTGCTCGGAGAGTTCGTCGTGGTTTCAAATACAGACATCAAGTACGACAGCACAATGGAGCTGCTAGCGTCGCTTCCTCCGAGCCGCTGGGACAACCATCTGTTTTGCATCACTCGTGTAAATGAAGATGGCCAGCTTCAAAATCAGTGGTCGCAAGACACGTGGGTGTTCAAAGCTCCCATCTGCAAAATGCAAGATGACATCATACTTGGAATTGACGGATGCGACACCTATCTGGCGCAAAAAGCCGTAGAAGCAGGTTTAACCGTGAGCAACCCTTGCCACTCTGTTAGGTGTCATCACTACCATCGCAGCGGAGGACGCCGCGCAAGGCTAAATGGATCGTGCTACTGGAGTGCGCCTGGGTACACCGGCCACGCAATCCCGTTTTCAACCCTGTGAAGTCGGTCATTTCATACAGCCTGTGGGGAAGCGCGCCAATGTACACCGTTGGCGCGCTTAAAAACGCAGAGCTGGCAAAGAGCGTCTATCCAAATTTTGTCTGCCGGTTTTACGTCGATTCAACTGTGCCTGAGTGCGTTGTGAAGGCACTCTCCGACTCTGGAGCAGAGATCATCATTAAGCCAGACAACGTGGACTGCTCAGGGATGCGCTGGCGCTTCGAGCCTTTGTTTGATCCGTCAGTCAGCGTGGCGATAGTACGCGACGCTGACGCTCGCTTGACAAAAAGAGAGGCTGAAGCTGTGCGCGAGTGGCTGGCGTCTGGAAAGACTTACCACGTCATGCGAGACCACCCAAACCACGTTCAGCACATCATGGCTGGGATGTGGGGTGCTTTGTGCAACCGCATTCCAGAGTTTGAGCAGAGGCTTAAAGATTGGAAGCAAGACGCATTTTGGGGAGACTTCAACTTCCTTGACACCTTCTGGGAAAGCCACTTCAAAAATGACCACTTTGCCCACGACACATTCAACCGTGCCAACGGGAAACCCATACCAGGGCCTGATCCAGAACGGGGGTGGTTCGTCGGCAATAAGTTCCAGGCTGACGACACCCCGGTTTACTTCTGGTGATCTGCGGTCGTGAAGAAAACAACAGTGAAGTTGTCCTCACCCTGAGTGATGTACTCAAGCGCGAATGGGGCTCCTCCAGATTGGAAGACGCGCTCGAAACCTTGGCCGGCTTCAGCGCGATCGCTGCGGGCTTCGAGCTGGTCAAGCATCTCCATCATGTCCGCTCCCTGAAGCTCGTTGCTGGTGACGACTTGAATGCCTCCGCCAAGCAAGCGCTTTGCGCTGGTTGCCGCGGAGATCATCTCGCGAACGTGCTCAGGGTCGTACCCTCCAGATCTCAGCTCCTGGATAAAGGCGTCGATCTCAATTCCGCTTTTCCCGTTTTCGTCTCCAATCAATTCCTCAACCAGTTTGCTTGCGAGAGACTCATTATTCATGCCATAACTATCTTGGGAACCTTCTTTAGAAATAATCCGTGTTTGTCCACCGTCGGCCCATGCCCACACTTTGTGCTTTGATGGATTAAACCCTCGCCGCGCCAGAAAGTCTTCAACTTCCTCCATCTGCTCCTTAGACGGCTCGTCGCTCCACACGACAACATCGGGTCTGTTGGGGTTGTAGCGGAATCGTCCAGTAGCTCCAAGTGCTTTTCCAACATCGCTGTGGTCATACGAATGGTCGTCAACCTGCTCCGCTGTAATGGCGTGAACGACCATTCCTCCTCCTGAGAACATTCCAATGTATCCCAAGGACTCTTTTATTGCATGCTGAACCTTCTGGCCACCATCCTTGTTGCAGAAACCATGCTTACGGCTCTTTTGATTGGTGATGGCTGCAACCATGTCAATGTAGGCCTTGGGCTTCCTAGGACCCAATCCTCCATTCCTGGAGTTGAGCTTAGAGAAGGTCCGAGCTTCTGGAGGTAGTCCAAGCTTTGAAGTGTCGTCGCACCCTTCTCGAACCAAGCCGATGAAAGTCACCTTCACAGACGGGTTATCTTCTGCGAATTGGTCAAGAACTGCCCGCTGCCGGTGCGAGATTTGTGAGCTCTGAACAAATACCTCGTCTTTGCTCGGATCTCCAACTGCCCACCTAATCCACCCATCTCGCAAATAGGAATCGATGTCCCTCCCAGTGACGGCCGCGAAGACGTCGTGGTAGTTTCCGTACAGACCCGCATCCTCAATCTCAGCGGCGAGTTCGGGGTTCTTGTCAAGAGCGTCCCAGACGGCTTCTCCAGAATACACGACTCCGCTAGGGTCGATCATCGCGGGACTCTTCATAAGAGGTCCCCTTAAGGCACGCAAGCTGCGCATATGCTAACTAGCGCTTCCGACGAAGCTTGCCTCCGGGTCCGTACTCGAAGCGGTAGTCAGAGTGTTCTGGGTGAAGGATGGTATTTTCGCGATTTTCTTCTGCGAAGGCATCGACGTCTGTGTTGTGCAGCTTTGCAGCTTCTTCGTTGTCGACAAAACGACCTTTGTTGGTGAACCAGCCGTGGTGCGCCCACTCAAAGTTGACCTGGAGTTTGGCAAAACCTTCTGGGTCTGTCTGCTCAAGAAAGTCCCAGTATCCTTCAGAAAGGGTTGCGTGGATGTCAGACGGCCTTCCAAGCAGGGTAACTCCGGCCATCTGGGTCGCTACGGCGATAACGCGCTCAGGACCTTGAGATACCTGGACTGCGCATGGCTCGAACAAGCCATCGTCGTTCATCTTAAGGACGCTTCCTTTGTCAGGAACGAGAGCTTCGATTATTGCGCTAGCTGTCATCTATTGCGAACCCGCGTACTCAGCCATTTTCTTGTCCATTGCCGCCTGAATGGATCTCCGTCCAAGAAGTCTGCTAATGGATGCCGTTTCACGCTCTAATTACACCGCGTGCTCTTCGGCCCATCTCTCCAAGCGGTGCCACTGGATGTGCGCGGCCCAGCACGGAACATTCGGAACGTCGATCTGAAACCCTTCTATTCCGCGCACTCCTTTTTCGTTGAAGGTGGAATTGGCGTACCAGTAAGCGCCGTTGCACGCGTCATCAGATCTGACAACAATAACGTCGCCCTTCTGAATATCTGCGAATGGCTTGTCTAAGTGGGTCTCGATGGTGACTGAGTCATGGATGATGTGCTTGAGGCGGTAGATGTCCACCCTCCGCTTTTGCTCCTCAGGCTTTGGAGCGGCCTTAAGCTTGCAAGCGAGCGTAGCGGGGAAGGCAATCAGAGCGCCTCCAACCGCAGCCAGAGATGAAATAGCTTCGCGTCGAGAGATATTCATACGGGATAGAACACGAAAATGATAACAAAAAAGGCCCTCGTTTCCGAGGGCCTGTGAATTGTTATCGGCTATTCTGCGGCGCTTAACCGATCACGGTGCCGAAGCTCGAGGGACTGTTGCGGATGATACCGCGGCAGTACATCTTCGAATTCACGACTTTCTTCGCGAACGAGGTCGCAAAGCCACGTTGGTGGATGAAGTCGGGCAACTGGATGTCGGGCGTGGTGTACAGCTTCTGGTATTCAGCCAGAACGTAGCCGGTGGTCAGGAACTGATCGCCCTTGTGACCAACGAGGAATTCGTTGTTCGGGAAGTGCGGGTCAGCGAACACTTTCTTGTTGCCGAGGTCACCCAGGTAGGTGATGCCCTGCATGTTCGTGCGATTGTTCTTGGGCACGAACTGAGGAAGTGTCACAACCACGGTCGCAGCTTGCAAACCGCAGATGATCCAGTTACCAGCGACCATGTTGGTCGAGCTGTAGATGAAGTTCGAGGCAGTCTCGAAGGCGTCGATGATGCTGAACTTGTGGGTCTGGTAGTTGACGTTAGCCGGAGGCGTGGCGTCCCAGACAACGAAACCGGCATCAGCGCGGGCGCGGATGTCAGCGATGACCTGGCGATGCTTCTGGTATTGCAGCGCGTTGGTCAGGGCGTTCAGCAAGACCGGTTCGGCCTTGATGTTGTACATCGCCTGAAGGTTCTGATCGGCTTCCTCGGTCCAGGTGGCTTTGAGCTTCAAGACCTTCGCAGTCACCGGGGTGCTGGACAGCTTGATGTCATAGTTCTGGATCTTCTGGTTGCCTTCAGAGTTGTACGCGTAGGTCACGTCAACTTCAGTTCCATCGGCCACAGCAGACGTCCTCACGACGAGTTCGCCGGTGACGTAGTTGATGGTCGAAGTCGCGAGGATCTTGCCACTGGCTTGGAAGCCGCCGTTGCCATCGTCAACCGCCACATCGTTACCGACAGTCACCTGGACAGTGCCAGGGCGAATGGGGAACCACTCGAGGTTGTTGGTAGCCGTGTTGGTCTGGATGGTGTTGGACATGACCTCACCGGTGATCAGCTCATCGGCGTCGTCGTAGCGGTCAACAGCACCTTGCAGAGCGCGCCACATGGGAGCGCCAGCAGGAATGCGGCCTTTGCGCTGACCAGTCACGATGTCCATGAACACGATCTGCGAAACGGGGCCAGCCATGGGCTGCAGGGCAACCAACTGGTCGATCACGTCGTTTTCGGACATGTTTGCGATGACCGGGAAGATCCACTTGTCGAACGTGCCGAGGTTCTGCGTGCGGGTGACTTCGTCCATACGGCCGAAGCGCGCGCGGCAGTTTTCCAGCATGATCGCGGCAAGGGGTCTCTTGTATTCGGGCATGTGCTGCACGAACTCTTTCCAGCCTCGGGATTCCCAGAGACCTTTGCTGGAGCTGCCCTCAGGAACTCCGACGGGAGTTTCCGCAAGGCGCCAGCCGAGTTCGAGCACTTCGGTGAAACGGGAGATGCTACCGCCTGGCGTGGCTAAAGTAGGCCTCCCAACAGAATCAAGTATTACCATATACTATTTTCTCAGTGTGTGTTGTTTATGTTGACGCCTTATTGGGCGGTTGTCCGTGACAGGCGCTGAGCAACAGCGACTGACTCAGAAATGGATCGCGCACCTGCGAAAGGTTGCGTGTTGATGTTCTCGTTCGCCGCAGGAGCAGCAGGAGCAGGCGCCGCGGGAGCGGGAGCTGCAGGAGCTGGGGTAGCGGCCGGTGTAGCAGGAGCGGGAGCAGGCGCAGCAGCCGGAGTAGCCGCAGCTGCAGGAGCAGCGGGCTTCGAAATGCTCTCACGGATGGCGACGATGTGCTTGAGGCGGGTCGCTTCAGAGAGGGCTTTCTTAATCTCAGGGGTTTTGGCCTGTTCAGCGAATTCGAGCTGAATAACGCGCCGAGCAAGGGGAACGGTATCGGTGTGATAGCGCTCAGTCAGCTTGTCCAAGGCGATAGTTGCCACATCGTAGCGCTGTTCAAGGACGGCCAGCCTGGACTCAAGCTGCTCGCATTTGTTGCGCCAGAATTTACCGCGGGTAACAGCAGCTGAGACCAGCTGCTTTTGACCGGCGATCGTGTTAATAGCTTCACCGAGACGGGTGCGGAACTTATCAGCCGCTGCAACAACTGCAGAGGTAACCTGAAGGAGTTTGCTCCGGTCTTCAGAGAGCTTCGTGGCTTGAACAGAGGGAGCTTTCGCCGCCTGCGTCCAAGTCTGTTCCAAGGCAGAAATATCGGTGTGGAGCTGCTGAGCTTCCCACGACCTCTTCGCATCTTCAGAAAGATAGTTGGCTACCTCCTGGTGAAGCGAGTTCATTTCGGCCAGCCCACCAGCGAAACGGGCGGGATCCATCTTCGAGCAATCGACTGCTCGGAGCGCCGCTAAGCGCTGCTTTATTGACTCACTCATGACTTTTTTGGTCTGATTTACTTGGGTGTTTTGGCTAGCCGATGGGCTAGAAGAGGGCTTCGACTCCCTCAAACTTGGTGCTGCAGGAGGAGCCACGGGAGCCGTGGATTCAGAGGTAGGTTTCGAGTGAGCATTGAAGATGGCCTTCACAAAGCTCGGTTTCAGCACGACGTCCCATCCTTCGCAGACATAATCTTCTTGAACCTCGTCGACGCCGTCAGTCCCGCGAACCAAGGATCCAAACCCGCGGCTTGACACCGTCGGATTCCATCCACCCTCGATCAGAGCAATAAGGCGTTGTCCCTCAGGGGTACCGAGCACTGTAATCTCACCGACAACTTCACCTTTTTCATTCAGTGAAACCTGCGTGGTGGAGATAGCGATGGGGCTGAGAAGGTCGACGTGTCCGTCTTTCGGGTGTTCAAGCAAACCGAAAGCGGCATTAGCAGAGATGGCGGACTGAAGCGTGGATCCAGTGGCGAGATTCTTTTCCCACACTTTGCGCGAATATCGGCGATTGTTTCCGTTCAGCGTATCGCACAGTGAGAAAAGACCCGGAATTCTGGTAAGCTGCTTACCCGAGGGGGTACTTTCTGTTACCATCTTTGAACGATCTGGAACGAACGTACCGAAATTATCCTCAAGCAGCATTTTCGACATGCGATAACTGTTTGTTTACCACGTTCAGCTAAGGGGCACTCCCCATTCACGCCTCAGAGGGTTGATGATCAATCTCTACCGTTATGGCGAGCTAGATGGACGGGCGCAAGCGCGGATTGCTAAACGTAGGCTCTTTCGGGTTCGCGATGTAAACCTCCGCGTGATAGAAGTTCCATGCGTAATCTAGTGCCTTTTCAACGGCTTCCATGTTTGCGCCGCGATCTCTGAACCACGTCCTAGCTTCATCTGGCTCAAGGTCTTCGGTGTGCCCGTTAGACAGCTTGAACGTGAACCACTCCATGAAGGGCTCGCGCTCTATTTCGACGTGGAGCCCCTGAGGGGTAGTTGTCGGGCTTACAATGTAGGTCTTCTCTATCAACCCACAAATCTCCTGAATGCATCGATCACCTTACCAGGCTGGGCCTGAACAGGTGCGGGCATCGGAGCATTCGCGTTAAGGGCTGCGTCTCCAGTTGGAATGGCAGACTGGCTCTCTCCGAGTGACGCGATGGTAGGGATTCCTGGAAGGCTTGCAGGCGCCGATTCGCTGACTGACTTTCCAACCATGGATCTCCAGTTGATAGACTCGACTGGATTTTGAGGAGTGATTACCGCAGGAGCAGGAGCAGAAGGCTGAGGAGCAGGGACTGGAGTCGCAGAAGCCGGAGTCTGAGGCTGCTGACCAAGCACGACGCTGATGGCTGGATCTTGTTTCGGAGGAGGCACCATTGATGGGTCAATGGGCTTCATTGCGTCGGGTGTAACGTCAGGGGCTACGAGCGCGGAGGATGGGTTAATGAGGTCTCCAGGATCGTTGTCGCTGCTGTTATCCTGGGTGCTCTGATTAGGGCTTCCGACTTCAACCTCAAGTTCAATCTCGCGGGCATCTTTAGGAATAATCGGCTCGTCATTTCCATCTTCACCAATGACCTTGCCAGCGTTACCAGCTGGTTTGCGTCGGCGAAAGCTGAAGCGCTTGCTAGACGCGACTCCGATAGGAGGTCCGTCAACAGCTGGAACTCCGCTTGCCGATGTCATTTCTCCGATTATTCTAGAAACGTTATTCACAGCCTAGCTACAGGACAGCGGTCAGTTCTACACTCCATGACCAGTGCAAAGTCAGCCATCGCCGTTTTAACATATAACCGCGTCGAATCACTCGCAACCTGCCTAAAAGGCCTCAAAGACCACTGCGGAAAAACACCCGTGGCCGTCTTTGAGGACTGCGGTGGAATGGATGAGACCGAGTCGCTGCTGACTCGCGGTTCAAAGGTCAAGTCAGGATTTGCTGACTCCATCGAAAGTGATCAGTACACAGGGTGGCTTCCGAACATTTCAGTTTTCATGGGAAGGAGAAACCTCGGTGTGGCAGCTCAGTCCAACAAAGCGATTGCGTGGATGCGCCATATTAGAGCGGATCACCTCGTGATAATAAACGATGACATCGAGGTTCGTGGTCCTTTCGAGGATTTCTATCGAAAAGCACACGCTGACCTTGGAATTGGAATGTTTTGCTTTTGCGACTTCACGTCTGACTCATATCGATGGAGATCTGCGAGGTCGAATGGGTACACTGTCAAGATACTTTCTCGAATGACCGGAATCGCCATCTCAATCACGCGCGACCTGGTTGACCGAATCGGCTACTTTGACACCCGCTTCGGTAAGTTTGGAGAAGAGCACTGCGACTACACTCACCGCGCTCGCATGGCAGGTTTGCTGAAGTTTGAAGGATCAGACGTGCTGTGTGTCGATGTCGACCATAAATTTCTTGCGCACCAAGAAGTCGAAACGTCTCTCCAAGGACCTGAACGAGGCCGCGCCGACGCCATTGCGTCAATGGTGATGTCTCAAGTAGGTCCTCTCTACGCGACTACTAATCCTTACCGTAAATTTAGCTTAGAGACACCTCTAGTCGCGGGTGGAAGAGATGGTGAGGGAATCAGCACGACGGCGCTTAACCGCTACACATTCGTTCCAGCCGTGTAACCTGGCTGGATCTGGTAGGTTTCAATAATACCACGCACCTTGTCGGCGTGGTACTCCGTCAGCTTCATCTCAGCGGGGTGGTCAACGTTCTTCTGGTCGCTTCCGCGCATAATGTGTGATGCATCCCAGATGTTTCTTCCGTGGTAAGTCCTGACGTACTGAAGTGGGTCTGTGAACGGGTTTAGAATGGAGTTATCAATTGCGATAATTCTGCTAAAGCTCTTTACAAAAGCGGTGTCCTCTGCTCGTTCAAGCTTTAGATAGCGGTGAGCCACTGACCTGTGGAATAGCACCGACATGTGCTGACCTCCTTCCATCTTGTCATAAAACGCCGAGCCGGTGACCAGGTTCAACCTGATCTGCCAGAGATAGGTCACCAGAGCGTCATGCCTGGCTTCCTTCATCTGCTGGGCAATGCGCGTAGGGTGGTGCCAGTCGTCGTCATCCCACTGCACGCACCATTCTCCGCTGGCGGCGTCGATGCTCATGTTTCTCAAATCGCCAAGAGAAACATCAGGTCCTTTTGTCGTCATCACTTCGACAACGCGTGGATCTCCTGTTGATAGAGGGGTGTCCCCGTGATTGATAATCACCAGCTGCTTGTTGTGCCACGTCTGATCGAGAAAGCAGCGAATGGCGACGCGGGCCAACGGCAACCGTTCTGGGCATTTTCCGGTCAGCATCAAGCAAGACACGAGAGGCTCGCAAATTGAAGTTCCTGCGTCCATGATGGACGTTCTTATCGAGGCCCACTTTTTAAGCGCAGCCTCTTTAAACTGCAAATCCAGCGGGTTCGACGCCGACCCATCGTGAATGTTATAGTTGTAGACCACTGTTCCAGGACAGGCCTTCATGTTGATCTCGCGCTTAAACCACGACATCCACAAAGCAGCTTCTTCGTTGATCTCTAAGTCTTCGCGAAACAGAGCTCCGTTTCCTGGAATGAGGCTGTGGTGGAACATTACCGCGCCACATTTGATGTTCCCTCGGACCTGATTTTCAGGAGCGGCGATGACGAGTTCGTTTCCTTTGAAATAGTCGCCAAAGACCGCAAGGCTTCCAGAGTCTACCATCGCGCGAAGCAGAGTGCCGTGGTCCTCAGACAGCGTGTCGTCAGCGTCAACCATGCAGATGGCAGGAAACTCTCTGGTCGAGTCGCCCATGGCCATGCTGATGGCCTTGTTTCTTGCCGCGCCAACGCTGCGAGATTTTGGAAAGCGTTTTATAGTCAGGGATGGAAATTGGCCATTAAGCTCAGAAACGAGAGCGTACGTGTGATCCGTGCTGGAGTCATCAGCCACCAGGACTTTCCACCCGCTCTTTAAATGACGCATGGCGCGTTTTACGCTCAGGAGGCAATCGGTTATCCAGGGGCCAGCGTTGTGAGCCGTAATGACAATCTGGAGGCCAGGAAGGCCATCCAGGGAGAATTCAGACCAGACGCCTCGTCCCATTTCTTCCCTCTTTTCAGGCGTCGGCTCCACGCGGACAGGAGGGTTCAGGCGATGAGTGTCTGCCTGTCGAACCATCATGTCACATATCTTCTGAGAAACAATGCCGTCCTGCTGAAGCCCGTTCGCCTGCTGGAACCTCATTACTGCCGCTTTTGTCCGCTGGCAGTAGTGTCCCGACACTGGGACCCTTTCACCTATGAGGTTAAGGCACTGTTGCAGCTGACGTACACTTTCTCCAGAATCTCCAAGTCTCATTTTGCTTCAACTCCAAGTATGGCAACTTCGATGTTTCCGACCGTGTTCACGGACAGCTCGCGAAGCTTGTACTTGCTGTTGATGCTCGCTAGGAGTCTTTTAAACGACAGGTCGATTCCACTCCAACCGATCCAGGTGTTGTGATGCGCGCTCGGTCGAACAAGAGTCACCGTTGACCCTGGCATAATTCGGTCCACAACCACGCTAGTTCCGAGGAACCAATCCTCTCCAAATCCGTAGTCCCAAAAAACAGTAACGTCGTCGAAAAAAGACGAGAACGCCCCTGGTATTGAAACTACCTCTATTGGTGTGAGCTCTCTGTTAAATATGCACGCACCATGAATTCCTTCAACCCACGACTGGGTCTTAAGAGTCATTGAAAATCCTTCTCCAGGGTTGATGTCAGATGGAGGATTGACAAGCAGTCTGCTGAGTGCGTTTGAAAGCGCGAACGGATAGGTTTTCCAGAAGCACGAAAGCAACCTGCCTTGCCGCGCTATTTGAGGAGTTCTTGGCGCGAAAGCGAGATTTAGATCTGACAGGGCGTCGTCGCTGATGTCTTGACGGTTTCCCATCGCAACCTGGCAGCGACGCGCCATGTCAGGATCTGAAAATACAGACAGTCCAGAGTATTCGCGAGCGGCATCCGCTATGCTAACTGCGACGCGCTCTAAAAAGAGATCTTTCACTCTCCTCCTCGCTGGATAAAGCCGACGGCCAGTTTCGCAGCATCAGCGGGCATCATCTTAACGTCTGCCCACACCTTGATCACGTACCAATTGCACCTGTAAACCAGTGACACAATCCAGAGCTGCGTCACGATTATGCAAGCAACGGCCACCGCAAGGCTAGACCACTTCGCGC